>Ga0210074_1000463_pt1 | contig 14309 bp, 19 predicted proteins | sample China_Galinas_Co_FD_184860 | JGI IMG/M metagenome (GOLD analysis project Ga0210074, IMG submission 184860) | Wetland microbial communities from San Francisco Bay, California, USA, that impact long-term carbon sequestration -... | ecosystem: Environmental > Aquatic > Marine > Wetlands ... | reverse complement strand
AATCTGCTGGTCCGGTGCTCGAAGCATCCGGACCTCCAGCTTTTTTAGCCGCGCCATCTCCTTTTTCAGTGCGGCGATCTTGTCTTCCAGACGCTCGGCCTTGCGTTTGGCCACCGCCGCCTCTTGTCGATCCGCGCTGGCAATCTGACCCAGATAGCGCTCGATGCTTTCGTCGATTTGCTGAAGCCGTCGTTTCAACTTTACCTTAGTGAAATTCTTGTCCCGATTGTTCACCGCCTTGAACTTGCTGCCATCAATGGCGACAAAGGCTTCCGTGAAAAGCTTCAGCTTGCTGCACAGCATCACGAACTCGCGGCACACTAAGCGAATGGCATTACCGTTGCTCTTGCGGAAGTCGGCGATCGTCTTGAAGTCCGGTGCCAGCCTGCCCGTTAGCCACATCAGTTCGACGTTGCGTTGCGCCTTCCGCTCCAAGCGGCGCGAGGACTACACGCGATTGAGGTAGCCATAGATGAATAGCTTGAGCAGCGTCGCCGGATGGTAGCCGGGCCGTCCAGTGGGCTCCGGCGTGCTCTTGAAGCCCAAGCCGGACAGATCAAGGTCATCGACGAATACATCGATGATGCGTAACGAGCTGTCTTCCGCTATATAGTCGTCCAGTCGTTCGGGAAGTAGCGTGGCCTGGCTGCGATTCTCGCCCTCGATAAATCCATTCATTGGACGCCCTCATCTCGGAAAGCCTAAGTCTAGCAACGCTCCGGGTTTTTAACACAGCCTGGACCCTGAACGGATCTTCAAATCAGGCGTTCAGGGTGTCGAATCTCAGAACGGACTGTTCTTGCTTGAAGCGCAACCACATGTGGTTTTCCAAGTCTCGTCAGGCTCCTTCAAACACAAACTAACAACAAAGTATGGTTTGTGCCGCGCGCTGTCGCGCAGCAAATCTGTCAAACATGTACTATTCTTGACTAAAGATCTATGGTTTTAAGAATCCGCTCAACGTCCAACAGGACTCTAGGGGGGACTTACAAACCGGAGGCATAACTATCGATGAAAGCGTTCAAGACGAACGTGTCAACGATGAGTAGAGGCACCCTTGTACCCCTTATGGTTTCATTATTTCCGTCAGCCCTGATGGCCTACGGTTATGCCCTGTGGTTTGATATCGAACATGATAAGTGGGGCGACTTTGTCGCCGATCTACTGTTTCCCCCATTGGGTATCCTTCACGGCCTCTCTTTATTATTTGCGAATTGACCCTTTAGAACAGGGCACCACGATGTGGCCAGGCCGGTACCTTCTGACTAATTGAGGCAAAAGACCGGTACTGGCCGATTCCCGCCTCTCATCTTTTGGTTGCTCCCGATCCGCAACAGTCATTTCGCCCATAAATTCGAGTAACTGCTTGTGGGGTGCAGACCGGTTATCCGCAAAATAAGGTGCGCCACCCCGAGCTTTTAATTCCAGAAATGGCTGGATCTGGTCTAAATTGAAGATTATGTGACGTACGACCTTGTGTTTCTGTAATTCCTTACTATATTTGTATTAATAAGACATGCCATATCTCGCGCTGTTTTATACAAACTCCTAACAACTAAAAGGAACATGATTATGCAATCGACAATTCCGGAAAGTACCGGCAGCAATATGGCCACAGCCGCGGTAATCGTGATGGTATTATTCGCTCTCTATTCAATGGCTCACGTGTGGGGCTGATGGCCCCAAGCTTGACTTAAGGTATGATAGTTCCTTCCAGCCCCGGCCCCTTGGCCGGGGTTTATATTTTTTGAACCCCTAAAAGGTTTTAATCAGATCACTAATAATGTATTTCAAGCCTGAATTGCACTCTTGATAAACCAACAGCCTGTTTTAGGTGAAGCAGACACCCAGCGCCTTATGAAAGAACAGTAGGTATTGGCCGATGGCCGCCATCGGTCAAAATCGGTTGGCAGTGAATCTCACCTAATTCACGGAATAGTAGGGGAGGGACTAATAAGGGGGGCAAATGATAATCAACTTCCTTTGTCATCCGCTGTGGCTCACTCGACCTTCTTCCAATGATCCACAAATATCATTTTGCCATGCGTATCCCTCGCGGTCGCGGTCATGCTGTCTGCTTTGAATACCACCACCGGTGATTTTCCGGCGAGCGGGAATGAGATAGCGCCGTTCTTGATGGTGACCGCATTTTCAGCGCCCTTGAAGGCGGGCACCGTATAGCTGACGCCTTTGCCATTAAAGTTGTTGCTCATCCAGTAGATTGGAGTTTCCTGGTAGACGGTCTGAGTGAGGCGGTATTTCGCAATATAGGAAATCGATAAGCGTTTACCGTCGGGATTCAACCAGCTGACGTTGATGTTGCGGTAATTCTTGGTATAGGTGACCATGCCGGCAATGGTCGGCGGTGTTTGTATGGCGCCGCCGGGTAACTCACGGCTTTCAAACAGGTATGTACCTTTAATGCTCGGGCCGTCGGCAAATGCCGGTGCGGGTAGGGAGACTATGGTGATAACAGCAAGCAATAGCATGCGAATTGGTTTCAAGGCGGCAATTCCTCTCGTGGATGGGATGTGCATTGTGCCTGGTGGTGCGGAGTGTCACCATAAAAATTGTTTTTGGCGCAGTCATTCACATTGATACCCTGCCGGCATGAACGGGTCAAGACTCGCATCCTGCTGGCGCATTAGTAGAATGCAAAGAGCCTCGCGATGATGCCCATACCATGATCAAGCAAGCCAAACAAACCTGTTCCTTCAGGCTTACCTCGACCACCTGAAGTATTGCTATGGACATCCGCGACGCTCTGAATTCGCGGTGCCGGCTACTTGGTTTTCACTTTATCTATCAGTTCGCTAGCTAGCGCGCCGCCGGCGTCACTGAGGTTATCAAGAGGATGTTTTTTGCAGTAGGTGTCGACAAAGCGGTAGAAAGACTCTGCATCGCTGTGGAACATAAAATCAATGCCGCTACTTGCTGCGATACCTGATAAATACTGTGTTAGCCAATATTTATCCGCGTCAATTGGCGCGTAAGTGCCGCCGTTTAGTTTTTCCATCCAGCGGCCTTTAAACCAGTCATCGCACGAAGGCGCACCCTCCATGGTGATAGCGTTAGCCTCGGTTACGGTCAACAGCATAAAAATCAAAACGCTTAGTTTCATATTGGCAATATTCCGCTCCAAAATGACAAGGAAAACCCCATTTAGCCTGCCTTGCGCGGACTTTGCAAGCGGCCACTCAAAACCTGCATACCCTCGGCCGTTTCAACCGAAGATTCGAATGATTAGCATTTGTCGCCAATCCCTATTATCGCTTTTATTAAAAAAGATATTGGCCCTGATGGCCTAGGCTCAACTTCTGACACCAGCTACAAATGAGGGGATTACCGCCTTACTCAGCTTCTACGCATCCATACAGACCACACGGATGTCACCTCGACCCCTCTCAAATCATCCAGTTAATTTGGCGGCAATTGAACGACCTAGCGCCATACAGTAACCTTCTATCAAATTGAATCGAAAAGCCGTTCAGATCATTGCCATGCAGAAGTTATCATCCGCAGCGCTCAGTCTAGCCGCAGTCATATTCTGTTGTTGCACTCTATTTTTTTCTTGCCTTGCCAAGGCTGCAGATACAGACCTGGCGTGGGGCGGGCAACTGTATGGAGGAGAATATTACAAAGACGATCTCATCGGGGCTTATGCTATTTCTTCTACATCCTTTCGTGGCGATTTGATAATGACAGGCGAAATCCTACATGAACGATATCATAATCGAGACAGGGACTATGATCTTTCCGGGGTGGGGGCGCATTTATTATGGAAATTGTCCGAGCTTACCAAATTCGGAGTAACAGGATCACACGCAGAAGAAAGATATCGTTATAGTGAAAACTTTGAAGGTCTCAAGTTCAGATATTTATCTAATACTCTGGGATTAGAGTGGGAACTTGATTATGATCCTGTGACTTTCGCCGCGCAGGCGGGCAAAGTCGCTAACGACGACAACGGCAACTACCATCGTTATTTTTCCATAAATTTGTTCTACTGGGGCGCTGAACATCTATGGTATGTGAGAAGCGCTATAAGAAAGGTCAAGAACTATAAAGAATATATCCTTGAAGGTAGCCGCACTTTTTTTGCCGACAGCTTCCCTACGAACTTATATGTGGGCGCAACACAAGACGACGTAACCACAAACGATGAAATATTAACGCCTCATAGACAATATAATTCTTTTTACACGGGTTGCAATTTTCAATTAATAGCCACTGCCTCATCCGTCTGGAATTTATGGGCTGAAGCAACCAGACAGGCATCCGATACGACTGTGTCAGTTGAACTGAATATCAGCTTTGGGCCAGGCGTTGATGCGCCATATATCTCAGCTTTAGATTACGCGCGATAAACTCGCGCATTTTAGCAGGGGGGCTCGATCTGAGATACCCAAGAGCTCATCTAAACCCTTGCCGGCCAAGGATTCCAGAAAAAATCGCTTTTCACCTGGATAGGTGTGGAATGTTAAGCAATAATTAATATTCGACTTGTAGTATTTGTGTTTTGCAATTTTTCGTAATTTGAAATCTTGACAAACAATGGGGGATATTAACAGTGATGAAAAGAACTATCGCTATTGCCGCTGTATTGACGACGACCGCCTTCATAGCCGTTCCCGCCAGTGCTGGCATCGGCCATATCGGGCATAAAGCCAACACTCACATCGGCCACAGGATCAACACCCATATCGGGCATAAAGCCAACACTCACATCGGCCATAGGATCAACACCCATATCGGGCATAAAGCCAACACTCACATCGGCCATAGGATCAACACCCATATCGGGCATAAAGCCAACACTCACATCGGCCACAGGGTCAACACCCATCGCCGTCGCTAAATAAGGCGGAATGAACAAAAAGGGGACGGAGGGGTTAAGGTTTAATCCCTCCGTCCCCTTTTATTTCCTTTTATTTTTATTAATTCGACGGAGCGGACAGGGCTTGGATGTCACGGAAACTGCGTATCCACGGGGAGGCGCCGCGCAGGGCGGAAGGTAGTCGCTCCAAGGCCTGATGCGCAGCATCCCGGCTAGTGAATTTTCCGTATACAACAGCGAACCACGGTTGACCGGAGCGCATCGTGGAATAATAAGCCGCTTGCCACTCGATGTGGTTATCGTGAATGAAGTGGATCGCTGCCATTTTGTTACCGAAGCCGATGAGCTGCACAGTGAACTGCTGTGGATCTTGTGCCGCGATCCAGTCATGGTCTTTGATTCCATTTTCGATTTGTTCGGTCTGCGTCGCACCGGCTGGGGCCATGGCACTAGCAGCAGGTGCGGGCATTGGAGGCGGCGCACTGGCTTCGGGTCTTGCTGTGGTCGCCATGGCCTGGGAGGGGGGCTGCTCCGGTTTCTGTTTGCCCAGATCCGCTGCCGCGCCGGGTATCACGCCCTCGTTGGTGGATGAATGGATGTTCGCATCCGTCGGTGGCAGCTGCGAAGATATATGCTCCAAGGCATGTCGAGCCGGGGCGTATCCTTGATTTGCGGCGCGTTGTATCCATTGCTTTGCCATCGGTCTGTCCGAGGCGACGCCCTGCCCATAGTGATACATATAACCCAAGGTGTATTGCGCCCACGCCTCGCCGGCGATGGCGCGAGGTCCGACGATCTCCAAGGTGCGCTGGTAATCATGGGCTAGATAGGCCGCTTTCGCTTCGGTATATACCGTGTTGGGGGGCTTGGGCGGCGGGGTGGCGCAGCCCTGGATCAGCAATAATAGGCCAGCCAATAAGATAGGGGATCGGCATTTCCCCATGCGTGTTAGGCACGATTGCTGTGGTTCCACAGACGCATTTAGCGCAAATTTAAGCAAGGCCGCGGACTCCAGCTGCTTTAACGTTCTGCATTATCCACTAATATTGTCTGGTATTCTAGCGCAGCCCAGGACGGAGACTGCTTTACGGGACTATCACCACAAAGGAATGTGACGCGAGCGTTTAAGCATGCAGTGCGCAGCCATGATAGTTCCCGATAGGGAAGATGTTTTTAATGAGGTCTGCGTGTATTAGTTTTTAATATTAGCGAAAACTGTGATCTGACCCTGATTATTCTGATATAGCAATACTGTCCGCCTGAAAACTCAAATAATTTTACAGAATCGTGATAAGTCTGCGATAAAGCCGTGAGGTCTGCCGCATATAGTTACTCACCTGTTTCCTCGCATAAAACGGGGTTCATTGAGGGTAATCATTCGACAAAGGAGACTATCATGCGGAAACCTATATACCTATTAGTAGGCGGCGCGTTACTGGCCCTGGCAAATCTGGCAATGGCCGCTCCCGGTCAGCCAAACTTCATGGCTGCATTATATGGCGATGGACAAGTCTGGGGAACCAAAGGTACGACTTCCCTGCCTGCACCCAACGAAAAAAATGTTCAGTCGTTTGATAATCTATATGTCATTACAAACGCCAATGATCCGAATACTGTGCAATTACCGGTCTCAGAAGCAGCGCCAGGTAATCCCAACTACAACGGTGGGCGCTGGTCGCTTCAAACTGTGACATGGACCGCGGCAGGATTCCTGGCATATGGTGGGTATGCGCCCGTACTGACATCAGAAGAAGAGATTAAATATAACGAGGGATTGGGCTATCTGGAGATCACCTCTGGATCTACCTATTTTCAATGTCCGCTGTTGCCTGTGAAATAACCCGCAGGCACCGACCAGATTCAAGGGCCAAATTCCATTGGCCCTTTTTTTTCTCTGAACGGGATCAAAATGTCCCCTTTGGATTCATTCGATTCATGAGAGTCACACATTCATACGTTGGAAGCTGATAGGTGCTAAGATGCTATTATTCAAACATGAATGGAAAGCTACAACGAACGAAGAACAATGCGATGCGGAGGCTGCATCCCTTGAACGGGAACGCCTGGCGTTCAATAGGACAGATGCAGCATGGATCACCGTTCAAAATCAGTTTGAACCGTTTGGAAATTGACGGCCTACTCAGGACAGCATAGATGAATACTATGCTGCCGAAAGTTATTGTGAAATGACTCAATCAGAGCTGAAGCGTTTCGGGGTCGAAGTGAGGAGTGAGGTATGCTAATAAAGCCTAACCGCAATGACGTACACGCCGCCGCCGCCGTACTGATAAAACGAAGAGGGACACCCGCACTTATGAAAGTGCTCGGCACATACGGTTCCGTCCGTACCGGCCAAATTCAGGTGCGAGACTGGTCCCGGTTTATCGCCGATTGTCAAAAAGCGGAAGCTGCGTAGCCATCATTAATCTGCTCGGCACTTTCGGATCCGAGTTAAAAGAAATAAATTTATCCACTTTAAAAAGCGGACCCTCAGCTTCCTGGGAAGCATGGCGTGTATTGGCCGGAGGCCGCCCTCGACCCACTGCCAAGGCTTAAGCTCCCTCCTCCAGGCAGCCGGTCAAGAACGCCAATTAAATCTGAAGATCATGTAGCCAGCCTCCAGTAGCTCACCCCTACTGGAGCGATAAACTGGTTGTCGGGAAAACACACCAGTGACTAAAGGAGGCGGCTATGAAACTATTTGGCGCAATTGATCTTCATTCAAATAATAATATTCTCGTGGTAATCGATGAAAATGATAACCCGCTGTTCCGTAAGCGGCTACCAATGACCTGCCCAGCATCTTAACCGCCCCGGCGCCCTTTCGCAGTTTTACCGCACGGCGTTGCCGTTGAATCGACCTTCAACTGGTATTGGCTTGTCGATGGCCTGATCGAGCACGACTATAAAGCTCTGCTGGTAAACACGGTGGCCGTGCAGCAATACAGCGGGCTGAAACATACCGACGATCAGTCCGACGCATTCTGGCTGGCGCATTTAATGCGCTTGGGCATCCTGCCCACAGGGTATATCTACCCGAAAGAGCAACGCGCCGTGCTCAATCTGATTGATGATCGCGCCGTCCAACTGGCGATCAAAAGCAATCTCATGCTGATCGATACGCTCAATCAGCCGCTTCGAACACGTCGGTAACTTTGCGTCATATTGCCGTTGCGTTGAGAGTAAGCGCCTCAGCAACGGCAAAAAGAAAGGCACCAATAATCAAAAGAACGGCAACAAATATCTGGCATGGGCCTTTGTCGAAGCGGCGCATAGCATCATTCGCCATAGCGAGGTGGCGCACCGCTTCTACCAACGCAAACGTGCCCAGAAGAACGGGGCGCTGGCCACCAAGGCTCTGGCGCATAAACTGGCCCGGGCCGCGTACTACGTCATGCGCGACCGGGCGCCCTTTAAGCGCGAACTTCTGTTCCAGTAATGGTTTGAATGATAGAGAGAGCCAGTAATGGGGATGGTTGAACCAGAAATCTGTATGGACTCTCTATCATTCTCCCTTTAACAACGGGTTGTCTGATGCGCCTCAGTCGTGAGCCCCCTGGAGACTCGGAGACTCGGTGACGAGTAAACCATAAATCAGTGAAGCTCCCATTGGACGCGGCTGGGTATCAACGGTCTTCTGGGCCTCGCAAGTTGTGCCTCAAACCCTTGCGATCAAACCAGGGTCATTATTCGTGGGCTTATTGACCGCCGTACTGATGGGGTACGCCTCAAAGCCCGATTCGGCATGTGGCACCAGCAGGCCTGTCAGTTCATTTCCGTCACGTTCGGGATCCAGCCACGATTGGAAATTCTCCGGGTCGATAATGACCGGCATACGATCATGGATCGGGCTGAGTACCTTATTTGCCGATGTGACGATAATGGTGCAGGACTCGATGAGCTGTTCATCTTTTTCCCAGTGTTCCCAGAGACCGGCCAAGGCAAAAGGCTGTTTATCCTCGCGGTGAATGAAGTAGGGTTGTTTGCCTGAATCCCTGGCCTGCCATTCGTAAAAACCATCGGTCGGTATGAGACAACGGCGTTTTTTGAAGGCGCTGCGGTAGGCGGGTTTGGTCGCGACCGTCTCGGCGCGCGCATTAATCATGCTATACCCCGTTTTTGTGTCCTTGGCCCAGAAGGGAATCAAACCCCATCGCACTTGCAGCAAGGTCCTTTCGCCATTCATCCGGCAAATGGTGATGGGCTGACTCGGGGCGACGTTGTAACTCGGCTTGGCGGTCATCGAAGGGACCGCATCGAGCATGCGAGCGTAATCAATGGTTTTGCTGCTTTGGGTCAGGCGTCCGCACATGAGGGCAAGGATATCAGCCCATTGGCCGCTTCCCAAGAATACGCACCCCTGCGCAAGTAAGATATTGATATAAATAATTATTATCGATTTATTGCGCCCATTTGTATCTTTCCATGAAGTGGCCTAACATGGAACGATCGTTCCATTGGAGTGTTTCCCATGTCAGGTCATAGCCCATGGCCCAGGGCCATTATTCACGTCGATATGAACGCATTCTTTGCGTCCATCGAGCAACTCGACCGGCCCGAGTTGCGGGGGCGGCCTATTGGCGTAACCAACGGACTGCAAGGCACCTGCATCATCACCAGTTCCTATGAAGCCCGCGCCCGCGGAATTAAAACCGGCATGAGGGTCAAAGAGGCGTTGCGACTCTGTCCCGAATTCATCCAGGTCCCGGCACGGCCCGAGCGCTATGTCGTGGTGTCGACGACCATCATGGACGCGCTCAACGCCGTGAGCCCCGATATCGAGGTGTTTTCGGTCGACGAGGCATTTCTCGATGTGACCCATTGCCAATCCCTGTGGGGGCCGCCGGAAGGGATCGCGGAGCGCACACGGCGGGTAGTGAATGAGGCAACGGGATTACCTTGCTCCGTCGGGTTGAGCGGCGATAAATCCACGGCCAAGTATGCCTCAGACCTGCAAAAGCCCAATGGTCTCACCATCATCCCACCCTGGGAGACCGCCAGAAGGTTACGGGACGTCCCGGTCACTGAATTATGCGGAGTTGGGGAGGGGATAGGGGCGCATCTTGCAAAGCGTGGTGTGCGTACCTGCGGGGAATTGGCGCGTTTACCCATCAGCGAACTAGGGCGTCGCTTCGGTGATATAGGGCGGCGCATATGGTTAATGGCGCAGGGTCTCGACCCTGTACCCGTCCACACCAGCGTTGCGCCACCTAAGTCAATCGGCCATGGAAAGGTGATGCCTCCGGCGACACGTGACCGCGAGGTCATATTGATGTACCTGGAGCACATGTCGTTCAAAGTTGCGGTGCGACTGCGACGCCACGATCTAGGTGCGCAGGTGTTTTCTATTGGACTTAACTCTGATTTTGGTTGGATAGGCGATCACTATCGCACCGAGATACCGACTAATGATTTTCTCCCGCTGATAATGTTGTGTCATCGCATGCTGGATGAGCATTGGCAGGGGATAGGCGTACATCAGGTTCAGGTAACCGCCACAGACCCCAGGCGGATGAGCGCGCAAGCCGATTTGTTTACACCCGTCAATCCTAAGCGGGCAGCGCGCAACCAGGCCATGGATGCCATCAACGTCAAATATGGTGAATTCGCGCTGGCGCCGGCATTACTGCTCAAGCGAAGCAGTATGCCAAACGTAATCTCACCGGCATGGAAGCCGTTCGGGCATAGGCAAACAATATAGTGCACAAATGACGTCAATCGAATCTGGCGCTTTTGGTTATACGGAACGGCTCAATCGCTGGGCCTACAGAGGTAGATCACGATTCAAGACCAGACCCCATTTGTGCCCGCAAGCCCTCCGGTGCTTCAATACGGATCTAGGCTTCTCGGGTACTGCATTGACGCCAACTGCTTGTTAATTCTCAAATGGCTTCAGTCGAGCCCGATGCTGTTTCTTATATGGAACGGCTCAACCGCCAATCTTGGCGGAGATAGCTCACGATTCAAGGCCCGATTCCAGTTGGGTCTTTGCCGAGTGGACTTGCCGCGAAAGGGTGGCTACTATTCGATAGTGTCATCGACCGGTGGTTATGGGGAGGCCATCGGCGAATCTTATAAGGGAGGAGAAGATGACAAATACAAAGGAAGCCATTCTAGCGGGTTCAATAGCGCTGTGCATGTGCCCGGCATGGGCGGTGGGATCGCCTGACAATCTAGGTGCGGAAATCGGCATCAGCACCTTGGGCCTAGGCATCGAAGCAAGCTATGCGTTTAATGATACCTTCTCGGCGAGCCTGGGCCTCAATCATTACAAGTATTCTACCAGCGACGTCTCCAGCGACATCGATTACGATATAGACTTGAAGTTGCAATCCATCGCCCTGCTGGGTAATTACTTTCCCTTTCACGGCGTGTTCCACATCTCCGCAGGCATATTCAGTAACGACAATAAAATTTCCATGGACGCCAAGCCGGCGGGCAGTTATGACATCGGTAATAGCCAGTATTCAGCCGCAGATATTGGAACCCTGACGGCCAAGGTGAGTTTCAATAAGATCGCCCCATACCTGGGTATCGGCTGGGGGAAGCAGGAAAGTAAAGGCTTTGGCGTGACCGGCGATATCGGCGTATTGTTTCAAGGTTCACCCAAGTTGGAGATGACTGCGACCGGGCCTATCACCGATCCAAGCAATCCGTTGCATTCGCAGTTCACGGCGGATCTGGAAAGAGAACGCCAATCCGCGCAGGATGATTTGTCTGACTTCAAGATGTATCCGGTGCTCGGTGTGGGGCTGTCATACCGCTTCTAATAACTACGTGACGATGTCATTGTGCGTGCCCACGCTGTACAGAGCCGCGCGGAGCCTTGCGCGATCGTATTTTAAGGGGGGTGGGAGTCAAATGATATTGAGCTGCCGCGACTATCTCGGAAGATTAATAGGTCAAGCAGGCGTATTTTATGATTCAAAGCGAGACGCCAGTAATCATTGATAGTGCTGCATCAACGTGACCCTCAAGGATGATCGGGTCATCTATCTCACCCTCGTTCAAGACGATCTCGGCGACACGACGATAATCATTCTCCATCTGTTCTTCAGCACTAGATCGACTTAATCGGGGGCCAATGTATTCCATCCCGGCAGCCGCATTCCAGGCCGGCACATCAGGCATCCAAGCGCCGATACGAACGCCGATGTAAAGCAATGTAGCATCATATATTGAACAGCCACCTGCTCGACACGCATGGTAGAACATACGATCAGCATTACTTCGAGCCTTTCTGTCTCCGTTTGCGACATCACACGCCCTGTCATGCACTATGGAGGCTCTGCGATAGTTTCCTGTGTATGGCGAACCAACAAGGCTCCATAGGGGCCACGGGATAGAAGCTCCGTCTACTTTATACGCCTTGGGGGTTATCCACGGCAGGCCCTTAGGATCATGGAAATTGAATTCCCTCAATAAGCACATACGGCGGTCAGCGTCCTCTTCAGTCATCCACATGGTTTCTGGTTCTTCGGAAAACTTACCATGCTTGGGATTAGGCTCTAACTTGGATTTGGGGCATTCGTCATTCACGTAGCGCCTCCTTCAACAAAAGAGAGGAAAATAATATACGGCTGATGAAAGCCCAAATATAACAGACAAACACATTTGGTAGCCGCTGCGCGATATCGCCATTACTCGGCACATCCACATCACGCTGAACCCGGGCTTATGCCTTTGATAAATGCATACTTCACTGTAAAGCAAGCCAAATAAATCTGACCCTTTTGGGCTATAAATAGTTAAATAATTCCGACGAATAGCCGCTATTTTAATAAGTCTGAATAATTCAGCTGGAGTTAGGTATGGCGACGTTAATACAGCTTGAGAACGGGGTAGAAATATCCAAGTTTCGAATTGATAAACCAACACTGCGCCTAGGCAGAAGTGTGGAAAATGATATCTGTATTGAAGATCCGGAAGTCAGCGGCGAGCATTGCATTATTGAAATGATCGCTAAGGCAGGCAAGAAGGATGACTACGAAATTATTATCCAGGACCTGAACAGCACCAATCACACCTTCATCAACGGTCAACAGATTTCCCGCCAGCAATTGCGCCATAATGACATGATCCGGATCGGCTGGAAATACTTCAAGTTTATCGATGAAATCAAGAAATCCTACGAAGATACCAAAAAGATTCACAAGAGCTGGATTCCCGGCGTGTATTACACCAAATAATATTTTCTGGAAAACCGGGACGACGCGAACGCGCGCCGCCCCTTAGCGCACGCTAATGTCCGCTCCTGGCTGCGAGCCGCCCTAGAACCACTACCAGCGCTTAAGCCCCTACTCAATTTACGCAGTCAAGTCCGCTGGCGCTCAAATAGATCTGTCCCCTTATGGTTATCAGGAACAAGTTGTTTCACCAGCTGTCTACTGATGTGTAAGGTGCGAGGATCGTGCTATGGTTTCTTGTTCTGCGGATCACGTTAGGATGTCTGTTCAATCTATTGACCTGTCGCGATCAGGATCTACAATCCCCAGATCATCCACTGCTTATCTGGTTAATGACGTCGAGTGTGTCTAGATTCAGGTGGTCACAATGAGCGCAGCTATTAATACGGTTGTGATGATTCACGATGTAGCCGGGCATCCTTCGGCACGCGTCTATCGCTTTTTATCCCTTCGCTATTATATTGATTAAGATTTTGCGTGGTATTTACCCCATTTTGACACGGATGAAAACTTGTGGAGATGGCAATGACAGAGTCATTTTCCGGCGAATTCAGACATCAGATGGGCATGCGGCGTACATGGGTATTAGCAGTGCTCATGATGTTCGCCGCTCTCCTTGCGGGGTGTGCAACGACCCCAACGACACATACCGAGGTCACCGGCAGCTGGAAGGCGAATAGCTACAAAGGGAGGTTTGACGATCTTCTGGTCGTTTCTCATGCGGCCGATCCCGGGATCAGAGGAAAAGTCGAATCCATTATGGTAAAGGCCTTAGAGCAGCAAGGCCTGCATGCGTTAGCCTCCTCAGACATCATGCCTGCTGACGAGAGGGTAACCAGGAAGACGGTTGGGGCGGCGATGACAGGTAAGGGCTTTGATGGTGTGTTAGTGTCGCACTTGCTTGATGTGAAGCGGAGTACGATCTATATACCGCCTTCCGAAGACACTACCTTTGAGAGCTCGTTTGATGACGATGCCCCTGTCGTTTTTTCGCCCGGTTACGTGGAGCATCTTTCGTTGATTTCCATTCGCAACAACCTCTATGACGCTGTATCGAAACGGCTGGTCTGGTCATTGCAATCCCAAACCGAGAATTTTGGTACCGTGAACGACCTGGTGAAAAGTGTATCCCAGGCCGTCATTAATAACTTACGAGCCAGGGGCCTGATCTGAGCTATACGCTCCGTTTAGTTCGCTGCTTGTCCACTTATGCAGACGGGAATCGGTGTCGTGAGATGAGTGACCGCTTTGGGTTGCGGATTCAATCGGTGGACACAACACGCTAG
>Ga0210074_1000462_pt1 | contig 14319 bp, 14 predicted proteins | sample China_Galinas_Co_FD_184860 | JGI IMG/M metagenome (GOLD analysis project Ga0210074, IMG submission 184860) | Wetland microbial communities from San Francisco Bay, California, USA, that impact long-term carbon sequestration -... | ecosystem: Environmental > Aquatic > Marine > Wetlands ... | reverse complement strand
TTTGCAGTCGAACGTTTTCGCTGGGATACGATATAGCCATCGCGGTTGTTGTGCGCGTTACCTGTACTTGTCCAGCAGGGTCTGGTAGCGAGGGTCAGAGCGTAAGGCTTGCAGGTGCACAGAGTTTTCCAGGGTTTCAAAGTCCCTGTAGTTCTTGTCCCCGAGCAGTTCCTCCAGGCACTCAAGTGCGGCTTCATTGTTGCCATCGGCGGCTTCGATAAAGCAGCTGAGACTCAATTCAATCGGTGATTGTCCGGCAACTTTCATGCTCAGCTCTGAATATTTTCGTGCCTGTTCCAGATTACCCTGCGCCAGGTAAGACTGGGTAATACCCAAATGGGCGATGCTCGAATCGGGTCGGTATTTATATATTTGCTTGAATGCCGCGATCGCCTCATCAAAGCGCCCCTGCAGGTTCAGCGCGCGACCCAGGTGGTAATAGGCATTTCTAAAGTCAGGCGCCAGCAGAATGGCCTTTCTCGCCGCTTCTTCAGCACCGATGGGGTCGGGTGGATGCTGGTACGCCAGTGACCAGGACAGAAAATCCCAGGCGAGAGCGTTGTCTGGTTCTATTGTGACAGCCTTTCGAAACCTGCCAGTCGCGCCCCGGTAATCGTAGCGATCGGCAGCCAGTTCACCGAGCGCCATGTAGCCCCTGACCAGCGAAGGGTCAAGCGCCAGTGCCCTGTTGGCCAGTTCGGTGCCCCGTATTAGCCGTGCTTCATCCGGGTCATGATTTCTGTAGATCTGTGCCTCTGTGCCGGCCAACCCTGCCAGCGCGGGCGGATAATCCGGTTCCAGTTCCAGCGCCTTCTCAAACTGTTCGCGGGCTGCCATCAGGCTTCCTATTTCACCCCAGTTCATTATGAAAGCCTGCCCCCTGAGATAGGCATCGTAGGCATCGCTGTTGCTGATATAACGTCGTTGTACGGCATCACGCTCCTGCGGGCTCAGGTGGATATCCAGTGCCTCAGCGATTTGCATGGCCGTGCTTTCCTGCACGTCAAAGATATCTTTTACGCTACCGTCGAAGTCCTTGCTCCAGACGTGAAACCCGTTTTCACTATCGATTAACTGGGCGGTGATGCGCAGTTGATCACCGGCTTTGCGGACACTACCTTCCAGTACGTAACGAACCCCGAGGGTGGTTGCGATTTCCCGGATATCCAATTCCGTTTCTCTGAACCGCAGCACGGAGGTCCTTGAGGCGACCTGCAGGTTTCCAATACGCGCCAGCTTGCTGATGATTTCTTCGGTCATTCCTTCCGAAAAGTACTCCTGCTCCGGATCACTGCTGAGGTTGGCAAAGGGCAGCACGGCGATCGATTTATTGGGTGCCGGGGCACCATCTGAAGTGGCTGACGGTTCCACGATCACCTGTGTTGCGGCCTCAAGCAACGCAGCTTCGCGATCACCGGACAGCACGAACTTGTCATAGGCAAAATAAGCCAGCGCCAGCGCCATTAAAACAGTAATCGCCAGGTTGAGTTTCGAGCCGGTCTGCGGGGCAATCGACTGCGACCGGTCGACCTCGTGTTCGCGCTTGATTCCTTCGGGGGTCATCTCGAAAGCCCAGGCAAAAAACAGCGCAAACGGCAGACCCGTTGCCAGTAATACCAGCACGGTTTTAATCGCCCAGCCGGGTGTGCCGAAACTCTCGAACACCAGTTGCAATACCTGTGCAACCAGCCAGGCGACAATCACATAGGCAATACCCACTTTAAAGACGTTACGGCGTTTCAGTTCATTGAAAATTGACAAGGGCAGGCTTCTTTGCGTCCAGTAATGCTGCTTAGCATAGTTGCTAGACAAGCAAATGCCAAAGAATTGTTATGTTCAGGATTATGTTCAGGATGAACGGTACTTCGCGATTGAGCACACGGATGTGCGACGCGAAGCGTGTCGGGGACCACATAAGTGTCCAGCGAGTCCTGGCAGTAGCTACCCGCACCAGCGCCCCCTCCCCGAAGGCGAAGCCGGAAACTGTTACGGCAATCCTGCTCAAACCTTGAATTAATTGGGACAGCAGTGGTGTTGGCGTTATTATTGACACTTCACACATGTAGGTTTGGAAAAAGGAGAGCATCATGGGATTTGCGTTATCTGACATGCGATTGAGCAGCACGGCATTTGACAACGGGGGTGCCATTCCAGCTCGGCATACCGGCGTGGGTAAGGATAGCTCACCGGCGCTGACCTGGACCGGCGCGCCTGCCGGGACGAAGGCGTTTGCAGTGGTCTGTCATGATCCGGATGCACCGCTGGTCAGCCCCGGCGGGACCTACGGATTTGTACACTGGGTTCTCTATAATATTCCCGCTTCCACCTCGGCGATCGACGAGGGCTGCGGTGAATTTACCAACGGCATGAATGATTTTGGTCACCAGGCCTATGGCGGTCCGATGCCACCGGTTGGCCATGGCAGGCACCGCTATTATTTCTGGGTATTGGCCCTTGATCAGGCGATCGAGTTGGAAGCGGGGCTAACGCTTTGGCAGTTGCTGGCGCGTATCGAGCCTAACCTGGTTGCCATGAACAGACTCGTCGGGACCTTTGAAAGGGCCTGAATTGATTCATTCATTCGCTTGCAGTGCGGTTTTGATTATCTGCAGTAGCTTGTCAGCGTCCTCGCTGTCATAGCGAATTGAGCCATCGTCATTGACGAGCTTCCAGTCGTTGCTCTCAATACGTAGCTTATTGCCCTGGTAACGGGGATAGAATTCTTCATAGAGCGTGTTCAGGTCTTCGATGTAAGTGTCACTGGGCGCGAGCAGACCGCGTTCACCTTCGCGAACCTTGCCCTCCTTGCGCAGCCTGTTTTCTATCCTGGCCTTTAGCTCATCCACCTCGGTATGCGGGTAAATCACCAGGTCAGGATCCGGGATATTGTGTTTCATTGCATCGAACTGGTGGGTGAGAATCATCTTTTCAGACTTTGAGAGGAAACGGTCACGATAGTTTTTCTCGGTGAAAATATGGATGTCCTCCTCCTTGATCCGGTCGGTGACACCCGAGTGCGGCGAGATGGTCATATGCCACCAGTTCCTGAACCGGCTCGAGAGGAAGAAAACCTGGGTGTTGTAGGCGTGCAAGCGACGGTCGCCGTAGTAGAAATTGAGTACCAGCTCATCCACCTCTTCGGGGTAGAAGACGTAGTCCCAGCGCTTGGCGATCAGTTTGCATAGGGTGGTCTTACCCGCGGAAATATTACCCATGATGCCGATGGTGCGCTTCATTCGAATAGCCTTTTGGTTCCCGGTACAGAGCGGATGATTCCTGTGACGACCTGCTCAAGCCCGGCCTTTGTCCGGAAGTCGATAGCCTCGGTGTCGATGATCAGGTACGGGTGTCCGCATTTCATGATCCATGGTCGGTAGAGGTCGTTGAGGTTGGACAGGTATTTATTTTCCGGGCTGGCAAGCTCGGATTCTTCACCGCGGCTACGCCCGACGATCCTGGTCTTAAGTGCTTCCACATCGCTTTCCAGGTAAATAATGAGATCCGGTGTTGGCTTGTTGGTCATCACCAGTTCGAACAGGTCCTGGTATTTTCTGTAATCCTCGTCGGTGATGTACTCGTAGTTGTTCGAGTTCTTGGTAAAAATCTGATCCTCGTAAATGCTCCTGTCCTGGGCAACGGACTGGCCTTCACGCAACAGTTCATTGAGGACCCCCAGGTCAAGTAACCTTGAAAGGAAATAGGTCTCCTGGATCTTGTAACCCCAGTACTCGGCTTCTGATTTAACCTTCAGAAACTGGTCGGGGTTTTTGCCATCGAGTTTTGCCCCTTTCAGGCGGTCATAGGCGCTCACGGCTTTATAGTATTTTTCCAGGTAGCCGTGCTTCTTCACATAATCCACCCTTTCCAGGAAGGATACGATCTTACCGCCGGAACGCTTTTCGAGCGCCTTGGTCAGGGTGGATTTCCCTGCAGCAATGTTGCCAGCGATTGATATGAGAAAGCTATCCATGTTGATCCCTTGTGAAATACGATACCGGGGTGAATTTTAGCCGAAGCGGTGGGTGAATGGGGGAGCAAATGAAGATAAATTGGGAGCGACTAAGAACCACGCTTTAAGCAAGATAAAATTGGTCCGGTTGTGCTCTCAAGGCAGATTCTTCGGACGGTACAGGAGATTGAAAAAGCGATGGCCAAATAAGTCCGGTCACCCGGCTATGTCCGCGCAGCGGCGGGTAGTCAAATTCTGCGTTGTTTTTGGTGAATTTGACTGACCTGCCCCGACGCATTTGTTATTCTTGCAGGTTCACTTCAACCGGGATCACTCATGTCTCTGTCCTGCCGTCCCATCGTCACCCTGGGTAAAATCGCCCTGGTAATTTTCGCTGCTATCGCGCTGCCGGGTCCTGGCGGCGATGCCATTGCCCAAAAGACCACAAAACCGGTATTACACGGCAAGCACTGGGTTGCCGTGACCGGTAAACCGCTGGCGGCGACCGCAGGTGCAATGACCTTTAACCGTGGCGGCAATGCCGTGGATGCCGCCTGTGCAATGCTGGCTGCCACCTCGACCATGTGGGACACGCTGGGCTGGGGAGGCGAAACCCAGGCGCTTATTTATAATCCGCACACCGGTAAGGTCAAGGGTATCAACGCCCTGGGCGTGGCACCGAGCGGTGCGACCGCCGAGTTTTTTCACGAGCGGGGTATGGTTTATCCGCCCGAATATGGTCCGCTGGCAGCGGTTACCCCGGGCACGCCGGGTGGTTTGATGGTGATGTTGGCTGAATATGGCAAATTGAGCCTGGCGGAGGTGCTCGCACCGGCGATGCAGATGGCAGAGGGTTACCCGATCGAAGGTGTGCAGGCCGATAACATCGAGCGCCGGCGGGACGTGATCTCGCAATGGTCCTATTCCAGCGCGGTTTTTCTTCCCCACGCGAATAATGAGGATCCGACACAACGTGGGGCACCTGTGGCCGGTGAAATATTCAGGCAGCCCGATTTGCTCGCGACCCTGCACAAACTGGTTGAGACCGAGGCGCAGGCACTGGCCGATGGCAAGACACGCGAGCAGGCCATCTATGCCGCCTACGACCGCTTTTATCGCGGCGATATTGCCAGGGAAATCGTCCGCAGCTCACAGGAGTACGGTGGTTTATTCACACTCGAAGACCTCGACAAGTGGCAGGTGCATATCGAGGATCCGGTATCCACCAATTACAAGGGCATCGACGTCTACAAATTGACAACCTGGGTGCAGGGCCCGGTGCTGCTGCAGGCGCTGAATATCCTGGAAAAAATTGACATCAAGAGCATGGGCTACAACAGCGCACGTTATATACACACCTTGTACCAGGCAATGAACCTGGCGTTTGCGGACCGGGATTTTTACTATGGCGACCCCTATGTACCGCCACAGGAACCGGTTAAAGGTCTGCTCTCAAAAAAATACGCGGATCAACGCAGGCAGACGATCGACCCTCAGCAGAATAACCCGGACATCCACCCCGGAGACCCGTACCCGTTTCAGAATGAGAAGAACCCCTGGCTGGAATTGCTGAAGAACTGGAGTCCGATCCCGCAACCTGCACAAGCCGAAGGCGCCGAGGGTTTTCAACAGGCCGGGCTGATGAGTGGCGATGAAGGCTTTTTGACTGGCACGACGTCGATTCAGGCCGCCGACGCCGAGGGTTGGGTTGTTTCAGTAACACCTAGCGGCGGCTGGATTCCGGCGTTTATCGCCGGTGATACCGGTGTTGGTCTAAGCCAGCGTATGCAGAGTTTTGTGCTTACCCAGGCCATGAACCCGTTCAATGTTGTTCAACCCGGTCAGCGCCCGCGAGCCACACTCACACCCAGTATTGCGCTTAAGGACGGCAAGCCATTGATCGCCTTTTCCGTGCAGGGTGGTGATACCCAGGATCAGAATCTGCTGCAGTTCTTTTTAAATATGGTCGAGTTTGATATGAATGTTCAGCAGGCAGCTGAGGCGCCCAATTTCACCAGTTACCAGATGCAAAGTTCATTTGGAGCGCACCAGGCCGAACCCGGCCGTCTCGCGGTTTCGCCGAAACTTCCCGAGTGGGTGATTGAAGAGTTGGGTGCAATGGGTTATAAAGTAGAGGCGGATAAACGTCCATACAGCCCGATCACGGCTATCTATATTGACATGAAAAATGGCAGTATGTGGGGAGGTGCCAGTGATTATGGTGATGACTATGGAATCGCGTGGTAAGCATGGAAATATTGCTTAAAATTAATTTTTAAAAAAAAGGGGATACCCAGAATGAACAGCTTGCCTGAAAAGCAAAGGGGCGCGTCAACGATTGTCACCATTATCATACTCGCAGTACTGGGGTTCGCTGCATACGTCGGTATTCAGTACGTGCCGCAGGTCATAGAATCGAAATCCATTGATTCCATACTCGAGACGATGGAAAGCACGCAAAAAACAAATCCCGTCACCACGGTGCAGGCGGCCGAAAGCAAGTTGATCGGAATGTTACAGGTCAATGAAATGAATGATATGACGAAAAACTTTACCGTGAAGGAGGGTGAAGGCGGAATTATCATCGCGTTCAGTTACGACAGGGAACTGAACCTGCTTTTCACAAAAAAGCCAATGCACTACAGGAAAAAACTGAGGTTGCACTGAGTTACCGCAACGCACTCATTGAAGTTTAATGGGAATCGTTAATTGCAATCTTTTTTGCAATATCGTGCGTACGGATCGTGCCCGCCTGTATGACTTTCGCATTGATGCCACGCAAATTGAGTTGTTTGCCGATACCTGAATTAACAAATAGCATGGCATCAAGACCAAACCTTGCGACGAATTTTTTACAGCCGGTATGCGGTGGTGGTGTGACTTCAATGATGGCTGAGCCGATCGATAACTTTGTGCCGGGCGGCAGGTTTTCAGGGCTCAGGTCCATATCGATATAGAGCTGATCACCGGCCAGCGGCCATCGATGCGGTTCCTGTGCCACCAGGGCAATGACCCGTGAATTCATGATGGTGAGCTGCATTTCCGGATCACCACTGCCATCGGGGGTGGAACGGCTACCGCGTGCAAGCCAGTTGTCCCCCAGCAAACCTTTGGCTGGATCGAGTCTGCCTTCATCCAGTATTTCTCTTTGTTCGGTCTCGGGTCTTCTTACGATCAGATTCAGGATGGCCTCGTCTTTCGGAGACTCAAGAATCTCGTCCAAACCGGCCATGAGTTCTGCCTGTGTCAAATGTCTCATCAAATTACTCTTGTTGTTAATCGGTTGTACTGAATAAAACCTCGTTCGGAATTTAAAAGTACACGAAATCCAGGTACAGACCAAGCCGATTCTGCCTGTCATTTAACGGCTTCCTGAAAATTTGAAGTATCCATGGGCCCGCGGGTGGGAATGCATCTATAATCAGCGGTCCAAACCGTCTGCCACCCGTAAACAATATGAAACTACAAATCATTTTCATGACCCTTGTGATCTCCGTGACCACGCTTGCCCAGGGGCAGGCCCAGGAGCAGCCCCAACTGCAACTCCAAGTTCTTCCCATGCGCGAAAGAGCAGAGGTCATCGACCGTGTTCTTGAAGACAAACTTAAGACCACCTTGCCGCACCTGATGCAGCGCGAGGACATCGATATGTGGGTCGTGATGTCACGCGAATATAACGAGGACCCGATCATCGAGACCCTGTTGCCCGCAACCTGGCTGGCAGCGCGGCGTCGTACGATCCTGGTGATGTTCGATCCGGGTTCCGGGCAGGATATTCAGACCCTCGCCGTGGCCCGTTATGATGTCGGATCGATGTTCAAACGCGCCTGGGATCCTGATCAGCAGCCTGACCAATGGCAGGCGCTGGCCGATATTATCGTCAAGCGTAATCCGAAAAAAATTGCTGTTGATATGTCTGATCACTGGGGTTTGGCTGACGGGATTAGCGCCACCGATCTGCGTTTGTTTAAAGAAAACCTGCCGCCGGAGTATCACCCGCGCATTGTATCGGCTGAAAATCTGGGTATTGCCTGGCTGGAAACCCGTACACCGCTTGAAATGGATCTGTACCCTGGTATCTGTCGGATCGCCCATGAAATCATTGCCGAAGGCTTCTCTGCAGCGGTGATTGAACCTGGTGTCACCACCACCGATGACGTGGTCTGGTGGTATCGCGAAAGAATCCGCGAGCTGAAACTGACGACCTGGTTCCATCCGACCGTATCCGTGCAGCGACAGGACCCCGAAAGCTTAGATCACCTGCGCAGTTTTTCCGCGCGACCGGAAGAAGACATCATTCAGCCCGGTGATTTGTTGCACGTTGATTTCGGTATCACCTATTTACGTCTTAATACGGACACGCAGCAACACGCCTATGTGCTCAAAACCGGTGAAACCGATGCACCCGGGTACCTCAAGGCAGCGCTGAAAAATGCCAACCGCTTGCAGGATATATTTACCTCCAATTTCAAGCCCGGAAAAACCGGTAACGAGGTGCTGAAGGAATCCCGCGAGCAGGCCATTGCAGAAGGCATCCAGCCATCCATCTATAGCCACCCGATTGGCTATCACGGTCACGGTGCGGGAACCGTGTTGGGCAGATGGGATGCACAGGAAGGATTGCCCTTCACCGGCGATTACCCATTGCACCTGGACACCGCCTATTCAATCGAGTTGAATGCCGCCACCTTCATAACGGAGTGGGACAAGGAGATTCGCATCATGCTGGAAGAAGATGCCTACTTTGATTCTGAAGGAATACGCTATATCGATGGACGCCAGACACAGTTCATTTTGATTGCGGGGCAGGCTGTCACGCAGGAATGAGAAACAATCAAGCGAAAGTGACACCCGTGTGCGAGATCAGGGGAGCGGGTCCCTGGGCCGAAATGGCAGGTCAGGTGGTCACCGTACAAGGTACTGTAACGGGCTTGAGCCGACGTGGTTTTTTTGTGCAGAATGTGACGCCCGGACCGGATCCAATGGTATCAGATGCGCTATTTGTATTTAGCCCAAAATGGCCGGCACCGCTGGGTGCGTTGCTGGAAATCAGCGGTACGGTGATAGATTACGTCAAGCAGGAGAACGGCAAACCGGTAACGCAATTGAAGCTGGAAAATGTGCGGGTCATCAAAAAACACGCGCCTGAAATAAAGCCATTTGAATTAACCGCTGACAATGTTCCCTCTGACCCATCTGAGCTGGCCGCGTTCCTGAATGGCCTGGAGGGCATGCTTGTGAGAATCGAGGCGGGCCAGACCTTTATCGCACCGAGCAATCCGTTTGGTGATTACGTACTTATTCTGGATGCTGAAAAACCAGTGGAGGGCGTGACCAGGACGGAGCAGGGTGGCGTACTGATCGATCATCAAAATCCCTTGCGCTGGTATCCCGGGTTCAGGATCAGCAACTATTCGGCAGCACCGCGGGTGAATGTGGGTTCAAAATTATTAACACCGATAACCGGTCCGCTCAATTATCGTGTTGAAGCCTACCAGGTGACGGTGAGTCACCCGATCAGGGTCGAGACCAGCGACTTTCCAGTGAGTGCGAGCCGGCTAAAACCCGAATCGGGCTACCTGACCATCATGACTCTGAACGGTTTCAACCTGGATATGCATGTTGAATCTGCTTCGCTGGTCAAGAATCCCGGACAGGACATTGATGACGACTGGGGTGACGGTCGTTTTCATACACTCGCACACGCCGTGGTTGATCAAGCCAATGTGCCCGATATCGTGGCCTTGCAGGAAATCCAGGACAACGATGGCGCCGAGATGAGCATGATGGTGGATGCGAGTTCGACTTACGAGGGCCTGATTAAAGTAATCAAACAACTTTGCGGCGTCCAATACCGATGGGTGGATATAGAACCGGGAGTGGGCGCCGATGGGGGTCAGCCGGGTGGCAGTATACGTAATGGCTATTTATACCATCCGGAACGTGTTGAGCTGGTGAAGGGATCGGCACGCCTGATCGGTGCGCTCGAGCCGGCATTTGAAGACTCCAGGAAACCGCTTGTCGTGCATTTCAGAGAAAAGTCCAGCGGTCATGAGTTGGTATGTGTCAATGTGCATTTGGCCTCAAAACGTCACCAGCGAGGTATTTTTGCGCCCGAACAACCGGGTTTTGACGCAAGGTTGCCGATCCGTATCCAGCAGGCCAGCATAATCGAGGGCCAGCTGGCGGTCATGCGTGAACAGGGGCTGGATTACTATGTCACCGGCGACTTCAATGATACGGAGGAAAGTGAAACCCTGGTTGCCATGACCGGTACCCAAAGCGTCAACCTGGTGAGCCTGTTACCGGCGGAGCAGCGTTACGATTACAACCACCGCGGAAAATTACAGGTATTAATGCACGGTATTGTGCCCGAAAGCCTGGCTGAAAATCATGCGGATTACGACATTATTCATGGCAATGAAATCATCGGTGTGAAGCCCGGTCAGCCGAGTGACAAACCCAGCGACCATGCTTATGTTCTGGCGAAAATCAAAATGCGGAGACGGGTAAATTAGCCCGGGTATCCGGTGATCTGAAAACAGGAATATGGTAAAATTGTCCGGCTAAGTCAGAACCCCGATCCTAACCAAAAAAAGAGCACAGTAATGAAAAAGAATGTGATCATAATTGGTGCCGCGGGCAGGGATTTTCATAACTTCAATACCTGTTTCCGCGACAATGACAATTTCAATGTCGTTGCCTTCACAGCCGCCCAGATTCCTGATATTGACGGCAGAAAATACCCCGCCGGGCTGGCCGGTGACCTGTACCCCGATGGTATTCCAATTCATGCGGAAGAGGACCTGACCCGCCTGATAAAAGAGCAGCACGTCGACGATTGTGTATTCTCATACAGTGATGTCACCTACCAGAAAGTGATGAGTATGAGCGCACTGGTCAACGCTGCCGGGGCCAATTTCGTACTACTGGGGCCTGACGCGACCATGCTCAAATCAAGCAAACCGGTTATCGCGGTAGGGGCCGTGCGAACCGGTTGTGGCAAGAGCCAGACATCCAGAAAAATCATTGAATTGCTGATGAGCAGAGGGCTCAAGGTCGTTGCCGTGCGTCATCCCATGCCATATGGCGACCTGGTCAGGCAGAAGGTCCAACGCTTTGCCTCGATAGAAGATCTTGCCAAACATAAATGCACCATCGAGGAGATGGAAGAGTACGAGCCGCACGTGGTGCGTGGTAATGTTATCTACGCCGGGGTTGATTACGAGGCCATTCTGAGGGCTGCTGAAAATGATCCCGATGGCTGTGATATTGTTGTTTGGGACGGTGGAAACAACGATTTCCCATTTTACAAACCCGATCTGAATATCACCATCGTGGATCCGCATCGCGCAGGTCACGAATTAAATTACTATCCCGGTGAAGTTACCCTGAGACTCGCGGACGTGGTGATCATCAACAAGATGGACAGCGCAGGGCCCGAGGGTATCCAGCAGGTCAGGGAGAACATCCGGAAAGTCAATCCCGGGGCGGTCGTCATCGATGCCGCGTCACCCATCAGGGTGGACGACCCGAGCCTGATCAGGGGTAAGAGGGTACTTGTGGTCGAGGATGGTCCGACCCTGACTCACGGCCAGATGACCCTGGGTGCCGGCACCATTGCCGCGCTGAAGTTTGGCGCGCTGGAATGTGTCGATCCGCGGCCGTTCATTGTTGGAAAACTGGCTGAAACTTTCGCGACCTACCCGGGTATCGGTTCACTGCTGCCTGCGATGGGTTACGGTGAGCAGCAGATCATTGACCTGGAAGCCACGATCAACAATACGGATTGTGATTCCGTGGTTATCGGCACACCGATCAATCTCAACCGGATAGTTAAAATCAATAAGCCCAGTACCCGGGTAAATTACGATCTGCAGGAGATCGGTTATCCCGATTTGGCAAATGTGCTGGAGGATTTTTTAGGTCGTTCAAAAGCCTGAAAACAGGGTTGGCTTAGTCACCCAATAAATGCAACATGACCTGTCGCCTGTGCCGGTGCTGGCGGTGTTCAAATAGGTAAATCCCCTGCCAGGTGCCCAGTGCGGGCCGGCCGTGTTGCATTGGTATGGTCAGTTGGACCTGTGTAAGCGCCGTTTTGATATGCGCGGGCATATCGTCCGGACCCTCCGCACTATGCCGGTACGTGCCATCCTGCGGTGCAATACGGCTGAAAAAATCCTGCAGATCCCGGCATACATCAGGATCGGCATTTTCCTGGATGGTGAGCGATGCCGATGTGTGGCGGATGAATACCGTTAGCAGACCTTCTTCGATCGCCTGTTGCCTGCACCAGTCCACCACCGGTTTCGTGATTTCATAAAGCCCCGGGCCATTGGTCTGGGTACTCAATATGTGCGTTACCTGGCGCATCCACTTAGAATAACAAAAGAAAAACTAAAATGCCGGAAACGACGCGTTGATGATAAACCGAATACAACCCCGGCTGGTGCCAACCGGGGACCTGGCGTCCTGGTTCTTGTCCAGGGGTATCGCTTTTGCAACGGCTGAGCCACTCAGCCTCGGATTTGGTCAGGCTGACAACCAGTATCAGCTGTACCCCTATCCCGGCCCGGCCGACGATGAAACCATGGGTGTGTTCTGCGAATGGCATACCGAGGATTATTTTGAAGTCGATAGCGGTCCGCATATTGCCATCGGTATGCGCGGACCGGTACCGCAGGACCCGCACCGTGGACGCGGTTTGGCCATCGGCATTCTGGCCAACCAAATGATAAACCCCGACGACCCGGAGCACCCTCTGCCCTTGTTCAAGGGTTGTCCGGATCCACCGGGCGGGCCATCCTGTTTTATCGAGGACTTCAGCGTGTGTGATGGTAAGACACCCGTCAGTGAGTGGCAGCTCAGCGCCGGGCAGCATTTGCCTGGATTAAAGGGGCATGGCATTTACAGGATTGACATTCACGTGTCGCGCGATTGTGTCTGGGCCGGGGTCTGGCAGGTCACTGCCAGGCGTTCCATCGAAGGTGAATCAATACGTGATTACACGTTTATGGGTCAGGCGCGCTCTCCGGACACGGAATCCGGCTTCGGCGGGCACCTCGTCGGCAGGGGGCGCGAAGACGTAATGGATCGGGGCAAGGGCAATGCCTTTATCGGTACCGGTTTTTCCGACCCGCAAACCCGCTCACGGGTTGAAAATATCTATATTGCCCACTGGAAAAACCAGTCATGAAAAACGCATAATTCGATACGATGGATTGGACAATAATTTGGTGGATTATCGCCGCCCTGGTTGTTATCAGTGGCCTGATAGGCACTGTTGTGCCGGCCCTGCCCGGTGTGCCGATCATATTTGCCGGTCTGCTGCTGGCGGCCTGGAGTACCGGTTTCGAAGTGGTCGGCTGGGGCACGATCGGGGTGCTGGCTGTACTCACTGCAGCTTCGGTGATGATTGACTTCCTGTCCGCAGCGTTTGGCGCAAAAAGACAGGGGGCCAGTCCGAGGGCTTTTTGGGGCGCCACGCTGGGTGCGATCGTCGGGCTCTTTTTCGGCCTGGTTGGTATTGTTCTCGGCCCTTTCATCGGCGCCATAGTTGCAGAGCTTGCCGCCGGAAGCGGGCCCCGGCAGGCTGGTCGTTCGGGCTATGGTGTCTGGATAGGACTCGTCCTTGGTACCGCCTTAAAACTGGCGATCGCTTTTCTGATGCTGGGTATATTCCTGACGAAATATCTTATCGGCTAGCAAGGTATCCGCCAGCAAAAACACGGGCTTAATACAGCCTCTCCGCCCTGAAAATCCGCTTTCTCAATGGCTCCATGGTGCAACGGGAAATGATAAATGTGCGAAATAATTGCATGAAACCGAATTTGTGCTAGACTTAAATTGAAGTGTGTGTTTTCACAAGCGTTTGTTGGGGTGTTTTATTGTGATTACGCGCGCTGGAGTTAGCTTGGCGCGGGCGTGATGTGTCCGGTGCAAAGCAGTTTAAGCCATGATGGCACTTCCTGGCCGCTTTTTGGTAATCGCCACAGGAACAGACAGATATTGACAGGGATAGCATACGTCAAACTGTAATCAGTAAAGCTGATGTTCCGGAATGATATCCTTACCGCACCCGGTTCCTAGGGATTGGATATAGTCGTATTTATGTGCAGCAAAGCAACATAATTACGGCAGCAAGTGGGGATCAATACCATGCTTACCTATACAACTTTCTTTATCGCCAGCCTGATCGTGGCGGTTGTCGCTCTTTTTATCTATAAAGCAGTAAGAGATACCAGCAGGTCCGTTTACAGTTCCAAGGAACGGATCGCCATCATTAGCCACCCGCCGGGCAATCAAGGCAAAAATACCGCGCGCAATGCCGTTGCGGCTTCAAAGCCCTTTCCGGACCGGCATAGCTCCCT
>Ga0210074_1000460_pt1 | contig 14336 bp, 15 predicted proteins | sample China_Galinas_Co_FD_184860 | JGI IMG/M metagenome (GOLD analysis project Ga0210074, IMG submission 184860) | Wetland microbial communities from San Francisco Bay, California, USA, that impact long-term carbon sequestration -... | ecosystem: Environmental > Aquatic > Marine > Wetlands ... | reverse complement strand
GATCAAGGCTATGCATCACAGATTTCGAAGACCTTTGGAATGTCGCTTAGCCAGGCTCAAAAACAACTACTAAAATTCGAACACCTGGGTTTATTGGTTAGCCGCAAAGAAGGCTCCGCCCGTGTCTACTATTTCAAACGGAGCCCCATAGTCGATGCGCTTAGAAAATTCCTAAGCTCTATGCTTGACGTTCTTCCCGATTCTACAATTTCTGAGTACTACCGGCAGAGAAGAAGACCCAGACGCCACGGCAAAATCTAATGAAAATCACTGCGGAAACAACACTAACTGAACTCTCAGCTATCATTTCTGACACGCTTGAAAGCAAGAATATTATTGCAACCCTTTCAGGTGGTGCAGCTGTTTCCATTTATAGTGAGAACCTCTACCAGTCAGCAGATCTCGATTTTGTGACAGCAGCTCCAATTGATGTACTTAAAGATGCTTTGGAACCTCTCGGGTTCAAGCACTCAGGCAATCCACGGCTGTCCGTATTCGACCACCCGCAAACCATTTGGTATGTTGAATTCCCCCCTGCACCACTGGCTTTTGGTGGAACTTATATAAGCCCGTCAAATTGCAGCCTGATTGAAACGAGTTGCGGCAACCTTCGAATCATTACGCCGACACACTCGGTCATGGACCGGTTGATAGCAGCTGCTTCATGGAATGAACCGCAATCACTGGAACAGGCAATTCTGGTGGCGTCACACCAGCGAGAAAAAATTGATTGGGGTGAGTTAGATAATTGGGTGATATATGAAGGAATAGTTACAGACAAAGAAATCGTTGAGTTTTACAGAAAAATAGAACGAAACCTGCCTTCTTAAACAAAACTATACAGCAGCAAAACCACTTTCGATGTAGTTGCCATTCAACGACCCGGCAGAACATTTCCGTGAGGTAAACCGGATCAGTGTGGGGATGTTGTGGGCAAAGACAGGAAGATCGTTTTCAATGGCGAACCAGACCGAGTAAATTTCAGACAAAATCGCGTTATTTCCTGACTTCATGTTATGCGCTGATTTAACACTGTAGCCAAACTCATTGGCCAGCATAATCAAATTTAGTAACTCGTTCAGTTTTAATGGTACTGATCCCTGCAAGTTGGGCAGGGAGGTGTGAATATAACTATGGAGGCTGGGTTTTTGTTGTGTTGCCATGTTAATCCGTATAGCAGCCCTCCATGGCTGACGTTAATGGTTGCTGTTCCTGATTCTTTCTACGATTCCACGCGATGTGGCAGTATCGGATATGCGCTCTGTCTTCCGCCTTGACTTAAATCAAGTGGATCAGGAGTTTTCAGCAGGAGCCTGGATAATAAGAATCGATATATGGGCCATTCTCTCTGTGCTAAAAATAAAAGCGCTATACTGAATTCCTGGAAAAAAAGGGAGCAGGTTGATGGATATTCAAACACTCACTTCGTTCTTCATGTGGTGCACAATTATCAATATGGGCATGTTGCTTTTCCTGGCCTTGATATATCTGCTGGCCCCGGACCTGGCCTATCGTATGCAAAGCAGGTGGATTGCCATTTCCCGGGAAACCTTTGACGTGGTCTTTTATTCATTTATCGGTTTTTTCAAGGTCGTCGTGCTGGTATTCAACGTGGTTCCATGGATCGCGCTACTTATCATCGGGTAAAGGATTTTTTATGTATAAACAAATTGTTAATTTCTGGTTCGAAGAGATCGAACCGGCGTCATGGTGGAAAAAGAGCGATGATTTTGATGCACTGCTGATCGAGCGTTTTTCAGAGATCCATGCAAGCGCCAGTTGCTGTGAGCTCTATGAGTGGCGACGGCAACCCGAGGGCAGACTTGCTGAGATCATCGTTCTGGACCAGTTCTCACGGAATATGTTCAGGGACACACCCGGAGCTTTTGCAACGGATGCCATGTCGCTAACCCTGTCGCAGGAAGCCATCGCCTGCGGGGCTGACCGGGCTCTGACACCGGTGCAGAGAAGTTTTCTGTATATGCCATTCATGCACAGCGAGTCACTGAAAATTCACGAGGTGGCCGTTGAGTTATTTCGTAAAAACGGTATAAAGAGCAACCTGGATTATGAATTCAGTCACAAGAAGATAATCGAGAGGTTTGGCCGTTATCCACACCGGAACAAGATTCTGGGCAGGCAATCGACGGCCGAGGAGATTGAGTTTCTGACCCGGCCCGGTTCAAGTTTTTAATTTGGTATAAAAAGAAATAAAAACCATGCACATGCTTTCCGCCCAGGATGCGACTTTTATCTACCTTGAAAGTGAACACAGCCCAATGGCCATCGGGGCCGTGTACCTGCTTGATGCCAGTGATGCGCCTGAAAGCTTTTCATATGAGAACTGGTATTCCCTGGTGGAAAGCCGTCTGAAACTCTCAAGGGTGTTCCGTCAGCGCCTGGTGGAAGTACCCCTGGCCCTGTCATACCCATACTGGGTAAATGATCCCGAATTCGACCTGAACCGGCACTTGCCGAGGGTGGAGTTGCCGGCACCGGGTGGAAAGACCGAGTTGATGAAGTTGGCAGCTGATACCTGGGGGCGGATGCTCGATCGCGACCGGCCCTTGTGGGAGATCACATTCGTAACCGGTATCGATAGCATACCGAATATATCAAAAGGTTCATTCGCGCTGATTACCAGGGTCCATCATGCTGCAGTGGATGGCAAGGCCAGCACCGAGATGATGACAGCGTTACTTGACGTAACTTCGGCAATTCGGGAGGTCAAGGGTGAAGACTCCTGGAAACCGGAAGAACTGCCTTCCACCCTGGGTGTGATTACCCGTTCCTGGGCTAAAACCGGCGACAAAGCCGTTGAATTGGCAGGCTTTGTTGGCCAGGCCGCGGCGGAAGTGGTTGCATCGCGTGGTGACAAGGAACTGAAAAAGCTGGAACCACCGCCGAGGTTATTGAGTGCCCCTTCGACCATATTCAACCAGCAGATTGCCTCGGCAAGAACATTCTGGGGCAAGGAGTTTGATTTCGAGCGCCTCCGGGCCGTACGCCGGGCGGTGCCCGGTGTGACGGTCAATGACGTAGTCCTTGCAATATGCGCGGGTGGTCTGCGCGCCTACCTTTCAGATAAGGGCGAGTTACCCGGCAAGCCACTGGTGGCAATGGCCCCGATATCGGTTCGCGGCGAAGACGACGGTACCGGCAACCAGGTTTCGGCAATGCTGGTCAACCTGGCGACCGATACCGAAAATGCACTTGACCGCCTGAAACGCATCCATGCCAACACCAGGCGATCAAAAGTGCAGGCCGGTGCCCTGCCGGCCAATATACTTACCGGGTTTTTACCTTCAGAAACACTTGCGCTGGCAGCGCGCGTTTACACCCGCACACGCCTGGGTGGTTTTCACCGGCCATTTTTCAATGTCACCATAACAAATGTTCCGGGACCGCCGGTGCCGCTTTACGCTGCCGGGGCGCGCGTACACAGTGCCTATGGAATGGCGCCTATTCTTGATGGGCTGGGTTTGATACTGGTGGTTGTCAGCTATTATGGAAGAATCTCGATTGGTATCAGTTCCTGTCAACAGATCGTACCTGATCCCGATTATATGGCAGAATGTTTTGGCCGTTCCCTGGATGCACTTGAACTGGCGATCAGCAGGGCAGATTCGGCGACACTGCAAAGCGAGTTGCAATATAGTGAAGGAAAAACGGCCGACAAAAAGGATCCCTTAAAGGCCTTTCACGATGCCAGCGAGGCACTGGATAGGGCTATTGAGTCGCTTGAGGACTAAAAAAACAATGGAAAAGGCCAAACGGGCAGATTTGATCGACCATTCACACCGGCCATCCAGGTTGCTGCTGATGCTCGAAGGCAGGGCGGTCTATGACGCAGCCGCCATGATACCGATGCTGGCTCTGAAGAAATTTCTGCCGCAGGGGGATAATCACCCGGTACTGGTATTCCCCGGCTTCCTGGCCAGTTCACGCACCACCCGGCCCTTGCGCCAGTTTCTCGCCGACATCGGCTACCGGTCGCATCGGTGGAAGCTTGGTTACAACATGGGTTATAGCTACAAGTTGCACTATGGCATGCGTGACCGGGTAAGCGAACTGGTTGAACGCTATGGTGAGAAAATCAGCCTGGTAGGTTGGAGTCTTGGTGGTGTCTACGCACGTGAACTTGCGCGTGAGATGCCGGATATCGTGCGTCAGGTCATTACCATGGGCAGCCCGTTCCGGGGGCATCCAAGCTCCAGCAATGTGCACAGGATATTCAACATGTTCACCGAGGTTCCCTATGATGAAATGCCGGTGTCATTTCTTCAGTACATGGCGCATCCGCCACCGGTACCCACCACTGCACTCTACACCCGTGGCGATGGGGTCGTTGCGTGGCAGTCAACCGTGGAGATGTCCGATCGTTGTGACGTAGAAAACATCCATGTTGGGGGCGCGCATATGGGGCTGGGTTTCAATCCCAGGGTGTTGTATGTCCTGGCTGACCGGTTGGCTCAACCGGAAGGGCACTGGAAGCCCTTTAAACCACCCTTTTGCATGAAGCCATTGTTTCGTAACTGGTATCCCGACTGGCTGGTTCATGGCCGGGAAAACCCGTTTGAAGCAAGTGGGTGAAACGAAAAGAAGCCATCAATAAGGGCTGGCAGGGCCCGGCCGGAAAATTGAACAATATTTCATAAAAAATGAAAGCTGATAAAAAAACTCTTGACCGTGCAGGATTGCTAAAACTGGCGAGCGGCGCTTCGGTCCTAACCGCCGGTTTCCTGATTGTTGCCAAGCTGGCGGCGTGGTCCGTTACCGGCTCCGTGAGCCTGCTGGCCTCGCTGGTTGATTCCGTGATGGATAGTATCGCATCGCTGATTAACCTCTTTGCGATCCGCTATTCGTTACAACCTGCCGACGAAGACCACCGCTTCGGCCATGGCAAGGCAGAACCCCTGGCTGGTCTTGCCCAGGCAGCGTTTATTGCCGGCTCCGCAGTTTTCCTGGTTTTTCACGCCATTGACCGTTTACGTTTTCCCCATCAGTTGGAGCAGATCGGGATCGGTGTTGCTGTCATGGTGCTGGCTATCGTCATGACCGTTGGACTGCTGGTCATTCAGCGTCACGTCATAAGGAAAACCGGTTCAACCGCTATCCGTGCAGATTCCCTGCATTACCTGACTGACCTTTTGACCAACATCAGCGTATTACTGGCACTGTACCTGTCTACCCTGGGCTGGACCTGGGCAGACCCGGTTTTTGCCATGATGGTGGCCGTTTACATTTTTTACAGTGCTTTTCAAATCGGTCACGAAGCTTTTCAGCAACTCATGGACCGGGAACTACCCGAAGATATTCTGAAACAGATTGAAGCGATCGCATTGAGTCATGCCGAAGTGATTGGTACGCATGAATTACGCACGCGCCAGGCGGGACATACACGTTTTGTGCAACTCCATTTGGAACTGGATAAAAATTTACCTCTAAAGCACGCGCATGCAATTGCCGATGAAGTGGAAGCGGAGATCATGGCATTACTGCCGGGTGCGGAGGTCATGATCCACCAGGATCCCGTTGAAGACGCCAACAAGAAAGGCTAAGCATTAGTTCAGATTGGGTGAAAGCCTGGCCTTCAGATAGTTATCGATCTCAACCCAGGCTTCAGCGGCCTGTGGAAGCTTTGGATCAAATATTTGCCAGATGTGCACCATGTCCGTCCACGTCTGCAATTTTGCGGGTGACCCCGAGGCACAGGCTTTGTAAACATAGCGACGGGCGTCATCGAGTAACATCTCGGCCTCGGAGGCTTGTACCAGGGTTGGCGGCAGGTTTGAAAGGTCACCGAGCAAGGGTGAAACGAGGGGGTTACAAGGCCGCACCTTGTAGGTCCAGAACACATACCAGCTCTTGACGAACTGCGGTAGTTTGGTGAGGACCTTCATGAAAGGTTTCAGCATGATATCGGTGTCAACATTGTCGCGCAGGCTGGCACCGGTGAACGTGACATCGGTTAAAGGTGATAACGCGATCACAGCTTCCGGTGCACGCAAATGGCTGTCCCGAATCCAGGCGACCAGGGATAAGGCAAGGTTGCCACCGGCGGAATCACCACCGATGAATAATTGCCTGATTGTGGCGGGTCCAGCGGGTCCATTTTCAAGTATCCAGCGATAGGCTGTACGGCAGTCTTCAACACAGTCGCTGTGATGATATTCAGGCATCAGCCGGTAATCTATGGCGAGCACCGCAAAGCCCGTGATTTCTGAAAATTTACTGGTAATGGTGCGATGGCTCTTCGGGCTGCCCAGGATAACCCCCCCGCCATGGATATAAAGAACGCGCCGGTTTACATCGGCTCCCGGGGCGATGACCCACTCGGCAGGTACACCATCGGCATCAACCGGAATAAACTGACTGGGGAATTCAAGCCCATCACTGATAGTATCAAAAGCCAGGCGCGCCGCCTTAAGGTTATGGTGGCGTCTGCCGAGCGAGATTTGCAGGGTGAGTTCCCTGATGGATTTAATCACCTGTAGATGTTCGGGTCCGGGACCACCGCTGCGTGCGAAGCGTTTCACTGCGTCCGGATCGGCCGGAGGCGGGTAAGCTTCAATACCCGGTCCTCGAAGATAGAACCGCTCGAAGGCCCAAAATGCAAGCACAAGCAAAACAAATCCAATTGACAGATACATTGCTTACTCCCGGAAACAAAGTAAAATCATGGTGAACGGTAAAAGCCATATTTTACGCTAATATAAGTGCACGGGATTAATCGGTATCGGGAGTTCGTTGAAGTGACTGGAGAACTTATCAAAGAACCGATTTCCAAGGTGGATACCGCCTGGTTACGCATGGAACAACCGACCAACCTGATGATGATCACCGGGGTCATTATGATGGATGAGCAGTTGGACTATGAGAGCCTGCTGCAGACGATAGAACAGCGTTTCCTCACTTTCAGAAGATTCCGTCAAAAAGCGTCAGATGGCGCCAGGGGTGCCTATTGGGTATTTGACGAGGATTTTGACATTCGTCAGCACGTTCGCAGGACGGCGCTTCCGGGCGCGGCGGATCGTGCTGAACTTGAGCTCCTCGCGTCTGAACTGGCCAGCACACCGTTGAACACCTCGCGTCCATTGTGGGAGTTCCATGTCGTCGAGAATTATATCGACGGACCGGCCATCATCGTCCGGATTCATCACTGTATTGCCGATGGTATCGCATTGGTCCAGGTCTTCCTGTCGCTCACTGACCCGACGCGGGAGGGCCGCCCGTCTGCGCGGGAACCGGAGACATGGAAAGCACGCAGGGCGAGCGAGGCAAAGGTATTTCAGCGCCTGCTCAATCCGGCTCGTGACGGCCTGGATCTTGCCGCACACCTGGGTCAGCGCATGATCGAAGAAGGTACCAAGATACTGCAGAATCCGGCCGTTGCGAGTAACTATGCGGCAGAGGCAAGTGAAATCATTCGTGAACTGGTGAATTCACTGACCCTTGAGAACGATCCTGTCACGCGCTTCAAAGGACGTCTCGGTACACGCAAACAGGTGGCGTGGGCGGAGCCTTTAGCACTTGATGAGGTAAAGGCCGTTAGTAAGGCTTTTGGATGTACGGTCAATGACGTACTCATTGCTGCGGTTACCGGCGCCTTCAGGCAGTACATGATATCCGTTGGTGATGATCCCGAAGACTTGCCGGATATTCGCGCCACCGTGCCGGTAAACCTGCGGCCGTTGGAGCATGCACAGGAACTGGGTAATCATTTCGGTCTCGTATTCCTGTCGTTGCCGCTGAGTATTGATAACCCGTTGGAGAGGATGTACACCGTTCACGAACGTATGAACGAACTCAAATCCTCGAAGCAGGCGGCCGTTACATTAGGGTTTTTGGGAGCACTCGGAATAGGACCCTCAGCCGTACAGAAACCGGTTTTGGATATGCTCAGTCAAAAAGCCACCGCCGTGCTTACCAATGTTCCGGGACCGCAACAGCCCCTGTACCTGGCGGGATCAAGAATGAAGGAAATGATGTTCTGGGTACCGCAAAGTGGCAGTGTCGGGCTCGGGATCAGCATACTGAGTTATAACGGCAAGGTGTTTTTCGGGCTGATCAGTGACTACCGGCTGTTACCGGAGCCTTCAGCGGTTATATCCCGCTTTAAAAAGGAGTTCGAAAAACTCCTGTACCTCGGTCTTATGTTGCCACTGGAAGGCAGGCCCAGTGTACAGACCAGCCAGGATCTGCTGGACAATACGCTGAACGATCAATAAGCAGACCAGACCCGGATCAATCTGAAAAACAAATTATCCGGGCCGCAGCAGAGCCCTATTCCAATTCCGCCAGGGCGGCTCCGACATCCAGTTTTTCCATCGCGTCTTTAGGCTTCAGTTCACTGGCTTTGACATATAAGTCGGTGACTTCGTCGATACGCTCATCTTCAAACAATAGGTAGAGACCATTGCCGTATTCAATATGTGCAATGGGCGAGTCCGGTGTCAGCTCGAGCGCCCGATCAAAGTGTTCGATGGCCTTCGCCGCACTGGCACCGTAGGTCATCTTGCCAAGCATCTTGCCAACCTTGTTGATGATTTCAGCGTGATACATACCCATTGCGGTATGTGCTTCGGCATGGTCGGGTTGCAGCTCAAGGGTGTTCTGCAGACTGGTCTGGATTTTCCCGCCGATACCCTGGCTTAACGCCTTGATTACAGAGATACTCTGGCTATAACGTCCCAGGTTAAAAGCATGAAAATAATGACTGTTTGGGTCATCAGGCAGTGTCTGGATAGCGGTTTCTGCCCGGGCGATGGCAGACAGGTAACGGGCTTGTTGTTTCGCCTCGTCCGCTTCCAGGTAAGTGGCGTAAATACCCTCGGCCTTGTTGGCCGCCGCGTGTGCCAATTGACCGCACTTTTCGGACACAAGGACAGCCTGGTGAAAGTCTCCCGAGTGGAAACAACGCCACGCGTCCTGGACGGTTTCTGCCAATGCGGAAAAGTCACCATCAAAGGGTTCCGGCGCCGCTTGTGGAAACTCGTCGAGGATGCGCTGTACCTGGCTGGAATCCGGGAATGCTACGCAATCCCCCCGGTGCAAAACGGGCCATGCCTTGAGCAAACGGCCTCCTTCGTACATGTATTCTGAATTGGCATGGGGAAAGCGGTTCCATCGGGCCATAAGATTCATCTCTAGTGTGTTTACTCTAAATATTGAGCCTACCATAAGAAAGTAAATTTTCAATCTTCACTGGAGTAAGGAGTTCGAAATGGTTAACAAGACATTGAAAAAGAAAGTACCGGCAAAACCGGCAAAAAGCACATTTAAAGTACCCGTTGTTGATTCGGCGAAAGACCTCTGGTTTGCAGGTCTGGGTGTATTTTCCGTTGCTCAACAGGAAGGCGAAAAACTGTTTACGCAAGGCACAAAATTGTTTGACAAGCTGGTATCCGAAGGTGCCCGGATGGAAAAGAGATCACTCAATCTCGCAGAAAATACCGTCGATGAGATCAGGACCGATGTTGAAAAAAGACTGCAGGATGTACGTATGCAGGCCAATGAAAGCATAGACAGCATTGGTCACATTTTTGACGAGCGCGTTTCCGGAACACTTGAGCGTCTTGGTATTCCAACGACAAAGGATTTCGGCAAGTTATCAGGGCGGGTGCAGGACATGTCCCGCAAAGCCACCAATAGCTGGAAGGAACTGGAGAAAGTTGCCCGCGATGCAGCGGATAACCTGGGTAAGCTGGAAAATGAGTTTACCAAGCGGGTCAAGATTGCACTGGAAAGTTTGCATGTTCCACGCATGGAAGATTTGAACAAACTGTCTGACGGCGTGCAAAAGGTATCCCGCGAATCCTCAGAAAAACTGGATAAGCTGGAAACTACGCTTGAAAAACGTGTTTCAGACACATTTGGAGCGCTGGAATCGACTACCAACGACGAAATCAAAAAGCTGAATGCTGGCATACAGGATGTATCCCGCCAGGTATCAGATAACTGGGGCAAGCTTGGAAGTCTTGTTGAAGATCGTGTCAAGGTTGTTTTGGGTGGTCTCGGAATTCCAAGCACGGACGACATCAACCAACTGGCAGCCGGTTTGAAAAAACTTTCCGCGCAGGTGGCTGATCTGGAAAAGCAGTTAAAGACCAATGCGAAGACTGCCCAAAGTAAACCGGCAACAAAGAAGGCGTTGGCACCCAAGGCGGCGACCAGCATGACAGTGGCTGAGAAGAAAAAAGCCGCTGAAGCGATAAGCAAAATGAAGCCGGCGCGTAAGCCTGAGACCGCAAGCTAACGCTCTGGAAGATGAACAAGGCCGGCGGTGCCTGGCCTTGTTCCCCCGGAGCACTCATGGATTTAGTGTGTTTGCTCTAATTAAAGCATCTAACATGCACACATAACGTATTAATGCTCGAATGAGCAAGGAGTTTGAAATGACTAAGAAGACATTAAAAAAGAAAGTGATGAAAAAGAAGGTACAGGCCAAATCTGCAGCACCGGGTTTTGCAGCACCTGTAGTTGATTCAGCACGTGAAATTTGGCTCGCAGGCCTGGGTGCATTTTCTTTTGCACAGAATGAGAGCGGCAAGCTCATCGAGCAGGGAAATAAACTGTTTGAAAAGCTGGTTTCTGAAGGTGTGAAACTTGAGAAAAAGACCCGCAACGTTGCCGAGTCTACCGTCGGTGGCTTCAGGGATGAAGTGGAATCAAAGGTTGGTGCCGTTCGTAAACAGGCTGTTGATAACTGGGACAAGCTGGAAACGATATTTGAAAACCGCGTTGCACGGGTATTGGGCCAGTTAGGTGTACCGACCGCTGAAGATGTCAATAAACTTTCAGAGCGCGTTCAGATCCTGGCAGCCAAGGTTACGGCAATGTCACAAACTGCAAAGCCAGCCAAGCCTGTTGCTAAGAAACCGGCTGCAAAGAAACCAGCTGCTAAAAAACCAGCTGCCAAAAAACCGGCGGCTCAAAAACCAGTAGCTAAAGCATAGTTCCCCCACTTCCCACTTTGGGAAATTTTGGGCCGACACCCTCGTCGGCCCTTTTTTTATGTTCAGGATGAACGGTATATCGCGATAGAGCAAATGGACAAGGTGAGACCGGTTACAATGTAGATTACAGGTGGAGCGAAGATCATGGATACACAGGATATTCTGAAATTCGGCGTAGCATTTGTCGGAATAGTGCTGATTATTGGAGCGGTAAATAATTTGTTTACCGGTTATACCTATGGCTTGACCGGCAAGGGGAAATTTTATCGCAAAGATGAACCGGGCCAGTTCATGTTCTTATTTGTTTGCAGGATTTTTCTGGGTTGCCTGAGCCTGGCGCTCGTCTACTTTGTGCCTTCTTAGGGGAGCCATGATCTATTCATGAACCCGGGACATATTGAATCACAAGTTACTTCACTCAGAGTAAGTCAGAAGTTCCTGATTGCTCTCTTTAAAATCCAGCCTGTAAAATTTTTGCACATGACACACACGAGAAAACAAATTTGGAGGGCAGCATGAAACCATTTGATATGTCAGGCAAAGTGGCCGTGGTTAACGGCGCATCGCGTGGTATTGGTGAGGCCATCGCAAAAGGCCTGGCAGACTGTGGCGCACGGGTCGTGTTAACCAGCAGACGGCAGGAAAGTGTGCAGAAAGTTGCAGATGAGATTGTTCAGGGCGGTGGCCAGGCGGTGGCCAGGGCCTGTCACGCCGGGCATCTCGATGAAATTGAAGCCTTGTTTGAATATGTGAAAAATGAGTTCGACCGTCTTGATATCCTGATCAATAATGCGGCCACCAACCCTTATTACGGTCCGGCCACAGACCTGCCTTCCAGGGCCTTTGACAAGACTGTCGAAATCAATCTCAAGGGCCCCTATTTCATGCTTGCCAACGCCGTACCGTTGATGATTGAAAGTGGTGGTGGAAGCGTTGTAAATGTGGCTTCCATTGCCGCGCTGACACCGTTGCCCGGACAGGCGGTCTACTCCATGACCAAGGCGGGCCTGATCAGTATCACCCGGTCTTTTGCAAGGGAGTACGGCCAGCAGGGCATCAGGGTAAACGCGATCCTTCCGGGTGTGGTTGAGACACGTCTTGCGTCTGCCTTGATCGATGACCCGGGCGTCCAGAAATGGTTGTCCCGGTTGCCTGCGGGCAGGGCGGCCCAGCCGCATGAAATGGTCGCTGGTGTCCTCTACCTCGTTTCAGACCAGGCGGCATATACGACGGGTACAACACTGGTCATGGATGGTGGCGCAACGCTTGGATGAGTTACAGAAAAGCCGGCCTGAGGCTGCTATCTAATGAGTATCTAAACAATGATCCGGACCACCGGGGCCAATATTGTTACGTCCGGGGTCCAGTTACTCAGTAAGCCCTTTGCCGGGCAAAGCGGTCGAGGTGGTAATAGTTGTCACCGTACAGGTTCTCCAGTATCCGGCAACGCTTGAGGAAAAACCCGATATCAAATTCATCGGTCATGCCAATACCGCCATGCATCTGGATGGCTTCGGCAGTTGCCAAACGGGCTGTCTCGCCCAGTTTCGATTTCGTCAGGCTGACCAGTTCAGCATCACCATCTGGCTGTTCATCCAGTGTCTGCAGTACCTTCATGACCAGTGACTTGCACATTTCAATCTCTGTAAACAGCTGTGCGGCCCGGTGCTGGAGTGCCTGGAAACTGCCAATCGGAACACCAAACTGTCTGCGCTCCTTCAGGTAGTTCGTGGTCCTCTCGAAAACCTCCTCAGCAATACCCAGTAATTCAGCAGAAGCGCCAACACGTCCCACATCAAGGATGTATTCCAAAATTTCGAAGCCGCCGTTTAAAGGTCCGAGCAAATCCTGATTGCGCACTTCAACCCGGTCAAAGGAGATATTGGCTGCAAAGTGGGTGTCCAACACACGGTAGGGTTCGACCGTTAAACCGCCGGCATTTGCCGGTACCAGGAAAAGGGAAATTTTACCGCCTGTTTTGGCGCTGACGATGAAGGTATCCGCAATATGGCCATCCGCGACGCCGACTTTCCTGCCACTGATCCGGTAAGTCGCACCATCAACATCCGCGGCGGTCTCTACCTTGTGTGGTGCGTGCCGGGGCGACTCGTCGCAGGCCAGCGCCAGCAACCGTTCACCACCTGCAATTTTGGGCAGAATGGCCTCACACTGTTCATCCGAGCCTGCCTTTGTGATCGCCGTGGCGCCCACCATCGCGGTACACAGCAACGGGCTCGGTGTCAGCGTTCTGCCACTTTCCTGAAGAACAATACCCATACCGGTATAACCGTATTCCAGGCCGCCGTGTTGCTCCGGGACCAGGATGGCCGGCCAGCCCATGTCTGTCATTTCAGACCACAGTTCACGGGAAAAGCCTTCACTGTTGCCGATGTCGCGTAAGTTTCGCAAGTGACTGACGGGCGCACGGCCTTTCAGGAAATCCCGTGCAGAGTCCTTCAACATCAGTTGTTCTTCGTTTAATACAAGTGCCATTGTCCTTGTCCTCAACCCGGCAGGCCAAGTAAACGCTTGGCTACAATGTTCAACTGGATTTCCGAAGTTCCGCCTTCGATGGAGTTACCCTTGCTACGCAACCATGATTTTGGCAGGTATCCGTCACGGCTGGTTTCACCCTCCCACACGAGTGCATCCATTCCGGAGATGGACATCAGCAGTTCAAAGCGGCGTTTGTTCAATTCGGTACCGTAGTACTTGAACATGGATGCAGCAGCACCGAGGCTGACACCGGCTTTCACTTCGTCACGGGCGCGCTCAAGGGTCAGTGCATAACCGCGTTCATCCATTTCGAAACGGGCAATATCCGCCCTGAGCGCAGCATCGCTCAACATCCCGTTGACCGTGCCCAGAACATCGGCAGCCACTTTACCGACTGGCGTACTGCCAGAGCGTGATATACCGGAACCGCCGATCATTTCTCGTTCGTGGGTCAGCAGGTACTTGGCGATGGTCCAGCCGTCGTTGATGTTTCCTATCACCTGGTCTTTTTCGACACGGACATTTTCCAGGAAGGTTTCAGTAAACGGAGATTTTCCGCTGATGAGCTTGATGGGACGGGTTGAAACGCCTTCGGTGGTCATGTCGAACATCACGAAGCTGATGCCTTCATGCTTTTTGGCGCTGAAGTCTGTTCTCACCAGGCAGAACATCCAGTCGCCGAGGTTCCCGTATGAGGTCCAGATCTTGGAACCATTAACGATAAAGTGATCACCCATGTCGTCGGCCCGCATTTGCAGGCTGGCCAAATCGGAACCGGCATTGGGCTCGCTGTAGCCTTGAACCCAGCGGATTTCACCGCGGGCAATCGGCGGCAGGTGTTGTTGTCTGAGTGCCTCGCTACCAAACTTCAAAAGTGGCGGG
>Ga0210074_1000459_pt1 | contig 14365 bp, 17 predicted proteins | sample China_Galinas_Co_FD_184860 | JGI IMG/M metagenome (GOLD analysis project Ga0210074, IMG submission 184860) | Wetland microbial communities from San Francisco Bay, California, USA, that impact long-term carbon sequestration -... | ecosystem: Environmental > Aquatic > Marine > Wetlands ... | reverse complement strand
CAAGAGTCTGAAAGACTACCTCGCCGAGAATAAAAACCGCGCCAATCCGATAGCCAAAGAGTTTGTGGATGATTTCGAGGTCAGAATAGTTTCACTCAACCAGTCAGACACAGATGCGCAAATCAAGACATCTATCATACTTCCCGATCTTGACGGTATGCTCAAGGGGCTCGAGCAGGCATCCGGTAACACGCAGAAAAGTCAAATTGATCCAAAGAAAGCTGCGGAAATTCTCAAGAAAAAATACGAGGATCTGGATGTCCCGACCGTCTATAAAAACGAGACCTATCACTTGATCAAGGAGCAGGGTGCCTGGAAGGTGCATCTTGACTGGCAGTCTGAACTCCTGCAAAAAGCCAGGGAAGAGCAGATTGCCAAGCTGCTTGCGCAAGCCCGGGAATTACGTAAATCCGACAGCGGTCTTGAGGCGGCGATAGAAAAATATAAAGAAGTGCTTGCACTGGACAGCAACATGATAATTGCCATTCACGGCATCAAGGACACGGAGCGGGAGATCAAGGAGTATCAGGAAAAGCAGGCATACATAAAAAATGTCAAACTCTACGACCTGGAAGCGAAGTTCTACACGACTTACTCAAAAACGAAAGTACCGGGCGTGAAATTCAAGATAAAAAATAACGGTTCCCGGTTACTCCGCGAGGTGGAGGTTACTGTGTATTTCAAGAACGCCAGTGGTACCGTGATCGCCGAGGAAAGATATCGACCGGTGCTGGCCATGAAGAAATCCTTTAGTGGTAACCAGGTTATCCTGAAGGAAAACTATATATGGCAAATGGAGGAAGGGAACTTCTACAAGGCAGAGGGAGTACCCACAGAGTGGCAGGAAGGTGCGGTCGAGGCAAGGGTCACTAATATCAAGTTTGCCGAATAAGCGGCTATTCTTCCACCCCATTTTCCCAGTACCTGGCCATCAGTAACCAGAAGACCGTGCCGTAGCTGAGCGTGCCGACTATTATGGCAAGCAGGTACTGACCTGAGACAATATCCTCAATTCCTTCGTTGGCAACCTGGTTCATGATGAGCAGTGACACCGAACCGATGACCAGTAAGGCGCCCAGCACGCACGACCACAGTTTCCAGTGAATTATCCAGCGCAACAAATAGAAAACCGGTAAGCCGATAATGATCGCCAAGCCGGTGGCAGGCGCCAGCGTGAGCAGGTATTCGGCAAATACAAGGAATGCCTGGCTGAGACTGGTTAAAGAGTCGATACTTTGAAGTACAAAGGGCCCTTGAAAGACTGCGACAATAAAAAACATGGCGGCTATCGGACCTAAAAAGAATGCACTGTATTTCTTTAATGAATAGCTCATTGTTTCTCAGCAGCCTGCAGGATTTTCAAGAATATATTCAAGCATTCTCTCCTTGTATATTGTAGCCGCTTTTATACACGAGAAACGTTCACCTGGAAGATTTTACCCTTGATCTGGCATCCATGGGTGGCATACCGGGGCCAGTCCGTGGGTGTGGTAAGGGCTGTGTGTAGTAGCCAAAGGCAGGTACGATGCAACGACCATCGTTAGTGTAATAGAGGCCGTGGCGTTCACATTGAAACTGATCCGCCAGGTTGCGTTCGGGTCGGTTGGGTTTGATTCTTATGCGAATCGTCCGGGATTCCGGTTTTTTCTTCTTCGTGTCCGTCGCCTGATCAGAATCATTGCCTGCGGGCGCCGATTCAGTTTCCTCAACAGCAGACCGTTCCGGATCGAAGTCGCTGCCGGCACTTGTTGCGAATCCGGACGCCAGCGGGTCTTCAAGTGTTGTCTTGCCATCCGGCGTCACCGCGTAAAAGCCTGTCATCGCGGAGCTCGATGTGTCCGGTTGCTGCAGCTCCGTGATGTCATAGATTTCAGCCGGCACGACCGGACTGGCTGTCCAGAGCAATGCAGCCACCAGGGTACGACTATATAATTTTACGCCTTGCCTGATCATGCTGTTCCAGCTTGCGTCTGTGCGCTCTGGCGCTTGCGCGACGTCTACTCCATAACCAGATGCCGCTGATGGCGAGCAGCAGGAACAGGCAGGCAGCAACATCGACCAGCAGTACACCGGCACTTCCAAGTATACGCCCACTGTGGAGATCCAGCAGAATGCGTTCCAGTGTCAAGCCATTGCCACGGTAGGCTGCCTGTAATTTCGGTAGCAGTTCGGCGGGTGTGTCTGAGGGTGTCGACCATGTGGCCTCGACTGTCTCAGCTTCTGTCCATGCCAGGAAACTTTCATCGGTCTGGTAGGAGCCATTGGCAGCCTTGAGCGCTATCACGCCGTTTGTGGTCGCTCCAATGGCCTGAACATCTGGTGGTACGCCGGCGGCATTGCCAACGCTTTCGATCAGTTCTCCATCCTGGTTAAGCAGCGTCAAAGTGTCGGAAGATGCGACAATAATGAAGCCCTGGTAAAGTATGGCACCAACAAGGGGTGCAGAGAACCCTTCAAGGAGTTCGGAGTCTCGAAATACCTGATTATTTACCTCGGTAAAATAAACTGAACCTGCTGAATAACTTTTGAGATCGTTTGGAGCATGTATTCCATACCAGTCAAGCAACCGTTCTGACTGGATGTGACTGGAGTCCAGATGCAGTGATTCGGTATGATTCAGTGCCAGTCCTGTGGCTGACAATATAATGACAAAGAATGCCGCGCTCAGACCAATGTAGCGGTGCCAGACATACAACGAGCTCAGCAGTTTGAAGCGGGTCCTGGCTTTAGGGTGTCGTGTCATCGGGCAGGCGCGTCTGTTGGTGCAGATAAAGGGCGAGTCGTGCCAGTTTTTCCATGGCCCGTACCGACAAGGTCGCACCGGAAATTCCATCGATTGATCGATTCAGGTCATTGTCATCGTTCAGACCGATGCCGGTAAATTGATCTGTGAAAAAGGGATAGCGGACTTCCCAGCCACGACTTTCACGAAATGCCAGTACCCGGATCTTCTCCAGGCCCTTGTCATTAATCACCAGTCCGACGGTAATGGGCTTGACCTTGCCTGTTTCCTCCAGTACCCAGGCGGTGCGACCGTCCTTGCTCCAGTAGCGAATACGCAGCCCCGGGTACGGGTGCCCCAGGATTTCAGCAGCGGTGTCCTTGATGTCACCTTTCAGCCAGATGACCCCGGTTTCGGGTGTGGCGCCGTTGAAGGCTTCCAGCAGAAATTCCTCCTGGCTCTGGTAGGCCTCGTCAGCAAACACAGTGACGGTTTGAAGCAGGATTAATAATAAGAAATATGGTCTTGTTACCATTACTGACAGGGTAGCAGAAGTGGTTGAGTCCATTGTATCCCCTCTCCCCAACCCTCTCCCGGAGGGAGAGGGAGATGAAGAAGGTGTGCAATCCAGCCGAGTGATGGTACTCATGCGACGCACCCGGCAGTCTGTCTGTTTAGAACTGGTAGCCAATGCCCAGGTCGAACGCAGTGAAGTCCACGGATTTTGCGTCGACATCAACGGTGTCAACAGAGCGGTCGCGATAATCCACCTTCAGGACGACATCCTCATAGGGCCAGTAGTTGGCTCCAATTTCCCACTGGTTGAATCTATCGCGGGTACGGGCGCCATACAGGTCTTCGTAACGGGCGTAGAAACCAAGCTGTTGCCAGGGCCTGACACTCGGCTCGATGTACCAGCCGTGCTGTCGGTTCGCATCGGCTGCCTTCACTGCCGATCCTTCGAAGTTCCAGCCGGCATACAGCGCGCGCAACTGGAACGGGCCCTTTTGATAGATGGCATGGGTTTCATACAGGGTGCCCGAGCCCAGACCATCATCGGGTTCCTGCGAGGCATCTGTCTGGTAATTCACTGCTGCGGCGAGTTCCAGACCCTGGATACCGGTGTATTTCAAACGACCGGTATAGGCAAAATCGTTGGCAATGGCTTCGGAGACTTTTTGTCGACCACTGCGAACCACGAAGGCATTGTCTCCGGTTGTCGGGATCGCCAGTCCGGAGGTCAGTGCCAGATTCCAGCTGATGCCATTGTCAAAGTAGCCATTCAGTGCCGCACCGGCTTCCCACCAGGTCGTTGGAACGATGATAGTCTCGACATCGTTGCGCTCAACGCCATAAAAGGTCGTGGGTTCATGGGTTTCGTTCAAAATGCCGACCGGCATCAGGAAAAGGCCCCCTTTGGTCTGCAGATTGTCACGGATATCATACTCAATGTAAGCCTGTTCAAGCTCAACTTCGCCCTTTGCATCGTCACCTGCCAGTGCGTGCTCGAGTTCAAATTCAGAGAAAAATCGCATCCTGTCGGTAAACTCGTGTCCGAAAAACAACACGAAACGGTGGAAATCGATTTCATTTTTATTATCTATCCCGTCGTTATTAATGTTGTTGTAGTGTAATTCACCGTAACCACCGATAGTTGTTTTGTCCGCCCAGCTAGCCCCGGTGTTTTTGCCCGAGCTGGAGTCCTCGATGGCTACCACGGCAGCCTCGGCCTTTTCATCAGCAGTAGCAGCCTGTTTGGCCGTTTCCCTTTGCTGACTCTTGAGGGCATCTATCTCCGCCTGTTGCTTCTGGATAATCTCCCAGAGGTCTTCAATTGTCGGTGGGGATTTATCTGCGGCCTGGGCAGACACGGGTAGCAGGATTGCCAATAAGGTGGCGCGTAGGTACGCGAATTTCATGCATCTCTCCTGAGTGGGTGTCTATGTGTTGAAGATGCTATATTCTAGATAATATAGAAAGAAATGCAAATCATTATCACTAAGATTAATACTACTTTTCAGTTTATCTCTGGCATTAGTATTGACGTGTACTTGCCAAAGAGGTGATAATCATGGTCAATCTCAATGTACTGACGGCGCACGCGCATGAAGCAACCAGAAATCGATTTGACCGACCTGTCCAGGCTCGGTATCGGTGAAACCGCCCACATAACAGGCATCCATGCGCCGGATGACATACGACAACGTTTGCAGGCAATGGGATTGCGCACCGGGCGTGAAGCCGAGGTTATTCGTTGCACCCGTCTGGGACCCATGCAGATTCGCGTGGGCAGTATTGACCTCATCATGCGTCGTTGCGATGCAGCACGCGTAACCATTGCTGCGAAGAAGTGAAACGAATTGCTATTGTCGGCATGCCCAATACGGGCAAGTCGACATTCTTTAATCGCTTAACCGGCTCTTCCTCTCGCGTTGGTAACTGGCCCGGTGTTACCGTTGAGCTACTCAGTGCCCGCACTATTCTTGGCAGCGAGGCTGTCGAGGTGGTCGATTTACCCGGTATCTATGATCTGCACGGGTTCTCGGATGATGAGCAGATCGTCCGTTCGTTCCTTGAGAATAATCTGGTAGACCAGGTCGTCATGGTACTGAATGCGGCTCAACTGGATCACCAGTTACCGCTGGCGCTACAAATTCACAGGCTTGGCATGAAACCGGTCCTGCTCGCCAACATGATTGATGAAGCAGACCAGCTGGGTATCCGAATCGATGCCTCGGCATTGTCGAAATCACTGGATTGCCCGGTCATTCTGATCAGTGCACGCAATGGTTCTGGCATGAATGAGGTGCGGGAAACCCTGATTAACAGGCTCCGCTCCGGCGATACGGTGAAGCCAAATGAACTCAAGGCTTATCTGCATGCGGATGATGAACTGGTCGCACAGGCCGAGACACTCATAAGCCGGCATGTCTCTTCACCGAGCCGCCTGGTTCGCAAGATGACGGAGCGAATTGATCGGGTATTACTTCACCCGTTATATGGCCTGCCGCTGTTTTTTCTCACCATGTTTCTGGTCTTTCAGGCGGTTTATACACTGGGGGCACCCTTGCAGGATGCGGTCGCGTACCTGCTTCAGTCGTTTCGGGACTGGGCACTGGCACCGCTTGCCAGTGTAATGCCTGCGACATGGTACGGTTTCCTCGTCGATGGCTTGTATGACGGCATCGGTACGGTCGCCTCATTTGTGCCGGTCATTATTCTGTTCTTCTTCCTCATGGCGATTGTTGAAGACAGCGGCTATCTTGCACGTGCCGCCTACCTGACGGATGCACTGATGGCGCGCCTGGGGCTCGATGGCAGGGGCTTTGTTATGTTACTGATGGGTTTTGGCTGCAATGTGCCGGCCTTGATGGGCACCCGTGTCATGCGCAGCAGGCCACTGCGACTGCTGAGCATGCTGGTGATCCCCTTCTCTCTCTGTTCTGCACGACTGCAGGTATTTATCTTCATCATCACGGCACTGTTCACGCCCCGGCAGGCTCCTTTCATCCTGTTTTTTATGTACATGGCCAGTTTTGCCGCAGCATTTCTCACGGCGTTGCTGTTTGGCAGGCGATTGAAAAGTGATGAGCCGTTTGTTCTGGAGCTGCCGCCTTACCGGACACCTGTTCTGTTCCAGGTGTTGATGCGCGGCTGGCATGAGATATCACATTTTCTGCGTCGGGCCAGCACCTTTATCGTTACCGGTGTAGTGCTGGTATGGTGGTTGACGCACTACCCGGAAGGCGCGACGCCCGGCGGTGCGGGGACCTATGCCAGCATGATGGGCGAGTGGCTAAAGCCGGTGCTTGAACCCATCGGTATCAGTGCGGTGATGTCTGTTGTCCTGCTGTTTGGTTTTGTGGCGAAGGAAATTGTGATTGGTGCAATCGTCGCCATGACGGGGCTGGAGGGTGCGGCGCTGAATGGTTATCTTGCCACGCAGATGGATGGTGTTCAGGCGATCAGCTTCATGCTGTTTATACTGCTGTATACCCCCTGCCTGTCGACGCTGGCTACCCAGTTGAGTGAATCACGTAGCTGGCAGTTCACCGGCGTCAGTCTTTCCTGGTCGCTGGGCCTTGCCTGGTTGGCCAGTTTCAGTTTTTATCAGGGCGCTCGCTTGCTGGGCTACTGAGCGACTCGCTGCAAGCGGGACATGCAGTCGTCAGGGCTTTCTGAATACCAGTCGTGTCGCCGGGTGAATGTTGATGTGTCGGATCGGTATCCATTCCACCTTGATGTTGTTCAGGCGGCGATCTGGCTGTACGCGCCGGTTACATTTGAACAATCGATCCTGCTGTTGGTCATTGGCGCGTCTCTCGGTCGTTGTTCTTCTCTCGTTCATGACTGGCCTGCTGTCTGTTTTTAAATCCCTACTCGTATCATGTGCCAGACTTCCCTGTCCGGCAATTGGACTAAAGTCTATGGGAGGTCAATACAATTATTCACATCGCGGTTATAATGATAGCTGACAAGGAGTGTTCGTTTGGCAACCAGAGGGTGCAAATGAATACCACCACAGACGATCCGGTACCTGCCAGGGAGCTGGATATAGCCAGTATGCAACTTGGTATAGACCGGCTCGAGTTCAGGCTGCAGAGCCGTGAAGATGCCCGAGTGATGGCACAGACACTGGCGGAACAGGCTCGGCGCGGCCTGTTGCTACTGAGCCCGGACCTGGAGCCCGCCATTTATGACCAGTTGCCGTTTCTGGAAGCCATCAGCGAACTGGCCCGGCAGCATAAAGGGACCTGTTTGAAGGTCCTGATTCTTGACAGTCGCAAGACCCTGCAAAGTGGCCACCGTTTGATTGAGTTGTCACGCAGACTGGGCTCGAACATACAGTTCAGGCGCCCTCCCCCTGACTATCAAAATACCGGCAAGACCTTTCTGCTAGGTGATGATGCCGGTTATTTCTTCAGACCGCTGGCGAGCCGCTACGAAGGAACGGCCAATTTCAATAACCCGGGTGAGGTCGCGAGGCTGAAAAAATATTTCATGGAACTCTGGGATCGAGGTGAGCCTGACAGCGAGATGCGGGTGCTGCACGTATAGGTAGCGGTATCTGTTTGTTGCAGGAGCGCCGCGCCGTCCCCGGCGCGATTCGGGAAAATACGGTTGATACAGACCCATTGCGGCGAGGACACCGCTCCTGCCGGTGTGTGTATTGGTACAGGAGCGCCGTCCCCGGCGCGATTCGTCTATGGGAACGCCGGAATGACGGGCTCGGTTCCCTCGATGTGCGCTTCCGGGTGGTGTGTCTTGATTAACTCGGAAACTTCTTCAACCCGACTCTTCGGGACATCCAGCATCATCAACAAACTGCCCTGCTTGATGGCGTCTTCAAACTCCTTCAGGCGTGAACTGGGTGCAGAGATACCAATCATGCCGGATGTCCACGCACCCAGACCGGCACCTGCGAGACCAATACCGAGTATGGCGCCGCCACCCAGCACCAGGCCGACACCCGGTAATGCAACGGCCGCGATACCGGCAAGTATCCCGGTCGCACCACCAATGGCCAGTCCCCGCTCTACCGCCGGTACAAAATCACTCTCCTGGAGCAGGTTGGCTTCAGGTAAATTGGCCTCGATCAGCGCGTGGTGGTCTGCGGCAGCAATATGGATATGGCGCTGCTCTATGCGCGCCAGTAACAACTCATCGACGATGGTTTTTGCGCTGTCTATGTTGGGGATCAAGAAATACAGCCGTCTCATATACTCTCTCCTGGTTCTGATACAGGTTGTCATGAAGCCTGCACTACTGCAAGTCATCTCATGACGATTATATTTGATTTCTAGGACACTTTTCCGGTTTTTGCCAGTTGCTATCTGCTTTGACCGAATAGCGGTATTTTAATTCAACCCCTATATACCGCATAATCCTCAGGTGTATCAAGGTCTTTGCGTACTGGCAGTTTGAACAGGCGCAGATTAAGTCTACGAGTCCGCTCCTCCGTGGCGGTCAATACCCCGGGAGTGCTCCAGGGTATGTTGCTGAAAATTGAAACATGATTGTCGCGCATGCCTATGAGGTAGTAGCCGCCATCTTCAGCGGGACCGATGACCACATCGGTACCCGCGTTTAACGCATCGAATGCGCTGGCGAGATCGTCTGCGGTGAGCGTTGGGCAATCCGCCCCGATCAGGACGACGTAGTCGGCAACAGCCAGTGCAGAGCGTATTGCCTGTGACATGCGTTGTCCGAGGTTGCCAGTTTCCTGTGTGTGCAGGGTCACCGGGTAGCGCTGCTGGCACTGCAGAAAAAAAGGATGCCCGGCCGACGGGCTGCACCAGAGTTGTATCGGGCACAGCGCCGCGTCAGAGCACATTGCCAGGCAGTCGTATAACAGTTTTGAATATAAATCCGCTGCAGCGATTTCACCGAGCAGCGGCACAAGCCGTGTTTTCACCCGGCCGGGTTCCGGGGCCTTGCTCAGGAGCAACAACCGTGCACGCGGGTATTTCAACCGCCCGTCACCGAATAGTATTTTGCCAGACGTTCAGGACTGACGCCTGCAAAATAGGCGAGACGCAGTCCCCACATGGTCACGATTGTTCGCAGAATACCGTGCGCATACCAGCGTCGTGGTGAGGAGCCAAGCGTCTGTGTGACACGACAAGGACGGCCATATTGTTTTAGCGAGCGACTGAAGCGGATGTCTTCCATCAACGGGATGGAAGGAAAGCCGCCAATCCTTTCATACAGCGTGCGCTGCACGAAGATGCCCTGATCACCAGTGGCAATGCCGCTAAGGCGTGCGCGCTGGTTCATGAACCAGGCCACACACAGCAGCAGTGGATGGTTGTCCATGAATGAAATATCGAATCGTCCCCAGTCTGTATGTGTTCTCCGCAGTGTTTCCAGAATCAGGGTGTCCGCGTTCACCGGTATGCTGCTGTCGGCGTGCAAAAACCAGAGCACGCTGCCGCGGGCGATGGCCGCACCCGCCTGCATCTGGCGCCCCCGTCCGGGTGGAGACAGCAGTACTTTGTCTACCAGTGTCTGGCTCAGCGTCAGCGTGGCATCAGTGCTGCCGCCGTCAACGAGGATGATTTCATGACCGCGCAAACGCAGTGGCTGAAGTCTTTCGAGGGTTGTCTGAATGCACCCGGCCTCGTTAAGCGCCGGTATGATAACGGAAAGCTGTCTGTTGTCAGCACCCGCCTGAACGTAACGCGAGGGATCCCCGCAACCATGATCCCTTTCAATGATTTCATCCGGCAGCACGGCCAGCAGGTCACTATCCATAGGATACCGGGCAGCCCAGCGACTCCTGCCGTTGTTCCCTCGCGTCTTCCGGGTATCGTTCGGGGACGCTGATTTCAATGTTAATGGACATGGTTGGCTCCTGACGCTTTGTGTTCTGAATAGCGCGTAGGAGCGGCGTCCTCGCCGCGATTAATCTTGCATCGATCAGGCATTACCTGATCGCGGCGGGGACGCCGCTCCTGCATGGTAATAGATAAAATTTCAGAAGCGGACCGCAACCGCGGTTACCGCGGTTGTTTACCCGAATAAACACCCGGCAGTACAATTGTCCGGTCCCGTACTCTGTATTCATGTATTCATGTGTTCAAGGCGCCACCACAGCTTGAACCTTCACCGGCGGTACAGGCATAGCAATGATCGGCTACCCTGATGGGCTGGTTGTTTAAATCGACGTCGGCCAGATCGGAAATATGCAATCGCGGCCGGTGGTCGATCTGCAGTGGCATATCCAGCATCTGATTGAAATCACAATCGTAAACATACCCCTGCCAGTTAACGCTGATTAACGATCGGCACATGACCGAGGCGGTATTATCATCCAGATGCGCCGTCTTCAGCAGCCTCATGTAACTGGCAAACTCTCCACGACTGACGAGTGTGCTGCCAAAACGGTTGATGGGCATATTGCTCAATGTCAGCAGGCGATTGAAGACAATGCCGTACTCTTCTTCCAGATGCTGTTTGTAATCCTGCTCAAGGGTCTGTTGCGAGGGCGGCAAGCTGGCCCCCTGCGGGTTATACACCAGTTCGAGCAGCAGCCCGGAATCGGCCTGCCCGTAGCCCAGCGAGTTCAACAGATGCAGTGATTCCAGGCTCCGTTCGAAGGTTCCATCGCCTCGCTGCCTGTCGACATTATCCTTTATATAGCAAGGAAGTGAGGCAACGACCTTGACCTCGTTGTCGGCTAAAAAGCGGGCGGTATCCTGCTGGTCGGGCTCAAGCAAGACAGTGAGATTACAGCGATCAATGACCTCCAGACCACGTTGACGCGCGGCAGACACGAATTCCCTGAAATGTGGATTGAGTTCAGGGGCACCACCGGTTAGATCGAGTGTCCTGACAGTAGAGTCATCAATAAAGGCAAGCAACTGCTTGATGGTCTTGCGGTCCATCATTTCCGTTCGCCGGGGGCCGGCATTGACATGGCAGTGCAGGCAGCTCTGGTTGCATTTGTACCCGAGGTTGACCTGCAGGGTTTCCAGACCGGCACGCCGGATCGCCGGAAAATCGCTGGTAATCAATAATGGCAGGGTCGCATGCATGATAATAAGTGTGAGTATAGAACATTTATGGCAGTAATCGATTCAGCATCCAGACAAGAAAGCGCACCTTTTTCGACTGCAGCAAGTGCGCATAACTCTTGTTGATTGTGCGGCGATGGATCTGTGCATAGGTCGGATAGGCATGTGCCATCGCCGCGACGTCCTTGACTTTGGTATTGACCTGCATGGCCAGGGCAAGTTCGTGTATTAATTCACCTGCATGTGGTCCGACCAGACTGGCACCCGCGAGTCGTCCTTTGCTGATCAGAAACCGGGCAGCACCCGTATCGTGTCCGTCAGTGATGGCGCGGTCAATCTCTGCCACCGGGAATTCTGCGACATGATACTTGATGCCTTTTGTTTTTGCCTCGGCTTCAGTCAGCCCGACCGAGGCCACCTCGGGGTCGGTGTAGACCACGCGCGGCACTACCCGGTAGTCGGTTTTTCTCGGCGTGCGAAACACAATATTCGCCAGTGCGATACCTGCCTGGTATTCGGCCATATGCGTAAACTGGTAGGGTCCACAGACATCGCCGACGGCATAGATGTGTTTTTGCGAGCTGCGCAAGCGCCGGTCAACGCTAATACCCTGCCTGTCAAACGCCACACCTGCTTCTTCCAGCCCCAGCCCGTGGACTACGGGACGCCTGCCTGTGGCGACCAGGATACGTTCGCATTCGACCGTGCGTCCATCTGCCAGAGCAACCTGCCGGGCATCGCCCTCACGTCGCACGCCGGAAACCTGGGCGGCAGTGATGACGTGTATTCCCTCTTCCTCCAGTGCATGCTGGAGCATTGCCGAGGTCTGGCTGTCTTCATGGAGCAGCAGGCGGTCAGCTGTCTCGATGATGGTCACCTCGCTGCCAAGGCGCGAGAATGCCTGCGCCAGTTCTACACCAACCGGGCCGCCACCGATTACGGCCAGCTGATCAGGCAGCGTACGCCGCTTGAATATTGTCTCATTGGTGTCAAAGCCGGTCTGCTCCAGCAGGGGTATCGGCGGGATGGCCGGCATGGAACCGGTCGCAATGACAAAGCGCCTGCCGGTAATAATCTCCTCATTCACCGTTACCTGGTGAGGGTTGAGGAACCGGGCCGTACCGAAATGCACCTCACAGCCATAGCCGCGAAAGCGTTCCGGGTCGTCATACTGCTGAATCCTGTCGACAACGCTCTCAACCTGATCAATCGCCTTGCCAAAATCGATCCCGGGCATTGCAGAGAGCAGTCCTGTACTGACTCCCTTGCGTGCACTGTGGGCGATTTGTGCCATGTGAATAAGTGTCTTGCTCGGCACGCAGCCGGCATGCAGGCAGTCCCCGCCGAGCTGCTCCGACTTTTCAATGAGTGTCACGCGCAGGCCAACCTGGGCAGCGACGCTGGCAACCACCAGGCCCCCGGGACCACCACCAATGACGACCAGGTCCTGCTTCCTCTTCTTCATGTCATGTCAATCCGGTTACGTCGCAGTCGCATCAATAGCCTCGATGCAAAGGCAATGGTTGCAACCACGGCCAGTGCCAGCAGGACTTTCTTGATGACGTTTTCACCACCGCCGGCGACTTCACGACCGGCATAACCCAGGTAGGTATAGGCTGCCCCGCTCGGTGCCATAAAGATAAACGAAGTGATGATGTAATGTGACAGGCGAATATTTGTCAGACCCAGTGCATAATTGAGCAGGTTAAAGGGAAACAGCGGTACCAGACGTGTAAAGGCCACGAAGCGCCAGCCCTCTTCCTCGACGCCCCTGACCAGTTGCCGCAAGCGGTTTCCTGCCCGTTGGGCCACCCATTCATGAGCAATGTAGCGTGCAGTCAGGAATGCCAGGGTTGCGCCGATCGTGGCGCCGGTGAGGTTATAGAGCGTGCCGTACAACGGGCCAAACAGTGCGCCACCGGCAAGCGTGAACAGCAAGCCGGGCATAAAGAACACCGCGGACACGGCATAGCAGGCAATAAATACCAGCGGTGCCAGCCATCCCAGTTGTCCAACCCATGCAATCACCGCATCAACAGACAGTTGGTCACGCCAGATAACAGCGGCGGCAATACCGGCAAGCAGTAGCGTTAATGCCATAATGCGTCGTCTTGCATCAGGACTCATCGGGTGGCTCCCGGCGTCGGCTGTTGATGGCGTAATCGGTAACGACTCCAGTGAACGGCATCATCAACAGACGCGGTAGCGGTATACATTGCGCACTGTCGCGAAAGGTGTCGATGCCGATGGTCATGCCTGTGTGCCCGTCTTCCGGCTGGGCACGGTAGGTCCCCAACAGTCGATCCCATATGGACAGGTTAAAGCCGAAGTTGCTGTTGGTCTCGTACGCCAAATGCGAGTGATGTACCCGGTGCATGTCCGGGGTCACGATTAACAGGCGGATGATACGGTCCAGTCCCAGTGGCAGTCGCACATTACTGTGGTTGAACATCGAGGTGGCATTCAACAGTACCTCGAAGAGGATGACGGCAACCAGCGGTGGTCCCAGCAGGACAATGGCGGCAAATTTGATGAGCATTGAAAGCAGTATTTCCAGTGGGTGGAATCGCGAGCCGGTCGTGACATCAAAATCGAGATCGGCATGGTGTACACGGTGCAGTCGCCAGAATGCCGGCACGGCATGGAACATGACATGCTGCAGATAAATCACCCCGTCGAGAAGTATGACGGTGGCAACGATTGCCAACCAGCCGGGCGTGTCGAGCTGGTTAAATAAACCCCACTGTCGCTCGCCTGCATAGGCTGCAACGCCGACAGCGGCGGTTGGAAAGATCAATCGCACCACTACGATATTCAATACCACCAGGCCGATGTTATTGAGCCAGCGCGCTGACTTGGGCTGTGTCAGTACCCGGCGAGGGGCCAGCAGTTCCCACATGGCCATCAGCGCAAAGATACCGAAGAATACACCCAGCCTGATGGTTGCTTCATGTGTGCTGATATAGTTATCCATCAATGTTGCAGTCTGCGCTTTTGGTAGAAGGGGTATTGGCGGCTTTGACCAGGTTTTCCAGCGCCTGTGTAATAACCTCGATACCGGCTCCTGTCCGTGGGCCGTGTTCGCTTAAATGCCTGCGCCAATGACGTGCACCGGGCACGCCCTGGA
>Ga0210074_1000457_pt1 | contig 14403 bp, 11 predicted proteins | sample China_Galinas_Co_FD_184860 | JGI IMG/M metagenome (GOLD analysis project Ga0210074, IMG submission 184860) | Wetland microbial communities from San Francisco Bay, California, USA, that impact long-term carbon sequestration -... | ecosystem: Environmental > Aquatic > Marine > Wetlands ... | reverse complement strand
ATGGTGAAAATATATACCCGGAAGAGATTGAAGACATTCTAAACAGAAATAAATTTGTTTTGGAATGTATGGTTTACGGTGAAGAAGATGAAAAGCATGACGAAAGAATTGCGGTGCTAATCGTTCCTGACACAGCAGCATTCATTGAATATTCGAACAAAGAAAATGTAGAAATAACACATGAATTAGTTGATCAAATTATTTCCGAGGCTGTAAAAGAAACAAACAGCCAGCTTCCTGCTTTCAAACAAATAAAAAAATTCTACTTGCACGAAGATGAACTTGAAAAAACAACAACACAGAAAATAAAAAGACATTTGGCTATTAAAGTCCTCGAAGAAAATTAAATGATGGAGAAAGAATGAGACTAAAAGATAAAGTAGCTATCATTACAGGTGCTGGACGAGGAATCGGTAAAGCATTAGCATTCGGTTTTGCAAATCAGGGAGCCACCATCGTTGCTGCAGCCAGAACTGAGTCCGAAGTAATTGAAGTAGCTGAAAAAGTTAAGCTGCTTGGCAAAGAAAGTTTGGGAATAGTTTGCGACGTTAGTAACGAAGAAGAAGTTAAAAACCTTGTTAGCACTACAATGAATATATTTGGAAAAATTGATGTACTGATAAATAATGCAGGTATTGGATCGATGCGACCTGTTTACGCAACTCCTCTGGAATCATTTGAAAAAGTTTTAAAAGTAAATCTGACCGGAACATTTTTATGTACAAAACATGTATGGCAAGCAATGAAAAACGCAGGAGGGGGATCAATAGTTAATGTTTCCTCACTTGGTGGATTGGTAGGCTATCCGCTGCTTACAGCTTATTGTGCAAGTAAGTGGGGACAAATTGGTTTTACAAAGGCTTGTGCTGAAGAGGGGAAAAAAGATAACATTCGTGTTAATGCAATAGCTCCTGGCAAAGCCGACACCGCAATTCGCTCAAAAATCAAGGAAGATAAGTCAAAAATGTTAACACCTGAAGACCAGGTTGATGCTTGTGTCTTCCTTGCATCAGACGAATCAAGATATATTACAGGTCAGGTAATTTCCCTGGAATGGTTCGGGGAGGAGAAATAATCCATTAAAGAGCTCTGAATAGCCTTCCTTTAAATAATTATATTTTAACTAGTAAAACTCTTACAACCCTTTTACAATTCTCTGACAATTTCCAGCTTCTGATAATTTATCCTTCCATTAGAAGAATAAATGAATTTCGCAGGTGAACAAATGTCAGGGAAATCAATTAAAAATAAAGTAATACTGATTACAGGTGCTTCAGGTGGAATAGGTAACGCAATTGTAAACAAACTTGTTTCAGATGATTCAATTGTTGTAGCTGTTTACCATCAAAATCTTCCTCCATTGCAGTCATACAAAAATGTTTTTTGGATTAAGACTGATATAACGAATTCAAAGGACAGGGATAACCTGGTCTCATTTTGTTTAAAGAAATATAATCGGATAGATGTGCTGATAAATTGCGCTGGAATTTTAGAGCCTGGTGAATTTTCTTCTCTTGAAGAAATTCATTTACAAAAAATGATTGATCTTAATATCACTTCAGCATTCATCATCACTAAAAAAATTCTTTCACTAATGAAATTACAAGGCGTTGGGCATATCATTAATATTGGTTCACTCGGTGGAATTGTTCCGATGCCTTACTCGGCTGTTTACAGCGCTACAAAATTTGCTTTGAGAGGATTTTCATTTTCTCTTATTGAAGAATTAATAGGAACGAATGTCAAAGTTAGTCTGATAACTCCCGGTTCAGTTAATACAAAAATGCTTGACTACGAAGCACAGGCAGATAAATCTGCAATCTCCTTTTTAAGCAAACCTATCAGTCCAATCGATGTTGCTAATACTGTTTTGCAGACAATTCACAAACCCACGATTGAGAAAATAATTCCGTTTAGTCAATCTTTTGCATCAAGGCTGCTGGTCTTTTCGCCAAAATTTTTTTCTATCGTTTACAAATTATTGCACATAATCGGTTTATCAGGAAAGAAAAAATATTTAAACCGGTATGGCATTTTTAATTTGTTAAAGGAGATGTGAAATGAACTCATTATCAATAGAACAGTATCCTGTATTCTCATTTAAATTTCTCAAAGCGTACATCATAACAATGAGACCCTACTTGATGTTTGTTTCAGGTGCAACTACAATTGTTGGTATGTCCTTCGCAGATGAATTAGAGATAACGAGAGCAATACTCATTTTCATTGCAGGTTTTTTATCCTATGGATTCGGACAAGCTTTAACCGATTGTTTTCAGATTGATACTGATTCAATTTCTTCACCATACAGACCTCTTACACAGGGAATCGTAAACAGAAATTATTTTCTGATTGTCAGTTCAATTGGTTTGCTGTTTTGTATTTCTGTATTTGCATACTTCAATCCTGTTAACATTGGACTTGGAACATTAGCTGGATTCGGACTAGCTACTTACACTAACTTTAAGCGGAAATGGTGGGCTGGTCCATTTTACAATGCATGGATTGTTCTTGCTCTATTTGCAATGTCATATTTCGCTGCAGTCGGTAAATTCACAATAGATTTGGTTGATCCGATTTTCATAGTCACTATCGTCTCTGTCTTCTTTGGTTATGCTAATTTTGTTCTAACAGGATATTTTAAAGATATTTCTGCAGATAGGTCAACAGCCTACAATACTTTGCCAGTCAGATATGGAAGAAAAATTGCTGCAATAGTAAGTGATGTTTTCAGTGTAATAGTAAACTTATCCTTATTTATTCTAATAGTCATCCTCGCTCTTGACTCAGTACCATTTTTTAATCTTATCATCGGTTCAGTCTTCATTTATTCCGGAATAGGTATGTCAATTCTAACACAGATCAGCCTGCACAACGTTAACTCTGATGCAGATGCCCACATAGCAATTGCACCTTGTGTTCATTGTTACATTCTGATCTTATCGGGTATTTCAATACTAAATAAACCGTATTGGTTCGCTGGACTTATCCTATTCTATCTCTTATATCATCTCACATTAAGACTTAGACCGGCAAAGGAACAGATATAGGTAGCAAAATGTTAGTTGTATTAAATAAAAATTCAGGAGGTGGAACAGCAATAAAAAAGTGGGAAAGTGTTTACAAGCATCTCCAACTTAATGGTTCAACTGAGACTTTTATTGTTGGAAGAAACGGATCGGTTGATAAATTTATTATCGACTCGGTTAGAAGTGGCAAAACTGATTTTGTAATTGCCGGCGGTGATGGTTCAATCAATTATTTTATAAACAGATGCATTCAACTGATTAAGCCAGATGAATTAAAGCAAATAAAGATAGGCGCTGTCGGTATTGGTTCAAGTAATGATTTTCACAAACCATTTGAGAAGCAAAATATTCTGGAATCAATTCCATTTAAAATAAACTTTGAGCGAGTTATTAAAAGAGATGTCGGATGCATTCAATACCTGAACAATGGAAAAACATTAAAGAAGTATTTTCTAATAAATGCAAGCCTGGGGATAACAGCAGAGGGAAATAATTTTTTTAACAATCCGGATTTTATTCTAAATCAACTTAAAAAGATTAGTACTCAAGGAGCTATTACTTACACAATTCTTAGAAACATTTTGACTTACAAAAATTTTCAAATAAAAATTGAGGACAACAATGAATCATTTACAGCAAATATCACAAACCTGGGAATTCTTAAGTCGCCGTATTTTACAGGCAAGCTTAGATTTAACTCTGATCCTTTGTTTAGTAACGGTTTGTTTGACATTCATTTATATGAATCATTATCGAAGGTAAAATTGCTGAAGCTATTTTATTATCTGAGCAAAGCTAAACCAGATAATTCATTGAATAAAAATTTTTGGAGAACAGACAGAGTAAAAATTTCATCCGAAAAAGAGTTTGCTGTAGAGTTTGATGGTGAAATTATTATAACAAAATATGCTGAATTTTTAGTAATTCCGGAGTTAATAAAAGTATGTACCAATTAAATCAAATATTAGAAAATAAAATCATCAACAATCTGATTTCGGGTTTTGAAAGATGTCCACATCAATTAAACAAACCTCACGAGAGTGATGCGGAGATCATTCAATTTGAGAATATGCAACTTGCAGTAACAACAGACAGCATTTCTGAGGAAATTTCCAGAGGGTTATACGATGATCCATACTTGATTGGCTGGATGATTGTTACAGTTAATATCAGTGATCTAGCAGCAGTCGGAGCAACACCAATCGGCATTCTAATTTCTGAAATTATTCCTAATGATTTTAGTGATGAAAAATTACAACTTATGCAAAAAGGTATTTCCGATGCCTGCCAGGAATATAATACCTTTGTCTTAGGAGGAGACACAAATGAGGGAGAAAATCTCGTCCTAACTGGAACTGCTATTGGGATTTGCATTCAAAATAAATTTCTTTCCCGCATTGGAAGTAAAAAAGGAGATATTCTTTATTCAACTGGTGAGTTTGGACTTGGTAATGTTTATGCAATTTCTAAATTAATTACTCATTCAAAAAATAAAATTGTTTATAAACCAATTGCTCAATTAGCTAATCTCGATTTAATAGCTAAATACGCTTCAAGTTGTATGGATACCAGTGATGGTTTAATTTCATCTTTAGATCAGCTGATGAGATTGAACAAAGTTGGATTTGAATTGTGTCGGGATTGGCAGAAATCAGTTGACAGAAACGCATATCGTTTTTCAGAAGAGATAAATATTCCTGCCTGGTTACTTTTTGCGGGCCAACATGGTGAATTCGAACTGGTATTTACTATTCCTCAAGAATTGAATAAGTCATTTATTGACGAAGCATTTGAATGTGAATTTTATCCTATTGAACTTGGGAAAGTGGTTTCCGAAGAAAAAATATTTCTCCCCCTGTACAACAGGACGGTTCAACTTGATACCGTATTTTTAAGAAATCTCCCCTTCGAAACGAAAGGTGACGTCAATCACTACTTAAAGGTGCTTTTGGAGTATGATTCTGAGTTAAAAAAATCCCCTAATCTTAATTTTACAACCATCTGACAATTCCCTGACATCTTCCCCTCCCTTTCCTGCTAGATTACTGGTGGAAAGAATGAATGTCTAATAACAGAAAGGAAAATAAAATGGCACAGACAAATGAATATATGGGTGGAGAAAATTTCGATCTAAGAGATATTCTTATTAGGGGAAGAAAAATGAACCTTAATGACAAAACTGAATTCTTCGATTCTTTTCTTGAAAGTTTATTAAGCAATAAGCAGATGCTGCATCTCAGATGTATTACCAGTGCAGCAGACAGAACAGTTACAGTAATTGATGCCTATACAGGTGAAATTAAAGATATGCTGATGTTTGGCTCGAACAACTATCTCGGTCTCGCAAATCACCCATACATCAAAGCATTTGTTCAAAAAGTTATTGAAAAGTATGGTGCTGGTATTGGTGGACCTCCTTTACTCAACGGTTATACAGCTATTCACCGGGAACTTGAAGAAAGACTTGCTGAGCTGAAAGGTGCAGAAGACGTTCTGCTTTTCTCCAGTGGTTACGGTGCTAATGTTGGATTAGTTTCTGCACTTATGAACAACGAAGATCTTGTAGTTTACGATTCCTATAGTCACGCTTCATTTCACGATGGGATTAAAATGTCAGGTGCACAGGCAGTCCACTTTTCGCACAATGATGTTGAAATGCTTTCTCAAACTCTTGAACGAACCGATTCTTTAAAATTCAAAGATCGTTTTGTCGGAGTTGAAGGTGTCTACTCAATGGATGGAGACGTTGCACCCCTTGATTTGATTGTCCCAGTCTGCAAAAAAAATAATGCAATCCTAATTGTAGATGATGCTCATGGAACAGGAGTTATGGGTGCAAAAGGATCTGGCACTGCAGAACACTTTGGTCTGGAAGGTAAAATTGATATTACAATGGGAACTTTCAGTAAAACTTTCGCTGTTACGGGCGGATTTGTCGCCGCATCAAAATCAATAATTAATTATTTAAGATTCTTTGCCCGTTCTTACATGTTTTCTGCTTCACTTCCACCGACAGTTGTCGCAACAGTCCTGGCTGCACTCGATGTAATGGAAAAGGAACCAGAGCTACATCAAAAATTACAAGAGAATATTAATTACACAGCATCTTGCCTGAGACAGCTTGGTTTTCCTGCAAATACTTATACAGCAATATTCCCATTAATGGTTCCGGCAAACATGAATATTCGAAAGGCATCTTACGAATTCCATCAAAAAGGAATATTTCTTAATTCGATTGAATACCCGGCTGTACCAAAATCTCAGCAGAGATTTAGAATAAGCGTAATGGCAACACATACAAAAGAAGACATCGACAAATTGATGGATGTAATTTCTGAGATATGGCGAAACAATAAACCGGAGCCACAAATTAATTCCGATCCGATAAAGATCGGTTCCAATAATTACAAACTTTTGCTTAATTAACTGTGAAGGAGATTTGAAAATGAAAAAGCCAAAACTCCTGATAATCGTATTGTTTCAAAATCTTATTGATGAGGAACCATATTATGCGCGGAATCCTGCCCCTCCTCTACCTGGAATTTTGTTAGCAGGATTGACACCACCGATAGTTGAAGTTGAAGTTCTCCACGAAATGGTAAGACCGATAAATTATAATACAGATGCAGATTTTATCGCACTCAGTTTTATGGATTACATTTCACCACACGCTTACCAGGTTGCTGAAAGATTCAGAGCGATGGGAAAAATTGTTGTCGGCGGAGGCAAGTTTGCATCAACATTTCCTGATGAAGTTCAGCCTCATTTCGATTCGATTCTTGTTGGCGAAGCACAAACAATGTGGCAGCAAATGGTATATGATATGGTCTTTGGAAATCTTAAACCACGCTATGAATCCGGTTTAACACCTTCTCTAGAAAACATTCCACCGCCGAGGTATGATCTTGTTGAAAAGAAATATTTTTCACCAATTGTAACTGAAGCAACCAGAGGTTGCCCTCATCCTTGCACATACTGCCAATTAAACATAGTTCGTGCTCCTCACAGAATGAGACCAATCAACGATGTTATTAGAGATTTGACAAATACAAAGGGATTGCCGTTTTGCAAAAGAAAAATGGCAATGCTGCTTGATAACAATCTTGGTGGTGATTTGAAGTATGCTAAAAATCTCTTGAGAGAAATAGCAAAACTGAAATTCTGGGCAATAGGTGCCCAATATAGTATTGAGTGTCTTCGGGATGATGATTTTGTTGAAGCACTATCAGAAGCTAATTGTCGAATGTCATTCCTGGGTATGGAATCTTTGAATGAAGAAAGTTTACGCGGTGTTCAGAAGAAACAAAATAAAGTTCAGGAGTACAAAGAATATTTTGATAAGCTGAACCGAAAAGGAATTCTAACATTTACAGGATTAATGTTTGCGTTGGACGAAGATACAAAAGAATATTATGAGACTCTTCCTGAAAAGCTTGATGAAGTTGGTTGTAACGTTATTCTTCCCTCTATTTCAATTCCACTTTATGGAACACCACTGTATCATCAGATTAAATCTGAAGGAAGACTGATTGATGAAAACATTACTCATTACGAAGGTGATCACGTTCTTTTCAAACACAATAATCTTTCTGAGGTAGAAATTTATGAAGCATACAGAAGAGTAAATAAAATCTTTTATTCCTGGAAGAATATTGTAAGAAGATGGATAAAGTTTATCAGGAAACAATCAGTTCAGGAATCAGTACCACAATTTATTCTCAAAGTGGTTATTTCTTCAGTGATTTATTTCAAACTGTCAATCTTTCAGAAACATCATGCAACAGAAAGAGTATTCAAAAGAAAAAAGACTGAAGTAAAAACAAAGTCGAAGACTCGAATTGAGAAATTTCAAGAAGACAATTTAAAATTTCTGCCAATTAATTAAAGTGTTAACAAAAACTATTTTACAAACTTATACCCTGCACCATGAACAGTAAGCAGATGTTTTGGTTCCGAATGATCATCTTCGATTTTTTTTCTTAGGTTAAGAATAAAGTTGTCAACCGTCCTTGTTGAAGGATAATTCTGATATCCCCAGACTTCATCAAGTAATTTGTTTCTGTCTATTACCTCCCCTTCCCTTTGAACGAAATACTTAATGACTTTAAATTCCATTGCAGATAACTCAATTGGTTTGTTACCTTTTTTTGCTTCCTGTTTTTTGAAATCAATTTCAATATCGCTAAAGGAATATTCTTCAATCTCAGGACGAATTTCCTGAGGACGTCTTAACAATGCTTTTACCCGTGCTACCAATTCTCTGATACTAAAAGGTTTAGTCACATAATCATCGGCTCCAATTTCCAAACCAATCACTTTATCAATTTCTTCTTTTTTTCCGGTAAGCATTAAAATGGGTGTGCTTATTCCAATTTTTCTTAAATCTTTGCATACATCAATTCCACTTTTTTCCGGGAGCATTAAATCAAGAATGATAAGATCGAATCCACCATCTTTGGCACTTTCATAACCCATCTGTCCGGACATTACGGTTGATACTTCAAAATGTTCTTCAGTAAGTGTATCACTTAAGCCTGCAACAGTTGCGGGATCATCTTCAATAATTAATATTTTTTTCATTCAGCCTCCCTGAAAAAATATTTTTTAGAATTAGTTACTAAATAAGTTAAGTAATTAAACAACATATATATCTATCTTACCTCTAATATTTTTTAGTTCAAAAGTCTTCAGTTTCCTGAATTCTGTTGCAGTTTTACCTTTGACAGTTAAATAAAAGTTTTCAGAGGCATAGATGGCACCTGGTTCAGCAACTTCCTGTATTCTTGCTGCAATATTGAGTGCGTCACCTTTTAATTTACCTTCAAACTCAATTACATCACCGATGTGAATTCCTATTCTCACCATAATATTTTCGTGCTTAGTTTTTTCAGAATTATAATCTTTAAATTTATCCTGAATTTGTATGCTACAGTTTAAACAATCGATTGCACTCTCGAATACAGCAAGGAACGCATCGCCAATTATTTCAACAATTCTTCCATTAAAATTTTCAATAGATTCATTCATTATCTTATTATGATTCTTAAGAAGTCTTAAAGCCTGTACCTCATCCCTATTCATTTTTTTCGAATAATCTTTCATATCGGAAAACATAATTGCAAGTAGATGTCTCTTTAATCCGTTTTTCAATTCTGAAGAAGTTTTATTGCCATCTTCCAATTCTGATCTTCTCAAATTTGTTCTTATTCTTGCTAGAAGTTCGCGAGTGTTAAATGGTTTGGTCACATAATCATCCGCACCGACTTCTAATCCAACAACCTTTTCTATATTTTCACCTTTTGATGTCAAAATAATAATCGGATTTTTAAATCCTTCTTCTCTTAACATCCTACAAACCTGAATCCCATCCATTGAAGGCAAATTAATGTCAAGTAATATTAAATCCGGATTTTCTTTAACGGCAATATCGAAACCTTTTTTACCATCTTCGGATTTCAATACATGAAAATTTTGATCTAACAGATAGTCTTCCAATCCAAGTAAAATCGCTGGATCGTCCTCTATTATTAATATCCTTTTATTCATTTACTAAATTGAAATTAAGAGTAAATTTACTTCCTTTTCCTACTTCACTTTCTACTTCAATTTTTCCCTGATGAGCATCCATTATATGCTTTACTATAGCTAACCCTAACCCTGTTCCTTCAATCTTTTTGTCGTCAACGTCTTTAACTCTTTTAAATGGTTCAAAAATTCCATTTAATTCATTATCAGGTATTCCCCTTCCCTCATCCTTTATCACAACAAAAGCTGAGCAATTCTGTCTACCGAGAGAAACTATTGTATTACTATCATTATAAGAATATTTACTCGCATTAGTTAAAAGATTCGTTATTGCTCTTTCAACAGCGTCTTCATCTCCATTAATTAGGATTTCCTCAGAAGGAATACTGATTTGAATTTCCTGTTTCTTCATATTAAAGAGATATTTCACAGAATCAATAGAATTCTTAGTAATCCGAACAAGATCTACGCATTTAAGGCTATAAGTTTTCATCCCTTTTTCAATTCTAGCATAGTCTAGTATATTATCAATCAATCTTCTCAACTTAGTGCTTTCACCATCAATCACATCTAAATAGAAATTACTCTTCTCCTTACTAAGCATTTCCAAATTATAAAGTTTTTCAGTGAACATTTTAATCGATGTTAAAGGAGTTTTTAGTTCGTGTGTGATTGTTTGCATAAAAAACGATTTCAACTTATTTAATTCTTCCAACCTTTCAGATTCAAGATGTTCAAGTATCAATTCTTCCTGTAATTTTATTCTGTCTATTGCAAGAGCTGCTGCAAACACAACTGGATTTAACAAATCAATGTCATCTTTCAGGAATCTTACTCCGGATTTTTTGACACCCAGCACCAGAAAACCGTGAATTGTTCCGGAAGGTGATTTTACCGGAAACACAAGCACCATACCCCATCTTTTAAAAACTTTAATATCTGCTGATTCAACATTTAGCCCGGGTTCAATTTTATCATCAACAGCAACTGGTAATGATAGATCAGTATTCAGTTTTTCAAATTCAAACCTTATACTTCTTCCACGAAGTTCATCCCAACCATTTTCTGCAATTATTTTAATTCTGTTATTATTATTGTTTAATTCAAAGAATCCTATTTTTTCAACCGGTATAAGTTTGTCAACTCGATCTACAATCAAGTTCGCCAGTGAATGGATATTGTAAACCTCCTTCATCGCATCTAAAAAATTGTTTTGTTCTTTCCGAAAATCATACTCAACCCGGAAAAACTTTTTATCAATAAATTTTTGAATTTTGTTTTTAACAGGCTGAAGCAACATTACCACAACAAATGCTAAAAATAATGATGGTATTGCAGGGTTATAATCACTAACGAAAAGTGTAATCAATGAGGAAACTCCGACGTATGTTATTATGACAACACCTAACACCAATGCATATAGAACACTTCTCCTAATAATCAGATTGATGTCCATCAAATGATATTTAATTATTGCAATACTGAATGTAAATGGAATTGCAGTCAAAAATATCAAGACCAGGGATTCCGGGATAAGGCTGGAACCGGTTAATAAAATTGGAATAACCCAAAAAACCACAAAGCTAAATGGACCGATAAAAAATCCCAGCAGCAGCCATTGCAATCTCTTTCTTTCCTCTCTATCAGTTGCCTGTCTGTAAGCGTAGATACAAATTGAAATCGCTGCTATTATGCAAGCAATAAGAAATATCCTGAAGAATGAATCGAAGAAAAAGACATAATTCGCTTGACTAACGATGCTTCTAAACACCGTAGCATCTATAAATAGGTAAGCAAGAACCCCTGCAATAATAAGTGAACTCAAATAAAAGCACGTTAAGATGTACTTTATACTTCTGACTTTTTTCTGTGAGAAGGAAAATGTAAAGTGAATAAACAATACAGGAGTTAAGTTGTAAGCAAACAACCAGAGAATCCTACTAATATGCCCATAACTAAAATTAAGATTATTGTAATGTCCTGGTGTCAGCACTATTACCATTGCAAGCCCTAAACTTGCCCAATGGAATAAAAGAGCAGAGAAATTATCTTCAGCCTTAATTCTTACAAACACACCCATCCCAATAAAAACCAGTGCAACAATAGCTATAACTAATAGATCAAAAAAAGAATAGTAACTGATTAATCTGACACTTGTCGAATAAATTTCAGCATCACGACTTAACTGCATCTGAACCGAGTCTCCAATGCTTTTTCCGTCAAGATAAATTTCGAGTCGTTCCCAGTTTGTAAAATGTAAACCCTCGAAAGTAACTAACTCATCACCTTCTAGAATATTCTTTATATGATTCCTGTTTTCTGAAACTATGATTGTCGAGTGCTTAACAGATGTATTAAAAGGTAGGTCGGGTTTAAGGAAAGTAAAATAGTATCCACCACAACAAAGAATTAGAATCAGAACATCTACAATTATCAGTGAAACATTATTTTGAAGCAGACGTTTCACCTGAAATTATTTTCCCTCAATTAATGATATTAAAAAGTAATCACTCTTTTAAAGCCAAAACAATTTAGCGCAATAAATGAATAAGGTCAATTGTTTTTTCCAAGTATTAATTGCGGGAATTTTGATTTAAATGAACCATTAACATTTTCTCAGCTTACACCTCGATAAATCAAGTGATCAAAACGGTAGAGAATGCTTTGAAAAGAAGAAAAAATAGAGGTTTTTAAGGTCCAGTTAGAATCCTAGACTCTTAGTCTAGCATCCATCCACTACTCGTTTTAATTCTTTTTTTATACGACCTTTTGGTTTATGGTTTTGAATTAAAATTGGGATTTGTACTTTAGCTTTAGATCTGAATCGATTCGTATATTCTTCATCAAGGGTTTTAGGATTTTTAATTGTGATAGAACACTTTTAGAACCACTAATCAAAAATGATTTTATTTTAAGTCAAAAAGAAAAGAATCTAATGATTGCGACTTCTCCCTGACTCTCCGCAAAAATTAAGTTTAGATTTTCAGCTAAAAAAACAAAGATTTTCCTCAAGCACCGGGAGTACAAGGCTCTCCGCAAAGATGTTATTAAATGCGAGATTTACGATTTTAAGCTGTTTTCCAATTTTTTATTTTTATAGACACACTCGAGCACCCCTCCCGAAATCTGAAGTGGTACCTTTTTGGTACCCTTTTGTAAAAAATCTATTGATTCAAATTAATTAGAAATTTCTTGTCGTTCACCTTTCCAACAACTCCGTCATTTCACTATCTTCTGGAATTCAGGATCACTACGAAGATCCTTCAAATCGTTATCCCCAGCAGCTTGCTGTTTTAACTTTGGATTCAGTGATAATGCTTTTTCTAATGTTTTAATAGCTGCTTCCTTTTCACCTGCAGAAAGTTGTATTACTGCAAAATCATATAATACTTCAGGATTTTCAGGAGCTAGTTTTGCGGTACGTTCCATAAGAGGAATCGCTTCTAGATATTTCTTTTGAGTAAATAAAGTCCAGGCTTCATTCCAGGAATAATTCATTTGAGCATAGTTGAGTAATCTTCCTAACTCTTTAAATGGTTCGGGACTATCATCAACCCGAATATCGATTGCACGATCTGTATATCCCCCATACCCTGCATTTTCTTTTACCACCAACATTGCTGCAGACTGTTTACCTCGTGCATCACCGCCCTGTTCGTCACCAGCTAATAATGCAGCATATAATCTGTCCGCCAAAGTTCCCTTTGTCTCTAAAAAAGTTTTTTCCATTGCAGTCACAACACTCTCGCCTGCAAGAATATTTCCCTGTATAGCATAGTTTGGACCGCTGCGTCCTCCGGCCCAGGGATTACACTTACTTCCTGTATAGGTGACAGATTTTCCGTCGAAGGAAACAATTCCAACCTGCCTCCGTTCTGGATCGTCATCATTTCTCAGTAAAATTTCTAAAGCTTCCTCCGGAGTTGCACCATCTTGTAGAAGTTCTAAACCTCGCCAACCAAAACTTGTATTTGCAAACGATTGTGTGGCCACAGCACCAACGTTTGCTTTTGCCCACGGGACTACGGAACCCACGCTAAAAAATCTGGAAGCTACTGCTATACCCAGCTCACTAGTTACTGAATCTCTCGCCACAATTGAAAAAGTGGAAATAGTTTTTTGATCAAGTGACTGTGGATAGAAACTTGAAATAACTACCAAAATAAAAATTGAGACCAAGTATTTTTTAACTTTCATAAAGATTCCTCCAGATAAAAAATTGTTGATTCAAATTAATGAAAATTTTCTTGTTGTTCATCTTTGCAACAAAGCCGTCATTTGACGGCTTGTAGGATATTATAGTAAGCAGACTTTGAGATCTTTAGTTTTTTAATAATCTCTTTATAACTGCTCCCCCGCCCCCTCATCTCCAACACTTTCTCTATTGTAAATGGCGGAATCTTTGGTCTTCCAATTCTAGCTCCCTTGGCTTTTGCTTTTTCCATTCCGGCAATAACCCGCTCTCGTATTATTGCTCGTTCAAATTCTGCAAAAGCTGAAATCATTGTGAATAAGATCTTACCAGCTGGTGTACTAGTATCTATATTTTCTTTGTAGCTGATGAAGTCAACCCCAAGATTATTGAATTCTTCCAACGCATTAATCAGTTCCCTAGTGCTTCTGGCGAATCGATCAAACTTCCAAACCAGAACAACATCTGTTCTTCTTTTTCTAACATCATCAAAAAGTTTTTTGTAGTTCGTCCGATCTGATTTAGCTCCTGAAGCATAATCAATATATTCTCTTACAACTTTTAACTTTCTTGCTTCAGCATACTGTCTAAGATCTGTAATCTGCATATCGACATTTTGTTCCTTAGTAGATACCCGTGCGTAGATGATCACTCTTT
>Ga0210074_1000456_pt1 | contig 14494 bp, 15 predicted proteins | sample China_Galinas_Co_FD_184860 | JGI IMG/M metagenome (GOLD analysis project Ga0210074, IMG submission 184860) | Wetland microbial communities from San Francisco Bay, California, USA, that impact long-term carbon sequestration -... | ecosystem: Environmental > Aquatic > Marine > Wetlands ... | reverse complement strand
GCCTCCTCAAAGGCTTCAGCATACTTAGAAAGCACTTTGATTGCATCTTCTTCTTTGTAAAGCTTGAGAGAATGCCGTTTAGCCACATTCCTCCATGCTCGCCGGGGAATTTGCCGGAATGATCCGAAGATTGCATCAGCGACCACGGCGAAACTGTCGAAAGCGTCCCCCAGGCTCACTCCACACTGGCTGCAGGTGCGAATGAAAGCTTTCTTTTGGGATAAGTTAAGCTCACTCACAGATTTCCAGATACCATCACTTTCATTCATGGCACGGAGAAAGATGAGAAGGTCTTCCCGCTTCACATCCAGCGAAATGACATCCTTCATGCTGACTTCATTTAGTGTGAAACTTTTGATGGCAGTCCTAGGGCAATAAAAGATAGCGCCATCGTCACTCGCCTTCAAACGAAGAAGAAGAGTTGTAGGATCGGTGAAATCCATGGTGGTCTGCTTTTTTTTCTGAGAACAAACTTCAGAGCGCAAAATGAAAAACCCAAATCTTTTAATTGCCGTGGTGATTGGCTTGGTAGCAATTTGGTTCTTGGTCAATCTAGCTGGGTCTTGCCAATCATCTGGTCGTGTTCAGCCTATCCGAGAAAACTTTGTCGCCCAAAATGCGAGAGAAGTTGGAAAAGGATTGGCGACAGTGGTTCAAATGGACACCTTGGCCGTCCGAAAGACGTTTCAGGACATAGTTGATCAGGACAAAGGAATGTTCGACGTGACGAAGCTTCCGCCAATGCGGCATCAAGCCCATACCAGAGAACAATCGCTTCAATATATCGAAAATGTTCTAGCTCGCGTCAACCGTCGGGGAAATCGTCGCTTCCACGTTCTTGATGTCCAATCCATTCAGAAGGAGTCGACCTTTGACCCGGCCGATCGAGGTATGATTGACCGCTACACTGTCAATCTCTTTATTCAGGAGAAGGATAGCCGAAAAGTGCATGCCGCAGCCTACGATATCTCCATGACATTTCTGGTCAAACCAGCCGAGGAGAAAATGCAAGTGACCGATCTTTACTTTATTACCGATCACTTTTACAAGGAACCGTTGGTAGGAGGACTAAATAAGTATGACCAATATTTCCGCATTAAGAATCCCTTCCATTTGCTGCAGCCCTTTTTCACTAGCGAGGACAAAGTGCTGCCGGATGATGCAGACCAGATTGGTATGTTGAAGGACCATCATCGCGACTTGCGTGCGCCCAAGTATCGCTGCTTTGGTTCAATTGAGGAGAACGTCTCCAACCACGACAAGTGCAAGGAGACGGGCGGATACTGGGATAAACCAGTTGAACGTAATGAAGAATGTCCCTTTTACCAAGCAAACAGAAACTATGTCAACCGTCTGGGAGGTATGCATCCCGATGGTCAGTTCTGTGAAATGCCGGTGGGGACCAAGAGGATTGGCTATCGCTACATAAGTCCCGATCCAGCGAGCAAGCCTTGGTGCTACAACTGCCGTATTGGTGCTGACGGTAATCCGGGCTCGGCTGGACCATGCTGCGACGAACAACTGAACAAGCAACTATATCCCAACTTGGCTGGACCAGATTACATGTTCCCAGGGGACGCCCTGGAACGCGGTCAACATTGGGCCGAACTTGGAGAAAGAGGCCTGCACTGGCGCGAAAAGCCAACCAAAATAAGAGATGTGACCAACCCCCATCAAAAACAACCAGTCTTTAACGCCATTATCGGGAATGGACCGGGAAAGCTCAACCCGCAAAGTTTTCCAAATTAAGAAATTCATTGAGTCGCTTCCCAGTGTGATCCACTGTAATGAAGCTTTTGCATCGAAAAGAAAGCATCTTGCGCTTTCTAATCTTCCTTACTTGGTTGCGAATTTTCATATCGCTTGTATTTGATGGACTTCATCCCTTTTTTATACTTTCTTTGGTGGTGGCGCTCGCTTGCAATATGCTCCTTCTCATCAGTTGACACTTGACCAAGCAAGCCGAATCCAGTGGTTCATTCACCAGTTCGAGCATCCTTTCGCGCAACGCAGTCCTAAACTTACACCTGCGCACTTTTGGTAAAAATGCGACCATGCGAAGGTGGAAAATAATATCGGTAAAAATGCGATCATGCGAAGGTGGAAAATAATATCGGTAAAAATGCGATCATGCGGAAAATAATAAACTACGAAATCGAAGAATTGCAACCTTTTTGTTTGCTTACGCGTTGGTAATCAACTTTAAGAGATGCGACCGTGAAGGATAAAATAAACTCGTTTTTCTCTCACAAAACAAAAAAAAAAAAAGAATGTCTTCCTTGGCGGATCACGAGCCTCGAGTCTGGGCTCCGGCGTATTGGAAAATGATAGCCCATCTTGTAAATGCTTATCCCCACACAAATCCTAGTGGAGAGCTTGAAAGGGCAACACAGTCCTTCTTTGAAAGCTTGGTCGAACTAATTCCTTGTCAAGAATGCAGAACGCATTATGCCGAATGGATCAACCAGCATCCAATTAGCGACGCTACGAGCACGAGAAATCTCCTCGCTAATTGGGTTGCAAATATGAAACACACTATGTCCGGGACCCAACAAAAGAGCTTTGAAGATCTGCAAAAGCATGAACCAAGGCCGACCAGAGCAAAAACGCTGAGGGAGATCAGACTGGAAGCTCAGTTGCGTCTGGCGGATCCTCCTGCTCGCCCGATTCTCGGTAACTTACGGTCCAAAAAAAATCAAAGAATAGCACGGCCTCTCAAAAGAAATAGAGTGACGACCAGAAGCGGTAAACAAGGATGCAACTGTAATAACAACATTTCTAAATGAAGAATAAAAACTAGAGATCCTGGTTAACAATTTCCAAATGAAGAATAAAAACTAGAGATCCTGGTTAACAATTTCTAAATGAAGAATAAAAACTAGAGATCTTGGTTAACAATTTCCAAATGAAGAATAAAAACTAGAGATCCTGGTTAACAATTTCTAAATGAAGAATAAAAACTAGAGATCTTGGTTAACAATTTCCAAATGAAGAATAAAAACTAGAGATCTTGGTTAACAATTTCTAAATGAAGAATAAAAACTACAGATCTTGGTTAACAATTTCTAAATGAAGAATAAAAACTACAGATCTTGGTTAAACAATTTCTAAATGAAAAATAAAATCTAGAGATCTTTGTTAAACAAAAAGGGATGGCGGTCCTTGATATCGTGTTGGTTCTGATTAGCCTTGCTTTGATCGGCTGGGTCTTCTTTTTACGTGACGATATGCTCAAGAGCGAACGCTTCGCTTCAGATTGGAATACTGTTGTATGGGGACAGAGCCTCTGGAATGGATGGGATTATGCCTCTGCCCCTCCACTTACCGCACCTCGACCAGAGGACACAAGTTGGTTAAACTAAGTGTCACTCAAACATCGTTGAAAAGTAACGGGCCGGAAGCTTTCTTTTTCTCGACATTTGAAGACTCGGCGAGGGCGTGAGGGAGAGTTCAAGTTCCGGTGATAATAAAGGATACGTTGTTTCAGTCTTTTCTTCTTCTTTCCTCTTTTTCTTTTGTCTTTCAACTCTTCGAACAGGTATGACAAGTTTCGTTTCTTCTTCGAGTTTGTATTCTTCGATTTCCAGGGTGGCCTTTCCTTCAAGAATTGTAAGGAGAAAATCCGGAGTTATATCTGGCTGGACCACAGCTTTTGGACTTAACAACTTTACAATGGCTGCAGTTTGGCGGCCTACTATTAGCTGTAAGTTAGGCGAAAATGAGCTGAAGCTCCTGGAGGCAATCTTGGCGCCACCAACAAGAGCTTTGTAGCACAAGCGATTTTCCGAGTCTCCCCCACAGCAACCAGGAAGATTGGCGAGATTGAAGTTTTGGTGGAAGTGTGTTGAGAGCTGGACAGCAAGCATTGCAATTTCCGCCGGTGGTCCCGCAAAAGCAACTTTTGTCATGAGAAGGAGGCAGAGCAAGGCTACCGACCACGCAAAGATCGATGCATGTTTCAGTTCTATGTTTGTATCTGGGTTTTCCGGAGGACACCCAATCAACGCGATCAACATGCGATACGTTGTGGGCAAATGCAAAAGACCGCCGACAACTCGAAACAATAGTGCCTCGTATTGTGCCATCATCTTTTCCGTATATTTTTCTCCTAAAACTTGGGCTGCTGCCCCGATTCCCAAAGGCTGTCTCGCATAATACTTACCAGCTAAACTTATACTAGCAAGCCCTAATGTAGCCAAGGCGTGGAAGTCCTTTACTTTGACATCTGGCGTTCCAAGAGCACAAAGCAGAAGCATAACGGCAAGCGGAAAAGTTCCTATATCGCCTTTAATGATAAGCGGCGTAACGTTCAGCATTATTGCCGTAACTTTTGCATAGTTTACCAATTTCTCTTCCATACTTTCTCCTGGCAGTGTCTCTAAACAACGTGGGGTATTTTCCACCTGTTGTTTGGCCAATAGGGCGCTGAAGCATCGGGCTTCACTTGGCGGCGGGGGTATGGGCGCCCCGTCTTGTTGAATGACCAAGTCGCTAACGCTCTCAAAGTAAGGATGGTTTAGTGCGTCGTAAATGCTCAGTCTTTGGTCTGGGTTCAGCGTAAGCATACGCGACAATAGATCCCACGTTTCGCTTTCCTTTGACTTGAGGCCGCTCATCTGAAACAAATTGTCGTCCATTGTATGTTGTCGCGCAAGACTACCATAGAATTTGTGTTTCCTAGCGAGTTGTTTAATCAGCTCTTCTGATTCCCAACCAAATGTGCTCGTAGTTGGAAGCCCAAGCGCCCTCAATATACGCCAAAGCTGCGAGGGAACATTTTTTCCCCTTAAATATGTCCGAGCCTGCGTGTTTTCTTCGGAAACGAGCATATCCCAAAACACAACACCAAGTGCCCAGACTTCGGCTTTTTCAGAGTAAGTTTCTTCAGGATTACGGGGTTTCGTAAGCACCTGCCGTATCAGGATTTCTGGTGGCCGATACCACATTGTATACATTATCTCGGTTGGGGTGACGTAACAGTAAGGTCCGGCCCTAGATAGCCCAAAGTCGGCAATCTTGACATCGATATATGGTTTCATGGCTGCGACAATGACATTTCCTGGTTTCAAATCTCGGTGCCAGATATCTTTCGAGTTCATATAAGCCGTCCCGCGCAGGAGTTGAAACATGACCATTTTCGTTTCCCGTGAATCTCCAAAGTAGATCTGTCTCTTAATCAGATGGCTGAGCGATTCATGTCCTGCTTCAAGGACAATCCTCACCTCCTTTGAACTTTTATCGTTATTAAAGTTTGGAAGAGTCCACGTCAACATTTGGATAATGTCGGGGTGAGGGTTGAGTGCAGTGAGGGTCGATATTTCTCGAATCATGTCAGGCTGAAGTTGCTCGGCGTGATATTTCAATCGCTGTCGCATAGTTTTGATCGCAACGTTGTTGTATTTAGATGAATAATGCAACTTTACTGTCCCGTATCCGCCCTTACCCAGCACTCTTATGGCAGGACCAAACTTTTCGAGATCTGTGCTGCCGTGAGGCGGATGACAGCCAACACACTTGACAGATGGCACCTGTTCAGACATTGTTTAATCTTATAGTGCTTGAAAGGTTTTTTTTTTATTTTACTTTTTCAGTTTGCGCATTGGCGCGAGCTACGGTAAAACAGCTGTCTTCAGCTGGAGGAAAGCATGTAAGGACAATCCCTGCTCCGGTGGTAATCGTTGCACCACTTGCACCTTGCATAAATGCAATCTTGTGCGCGATGCCCAAGGCCTTTGCACTCATGACAGCGAATGCACCTCCTGCCCGGATGATGTTGTCCGCAGCTGTCGCAATTCTTTGGACAATCACGGATATGATGGCCACGTTCACGGCAATTGAAGCATTCCATGTTTTCCTCGTAAGCTGAACGCGCGGCAGGATCGTCGCTGTGGCGATACTTGCACTTTTCGCCGTGCACGCATCCGTCTTGCGTCTTCCAAAAGCGGCACTCATTGACAACTCTTCGCGGTCCTGGCTTATTCTTTGCTTTCGGGGCCACATCTGAGTGCAGAAAAGTGCACTCGTCACCCTTATTGCAGCCTTCCTTTGTCTTCCAAAAGCGACACACCTTCTGACCAGCGCGATTCGGCTTCACCGGTTTCAGAACATGCAGAAAGTCGCAATCCTCTCCCTTATTGCAACCTCGCTTCCCGTTGAAAAAGCGACATATGCGCACCTGTGCCTCTTCCTCATCATCTTCATGACTTTCGACCTTCGTCTTGGCCTCATAGCGCTCCTCCTCTTCTTCAGAGGATGACTGGTCGATTTCCATCGGAATTGGCTTTTCCTGTTCTTCAACACTCTTGGGCTGCTCTACTCCTTCACTTGAAGGCCCTCCTTCCTGGTCGGTCACGTCCACTTCTTCACTGTTTTCCATCCTTTTCTTTTTTTTTTTTTTCAGATTTGACGAATACAACCTTTTCACTCAGCTAGACCCTTTTGGTTGATCAATTATCATTTTTTTTTTAAATTCCCATTTTTTCAACTTTTATTGTTCGGAGTCAAGAAATCGTGGATGGATGCCATAGTCTCTTCTGGTTGGATGCCGTTGAACACGGATGACTTGTTGTCGTGTTGTCCTTTTTCCTGGGGGCGGCGGACGGTTATCAATTGTTTGAACAAGTTGTCCTGCTCTATTGAACCGTTTCAGAATAATGTCGTTTCCTTGGTCAAAGACGCGGATGAGCTTGGGCCGGTTGACTCCTTTATGCCGCAAAACGTAGAGGCCATGAAGCTGACCTTTACGATAGGTCGCAGTTTCAAGTGGCTGTCCTGTGGTCTCGTCAAAAGTTTCACATACCCCATCTGGTTCCCCATTGTCGTAGCGGAAGCGTTTTATACAGCGTCCAAACCGATTCCATTCTCTATGCAATCCGTCCATTTTACCTATATCGTTATATTCTGTTCGAACCTTGAGCTGACCATTACTCCAGTAGGTCTCCCACACGCCTATTCTTAGACCATGTGAAAAGTGACCCAACTCTTTTGGAACAGGGTTCTGGCTCCGCGCGTTTCTTTCTGGAGGATAGTATTCGATGCTTCGTCCATGCTTGTTTCCACTAATAAAGAATTCCTTAATCTTTATGGTATGAGTATTGTCGAACCATCTGATAAAGCGGCCCTCTTTCTCTCCATCCCTGTAAACTCCATAGAGAACCAACTCACCCGAAAATGACCAGCGCATAAAGAGCCCGTGTTTTTTGCCGTTCAGATAATGTTCTATATTCATCAATCGCCCTGGTCTATCGGTGAACCATTCTCTTTTGGGACCAGAACGAATGCCGTTGTTGTATTGTGCTTCGCCAATGAGCACACTATTTGAAGTAAACCAACGACTCCAGCCGTGTTTCTTGCCGTTGTTGAAATCAACTTCAGACGTCATTTTTCTGGTCTCCACATTATAATGGCGCTCAACGCCATGCATCTTGTTGAGATGATACACGCAGCTGCGCTCAAGTGCCCCGCTCACATAGAAAGATTTGTATAGTCCTTCACGCATCCCATTGAGTTCAAAGTATTCCTCTCTAACTTTCCCGTTATTCCATAACTTGACCACGTATTGGGGTTTAGTCGTGAACAGCTCTGGTATGCCTCGCAATTTTTGTTTTTGGAGTCCGCCTCGACAGATTGGACAAGTGAATCCTCCACGATCTGCTTTCATCCACTTGTAGAGACAAACTGTGTGAAAGCGATGCTGGCATACACTTTGGTAATTCTTATCATCATGAGCAACGTCATCAGCAGCCTGGTTTGAATCGAGGACACACATACCCGCGTATCGACCAAGGGGAACGACAGTCGGTCGTGCAAATTCTTGCTCAAGCTTTTTGGTTTCGTCGTCGCTCACAGAGGCGTCTTCCGCTGAATCATAATAGCATATAACGCATGGAGCAGTGGGATCCCTAGATGAAGTTGTGTCGAGCGCAAGTAAGACGTCAGCTCGCGCTGGTTTCGACTCGGATTCGTTCCCCATACGTAAGCTATTTTTAACAGTGCAACATCCAAGCGGGAACAAAGCATGTAGGGCCTCCTCGTCGTAACTCACACTCTCATCGCTTGCTTCTTCTTCCGCTTCCTCGCTGCTACTATTGCTACATTCAAGAGCTATTATCGAGTCTTCTTCTCCTTCTTCTACTGTTACAATTTCTGGTTGTTCATCCTCGTCAACGACACCAACTTCTACTTGTTGTTGATCTTCTAAATCCATCATCTTTTTTTTCTATAGTGTAAGTATAGTTTAATTTTCTTTACCTTTGATTCACACACATCCATACGCGTTACAAAATGTCAACACAGCGCCCCCCCAAAATGGCTATAACGACGTTCTTTGACAAGTTTAGGTCTTTGGAGTCCAAACAAGAGCTTTTCACAGCGATTGCACTTTATGTGATGCTGGCTTTGTTCATAACCGCCTCGATCGATAAGTATATTGACAAAATCTTTGACAAAGTGGAGCAGCTATTTCCGGCTATTAATCCACTAAATAAGGTTTGGATTTACACTCAAGTAGTGATCCAACTTTTCCTCGTTGTGCTGACATTCTTTATTATCAAGTCTATCATTGACAACCTCGTATACACAATAGGAAAACGTGGCCCTGGATTTGGAATGTTTGATCGAAATAAGGTCGGAACAGTAATCTTTGCTTTTGTCTTGTTCTTTGGTCAATCAAATTTGAAAGAGAAGATGAAGTTACTCGTGCCAAATCTCTGAGATTTTTACTCAACTTAAAATATCCAAAACCATCGGCCTTTCTTCTCAGGTTTTGCCGGAACAAGTTCTTCTTCCTCTTCCTCATCATCATGTTCCGCTTGTTGACAACGACAAATAACACAACTTTTCTTGAATTGTGGATGATCCACTCCGGCTTCGTGAAGGGAGCCGTAATAAGTGCACCTCTTGCAATCCATATCTTTAAGACATAGTCTTCCGCACTTTTCGCAAGGCATCTTGTTTTTATCTTCGCATGATATTTTTATAGCATAACTACTCGCAAGCGAAACCATTGTTTTTTTGCTTTTACAGTATCACATCATCATAATTTTAGATTTGTTGCGTTTCATTTTAAAGAAAAAAAACTGATAACTAGTATACAACAGAAGATCAAAAAAGAAGTGCAGCCATGTCCATAATTCGACGAATTAAGAAGGAACTAGAAGATCTGCAGAAAGATCCTCCTGCCAACTGCAGTGCCGGACCAGTAAGCGATCGCGAAGAAGATATTTTGCATTGGGCCGCCACCATCATGGGTCCGGACGACTCTCCATACGCCGGCGGAGTGTTTTACTTAGACGTCAAATTTCCTGACGGATATCCCTTTGATCCTCCAAAAGTTTCGTTCCGCACTCGCATATATCATCCCAACATCAACTCACGAGGTGCAATCTGTCTGGATATCTTGAAGGATCAGTGGACACCAGCTTTGACAATCTCCAAAGTTTTGCTTTCGATTTCTGCCCTGATGACGGAACCCAATCCCGATGATCCGCTGGTTCGAGAAATTGCAGATCTGTATGTTGAAGACGAAGCTGCGTATAACGAGCGTGCGCGTCATCACACGCACCAATATGCAATGCAATGAAAAAAAAAAAATCTTAATTGTTAAACGACCATAAGTTTTCTCCCCTTTGTCTTCTTACTGGACCTTGGTCGCGCCAACTTGTTCCACTTGGTATTAATGGAGAGTAATCTTGCGATGGTGCAGCCGGCGGTGTGGCAGATGGTAATGATGGTAATTCTTCCAGGCGTCTTGGTCTATATTGATGGGCCACATCGCGCATGTGATTGATAAGACGAAGCACGTCATCTTTCTCCTCTTCAATACGTGCGGAGGCTTCCATTTTTGCCCGTTCTTCTTCCTTGATTCTTTGTTGTCTCCTCCAAATTGCTTCTTCTTTTCTCTTTTGAGCCAAGACCAGGCGGTTTAACTTGGAGGCGGCATCCATTTCTTGCTATGATTTTTCAAAGAGAAAAAAAAATAAAATATTTTCAGACGCGAAGGGGTTCGGCTGAATGGAAGGCAATTCATTAACAAGCGAAGAAATCCAAAATGCCATTCGCGTGCTCAACCTTGCAACAACGATTGACCTGAAATTGGTCACAAACCTTTCCGCCTTCGATTCGCTGGTCTCTGCCGCCCAAAAGCTTATGACCAGAGAAAAGAGCGCTAAGGACAGGTGTTTGATTCGAGCAAATCGTATTCAGCGAGCTCATAAGGTAAACGGGCGGGTCGGAGGAGTATTGCCTGTCGTCACGCTTTCACAAGGAGAAGGTTCTGAGGAAAGCTTGCTTCTGAAATCTCGACGCTGCTACATTTGCAAGGAGAAGTTCCGGAAACTTCACTTCTTTTACGATCATTTGTGTCAAGATTGTGGGGGTTTCAACTACACAAAAAGGCTTCAAACCACAGAGCTTGATGGATTTAACGCATTGGTAACAGGGGGGCGTATCAAAATCGGCTTTGAAATCGTTCTCAAACTTCTCAGAGCCGGCGCCAGGGTAACAGCTACAACGCGTTTTCCCGATGATGCGATAAAGCGTTACAAGGCAGTTGATGATTGGAAGCTCTGGAACAAGCGTCTCACAATTAGGCAGCTGGATCTCCTCGATATCCAAAAAGTGATAGAATTTTGTAGAGCAGTGGCGGATGACCCTCTTCACATTCTGATCAACAATGCCGCCCAAACCATTGCCCGGCCGTCTGGTTTCTACCATGATCTCATTCAGCCCGAGACCAAGGCTCTGGTGCCGAGCCTCACCTTTGGCGACACCTGGAATGACCATGTTTTTTTCCCAAAGGATGCTCTAGACGAGAACGGTATCCAAGTGGATTACCGTCCGCATAACACCTGGATTATGAAGCTTGAGGAGACTCCCTTTGCAGAGTTGCTGCAAGTTACAGTCGTTAACTATATCGCCCCGTATGTGATGCTGCGTGAATTGCATTCAGCACTTTCAAGAGCAAAACCTCGGTCTTTTGTGGTCAATGTCTCGGCCATGGAGGGCAACTATCTATGCCACAAAACAGGTTTTCACGCTCACACCAATGCAGCAAAAGCCGCCATGAACATGCTGACCAGGACGATTGGTAGGGTGTGGGCTGATCAAGGCATCTATGTAACTTCTGTCGATACTGGTTGGATTACGAATGAGTATCCTATCAAGCGGGACGATTCGGATGATAAATTTCATCCACCTTTGGATGAAGTGGATGGGGCTGCGAGAGTTTTGGATCCCATCTTTGCGGCGGGAGAAAAACCTTCATTTGGAGTTTTCTTGAAAGATTACAAACCGAGGTCGTGGTAGGAAATAAAAAAGGTTTGCTTTTTTATTATTAGGCAAGGAAAAAGCTCTCTATAGTTTCGATTGATGCACGGCAAATGGGACACAATTGAGGGTCCAGTGCTTTAGCACATGCAGCACAGGTTGCGACGTGTCTGCATGGCTTTAACATTACTCCCTTTGGTGAATCGAAACAAACCACGCACTCCAACTCAACTACCGGACTCGTTTTCGTTTCTTTCTGTTTTTCTTCGAATCGTGATCTAAAAGACGGCTCCCGACGGTTCCCTCCCAAAGACTTGAACGGTGTAATAATATCCCCGTCGCAACGGTTTCTATCTCGCTCCGTCACCACATCTTTTTCCTCAAAAGATACCATCTCGCGCTCAAAACGGTCCTTATCCCGTTGAGCCATCTCAATGTAAATGCCTTTTTTCTCCTCGGGTAAATTTTTCCATGCATGCACAACCATTTTCGTTATTTCCCCGAAGCTCTTGTAAGGATATTTCCGGTGTATTTCTTGTCTGTTGTCACAAGAGAAAAGGATGAAAGGCGTTCCATATCCTTTTGGTGCAATCGAGTGCCTCCTTTTTCGTCTTTTCATTTTCCAAAATAATTGTCTTCTCATTTTGCAAATAATTGATAAAATTTTTCTTTTATTGCTCACTTTTTTGGAGAAGATATGGAACATCCGGAAGCGGAGACAAAGGCAAGATGGGAGAAAGAGCAGAACTTGCTCAAACAAAAGATGATTACTCGTGACGATATTGCGTGGCGCACCCCTGGCAGTTTGAAGCTCATTGGTGGTGTCGACATCTCGTTCGTCAAAGGCGATGCGCACAAAGCCTGCGCTGGGCTGGTGTTATTCGACGTGATGACGCGCAAAATTGTCTACCAAGATATGCAAATTGTGCACCTAACGCAGCCTTACATCGCTGGCTTTTTGGCATTTCGAGAGGTTGAGTTCCTAGTTGAGCTGGTCGAGAGAGCAAAGAAAGCAGGGAAAGTCCCAGATATTATCATGGTGGATGGAAACGGAACGCTGCACCCGAGAAAATTCGGGCTTGCCTGTCACCTTGGTGTGCTAACTGGCATTCCTTGTATTGGAGTTGCAAAAAACTTTTTGGTCGTCGATGGAATGGATATGGATAAGGCAAAGGAGAGTTTCAGGAAGAATTGCCGCAAATCCGGAGACTACGAGCTCCTGAAAGGGAAATCGGGACAGACCTGGGGTGCCGCACTAAAACCAAACGACACAGTGATCGATCCGATTTTTGTCTCGCCGGGTCACCGATTGAGTCTGGCAAGTAGCGTAATCATCACGCTTGCAATGTGCGATTACCGCATACCTGAACCAGTGCGCCAGGCCGATCTTAGGACTCGAGCCTATTTGAGAGAACACCAAAAATAAATAAAGTTATATTGTTCTTTAGCAACATTGCCTCTTGATTTCATCAACGACAACACAAAACTGATATTGTTCTTTAGCAACATTGCCTCTTGATTTCATCAACGACAACACTAAAACTGAGTTCACCTCGAACAGCAGCTACAATAATATTGATCGTTGTGGGGATAATCATGTCAATCGCCCGATTGAGAATGGCCCGCATGGTGTCGCTGATTTTTTCAGGCGGCGCTTCGTTGACGATCTTGTGAAGTGTGGTCACCACAATGCACTTCTTATCTTCTCCGCTCAAAGCAAAGAACTGATCCAGTGACTGCATAATGACGACCGCAATGTGGACGATGGTGCAGAAATCCAGTGGCTTGTCTTTGGTCATACCTTTCACTTGATCAAAGAGATTGTCGACGATTTCCTCTGTCGTGGTCTGGCCTGCTTTCTTCTTCTTTTGTGCTGGTTTCCTGCGTTTTCCACAAATACAACCAGACTGCGCCTCATCGTCGGCCGGATCGTTGAGAAATAGATACCCTTTAGAAGCAGCAATAATCTTATCGATAATCGTGCCAATGCCAGGTGTTCCAATTTCTTGAAGAACTTGTTTGTCATCTTCATGGATTTGCATCGTATTCACCAGCTTCGCCATCACATCTTCAACGATTTCCTTCTTCTGAAAGCCGTGAATCTCCGCTGCGTGCACAGAACTCATGGTCTTAGCCAAGGCTGGAATATAGTTTTCGGCTTTTGTCAAATCAGTTTCGTTGAAAACATGGTCGAAGGTAGCATGCTTTAAAGCTTCAAGTTTCTTGAGATGTTTGTCGTAATCCATGAAGAACCGTTCCTTTACGTAATAAAGAGGATGAGATTTTTATTTTATTTTATTTTTTGCTCTTTGCTTTCATCGCTTTCCACCACCGCATTGACAGTTTTTGAAAATTTCTTCCACTTGTTCCGGGCTTGTTGGTTTGAGGAGCGGATGCAGTCTGAAATTCTGCATCATACCCCCACGATTATATTGGATGAGCCAACCAGCAGTATTGGCGCGCCAACTCAAGTCCATCAACTTCTTTGCTTCACGTGGGGAATCTCTCGAGTTTATCTTGGCAACAAAAGTTTTGTGAAGAGGATCTTCCAGAATCAAAGTAGCGGCTTTCTCACTTTGAGTGGCCTCCAATGGTCGCATGGCGCTGAAACCGCTCTGGCGCATTGTATCTGCCCCGAGACTGACCAGGAAAGCCACCATTTCACAGCGCTTGTCCGCGTCGTTCTTCAGCACACCATCTTGACCAGGATGAGTGCACGCGTAATAGAGCAGCGTCGCACCTCTCCAGTCTACAACATTAACATAGGCACCAGCTACCGCGTCTACAACTCCACTGGTTACGGCAAGGTGCACCGCAGTTTCTCCTTGGGATGCACGAACGACAGAAAGAAGCGCCCCACGATCGATGCATTCTTGGAGCTTACCGCAATCTCCCTTCTTGGCGGCCGTCATGAGAACTTCGTCTTTTGCGCTCAGCACACCATCATCAGGCGGATCGCTGATGGTCGTGTGGGAAAACCAAGGATTGTGCACCGGGCCTTCGCGAGTAGGACTCCACGCATCACAAAGCGCTTTTTTGTGCTCCGTCCAATCTTTCTCTTGACAGGCGACACTACACTACTGCACTGAAAGCTTTCATCCTTTACCGCTACAGACTTTAGGTATATAAATCCTTTTGTGACTTTTTAGGCTTGGTTTTCGAATTCGGGAAAAATATTGATTCTATTGCAAAACGATGGCTAATAGCGGACAAGATCAAAGGTCGTCTA
>Ga0210074_1000455_pt1 | contig 14518 bp, 10 predicted proteins | sample China_Galinas_Co_FD_184860 | JGI IMG/M metagenome (GOLD analysis project Ga0210074, IMG submission 184860) | Wetland microbial communities from San Francisco Bay, California, USA, that impact long-term carbon sequestration -... | ecosystem: Environmental > Aquatic > Marine > Wetlands ... | reverse complement strand
CCCTTCACCGGGTTGAAGATCGTATCGCCGGAATTCAGTACGCCCGAGTAGACCCGGAAAAACGTCAAATTGCCGACGAACGGATCGGTTGCGATCTTGAATGCCAGAGCCGCGAACGGACCATCGTCTTTCGGTGGTCGTGTGGCCTCGGTTTCCTCATCGACATGCCCGACAATGGGCGGCACGTCAACGGGCGACGGCATGTAGTCGATGACCGCGTCGAGCATTGCCTGCACACCCTTGTTCTTGAAAGCCGAGCCACACATCGCGACGACCAGCTCTCCCTTCAAGGTGCGCTCACGAAGGCCCTGGCGAATCTCGTCTTCCGACAGCTCGCTGTCATTCAGGAACTTGTCCATCAGTTCCTCGTTTGCCTCGGCGGCTGCCTCGACCATCTTGTCGCGCCACTCCAAGGCTTCATCACGCAGTTCTGCCGGGATTTCACGTGCATCGTAGGTCATGCCCATGTTGCTTTCGTCCCAGTAGATGGCCTTCATGCGGATCAGGTCGATCACGCCCGCAAACTTGTCCTCGGCGCCGATTGGCAGCTGAATGGGTACTGCGTTGGCGGCGAGCCGCTCGCGAACCTGCCGTACGACGCGCAGGAAATTTGCCCCGGCCCGGTCCATCTTGTTGACGAACACCATGCGAGGCACGCGATACCTGTTTCCCTGGCGCCAGACCGTCTCCGTCTGCGGTTCTACGCCGCCCACCGAGCAGAGCACGGTGACGGCGCCGTCGAGCACGCGCAGGCTGCGTTCGACTTCGATTGTGAAGTCGACGTGGCCGGGCGTATCAATGATGTTGATGCGGTGCTCGTCAAACTGCTTATCCATCCCGCTCCAGAAGCAGGTGGTTGCCGCCGACGTGATCGTGATGCCGCGTTCCTGTTCCTGCTCCATCCAGTCCATGACGGCCGCACCATCATGCACCTCACCTATTTTGTGTGAGACACCCGTATAGAACAGAACACGCTCTGTCGTGGTCGTCTTGCCCGCATCGATATGGGCCATGATGCCAATATTGCGGTAACGCTGAATGGGAGTTGTCCGAGCCACGACAAAGCCTTCTACCAGCGGTAGTGCGAGAACGCTTTATTGGCTTCCGCCATGCGATGCGTATCTTCTTTCTTCTTCACCGCCGTACCACGGTTTTCCGCAGCCTCGAGCAGCTCATGGGCAAGACGGTGCGCCATCGACTTTTCACTGCGCTTGCGCGCAGCGTCGATCACCCAACGCATGGCAAGTGTCTGGCGACGTGCGGGACGTACTTCGACCGGCACCTGGTAAGTGGCACCACCAACGCGTCGTGACTTTACCTCGACCATCGGCTTGACGTTCTCGAGCGCTGTCTCCAAGAGCTCGAGCGCCTTGTCGCCGGAGTTGGTTTCACGCTCGGCAATGCGATCCAGCGCGCCGTATATGATGCGCTCGGCGACGGACTTCTTGCCGTCATTCATGATCATATTCATGAATTTCGCGAGCAGATCACTTCCGTACCTGGGGTCGGGCAGAATCGTGCGTTTCGGTGCCTGTGTTCTTCTGGACATTTGTTTTTCCTGAGTTCGACGGTCGCGGCCGGGCCGCTCCTACGATGCTTCTTGTATGTTGATCAAGACTTCGGACGCTTGGCGCCGTACTTCGAGCGGCCCTGGCGGCGATCCGGAACACCTGCGCAGTCGAGCGTGCCGCGGACCGTGTGGTAACGAACACCCGGCAAGTCCTTGACACGGCCGCCACGAATCAACACCACACTATGCTCCTGCAGGTTGTGGCCTTCGCCGCCGATGTAGCTGGTTACTTCGAAGCCGTTCGTCAGCCGGACACGGGCGACTTTCCGCATCGCCGAGTTCGGCTTTTTCGGGGTCGTCGTGTACACACGCGTGCAAACACCGCGCTTCTGCGGGCTGGCATCGAGCGCCGGTACCGTGCTCTTCGCACGTTTTGTTCCGCGAGGTTTACGAACTAACTGATTCACTGTGGCCATGGGCCTTCACTCTTTTGTCTGGTTAACTAAAAAAACGCAAAAAATTCGTTGTTTTCGAGCGCCCTGTTCCCTTTGGAACGAGCGCACCCGACCGCCGAACTTCTCGAGTTCAGTGACCGGGTCATTTCCGAGCCCCGCCTGAGGCAGAGCCCGGAATCAATCAGGGTTCGCCTGGTGGCGAGCTCCGAATAAATCGGGGCCCGCCTGTCGGCGAGCCCCGGGGTTAAGGGCGGGCATTTTAGTGATGCCGGCAAGCCAGTGTCAAGAAAGTACCCTCACCGCTACGCCCGAACCGCCAAGTCCTTGTTTTTACTAGGTGGTCGTCGATTCCTCAGCGCTATCGTCGGCCGCGTCCGTTGCTTCTGCCGCAACCTCTTCTTCTGCTGCCTCGGAAGCGGCTTCCTCGGCTTCGGCAGCCGCAGCTTCCGCGGCCAACTGATTATCTTCCAGTTCCTGGAGCTGGTCGGCCAGGTCCTGTTCCCGTGTGCGACGGCGTTCGGCATGATGCGCGAAGCCGGTACCCGCCGGAATCAGGCGCCCAACGATGACATTCTCCTTCAACCCACGCAGCTCGTCACGGAGTCCGCGAACCGCGGCTTCGGTCAGAACGCGGGTGGTCTCCTGGAACGATGCCGCCGAGATAAACGACTCGGTCGCCAATGAAGCCTTCGTAATACCCAGGAGGATCGGATCGCAGGTCAACTTTTCCTTGCCCTGAACAGCCAGCTGATCCTCTTCCTCGAAGAACCGCGCCTTGTCGATCTGTTCGCCGCGCAGGTAGTTGCTTTCGCCCGGCGTTGCCACAATGACCTTGCGCAACATCTGGCGGATGATCACCTCGATGTGCTTGTCATTGATTTTCACACCCTGCAGACGATAGACATCCTGAATTTCACGGACGAGGTAATCGGCCAGCGACTCGACGCCCTGCAGACGCAGGATGTCGTGCGGATTCGGCTCACCGTCAGCGATGATCTCACCACGTGCGACCTGCTCACCTTCGAACACGTTGAGGTGACGCCACTTCGGAATCAGCTCTTCGTAGCTCTCGCCGGACTCGTCGGTGATCACCAGGCGACGTTTGCCCTTGGTTTCCTTACCGAAGCTGACCGTACCGGTGTGCTCGGCCATGATCGCCGGGTCCTTCGGCTTGCGGGCCTCGAACAGGTCGGCAACACGGGGCAGACCACCGGTGATATCGCGAGTCTTCGAGGACTCCTGTGGAATTCTCGCGATGATGTCACCGACCGAGACGCTCGCACCGTCGGCCATCGAAATGATGGCGCCGACCGGCAATGCATAAACGGCCGGGATTTCGGTGTTGGCGAAGCAGATCTCCTTGCCGTCATCGTCGACGAGCTTGGCAACCGGGCGCAGATCCTTGCCGGCGCCGCCACGGCTCTTCGGGTCGAGCACGACAATGCTGGTCAGGCCGGTAAACTCATCGACCTGCTCGGTAACGGTGACACCGTCGATGAAGTCCTCGAACTTGATGTGGCCTTCCACTTCCGTGACAACCGGATGCGTATGCGGATCCCAGGTCGCAACGATCTGGCCCTGCTTGACCTCTTCGTTGTCCTGGATCGTGATCGTTGCACCATAAGGTACCTTGTAGCGCTCGCGCTCGCGGCCCATCTTGTTGACGATCGAAATTTCACCGGAACGCGACACGGCCACCAGGTAACCCTTGTGGTGCGCCACGGTCTTGATGTTGACCAGCTTGGCCACACCGTTCGACTTGATCTCGATGTTGTTGATTGCCGCGGAACGCGATGCCGCACCACCGATGTGGAAGGTACGCATCGTAAGCTGCGTGCCCGGCTCGCCGATCGACTGTGCGGCGATGACGCCCACCGCCTCACCGATGTTGATACGGTGACCGCGTGCGAGGTCGCGACCATAGCACTGCGAGCACACGCCGTAGCGGACTTCGCAAGTGATCGGAGACCGCACCAGCACCTGGTCGATCGAGAGTTCCTCGAGGTGCGCAACCGTGGCTTCGTCGAGCATCGTACCAGCGTCGAATGCGACCTTGTCAGTGCCCGGAATCAGTACCGGCTCAGCCAGTACGCGGCCGAGCACGCGTTCGGCCAGCGGCTCGACGATATCGCCGCCTTCGACCAGCGGTGTCATGGAAACACCGTTACGCGTCTCACAATCGACTTCGGTGACGACGAGGTCCTGGGCCACGTCGACGAGGCGACGGGTCAGGTAACCGGAGTTGGCCGTCTTCAGGGCCGTGTCCGCCAGGCCCTTGCGAGCACCGTGGGTCGAGATGAAGTACTGCAGAACGTCGAGGCCTTCACGGAAGTTCGCCGTAATCGGCGTCTCGATGATCGAGCCGTCCGGCTTGGCCATCAGGCCACGCATGCCGGCAAGCTGGCGAATCTGCGCCGCGGAACCACGAGCTCCGGAGTCCGCCATCATGTAGATAGAGTTGAACGACTCCTGCTCCACCTCGTTGCCCTTGGCGTCCTTGACCATCTCGCCGCCCAGCTTGTCCATCATCGCCTTGGCGACCTGGTCATTAGTGCGGGACCAGATGTCCACGACCTTGTTGTAACGCTCGCCGTCGGTCACGAGACCTGAACCGTACTGGTCCTGGATTTCCTTGACCTCGGCTTCGGCCACGCTGAGAATTTCTTCCTTGTTCTCCGGCACGACCATGTCGTTGACGCCGATCGAAATACCGGCTTTGGTCGCAAAGCGGAAACCGGTGTACATCAGGCGGTCGGCGAAGACGACCGTCTTCTTCAGGCCGAGCTGACGATAGCAGGCGTTGATAACGTTCGAAATTGCCTTTTTCGACATCGCACGATTGATGTGCGAGAACTCCATGCCCGCCGGCAGGATGTCCGAAAGCAGCGCACGTCCGACCGTCGTGTCGACGATCTTGGTAACCTCGACGAGCTCGTCATCTTCATTGCGCTCACTGGCGGTCACGCGAATACGTACCTGGGCCTGCAAGTCGGCGGCGCCAGTTTCATACGCCCGGCGGGCCTCGTCGAGGCTCGACAGGATCATGCCCTCACCTTGTGCGTTGATCTTCGTGCGCGTCATCCAGTACAGGCCGAGGACGACGTCCTGCGATGGCACAATGATCGGATCGCCGTTCGCCGGTGACAGGATGTTGTTCGACGACATCATCAGCGCGCGCGCTTCGAGCTGCGCTTCAATCGACAGTGGCACATGCACGGCCATCTGGTCGCCATCGAAGTCGGCATTGAATGCGGTACAGACGAGCGGATGCAGCTGGATTGCCTTGCCCTCGATCAGCACCGGCTCGAATGCCTGGATGCCGAGACGATGCAGTGTCGGCGCACGGTTCAGCATGACCGGGTGCTCACGAATGACTTCTTCGAGGATATCCCAGACTTCCGCGCCCTCGCGCTCGACCAGGCGCTTGGCCGCCTTGATGGTCGTCGCTTCACCGCGCAGTTGCAGCTTCGAGAAAATGAACGGCTTGAAGAGTTCCAGCGCCATCTTCTTCGGCAGGCCGCACTGGTGCAGTTTCAGCGTCGGACCGACAACGATGACCGAGCGACCCGAGTAGTCGACACGCTTGCCCAGCAGGTTCTGGCGGAAACGCCCCTGCTTGCCCTTGATCATGTCGGCAAGCGACTTCAACGGTCGCTTGTTGGTGCCGGTGATGGCACGGCCACGACGACCGTTGTCGAGCAGCGCGTCAACCGACTCCTGCAACATGCGCTTCTCATTGCGCACGATGATGTCCGGTGCATTCAGCTCCAGCAGGCGGCGCAGCCGGTTGTTGCGGTTGATGACGCGACGATACAGGTCGTTCAGATCGGAGGTCGCGAAGCGGCCGCCATCCAGCGGCACCAGCGGACGCAGATCCGGCGGCAGTACCGGCAAGACGGTCAGCACCATCCATTCCGGCTTGTTGCCCGACTCGACGAAAGACTCGATGAGCTTCAGGCGCTTCGACAGACGCTTGATCTTGGTCTCGGAGCGCGTAGCCGCCATGTCGTCACGGACCTTCAGGATTTCACGCTGCAGGTCGATCGTCATCAGCATCTCGCGTACGGCTTCGGCGCCCATGCGGGCATCGAATTCATCGCCGTACTGCTCCAGCGCCTCGAGGTACATGTCGTCGGTCATCAGCTGACCGCGTTCGAGTTCGGTCATGCCCGGCTCGACAACGACGAAGGCCTCGAAGTACAGGACACGCTCGATTTCCCTGAGCGTCATGTCGAGCATCAGGCCGATGCGCGACGGCAGGGATTTCAGGAACCAGATATGAGCTACCGGGCTGGCCAGCTCGATGTGCGCCATGCGCTCACGGCGCACCTTGGTCTGCGTGACCTCAACGCCGCATTTCTCACAGACCACGCCGCGGTGCTTCAGGCGCTTGTACTTGCCGCAGAGGCACTCGTAGTCCTTGATCGGGCCGAAGATCTTCGCGCAGAACAAACCATCACGTTCCGGCTTGAATGTGCGGTAGTTGATCGTCTCGGGCTTCTTGACCTCGCCGAACGACCACGAGCGAACCATGTCCGGCGACGCCAGTCCGATGCGAATCGCATCGAAATCATCCACCGGGTTCTGGTATTTGAAAAGCTTAAGCAGATCTTTCATTAGTCTGTCTCCAGCTCAATGTTGATGCCAAGAGATCGGATCTCCTTGACCAACACATTGAACGATTCCGGCATGCCGGCATCCATGTAGTGCTCCCCGTCCACGATGTTCTTGTACATCTTGGTACGGCCCTGGACATCGTCCGACTTGACCGTCAGCATTTCCTGCAAGGTATAGGAGGCGCCGTAGGCTTCGAGTGCCCAGACCTCCATCTCACCGAAGCGCTGTCCGCCGAACTGCGCCTTGCCGCCCAGCGGCTGCTGGGTGACCAGGCTGTACGGACCCGTCGAGCGGGCATGCATCTTGTCGTCAACCAGGTGATTGAGCTTCAGCATGTACATGTAGCCGACCGTTACATCACGGTCGAACTTGTCGCCGGTGCGACCATCGTACAGCGTCGACTGGCCCGAGGGGTCAAGCCCGGCGAGCTCGAGGAGACCCTTGATCTCTTCCTCGGTCGCGCCGTCGAATACCGGCGTTGCCGTCGGCACACCTTTGGTCAGGTTACCCGCGAGTTCGACGACCTCGGCGTCACTGAACGACTTGATGTCCTCGGTCCTGCCGCCGGTCTTGTTGTAGACCGACTCCAGGAACTGCCGCAGTTTCGCAACCGATTCCTGCGCCTTGAGCATCTCGTTGATCTTGTTGCCGACACCCTTGGCCGCCCAGCCGAGATGCGTTTCAAGCACCTGGCCGACGTTCATGCGTGACGGTACGCCGAGCGGATTAAGCACGATATCAACCGGGTTGCCATCTTCGAGATACGGCATATCCTCGACCGGCACGATCGTCGAGATCACACCCTTGTTACCGTGACGGCCGGCCATCTTGTCGCCCGGCTGGATGCGGCGCTTGACGGCCAGGTATACCTTGACCATCTTCAAGACACCCGGTGCCAGGTCGTCGCCGGCGGTGATCTTCGTCTTCTTCTCTTCGTAACGCCGGTCGAACTCGTCGCGCTGCGATTTCAGGCGCTCGAAGGCCTTCTGCAGCTGCTCGTTGGCGTCGTCATTCTTGAGACGAATCTCGAACCACTGCTCGCGCGGCACCTCGTCGAGGTAGCCCTTGGTGATCTTGCTGCCTGACTTGAGCTTGTTCGGACCACCCTGGGCCACCTTGGCCGTGAGCATGCGCTCGACGCGCTCATAGATGTCTTCCTCGAGGATACGCAATGTGTCATCGAGGTCCTTGCGAACGCTTTCGAGCTCGGCTTTTTCGATCGACAGGGCACGGAGGTCTTTCTCGACCCCGTCGCGCGTGAACACGCGTACGTCGATGACCGTACCATCCATGCCCGGCGGTACGCGCAGGCTGGTGTCCTTAACGTCAGACGCTTTCTCGCCGAAGATCGCACGCAGCAGTTTCTCTTCCGGCGTCAGCTGGGTTTCGCCTTTCGGCGTCACCTTGCCGACGAGGATGTCTCCTGCCTTGACCTCGGCACCAATGAACGCAATGCCTGACTCGTCGAGTTTGGCCAGCGCTGCGTCGCCAACGTTCGGAATATCGGACGTGATGTCTTCCGGCCCGAGCTTGGTATCGCGCGCCACACACTGCAGTTCTTCAATATGAATCGTCGTGAAGCGGTCTTCCTTGACGACACGCTCCGAGATCAGGATCGAGTCCTCGAAGTTGTATCCGTTCCACGGCATGAAGGCGACCAGCAGGTTCTGTCCGAGCGCCAGCTCACCCATGTCGGTGGACGGTCCGTCAGCCAGCACGTCGCCGGCGGCAATCGTATCGCCGCTCTTGACCAGCGGCCGCTGGTTGATACAGGTGTTCTGGTTGGACCGCGTGTACTTGGTCAGGTTGTAGATATCGACACCCGGCTCTGCCGCGGTTGTCTCGTCATCGTTGACACGTACGACGATGCGCGACGCATCCACCGAATCGACGGTGCCGCCACGCGCGGCAACCACGGTCACACCGGAGTCAATCGCAACTGCGCGTTCGATGCCGGTACCTACCAGCGGCGCTTCCGCGCGCAAGGTCGGCACTGCCTGGCGCTGCATGTTCGAGCCCATCAGCGCGCGGTTGGCGTCGTCGTGCTCGAGGAACGGAATCAGGGCCGCCGCGACCGAGACGATCTGCCGCGGACTGACGTCCATATAGTTGACATCTTCCGGGCTTGCCAGCGTGAATTCGTTCTTGTGGCGTACCGCGACGAGTTCCTCGACGAACTTGCCGTTCTTGTCCAGCTCCGAGTTGGCCTGGGCAATGATGAACTGGCTTTCCTCGATCGCAGAGAGATAGTCGATGTCGGACGTGACCTTGCCGTTTGCCACCTTGCGGTATGGCGTCTCGAGGAAGCCGTAGGCATTGGTACGCGCATACACGGCCAGCGAGTTGATCAGGCCGATGTTCGGGCCTTCCGGCGTTTCGATCGGGCAGACCCGGCCGTAGTGTGTCGGATGCACGTCGCGTACTTCGAAGCCGGCGCGCTCGCGCGTCAGGCCGCCCGGCCCGAGCGCCGAAACGCGGCGTTTATGCGTGACTTCCGACAGCGGGTTGTTCTGGTCCATGAACTGCGACAGCTGGCTGGAGCCGAAAAATTCCTTGACCGCAGCGGCAACCGGCTTCGCGTTGATCATCTCCTGCGGCATCAGGCCATCGGCCTCGGCCTGCGTCAGGCGCTCCTTGACGGCACGCTCGACACGTACGAGGCCGACACGGAAAGCGTTCTCGGCCATCTCGCCGACGCTCCGTACGCGCCGGTTGCCGAGGTGGTCGATGTCATCGACCGTACCGTAGCCATTACGGATATTGATCAGTGTCGACAGCACGTCGAGAATGTCGTCCCGGTCGAGAACGCCCTCGCCTTCGGAATTGTCGCGGCCAACGCGGCGGTTGAACTTCATGCGGCCGACGGCAGACAGGTCGTAGCGATCCGGGTTAAAGAACAGGTTCTGGAACAGGTTTTCGGCAGCCTCCTTGGTCGGCGGCTCGCCGGGGCGCATCATCCGGTAGATTTCGACGAGTGCCTCGAGGCGCGTAGTCGACGGATCGATGTTCAGCGTGTTCGAAATGAACGGGCCGCGGTCCAGGTCGTTCACATACAAGGTCTGGATGTGCTCGACGCCTGCCTCGATCAGCTGCTCGACCAGCTCGGCCGTCAGCTCGGTATTGGCTGCGGCAAGCAGTTCGCCGGTCTCGGTATCAACGATATCGTGCGAGAGAATCTTGCCTTCGAGGTATTCCTGGGGAACGACGAGCTTGTCGACGGTGGATTTCTCCATGTCGCGAACGTGTTTCGCCGTAATGCGCTTGCCTTCCTCGACGATGACCTTGCGGCCCAGCTTGATCTCGAACGTCGCGGTTTCACCGCGCAGACGCTCCGGCACCAGGCCCATCTTGACGTCTTTCGACGACAGGTAGAAATCGTTGGTATCGAAGAACAGGTCGAGCATTTCCTCGTTGTTCATGCCCAGCGCGCGCAGGATTATGGTCACCGGCAACTTGCGGCGACGGTCGATACGGGCGAAAACGGCATCCTTGGGATCGAACTCCATATCGAGCCACGAACCGCGGTAGGGAATGACCCGGGCAGAAAACAGCAACTTGCCCGAGCTGTGCGTCTTGCCCTTGTCGTGGTCGAAGAACACACCCGGCGAACGGTGCAACTGCGAGACGATGACGCGCTCCGTGCCGTTGATCACGAACGTGCCGTGATCAGTCATCAGCGGCATCTCGCCGAGATAGACTTCCTGCTCGCGAATATCCTTCACGGGCTTCGGCGTGCCACTGGCTTCCTTGTCATAGATAACGAGGCGCACCAGCACGCGAATCGGGGCCGCATAGGTCAGGCCACGCATCTGGCATTCCTTGACGTCAAATACCGGCTCGCCGAGGCGGTAGCTCACGTATTCGAGCGCTGCATTGCCCGAATAGCTGACAATCGGAAATACCGATTTGAAAGCAGCGTGGAGACCGATATCGTCGCGGTCTTCGATTGTCTTGTCCGTCTGCAGGAACTTGTTATAAGAGTCGACCTGGATCGACAACAGGTACGGCACGTCCAGAATTGTCGGACGTTTGCCGAAGTCCTTGCGGATTCGCTTTTTCTCAGTGAATGAGTATGCCATTCGAGAAATCCTCGTTAGCCTGGTGCTAAAAAATTCAGATGCGCGCAAGCAGCCAGCCGGAAACCGGCTGGCTGCTTGCCCGACTTGTGCGGTCGCCCTGACAGGTCACGGCCTTGGCCGCTCCCGCAGGGATTCCGTTTTTGCAGCGACGCAATGCTTACTTGAGCTCTACGCTTGCGCCAGCTTCTTCGAGCTGCTTCTTGACGTCTTCGGCTTCGTCCTTGGCAACCGCTTCCTTGATGGTCGACGGTGCGCCTTCGACGGCGTCCTTGGCTTCTTTGAGGCCCAGGCCGGTGATTGCACGAACAGCCTTGATCACGGCAACCTTGTTGCCGCCGAAGCTGGTCATAACCACGTCAAATTCGTCCTTCTCTTCAGCGACAGCGCCCGCGTCAGCAGCCGGACCGGCGGCAACAGCAACCGGAGCTGCGGCGGATACGCCCCACTCTTCCTCGAGCATCTTTACGAGCTCAACGACTTCCATGATGGGCTTTGCGCTCAGTTCTTTGAGCAGGTCTTCGTTTGAAAGTGCCATTTCTTTGGTTTCCTTAAAAAATAATTTCCTGAGTCAGGGAATACTTCCCTACAAATATCTAAAACGTTTATGCAGCTTCCTGTTCGCCGCGCGCGGACAGAGTCCGTGCGAGCATTGCAGGTGGTTCTGCAAGAGTGCGTACCAATTGGCTCATCGGTGCTACAAACACGCCAAGCAACATCGCACGCGCCTGATCGAGCGTCGGCAAATCAGCCAACTTCGCAAGATCAGACCCTGGCAACAATTGCCCGCCGGCCGATAGCGAGACCGCCTGCAGAGCGTTGTGCTCCTTGGCGAAGTCCTTGATAACCCTGGCAGCGGCACCCGGATCGTCTTTGGCAAACGCGAGCAGGATCGGTCCCTTGAGTGTGTCACGCATGCACTCAAACTCTGTTCCTTCGACGGCGCGGCGTGCCAGCGTGTTCTTGATGACACGCATGTACACACCGGAGTCACGCGCGTTCTTGCGCAACTCGGTCATCTGCGAAACAGTCAGACCCCTGTATTCAGCCGCAACGGCTGTTACAGACTCTCCTGCAACCGTGTTTAGCTCTGCGACAAGTGCTTTCTTGTCTTCGAGTCTTAATGCCATATCAACTCCTGGCTTACATTACGGTTGTCTTCACGAACAAGGCGAGCCCTGTTCGCACCCAGTCGGAAACTCCTTGTTTCCTTAGTCGAATGGGCAACCGTCACCAGAACAATCTGACTCAGGTAACACCATCTGCACGGGCGGTTATTAAGACCGATAACAAAACCGGTCGCCTGTGGTCTTCGACGATCGCCACGTCCTTGTGGCTGCCTGCCGATGCAGCAAGTGCTGCGCCGGCAAATTCTTGATTTACGGCCGCGGCCCTTAAGCGCCGATGGTCGTTCGGTCTACCGCAACTCCCGGACCCATCGTGCTGGATACGGTCAGTTTCGTGAAGTAGGAACCCTTGGCGGCCGCCGGCTTCGCCTTTTTGAGGTCAGCCAGCAACGCATTGAGGTTTTCCTTCAACGCAGCCACTTCGAAATCGGCCCTGCCGATTGCGCAGTGAATAATTCCGGCCTTGTCGGTGCGATAGCGCACCTGTCCTGCCTTGGCGTTCTTTACCGCCGTCTCGACATCGGCAGTAACCGTGCCGACCTTCGGGTTCGGCATCAGGCCGCGCGGGCCGAGAATCTGGCCAAGCTGTCCGACGACACGCATGGCGTCCGGCGTGGCGATAACAACATCAAAGTTCATCTCGCCGCCCTTGACCGCCTCGGCAAGATCTTCGAATCCGACAATGTCGGCGCCGGCTGCGGTTGCCTTGTCAGCGTTTTCGCCCTGCGCGAAAACGGCAACGCGCACGGTCTTGCCCGTGCCATTCGGCAGTACCGTGGATCCACGCACGACCTGGTCCGACTTACGCGGATCGACGCCGAGGTTTACGGCCACGTCAATGCTCTCGGGGAACTTGGCCGTGGCCAGCTCCTTGACGAGCTCCAGCGCTGCATCGATTTCATAAGCCTTGAGGGCGTCGACTTTTTCGCGGATCGCCTGCTTCCTCTTGCTGATGCGAGCCATTAGTTCACTCCCTCTGTCTCGATACCCATGCTGCGGGCAGTGCCGGCAACCGTGCGCACCGCGGCATCCATGTCAGCCGCAGTCAGGTCAGGCATCTTGGTCGTGGCGATCTCCTCGAGCTGCGCCCGATTGACCTTGCCGACCTTGTCCGTATTCGGCGTGCCGGAGCCTTTCTTGATACCTGCCGCCTTGCGCAACAACACCGCCGCCGGCGGGGTCTTCGAAATGAACGTGAAACTGCGGTCGCTGTAGACCGTGATCACGACGGGAATGGGCAGTCCCGGCTCAGTACCCTGGGTTTGCGCATTGAATGCCTTGCAAAACTCCATGATGTTGACGCCGTGCTGACCGAGAGCGGGACCGACGGGCGGCGACGGATTCGCCTGGCCGGCCGGAACCTGCAGCTTGATATAGCTGGCAACTTTCTTCGCCATTTTGTATTACCTCTTCGAGTTCAAACGCCTTTGACAGGCTCCTCGTACGTGTTTGCGGCACGGTGCCGCGATCGCGTGGAAAACCACGCTCCTGCTAATTCTTTCTAGCCTTTTTCGACCTGGGCGAAATCCAGCTCGACAGGCGTCGAGCGACCCAGGATCTGCACTGCAACCTGCAGGCGATTCTTCTCATAGTTCACTTGCTCAACCACGCCAGAGAAGTCATTGAACGGTCCATTGGTCACGCGCACCACCTCGCCGGGCTCGAACAGCACTTTCGGGCGCGGTTTGTCGACGCCTTCCTGGACGCGCTGCAGAATATTCTCCGCCTCTTTCTCGGTAATGGGCGCCGGCCGGTCACTGGACCCACCGATAAAACCGAGCACCTTCGGCACTTCTTTGACCAGGTGCCAGGTCTCGTCGTCCATTTCCATCTGCACGAGCACGTAACCCGGGAAGAACTTGCGTTCGCTGCGCCGCTTCTGTCCCTCACGCATCTCGACGACTTCTTCCGTCGGGACGAGGATCTCGCCAAACTTGTCCTGCAATCCCATGCGCTCGATGCGCTCTTCGAGCGCCGCTTTGACGCGGTGCTCGAAATTCGAGTAGGCGTGCACGATGTACCAGCGTAAAGCCACTAATGTAATTCCTCTAAGATCTTCTGCGTCTGCTGATCGGGGCTTAACCCACCAGGGTCCGGGTCAGCCACAACAAGGCCGAGTCCAGTCCCCAGAAAAACAGCATCATGACGAGCGTGAAGACGAACACGGCGATCGCAGTCTGCGTCGTTTCCTGCTTCGTCGGCCAGACGACCTTGCGAATCTCGACGCGTGAACCCTGGATGAAGTGCCAGAGCCGCTGCCCCTGGGTACTCGTCATTGCAATCCCGATGCCCACTGCAGCGCCGCCCAATACCATGAGTACGCGCACTGCTTGCGCGATGTCATTGGCATAGTAGTAGTAGGCATAAAGCCCACCCACCAGTGCGACCGCCGATATCAGCAATTTGATGATATCGAGTACACCGCTCTCGCTTGTTTCCGTCTGTGCGTTCATTTCGTTTTCAAGAACCAGCGTCATTAATGGCAGGCCAGGAGGGAATCGAACCCCCAACCTGCGGTTTTGGAGACCGCCGCTCTGCCAATTGAGCTACTGGCCTGTCGCGTATGTTTTTCCTGTTGTGCACGAGCGGCACCAGGGCCGCTCCTGCAATTACTCGATGATCTTCGCGACGACGCCGGCGCCCACGGTACGGCCACCCTCGCGAATCGCGAAGCGCAGCCCGTCTTCCATGGCGATCGGCGCGATCAGCTCCACGACCATCTGCACGTTGTCA
>Ga0210074_1000454_pt1 | contig 14544 bp, 13 predicted proteins | sample China_Galinas_Co_FD_184860 | JGI IMG/M metagenome (GOLD analysis project Ga0210074, IMG submission 184860) | Wetland microbial communities from San Francisco Bay, California, USA, that impact long-term carbon sequestration -... | ecosystem: Environmental > Aquatic > Marine > Wetlands ... | reverse complement strand
CAATTTTATTTGTGGGCTGATTATCCTGTTTGAACGGCCGATCAGTGTCGGTGACATTATCACCGTGGGTGACCAGGATGGCGTCGTAACCCGGATTCGCATCCGGGCGACCACTATACGCGACTGGAATAACAAGGAACTGCTGATACCCAACAAGGAAATCATCACCGGCCGCCTGCTCAACTGGTCGCTCACGGATACCCGGCTTCGAGTCTCACTGCCAGTGGGCGTCGCCTACGGCAGCGATGCCGCACTGGCGCTCAAGATCCTGGCTGAAACGGTTGCCGATGATGAGCGGGTCCTTAAGGATCCTGCGCCGTCTATTATTTTCAGTGATTTTGGCGAGAGCTCCCTGAACATGGTCTGCCGCTTCTACATTGACACTTACGATAACATGTGGCCCGTGAAGACAGCGCTGCACCTGGAAATCTACCGACGTTTCGAGGAAGCCGGCATCGTCATCTCCTTCCCACAGCGCGACGTGCACCTGGACAGCGAGAAGCCATTGCGCATCGCTATCGACCCGGGGCCGGCAGCATAGCTTCCACCACAAAGCTGCAGCAATTTGGGGTCCAGATTTCTACCTCAATACAGGCAGCCAAGTGCTAATGGCAGGCACTCAACGCCTTACCTGGCAGCAGCAAAACCGCGTTCAGTCAAAACTGGGCACGGCGCTTGCGCTTATCTGCACTATTACTTCGCAGCCTCGATGCCAGGTGGCTCCCAGCTGCCATTCAGCACCGCTTCCTTCGACCAGTACATGCGCAGCACGGTATAGATCGGCCCATTCGGCGCCGGCAACCAAACGCGTGCTTGTACCCTATTTTAGCTATCGTGACAGACCGGCGCATCAATTACCGACAGGGAGCGTCAGCACTGGAGCAACACTCTTCGCGTCGCCGGCCTGAAGCTGGTACACCTGGCCCAGCAATGAAAAGGTGGACTTTGAATCAAGATCTGAATCATCGATGTAGAACCAGCTATTGCGGTAATTGATGGCAACTGAAGCGTTATCCGGCGGTTCGGTACTGGACCTGATTGTCAGAATACCTTCAGTGACTCGCTGCCAGTCGAACGGTTGGCCCGCGGCGTCCCTGGTGACAGTTACTCTACCAGCAACAACATCCTCTTCGGGGACCTGAACTGATTGGGAGAGGAAATACATCACGCCGACCAAAGATCTGAAGCGCAGGTAAATGCTGTTATTGCCACCACTTCGAGCGGCCACAGTAACCGGGAAGACCAGCTTGGTGGGGTTAAGGCCCAGAATGCGTGTGAACTCCTGATATTGAGCGTGATCGAGAGCCTCTGGCTCAAAAACCAATACCGGTTGGTTATTGAAAATAGCATCTGTATACAGGCCGTCCATACGCAACTGGCGCAGCAGGAATGACAGGCGTTTGAACTCCTCGTAGGCGGGCGCCAGCGCTGGAGTTGGGCCATTGGCGCCCTGGGCGTTGCCGACGTCATTCATTTTATCCACCAGAAGTCGGAGCAATCGATCTGAGCTCCAACCTGCGGTGTCCAGCAGAAACAGAGTATCCAGGCTGATGGGTGTAAGTACCCGCTGGACAAAGTCGGCTCCCTTCAGCGGCGTGTAGGAGACAGTGGGGGTCTCCTGAGCCACAATTTTGCCCCCGAGCCCCAGGAAACTGTCCCCCTGGCCAAGTTCTGTGTTGGCATTCACCTCGTTGCTGATAGAGAACTGGGTATTGAGCGCGCTGACTTCGAGGAACATCGCCTGATCCCGATAGCGCAGGCGGACCAGGTTAAGTAGCATCTGCTGATCGTCCGCTTGTCGCAATACCACGTTGTAGTCGGTGCGTGAACCACTGACGAGCGTGGGGCCTGCAGACATACAGCCGGCAAGCGCAATGCAAATGATCAACAGGGTCAGCTTTGTCATTTCATTCCTGCGGTTACTTTTTTCTCGAATTTCCCTGTTCAGGTTTCGGTAAGACCCAGTGTATGTCACTTCACCTGCACAATCCCCGGGGGCTGCCAGCTGCCAGCACCGGCAGGAAGGATGGAGGGTGCTTCCGTCCTGGGCCAGTAGAGGCGCATCACAAGGTAATCGTGTCATTTTGCGCCGGTAGCCAGTTGCTTTCCTTGTCCTTGCCGGGCGGGGTAATACCCGCCTTCATATCGGCCTTTTCGGTAGTGGAAATGGTATCCGCTTTTGTGCCGGCACCCGCTAACAGCGCCAGGGCTACAGAGCCGTACACTGCGCCGTTAAAAATTATCTGTGCCATTCTGCTCATTGTTTCCCCCCCGTATAGCCTACTTCGATAATAGACTCAGGCCATCTTAGCCAATTGTCTCTTAATCTCAATAGGGGTCACAAAAGTAAAACCTTGGATACGGGCTCCAGGTTCTGTTATTTTTAGAGCGCAGGTTAACCAGCTTTTATGCTTATACTTTGTGCTTTGAGGCTCGAGCCTTGGGATTGAAACATGGTGATCTGTAAAGTGAGTACCCTTGTTCTGTCCCGCCTGTTGCACTATCAGGAATGGGCCTTGCTGCTGGGGCTGCTGATCCCGGCGTAGGCAGAGGAGGCACTGAAACCTGACGCTGTGCCGCAGGCGCACGCTGAGTAGTTGCCACACATTAATTATTTTTGCTCTGGTTCAATTTGTCATTCATCTATTCGAGCGTTACGCATTGTCTATGGAGCGACGCGAATGACTGAATCACTACTCCCTCAAACCTCAGGAATCTTACAGCTATGAGTACCAACCCCGAAGGGGTCCAGGCCAGTGATAGTGGACAGTTTGGCCTGGCAAAACTGGCCCTGTTGTCGCTTCTCACGGGTGCGGCAATCGGCCTTGTCATCGGGTGCTTTCGGGTGGCACTGGAACACATGAACACTGCGCGCACTGACACGATCACCTGGGCCCACCAGTGGCCGGTGCCGGGCTTCTTTCTGGTTTGTGCGGCGGTTGCAGCAACCACCGCTGTTGCTGCCTGGCTGGTGCAGCGCTCCGGTCAACCTGCGGCTGGCAGCGGTATTCCCCACGTCGAGGCGGTGATTGAGGGCACGTTGCCGGCCGCCCCGCTGCTACTGCTGCCCATCAAATTTGTGGGTGGCCTGCTCGCTATAGGGGGTGGTTTAGCGCTCGGACGGGAAGGCCCCAGCGTGCAAATGGGCGCCAACCTGGCCCAATTCTGGGGAAGTATTTTCCGGCTGCCAACCACTGATCGTATTGCCCTGTTCGCATCGGGTGCCGGTGCCGGGCTGGCCGTGGCCTTCAATGCCCCTATAGCCGGAGCGGTCTTTGTGCTGGAGGAACTGGTCCGTCGGTTTGATACCCGGATTGCCATCGCCGCACTGGGCACCTCCTGTTCGGCCATCGCGGTAGCATCACTATTGCTCGGGCGGCAACCTGATTTCAATGTGGCAGAACTCCCCAATCCCAGCTTCTGGACCGGCCCCATCTTTGCCTTACTGGGTATCCTGGCCGGGCTGGCGGGGGTTGCATACAACCGGTTAATTATCAAAACCTGTGCGCTGCTTGATGGTTTGACCCGTTGGCGACCGGAGGCTCGGGCACTCTTTATCGGTGCACTGGTGGGTGCGCTAGCATGGTTTGCCCCGCACATGGTCGGCGGCGGCGATACGATTTCCCAGCAGGCTCTCGTCGGTGGAATCGGGCTGACAGCATTGCCCCTCATTTTTGCCATTCGGTTTCTACTCGGCCCGCTGTCCTATGCCGCGGGCACGCCTGGTGGCCTGTTCGCGCCCATTCTAGCGTTGGGTGCCTGCCTTGGCCTGGGATTCGGTCTGCTGTGCCCGGAGTTCGTCACTGATTCCGGCGCGACCCCCATTACCTTTGCTATTGCCGGAATGGCGGCTTTCCTGACGGCAACGGTTCGTGCGCCAGTGACGGGAATGATCCTGATCTTCGAGATGACCGGTGCCTTCAATCAGGCATTACCCATGCTCTGGGCTTCTTTCGCGGCTATGGCCGTTCCCACCTTGATGGGCAACTTGCCCATCTACGATTCCATGAAGGCTCGAACGATCAGCGTAGCCAGGACAATGTAATGGCTGGTGCCTTAACACGCTGTCATTACCCACTGGAGATAATCCGCCATGCCTGAGATTACCCGACTCGGTTCCGGAAAATCCGGCGACAATACCTGTCCCGATGGCATCACCTGGTTCGACATCAACATTGTCGACAACGCCGATCACGAATGGCTGATGGCCTGGCAGGAAATCAGTGAGCAGACGAGAAAGGCATTGTTGGAACCGGTCCGCTTCAGTCATTATGAACAAGTGCCAGAAGGCACATTGCTCAGCATGAGAACGCTGCCTCCCGGTGCAAAGGACGATCTCACTGATCACGGTGACTTAAAGCTGCTGATCGGCCCGACCACGGCAATCACGTTGCGATCCGGGAAAGTCGCCGCCGTGGACCAGTTGCGACAGAACCTGCCGTCGAACAAGTCGCTGGTGACAGCGGTGGACTTGCTCGGCTTCATGGTGACGGGTATGACCAACCGGATGGAACCGGTTATCTCCGATCTGACCCAGGACATCGATGACGTCGAGGATGCAATGCTCGACGGCGGTTTAATACCACCCCAGCAGACGCTGAGCGAGTTCCAGCGCCGGATCGTTCGCACCAGGCGGCACGTGAATTACACCCAGCAGGTGCTTGATCCGATGACTACCGATCCCACCCTGGCGCTGGATGCCAACGACCGCGAAACGCTGGTCAGGGCGTCCAGGCATGTGACACGCTATTTGCAGAGGCTGGATGAATGCCGCACGCGGGTGCAGACGCTTGGGGATCAGATAGAGGCGCAACGCTCGGAGATCATGACCCGTTCCAGCCTCAACCTGACAATCGTCGCAACCGTGTTCTTGCCGCTGACCTTCATTACCGGCCTGCTCGGGATGAATGTCGCTGGAATCCCCGACCAACATAACCCCTATGGTTTCTGGCTTGTAACCGGCTTGTCTGTCATCCTTTCCATGCTGGCCTGGCTGTTGCTGCGTCGTCAGACGTATGGTCGCTATGCGGACCAGGCAAGCACTGGCAAGAAGAAACCCGGGCGGTTGCCGGAAACAACTACAGCAGCTGCCGCTGGAATGATGTCAGCGCTACATGAGGACACACGCGAGCAGGGCATGCAAGGCGACCACCCGCCCGATACTGAAGATATGGGGCATAAGTCAGGAGGGACATAGTTGGAGAGAGAGCATCTGTTTTCCCGTAGCAGGGTTGGTGGGATCTATGGTTTTGCAGTGCTGCTGGCGCTTGTGCTGTTTTATTTTCATGTGGTGGTGATTCTTGATGTGGCCGGCGAGATGCTCGGTTACAAGGAATGGATGCTGGAGCATCTGGGACCAAAACATACTGGCAGGATTCTCCTGCTCGGTAGCTTCTTCGCACTCCTGTTGGCACACGTTGCGGAGGCCGGGGTTTGGGGCATGTTTTTGCGCTATACGCGGCTGTTACCCAATATTACCGAGGGTGTCTACTTCACCGCTGCATCGATCACAACACTGGGCTACGGCGACATCCTGCTGAAGTATCCCTGGAGACATCTCGGCACGCTGATCGCGATAACCGGGGTGCTGATGTTTGGCTGTTCGACGGCGTTCCTGTTCGTGGTTCTGCAGGCAGTCTGGGAGCACTATTAGGCAGACGCTGAAGCTGCGTTGATTTGGCAGTGAATACTCCACCGGCTAAAGCCGGTGGCTTCGGGTTACGGCTAAAAGCCGGATTGATCGGCCCTTCGGCCGATTAACCCCCTCTCCCACTGGGAGAGGGCTGGGGAGAGGGGATCGAATCAACAAACAGCTCTTCTTAATTCATATCCCCTCTTCCTGACCTTCTCCCGGAGGGAGAAGGAATCCTTCTTTAGATCAGTAGCGGGACCATGTCCCGCTGTACATCATTTGCATACAGGCTATCCGCCGCCTAAAGGCGGGGGGTTTACTGATCCCCGATCGGGGACACTAAACAATTTGCGCGACGCGCTCAATAAACCAGAAGCTGGCCAGGCTACCGATTGCACAGGTAGTAGAGTACAGGTTGAATAAACGCGATTTTCCCTGAAACCCGCCTCCACCGTACAGTCGCTGCCACTGCTTTCCAGCCTGATTGGCGCTCATCGTTAGCGTGAGTGTTCCCTGCGGCTTGGTCAGACGCCCGGCACGCTGGATCAGCTTGCGGCGCAAGGTGCCGAGTTGCTCGAAGCACCACAGTGGCGCACGCTTTTCCGTGGTATTCCTTTCCTGCTCATGGCAGAGCATCTGCATTTCCCGATTGAGGTTATGCGCCAGCACCGCCGCGAGCAGGTAGACATGATTACCGGCCTTTCTGCGGGTCGGGATATAGTCCATTTGGGTCTTTGTATTCAGCACGTGACATCATTTGCCTGTTGCACCGGTCGTCACCGCCTCCATCACCCGATCGAGGTTGAAGCTGCCGGGCTTCTGGCGCGGCGGGAATTCGCGGAAACTCTGCAACCACTGACCGACGTAACCCGCGGCGGGGGCAATGGTGAACATGTGCTCCAGAAACCAGCGGTCGTAGCCCATGCCTTCATACTCGGCGCGCTCGAAGGGATCCATTCGCAGATTGGTCACCATCGGCGCGCGCAGCACCTCGAATGGTTGCATCCAGACATGCAGGCCATGCGCGTTCTGCTTCAGGAAGGTGATCTTGAGATTATCGTAGCGCAGCGCAGCGACACTGCCGTCGTCGGTCCAGTAGAGGAATTCATGGCGCGGCCACGTGCCCTCTCCCTTGAGCGCCGGCAGCAGATTGTAGCCGTCGAGGTGAACCTTGTAGGTCATATCCTCTATCTTCATGCCCTTCAGCAGGTCTTCCTTGACCGTGGGATCGCCCGCGGCAGCCAGCAGGGTCGGAAGCATATCTTCATGCGCGCCGATGTCGTTGATGACGGTGCCGGGCTTGATGACGCCGGGCCAGCGAATGACGGTCGGCACGCGGTAGCCACCTTCCCAGTTGGTGTTCTTCTCGCCGCGGAACATGGTAGTGCCACCGTCGGGCCAGGTGAATGCCTCGGCGCCGTTATCGGTGGAATACATGACAATCGTATTGTCCTCGATACCCAGTTCCTTGAGCTTGGCGAGCAACTGGCCGACCATCGCATCGTGTTCGACCATGCCATCGGCATAAATGCCCAGGCCGGTCTTGCCTTCCGATTCCTTCTTCAGGTGCGTAAAGATGTGCATGCGGGTGGAGTTCCACCACACAAAGAACGGCTTGCCATCCTGGTGTGCCTTGTCCATGAAGCCGAGCGCCGCCCGGGTAGTTTCCTCGTCCACCGTCTCCATGCGCTTTTTGGTCAGCGGGCCGGTGTCTTCAATCGCGCCGCCGGCGTAGCTGTGAATAACACCACGCGGGCCGAATTTCTTTTTGAACTCCGGGTTCGTCGGATAATCGGGGTTCTCCGGCTCTTCCTCGGCGTTCAGGTGATACAGATTGCCGTAGAACTCGTCGAAGCCGTGATTGGTAGGCAGCATGTCATCGCGATCGCCGAGATGGTTCTTGCCGAACTGGCCGGTCGCATAGCCCTGCGCCTTGAGGAGCCCGGCAAGGGTCGGATCTTCCTTTTGCATGCCTTCCGGTGCGCCCGGCAGGCCGACCTTGGTCAGGCCGGTACGGATGGGCGATTGGCCAGTGATGAACGCGGCACGGCCAGCGGTGCAGCTCTGCTGGGCGTACCAGTCGGTGAACAGCGCGCCTTCCCGGGCGATGCGGTCGATATTGGGCGTTTTGTAGCCCATCATGCCCTGGTTGTAGGCACTGATATTGAAGCCGCCGATATCATCGCCCCAGATGACGAGAATGTTTGGCTTCTTGTCAGCGCCTTGCGCCGGGGCACCCGCGACTACCGAGATGAGTGTGAACACGGCAAGCGTGGTACTCAGGAATCTGTTCTGCCTCATAGCTTCTGATCTCCGGTGTTTATTGTGTAGTCCTGCTCTGCTGGCGCTACTGATCGAACGAAAAGATCCGTTTCCAGTCATCCTTCATGCTGATGACGTTCCAGCCCTTCTTTTTGGCTTCGTCCATCGTTGACTGTGAAAAGGTACCGAACCTGGTATCCGGCAGCCCGTTGGCGGGGCCATAGGCATACTCGCGTTCGGCATCGTCGTGGAGTACCAGCATCATCAGCCGCGAGCCGCTACCGGCCCCGGTCCACTCGAGCATCTCGCGGTCACCGTCAGAGTTGCCGAAGGCTGCGACCGGTCGTTTGCCGATGAACATATTGATACCGACCGGCTTGCCGGTCTTGTCGTCGATGAAATGGATCTTCGGCAGACGCATCAGCTCCGGTTTTCCGTCTTTTATCTCGTACCGGGTCTCGATGCTTGAGCCGATCACCTGCTCCGGAGGAACCCCGTAGACCGCCTCGGTCATCGGCCGCATGAACTCGATGCCGCCACCGGAAACGATATAGGTCTTGAAATCGTTGGATCGCAGATAGGCCAGCAGTTCGAGCATCGGCTGGTACGCCAGCTCGGTATAGTGCGTCTTGAAGCGCGGATGAACCGCTGTCTTGAACCAGTCGGTCACGATGGCCTCGAACTCGGCCGTGCTCATGCCGGCATGCGAGGTCATGATCAGTTCGACCAGCCCTTTCTCGCCTGCCGCCGCCAGGGCCTTGAGGTCATCATCCAGCACAGCCTTGAAAGGTTGTTTGGTCCTCCACTCCGGGTGCCGGGGCGCCAGCGCTTTTATCCTGTCCAGCGCAAAGGCGAGCTGGGTGTACATCGGGTGCGACGGCCACAGGGTGCCGTCGTTGTCGAAGGTTGCGATGCGCCCGGCGGGCGGCACAAAGTCTGGCGAACCTTCCGTGGTCACCTTCTCGACAAAGGTGACGATCGCCTGCTTCGTGCCGGTGTCGTTCCAGGACGGCAGCGGATCGGTTCCGGCGAATGCAGCGGTACAGAAAACGAGACTGGCAATAACCGCCAAAAGGAACGCCGGATAGCTGCGTGGATGGGTTCTCATGGTGATATCTCCTTCGTTAACTCATAATCTTGCGTACCTGCCCGTTCTGTTCGGCACATGTAGTGATGTGCCGCGTCTTCCGTCACATGACAAACAGCGCAAATACGAAAGCGGACGCCCTGTCCCGGGCGTCCGCTTTTTACTGCTCACATTCAGATCACACGGTCAATCACCCGCATGGCTGATGTGTCTCGAATCCTGCATCGCCTTGATTATATTATCCAGGTTGTAGCTCGCCGGAGTCTGCAGCGCAGGGAAGGTCCTGTACGTCTCGAGTTCCTTCAGCCACAGCAGCTGCCCGATGGGCAGCAGGTTCCAGTCATAGATGAACGCGGTGCTCGGGGCGGCCAGTGCACCGCCGTAGCCCAGCAGGGTGCCTTCAGCCGTCGCGACCGACCGCTCGAAGGGATCACGCTTGAGGTTGTTGACCTGGGTCCAGTGATAGGTGCTTGCGTCATTGAACGATTCCAGCGCATTGGAAGACACCATCGTGTAGTAGAACTTCCAGTTCTTGTACCGTACCGCCGAAGGCTGTGCGCCGGTGTAGTAGAAGAACGTGTCGCGAGCGGAGTCGCCCTTGCCTTCGAGATAGTCCCGCTGGTCGACGCCGTCGAGCGTCGTCTTGACGATACCGGGGTACTTGCCGGCCTCAATCTGCTTCTTCAGCCCGTCACCCGAAGGACCGCCGGCGATATTGACGAAGGTGGGCACCCAGTCCAGTGACGAGAATATCTGGTCTGGATTCGTGCCAGCCTTGACGTGCCCCGGCCAACGAATGAGCATCGGCGCGCGCATACCGCCTTCCCAGGTGGTGAGCTTGCCGCCCCTGAAGGGCGTGACACCGCCGTCCGGGTAGGTGATGGCCTCGGCGCCGTTGTCGGTGGTGAAGACGACAATGGTGTTGTCGAGTTCGCCCATATCCTCGAGCTTTTTCAGTACGTAGCCGATGTTGTCATCCATCTGCTTCATGCCGGCTTCGTTGATACCCCAGTCCTTGCCGCCCTTCTCGCCCAGCATGTCCATATACTTGTCCGAGAGCATGGTGGTGACGTGCATGCGCGCCGGGTTATACCAGACGAAAAACGGCTTGTCGGTCTTGTCGGGGTCGTTGCGGTCGAGGAAGTCGATGACCTGGGCGGAGATTTCCTCGTCCACGGTCTTGGAACGTTCCAGCGTCAACGGCCCCATGTCCTTGCAGCTCTGGTTCTTTTCGCTGCCGTCCGAGGACGTACAATGGAGCACCGGCCGTGGCGGAGTCATACAGAGCGCTTTCATCGGATCGACCGCACCGGGGACCTCTGCGAGCCCCTTCACCGGGGTGTTCTTGCAGGGCGGTACAACGGTCTGATCGCTCGGCGACTTGTTGATATCGGGGAAGCTCACCCCCTGCATGGCGTCGAGGTGATACAGGTAGCCCCAGAACTCCTGGAAGCCGTGTGCCGTTGGCAGCGACGCCGATTTATCGCCGAGGTGGTTCTTGCCGAACTCGCCGGTGTTGTAGCCGAGATCCAGCAGGAATTTTGCCAGCGCGGGCGTGCCCGGCAACAGCGAACTGGTGGCACCCGGAAGCTGCGGCATGACCATGCCCGCCCGCAACGGATGCATGCCGGTGAAGAAGGCGGTGCGACCTGCCGTGCAGCTCTGCTCGGCATAGTAGGTCATAAACCTCGAACCTTCATTCGCGAGGCGGTCGATGTTGGGCGTCTCCCCGACCATGAGCCCCTGATGGTAAGCACCCACGTTCATGATGCCAATGTCATCACCCATGATGAACAGGATGTTGGGCTTTTTGCTTTCGGCCGCAACCGCATTACCGCCGGCAAGCCCCATCAGGGTGAATATCGCGAGACATACTCGAACTGCCAGATTCAATTGAGAATTCATTAGAACTCCTCTATCCATATGTTTATGTTTGCATTATGCGCCATCAGCACGGTTTAGCAGATACTGCTGCCGTATTTACCTGTTACACACAGGGAAATGCACTTTTCCGGGCACACCTTTATCCTGTAATGGCCAGATGTTTTCGACAGGATAACGATAGTCGAAGGATTTTCACATTCCCATCCGGTCGACTACCTAGCCATACGTACGTAGTTGGGGGGTCAGCATGTCGCGCGGCCGTAACCCTGCGTTGTAGCCGCCTGTTTGATATAGCCCAGTAGCGTTTCGCCACGGTATGGCTTCTGCTGTACGTACGCCGCACCTTGCCGGATTGCGTGCACCGCCATGGTGATGTCACCACGATCGGCGAGGACGATAACGGGTATCCTGGCGCACACCGAAGCGAATCTCGCGAGTCGCTCCGGCCCGGTCAACTCGTTCACGCCGGCATCCAGTACAAGGCAGCCGCAAGGCTCCGGCCCCGCAGCCTCGCTCCAGGCTTCCAGCGAAGGCAGCGCCCTGACACCCAGACCCGCCGCAGCAACGAGCGTCGTGAGAGAATCACGGACCGCCGCATCTCCGCTGACAATAAATATCGTCATCTATGCAATGCCCCCCGCTTTGCCGGCACCGTTGTATACGTGAGATTTTGCGCACACCCGGTTACTACACGGCACGCACTTGAAACATTAGACCAAATCGGGATCGGGAGGCATTCGGTTGGCTACCGAGTCTACGTAGGTAACCGGCTGTGGACAGGAGGCCATACCTGCCTGCACCGCCACGGCAAAGCGGAGGATTGGAACGGTGTGCGGGAGCAGCACCCCGGGCGCTAGCTGTCCTGCTCGCGGGACGCCATGCGCAGCATCAGCTCCTTGACACTGCCGGTCCCCAGCTTGCGCAGCAGGTTCTTGCGATGTGCATCCACGGTCCGCGGACTGACCGCCAGTTCACGGGCAATCTCCTTGCTGGTCAGCCCTGAAAGAATCTGTCCAAGCACCTCACGCTCCCGATCCGTCAGGGTCGCAAGCCGCTGTTCGTTGTCATCCGCAGCAACGGATGAACGCCTTGCGGCAGCGTCCCGGGCCAGCGCCGCGTTGATGCTGTCCAGCAAGGCCTGCTCCCGGTAGGGCTTCTGGATGAAATCCATGGCACCGTTTCCCATCGCCTGTACCGCCATCGGGACGTCACCGTGCCCCGTGAGCACGATGACCGGAATCAACGCCTCCAGCTCGTTGAGCCGCTCCTGCAGTACCAGGCCGCTCATCCCGGCCATGCGCACATCGAGCACCAGACAACCCGGACGCTGCGGCCTGAAATCCTTCAGGAATGCGTCTGCGGAAGCGTAACCCTCCGTCTGCAGACCAACGGACCCGACCAGTTCCTGGATTGAATCGCGCACCGCGGCATCATCATCGACGACGAAGACCGTCTGCTCCTGCATGCTCCCCATCACCCGGCTTGCCTTAACGTGAATCGAAAGATCGCACCACCTTCAGGGTTCGGATCGTACCAGACCCGCCCCCCGTGGGCCTCTATGATATCGCGACAGATCGCGAGCCCCATCCCCATGCCGGAACTTCTTCCCGAGTACAGCGGCTCGAAAATGTCATCGATCTGCTCCGGCGGAACCCCCTCGCCCCGGTCCGTCACACTGACCTGCACCTCCTCGTCGTCGAGCGGGCGCACATCGACGGAGATCAGTCTGTCACCTCCTTCGCTGTCACAAGCGCTGTACAGGGCATTTTGCAGCAGATTGACCAGCACCAGCTGGACTTGCAGCGTGTCGGCGAGAACCGGGGGAAGATCGTCGACTGGCACGAATACGATGTGGCACTCCCGGGCCTCGATTTCCGGCCCCATCATCCGGATGACGTCCTGAAGCACCGGACCGAGCGTCAATGGTCTCAAATCCGGCTCATCATGATTGACCAGCGCCCGGACGTGGTGGGTGATGTCACCTGCACGCTCCGCCTGACCCTCGATCTTCGTGACCAGTTCGATGAGCTTGGGAGCTGTCTCGACATCGGCCTGGAGGCGTCGCCTTGCCGCCTGCGCGTAGTTCTGGATCGCGATCAGGGGTTGGTTGACCTCGTGCGCAATAGTGGTGGCCATGGTGCCCAGGCTGCGTTCCTTGCTGAAGCGGGCCAGTCTTCCCCGCAGCCGGGCCGCCAGCGTCTCCGCCTCCCTGCGCTGGTCATTCATGTTATGCAGCTCATCCCGGGCATGCCGCAGCCTGCGACGACTCAGCATGAGCGCAACGATAAAAGCAGCCTGCACGACAATGACTGCAGCCGTGATCATGATCTCTGCCCTGTACTCATCCCATGTCGAGACCGGGTGATTGCGAATCTGGCTGCCCGCGGGCAATCGGTTTTCCCTGATGTTCCAGCGCGCCAGTTCGACTCCGTCGAATATTGCGGGGTTTGCAGATCGGTCGACGACAGGCAGATCCGCCGGCGCTTCACCCTGGAGGATGCGCACCGCCAGCTTTGCCGCCAGGTACCCGTCCTCCTCGATCGTGGCCAGACGACCGCCGACAATGCCATGTTCAAGCAAGGTATCCCACAAACCATAAACCGGCACTTTGGCTGCGGCTGAAAATGTCTGCAGCATCGCTTGCGGGACGTGTGGTTTTCCGGTCCGACCCTGAGTCTGGACGAGGTAGAGGGCCACTGTCCGTTCAGGCAGCGCGTTGAGTGCTTCGACAACTTCATCGGCCGGCATACCGCGCAGCCAGACGAACTCGACCCGGCCTGCAAACGATTCAGCAGCCTGCCGCGCAACACGCTCTATTGTCTTGTCAAGTTTTGAGGATCCGACAATCATAGCCACGCGTTGCGTGTCTGGATGGACATGCAGCACAAGTTCCAGTGTGCCTGAGATATCGAGGAAGCCGAATACCCCGGTTACGTTCGGGGGCAGTTTCTGTGCTGCCAGGAATTTGCGGTCAGCATCAACAAACACAATCGGCACTCCGGGAAACAGGTTCTCGCCGTGCTCAAGCAGGAATTGCAAGGCAGGCGTGTCAGTCGAAATAATCAGATCCGGCTTGCGACCCTGGTAGTTCTTGCGGTAGAAATCGAGTAGCCAGTTGAGTTGTTGCCTGTCCGCATAGCTTGCTTCGTCCATGTTTCCAAACCGCGCCAGGTCAGGGGCTTCAGTGTCGATCGCGACCTCTACGTCAGGTGCCGAGGAAAAGCCCCGTACGATACCCGCATACCAGTCGGCGGTTACCGGCAGGCTGGTTCCGTATGAGTGCAGCAAAAGTACCCGATAGGGCTCGTCCCTGGCCAGTGCGGCATTGACCCAGGAAAAACCCAGGATCAGCACAACAAGTGTATACGGCCGCATTCCGCGTTTTGCCTGAAATCTTTCGATACCTGCACACACCATGCCGATCGTCATTATTATGATGGCGCTGGCTGTCACGCTCATATCAATCCATTCTCCACATGCCGAGATGGTGCTAATTGGCAGAATTGCCGCGCTGACAGCGCCCCGCACTGTTTTTGAATGAGCGCCTTCGGATTCCTTATATCCTCTCTTTATGATAGTAACTTCGATGTGTTACTTAACCAGTTCGATTTCGCTCGGCCGCCAGCTCTTGTCGAAGAACGACGGTAGCGGACTGTAGAACCGTATGATGGTGAACCAG
>Ga0210074_1000453_pt1 | contig 14546 bp, 9 predicted proteins | sample China_Galinas_Co_FD_184860 | JGI IMG/M metagenome (GOLD analysis project Ga0210074, IMG submission 184860) | Wetland microbial communities from San Francisco Bay, California, USA, that impact long-term carbon sequestration -... | ecosystem: Environmental > Aquatic > Marine > Wetlands ... | reverse complement strand
GTCGATGCCGATACCCTCGCCCGCGGTTGGCGGCATACCGTATTCCAGCGCGCGGATGTAATCGGCATCGTAGTGCATGGCTTCCAGGTCGCCGGCATCTTTTTGCGACACCTGCTCCTGGAAGCGCGCGGCCTGGTCTTCCGGGTCGTTGAGCTCCGAGAAGCCATTGGCGATCTCGCGACCGGCGACGAACAGTTCGAAACGGTCCGTGACCATCGGGTTGCCGTCGTTGCGCCGCGACAAGGGTGAAATTTCGGTCGGGTAGGCGGTGATGAAGGTCGGGTTCCACAGGTCCGCCTCAACCGTCGCTTCGAACAGTTCCATCAACAGCCTGCCCTCGCCCCAGCCGGTTTCGGTGTGCAGGCCGCGCGCGACGCACGCGGCTTTGAGCACATCCATGTCCCACAGGTCCACGTCCCGGAGGTCCGGGTTGTACTTGCGCACCGCCGCCTCGACACTCATGCGCGCGAACGGCGAGCCGAAATCGAGCTCCCGTTCTTCGAAGGTCACGGTCGTGCCGCCGCATACGGCTTGCGCCAGTTCCCTCAACAGGGTCTCGGTCAGATCCATCAGGTCGTCGTAATTGGCGTAAGCCCAGTAGAATTCCAGCATCGTGAACTCGGGGTTGTGCCGGGTCGATACACCTTCGTTGCGGAAATTCCGGTTGATTTCGTAGACCCGTTCCAGGCCGCCCACCGTCAGGCGTTTCAGGTACAGCTCGGGCGCCACGCGCAGGAACATCGGCAGGTCGAGCGCGTTGTGGTGGGTGACGAACGGCCTTGCCGTGGCGCCGCCCGGTATCGGGTGCATCATCGGTGTCTCGACTTCCAGGAACTCCCTGCCCGGGGCTTCCATGAAATCGCGTATGAAACGGATGATTTTGGAACGCGTCTGGAAGACCCTTTTCGAATCCTCGTTCATGATCAGGTCGACGTAGCGCTGGCGGTAGCGTGTTTCCGTATCCGTGAGGCCGTGGAACTTTTCGGGCAAGGGGCGTAACGATTTGGTCAACAGCCGCAATTCATCCGCCTTGACCGACAGTTCACCGGTCTTGGTGCGGAAGATCCTGCCGGTCACGCCGATGATGTCACCGATGTCCCACTGTTTGAACTTCTGGTACACCCCCTCGGGCAGGTGATCCCTTTGCAGCACCAGCTGTATGCTGCCGCTGCCGTCCTGCAGCCTGACGAACGCGATTTTGCCCATCACCCGCTTGGCCAGCATCCTTCCCGCCAGTGAAAACTGCTCATCGATCGCGGCCAGCTTCTCGGTGTCATCGTCCCCGAAGCGCCGCTGCAGGTCGGTCGCATGGGTGTCGGGCCGGAAGTCATTGGGATAGGCGATGGTTTCGGCTTTCAGCGCATGCAGTTTTTCACGGCGTTCGTGGATCAGCCGGTTTTCGTCCTGTGTGGCGTCGATGCCCGCTTTGTCTTGATCTGGTTTGTTCACACTCTGATTCCCTGGCCCCGTTCACCCTGTGCGGCTATCGATGGATATCCGCATAGTGTTAATGAGCCCTTAGTCGTTTGACAAGCCCTGCTTCAGGGACGCTTCCACAAATTGATCCAGGTCGCCGTCGAGCACCGCCTGGGTGTTACCGGTTTCGACCCCCGTGCGCAGGTCCTTGATACGGGACTGGTCGAGGACGTAGGAGCGGATCTGGTTTCCCCAGCCGATATCGGATTTCGCGTCCTCCATCTGCTGGTTCTCGGCATTGCGCTTCAACAGCTCGAGTTCATACAGCTTGGCGCGCAACTGCTTCATCGCGTGGTCCTTGTTCTTGTGCTGCGAACGGTCGTTCTGGCACTGCACCACGGTATTGGTCGGCAGGTGGGTAATACGCACCGCGGACTCCGTCCGGTTGACGTGCTGGCCGCCGGCGCCCGAGGCCCGGTAAACGTCGATACGCAAATCCGCCGGGTTGATCTCGATGTCGATATCGTCATCCACTTCCGGGGCAACGAACACCGCCGCGAATGAGGTATGCCGGCGGTTGCCCGAGTCGAACGGCGACTTTCTCACCAGGCGGTGCACACCGATTTCCGTCTTGCACCAGCCATAGGCATAGTCACCGGTGATATGGATGGTCGCACTCTTGATGCCGGCGACCTCACCGGCGGAGACCTCGATCAGCTCGCCCTTCCAGCCACGCCGTTCAATCCAGCGCAGGTACATGCGTAAAAGCATTTCCGCCCAATCCTGCGCCTCGGTGCCGCCCGAGCCGGCCTGGATATCGAGATAACAGGGGTTGGCGTCGACCTCGCCCCTGAACATGCGCTGGAATTCCAGCCTGCTGACCTCCGACTCGACCTTGTCGAGTTCGGCCGCGACCGCGTCCAGGGTTTCCTGGTCTTCTTCCTCGATCGCCATCTCGAGCAATTCGGAACTGTCGGCCAGCGACACGGCCACGTCGTCCAGTGTGTCGACGATGCCCTGCAACTGCGCACGTTCACGACCCAGCGCCTGGGCTTTAGCCGGGTCGTTCCAGATTTCGGGATTTTCCAGCTCGCGGTTTACTTCTTCGAGCCGGTCACTGTTGCCCGCATAGTCAAAGATACCCCCTGAGCGCGGTCGAGCGCTGCATGAGGTCCTGGAGCAGATTGTTTACCTGGTTGGTTTCCACGCTATAACCCTGAATTTGCAGCGCTGCATTTTACACCAAGGCGGCGTGACAGGTCTTGCCGATTTTCAATCGTTTTCGGTGAGGATATGTTCGACCATCAGCTGGCAGGTCCTGTTACCGCGAAAATGGTTCACATCCAGCCGGTAGACGAGCCTGAGCGTTTCGGTTTGCGGCAGGTCCTCCGGCAGGCAGCCGAAGGCGATCGCGTCGATGATGGCATGGCCGCCCGCCGGCCTGAGCTGCATCTTCAGGTGGCTGCCGCCCACCACCCTCTTTTCCTCGACCACGAACCTGCCTTCGAACAGCGGTTCGGGAAAACGCTGGCCCCACGGACCCAGGTTGCGCAAGAGCTCGGCGAACGGCATGTCGATGTCCTCGGGCGGCAATTCGCCGTCCGTTTCAATGACATTGTCCAGCGTCCGGCCCTTGAGGAAAAACTCGACCGACTCGATGTACGCCTGGTTGAATGTTTCGAGATGGGCTTTGGGCAATGTCAGGCCAGCCGCCATCGCGTGGCCGCCAAAAGCCGTGATCAGTTTCGGCTGCCTGGCATCGATGCGCGCCAATATGTCGCGGATGTGCAATCCACTCACCGAGCGCGCCGAGCCCTTGAGCACATCGGCGCCTTCAGCCTCCGGCGCGAATGCCAGCACCGGCCGGTGGACGGCGTCCTTGATCCTCGACGCCACCAGGCCCACGATCCCCTGGTGCCAGCCCTCGTCGAACAGGCACAAACCGGCGGGCAGTTCTGCGCCTTCGAGATTCCTGAGCAAATCCTTCAACTGCCGCAGCGCCTGTTGATGCATCTCTTCCTGCCGGCTACGGCGATCCCGGTTCAGTGCATCCAGTTCGGTGGCCAGGGCCATGGCTTCATCGCGGTCGTCAGTGAGCAGGCAGCGTATGCCGATGCCCATGTCCTCCATGCGGCCCGCGGCATTCAGACGCGGCGCCACCGCGAATGCCAGGTCCGCGGCCACGATATGCCGGTAGTCCCGGTTTCCCACCCGCAACAGCGTCATCACACCCGGGCTGCACAACCCTTGCCGGATACGCTCCATCCCCTGGCGGACCAGGATGCGGTTGTTGTCATCCAGCGCGACCAGGTCGGCCACCGTGCCGAGCGCGACCAGGTCCAGCAGACGCGCCAGGTTCGGCTCGCGGCGCGGCAGCGTAAACCAGTCCCGTGCGCGCAGCGCGCTGCGCAAAACGGTCATCAGGTAGAACACCACGCCGACACCGGCCAGGTTCTTGCTCGGAAAGCGGTCGCCGGGGCAGTTCGGGTTGACGATGGCGTTGGCCTGCGGCATCTCGTCACCGGGCAGATGGTGGTCGGTAACGATCACCTTGCAGCCGAGTTCACGGGCCCGCCTGACACCGTCGAGGGAACTTATCCCCGAGTCCACGGTGACCAGCACGTCGGGCGGGTCGTCCGCCAGTGTCTCCACCAGCCCAACGCTCAGGCCATAGCCGAACTCGAAGCGGTTCGGCACCCTGAAACCGACCCTGGCCGCGGCCATCAGCCGCAAGGCCCTGACCGCCAGCGCCGTGCCTGTTGCACCGTCGGCATCGAAATCACCGACGATCATGATGCTTTGTCCCGTCACCACCGCGTCGGCGAGTATCTCGGCCGCATCGTGCACGCCCGAAAGTGCGGCGGGCGGGCGCAGACGGCGCAGTTCAAGGTCGAGTGATTGTGTGTCGGTAACGTCCCGGGCCAACAGTATCCGGCGGACCACCGGATGCAGGGAACCGGGCAGCGTGTCGGGTACGGTTCCGATTCGCCGCTGCCTGACCTTACGGTTGGCAAGCAACGGGGTTGTCCTCAAACGTGCGTTTCAAAGATATTCGACGTTGACGATTTCATAAGTCAGGTCACCGCCGGGCGCCTTGACGACGATCTCGTCACCCTGTTCCTTGCCGATCATCGCCCGGGCGATCGGTGAGGTTATCGCGATGCGGGATTCCTTGATGTCAGCCTCGAGGTCACCGACGATCTGGTAGGTTATTTCGCTGTCTTTTCCTTCGTCATACAGGGTGACGGTCGCACCGAAGACGACTTTTCCACCCGGGCTCAGCTTGGTGATGTCAATGACCTGCGCACTGGCGAGTTCGGCTTCGAGGTGACGAATACGGCCTTCCGTGAAGCTCTGCTGCTCCCGGGCCGCGTGGTATTCCGCATTTTCCTTCAAATCGCCATGCGCCCTGGCTTCGGCAATCGCGGCGATGATTTGCGGTCTGACGACCTTTTTCAGATGCGCGGCCTCGGCCCGCAATCGTTCCGCACCCTTAAGTGTCAATGGTGTTCTTTGCATAAATCTTTCCTTGCGGAGGTTTACTTCGCGCCCTTGTGAGCCTGGTGCAACTCCTGGAGCGTACGCACCTCCGGATCAAATTCGTGGTCAATGGCCTTCAGGGTGGCCCACCCGCGCGCAATGGTGGTCGTATAGCTGACCTTGTACTGCAACGCTTCCCGGCGGATCGAAAAAGAATCCGCAATCGCCTGGGCGCCCTCGGTCGTGTTGACGATGAATTCTATTTCGCCATTCTTGATGGCATCGACGATATGCGGGCGGCCCTCATCCACCTTGTTTATAGGTTCACATAAAAAACCGTGTTCACGCAAATATTTCGAAGTGCCGCGTGTGGCGATCAGCGAAAAACCGCGGGCGACCAGTTCTTCGGCAATCGGTAACAAGGGTTCCTTGTCCGCATCCCTGACGCTCAGAAACGCCTGTCCGGGTCTTGGAATACCGTACTTGGCCGCCATCATGGCGCGCGCGCAGGCTTCGCCAAAACTGTAGCCCACACCCATGACCTCGCCGGTCGAGCGCATTTCGGGACCCAGTATCGGATCGACGCCAGGGAATTTCAAAAATGGCAGAATGGCTTCCTTTACAGAATAGAATTCAGGTATGATTTCCTCTGTAATACCTTGTTCTTTAAGTGTTTTACCCGCCATACACAAGGCTGCTATCGACGCCAGCGGCCGTCCCGTCGCCTTCGATACGAAGGGCACCGTACGCGAGGCGCGCGGATTGACTTCGAGGATAAAAATCTCGTTGCGGCGCAAAGCGAACTGGGCGTTCATCAGGCCCACCACGCCAAGCTCCAAACCCATCATGCGCATTTGCCGGCGCATTTCATCCTGGATTTCGGCGGACAGGCTGTGTGGCGGGATGGTACAGGCCGAATCCCCGGAGTGCACACCTGCCTGTTCGATATGCTCCATGATGCCGCCGATCAGGACATCCGTGCCGTCGCAGATGGCGTCGATGTCGACCTCGATGGCGTGATCGAGAAAGCGGTCCAGCAAAACCGGTGAGTCGTTGGACACCTTGACCGCATCGCGCATGTAGCGGCGCAGCTCCTTTTCGCCGTGCACCACGTCCATGGCGCGGCCGCCGAGTACGTAGGACGGCCTGACGACCAGCGGATAGCCGATTTCCTGGGCCAGTTCCACGGCCTGTTCAACACTGGTCGCGGTGCGGTTGGGCGGTTGACGCAAACCCAGCTTGTTCAGCATCTGCTGAAATCGCTCGCGGTCTTCGGCAAGGTCGATCGAATCCGGCGTCGTGCCGATGATCGGCACCCCGGCGGCCGCCAGCGGCCTGGCAAGGTTCAGCGGTGTCTGGCCGCCGTATTGAACGATGACGCCCTTGGGATTTTCGCGGTGGACGATTTCCAGCACGTCTTCCAGTGTCAGCGGTTCGAAATACAAGCGGTCGGAGGTATCGTAATCGGTCGAAACCGTTTCCGGGTTGCAGTTGACCATGATGGTTTCATAGCCGTCTTCACGCAAAGCGAGCGCGGCGTGCACGCAGCAATAATCAAACTCGATACCCTGGCCGATGCGGTTGGGCCCACCGCCAAGCACCATGATTTTCTCATTTTCGGTCGGCCAGGCCTCGCACTCCTCCTCGTAGGTGGAGTACATGTAAGCGGTGGTGGTGGCGAACTCGGCCGCGCAGGTATCGACACGCTTGTAAACCGGCCGTACGCCCTCGCGGTGGCGGCGTTCCCGCAGTTCCTGCTCCGTGACGCCGACCAGCGTTGCCAGCCGGGCATCGGAGAAGCCTTTTTGCTTGAGCGCGAAAATACGCTGCTTGTCGAGCGCGGCCAGCCCGTCACGCGCCACTTGAAATTCGGTGCTGACCAGGTCTTCGATCTGCGCCAGGAACCACGGATCGATCTTCGTCAGTTCGTGCACCTCTTCCGCGCCCAGGCCTTCCCTGAAGGCATCGGCGACGTAGAGCAGACGCTCGGCGCCCGCCTCGCGCAATTCGCGTTTCAACTCGGCGGCGCGCTCTTCCGGGTCTTCGCTGATCAATATGGGGTTGAACCCGTCACGGCCGGTTTCGAGGCTGCGCAGGGCTTTTTGCACCGATTCCTGGAACGTGCGGCCGATCGCCATCGCCTCCCCCACCGATTTCATCTGCGTAGTCAGGCGGTTGTTGGCGGCGGGAAACTTTTCGAAGGCGAAACGCGGAATCTTGGTGACCACGTAATCGATGGTCGGCTCGAACGAGGCAGGTGTCGCGCCACCGGTGATTTCATTGCGCAATTCATCGAGCGTGAAACCGACCGCCAGCTTGGCGGCTACCTTGGCGATCGGGAAACCGGTCGCCTTGGAGGCCAGCGCCGATGAACGCGACACCCGCGGATTCATCTCGATGATGATGACCTTGCCGTTCTCGGGATTGACCGCGAACTGCACGTTGGAACCGCCGGTATCGACGCCGATCTTGCGCAGGACCGCGATCGAGGCGTCGCGCAGTACCTGGTATTCCTTGTCGGTCAGGGTCAGGGCCGGCGCCACCGTGATCGAATCACCGGTATGGATCCCCATCGGATCGAGGTTTTCGATCGAGCAGACGATGATGCAGTTGTCCTTGTGATCGCGCACCACCTCCATTTCATATTCTTTCCATCCCAGCACCGAGACTTCGAGCAATACCTCGGTGGTCGGCGACTGCTCGAGGCCGCGCTTGACGATCTCGACGAATTCTTCGCGGTTATAGGCGATACCACCGCCCGACCCGCCCATCGTGAAAGACGGTCGGATAATGGTCGGAAAACCGATCCGCTCGAGAATTTCGAATGCGTCATCGAGGTTGTGAGCGAGTTCGGCGCGGGGTGTCTCCAGGCCGATTTCGGCCATTGCCTTGCGGAACAGGTCGCGATCTTCGGCCATGTCGATGGCCTCGCGCGTGGCGCCGATCATTTCCACGTCGTATTTCTCCAGCACGCCCTTGCGCACCAGGTCGAGCGAGCAGTTGAGCGCCGTCTGGCCGCCCATGGTCGGCAACAGCGCATCCGGCCGTTCCTTCTCGATAATCCGCGCCACCGTCCGCCATTCGACCGGTTCGATATAGACGGCGTCGGCCATTTCCGGATCGGTCATGATGGTGGCCGGGTTGGAATTCACCAGCACCACCCGGTAACCCTCTTCGCGCAAGGCCTTGCAGGCCTGGGCGCCGGAATAGTCGAATTCACAGGCCTGGCCGATCACGATCGGACCCGCGCCGATGATCAGAATGGTCTTAATGTCGGTTCTTTTAGGCATAAATCAGCAATCTTGGGCGTTCATCAGGCTTATGAAACGGTCGAACAGGGGCGCAACGTCGTGCGGGCCCGGGCTCGCTTCCGGGTGACCCTGGAAACCGAATGCCCTGCCCCCGTTCAGTTCGATACCCTGCAGGCTGCCGTCGAACAGGGAGCGGTGCGTGGGCCTGATATGCGCCGGCAGGCTTTTTTCATCGAGGGCAAATCCGTGGTTCTGGCTGGTGATCATCACGCACCCGCTGTCCAGGTCCTGCACCGGGTGATTGGCGCCGTGGTGTCCGAATTTCATCTTCACCGTCGTGGCGCCGGCGGCGAGGCCGAGCAATTGCACGCCCAGGCAGATTCCGAACACGGGAAGATCGGTGCGCAGAAGCTCCGCGATGGCTTCGATGGCGTAATCGCAGGGTTCAGGATCACCGGGGCCGTTGGACAGGAAGACGCCATCGGGTTGCATCTGCAGTACCTCGCTGGCGGGTGTCGTCGCCGGCACCACGGTGACCCGGCAACCACGGTCGCTCAACATGCGCAGGATATTTCGCTTGATGCCGAAATCATAGGCAACGACGTGGCGCACCGGCGCGGTCGCCGTCCAGCCTTGCAAACCCAGCGCATAACTGCCCTGGGTCCACTCGTAGGTATCCGTGGTGGTGACCACGCGCGCCAGGTCCTGACCCTGCATCCCCGGAAACGCCCGGGCGAGCGCCAGGGCCTGTTCCCGGTCGGGCCTGTCACCGGCCACGATGCAACCGCCCTGCGCACCCTTTTCCCTCAGCACCCGGGTCAGGCGCCGGGTATCGATACCCGAGATTGCGACAATCCCGTGCCGGCCCAGGTAACCCTGTAACGTTTCCTGGCTGCGCCAGCTGCTCATCAGCATCGCCGCGTCCCGGATGATCAGACCCGCCGCCATCGGCCGCGCAGATTCCTCATCAACGGGGTTGCAACCAGTATTGCCGATATGGGGAAACGTCAGGGTGACGATCTGTTTGGCATAGGATGGATCTGTCAGGATTTCCTGGTAACCGGTCATCGCGGTATTGAACACCACTTCGCCGGTCGTCACACCTTCAGCACCGGTACTTTGACCGTAAAACAGTGTTCCGTCTTGGAGTGCCAGCAAAGCCTGCTGTGTCAATTTCCTGTCTCCGGATATGCAAAACGGGAATGCCGATATCAGCGATTCCCGCTTAGAATTTTATGGGTTCAAACAGCGTATTCCGAAAATCCTGCTTCGAAGTCGCATATGTCGCTCTAAGCGCCAGAATTCTACTGGAACACGCTACACCTGTCTAACGAATTCCCGGGACAATTCGCCCGCATACTTCACCAGGAATCCGGAATCTACAGCGCGGCTGGCGAAATTGGCTGGTAAATCGTTTGAAGAATCATAGCGATAGCCAAGATTCGGGAAGGCTTGGCCGAAATATGGAGCCAGGCGCAATGTAAAACCGGACAGGGCAAAGTGTCGGCACGGAGATTGCATCGTGACCGTCGAAAGCTATTGTGCGATATTGCAGAACACCGGCATGATTGCGCCCCGGTGAAATGCGCGGGTCAACCCAGGCCCAGCCAATCGCCGGTCGAATAATAGCCGGGGGGTTGTTTGACCAGCCATTGGGCGGCCTTCAGCGCACCCCTGGCAAAAACATCCCGGTCGAGCGCCTTGTGGCTGATTTCCAGCACTTCGTCCGGCAGTGCAAAACGCACGCTGTGTTCGCCGATGACCTCGCCTTCACGCACGCTGGAAATCAGCGCATCCATATCTGCCGCGGCGGTGCTGCTGGCGCCTCCTGCCCTGACCGCCGCTGCCAGCGCCCGCGCGGTACCGGACGGCGCATCCAGCTTGTGAACGTGGTGTATGTCCGTGATGCTGACAGCCGCGCCGCCATCAATCGCGCGCGCCGCCTGTCGCACCAGGGCCGTCATCAGCGCCACGCCGTGGCTCAGGTTGGGCGCCCACAACACCGGGACTGCCCGTGCCGCGTCTCTGAGCGCCGCCTCGTCGTCATCGTGTAAACCGGTGGTGCCGCTGAGCAGGACAACCCCGTTATCCGCGCACCAGCGTGCAGCCGCCCGGGTGCCACCCGGCAGCGTGAAGTCGATCAACAGGTCCGCGTCTGAATCGCATTCCGTCAACGCCGCGAACCAGTCGGCGTCGAGGTCGTCACGCGGACGGGTTCTGGACACCAGGCCCAACACCTCAAAACCTTCGAATTCCGGCAGCCGCGCCAACACCCTGCGGGCCATGCGCCCCGCCCCGTGGACGAGGACCCGGGTCACGACGTCATCCGCTCGAAAAACTCCCGCACGCCGTCGAGCCACGAACTGGATTTCGGGTTGTTGTCGGTCTTGCTGTTCACGTACGATTCCTGGAACTGCTTCAGCAGTTCCTTTTGTTTCTTCGATAGCTTGACGGGGGTTTCCACCACCACCTTGCACATCAGGTCTCCCTGGCGGTGACTGCGTACCGACTTGACCCCCTTGCCCTTCAGGCGAAACATGCGCCCGGTCTGGGTTTCCTCGGGAATTTTCAGTTTGACCTGGCCATTGAGCGTGGGTATTTCCAACTCGCCGCCGATCGCGGCGGTGGTGAAATGGATGGGAATTTCGCAATACAGATCATCGCCGTCACGTTCGAACAGGCGGTGCGGCCGCACCCTGACCTCGACGTAGAGATCACCGGCCGGCGCACCCGCCATGCCGGCCTCGCCTTCACCCGCCAGCCTGATCCGGTCGCCGGTATCCACACCGGCCGGAATTTTCACCGACAGGGTCTTGGTCTCGCGCACGCGGCCCTGGCCATGACAGGTCACGCACGGATTCTTGATCACCTGCCCCATGCCCTTGCAGGCCGGACAGGTTTGCTGAACCGAGAAGATTCCCTGCTGCATTCTCACCTGGCCGATGCCGCCGCAGGTCGTGCACGAAGTCCGTTCACCATCCTCGGAGCCGCTGCCGTTGCAGGTCTTGCAACTCCCCAGGGTCGGAATACGTATTTCCCGGGTGATGCCGGTGACGGCCTCCTCCAGGTCGAGCTCCATCGCAAAACGGAGGTCGGAGCCGCGCTGCTGCTGCCGCGAGCCGCCCCGGCCGCCCCGGTTACCAAAAATGTCACCGAAGATATCGCCGAAGATGTCACCGACGTCGCCACCAAAACCGGCCGGACCTTGCGCGCCCGGACCGGTCGCGGCATGGCCAAAGCGGTCGTAGGACGACCGTTTCCGGGGGTCCTTCAAGACTTCATAGGCCTCCTGGGCCTCCTTGAAGTGCTCCTGCGCATTGACATCATCGGGGTTGCGGTCCGGATGAAATTTCATCGCCAGCTTGCGGTAGGCCTTCTTGAGTTCGGCTTCATCGGCGTTGCGCTGAACCCCGAGCACTTCATAATAATCACGTTTTGCCATATTTGAAGGTCTTTTTAACTGTAATTTTTGCCTGCCACTGATTTGTGGTCGAACCTACGACAATTCAAGCACCGCGATTCGCAGCATTTCCTACGCTTTGACCTTTTCCAGCAGAATCTTCGAAACCGGAGATGTGCTGTTCCTGTTCAGGCAGAAAAGATTCAGTACCGGGTCATGCCCGGCATGCGGCCGGAGGGAGCGGGCTGACTGTTCGTAAACATAGAAATCGTAGCCCAGCGCTTCCAGGAAAGGCACCCAGCGCCGGGGATTGTTGAACTCGACCATCAGTGCGGGTAAATGGCGCTCGAGTGTCCCGGCAAGACCTTTCAACGCCTCGCCTTCGAACCCCTCGACATCCAGCTTGACCAGAGCGGGCTGCAAACCGAAGTTGTCGAGGGCTACGGCAGGCACCCGGAGCCGGCGGTAAGCCGTCATGTCGCCGGCGTCGAATCCCGCTTCCGCCAAGCGCTGCTGAACATAGTCCTTGCTGAATTCCGCCGGGTCCAGGGAGCCTTGCGCACTCAATCCGGATGCGCGGCGGCCCGGGACATACAGTGTCTTGAGGCTGGAATCATTGGCGGCTGCAACCAGCCGAAATGAAAATCGCCGGGGGTGCAACAGGCGGATCAGCAGCAGGCTCCATCGGTGCTTGCGGTTGGGTTCCAGCGAAAACACCCGCAACCGGCGGGTCCGGCGCAATACGGAAATCGCTGACTGGCCCCGGCTGGCGCCGACATCCAGCACCAGTCCGCGGGCATCAGCCAACCAGTCGAAAATCTCGAAATCCGTCTCGTGAATATCGCGGCTGATCCATTGCAGCAGGTTTGCCAGGATGCCATACGGGAGCAGCGGCCGCATTTTCCGTGCCAGGCGATAGGCGCCGGGGGTTAACTTTTTCGAAAGCATTAATCATGTTAACCGGTTCCGGGGTTCAAGCGTAGGCCACCACACCGGGCCGGCTGCGGCTTACGCGAGCCAGGGCTGTCGAGATATCGCTGATCAGGTCAGGCGTGTGCTCGATCCCGACCGAGAGCCGCAGCAGGCTGCCGCTGATACCCGCCTCGATTTGCGCCTCTTCGGTCATGGCCGCGTGCGTCATGCTGGCGGGATGACAAACCAGGCTTTCCACCCCGCCCAGGGACTCCGCCAGGGTAAACAGGGAAGAACCGTCGAGGAAGGCGCGCACCTCGTTCTCGCCGCCGTGCAACTCAAAGCTGACAATCGCGCCGAAACCCGACTGTTGCGCCCGCGCGAGTTGGTGGTCGGGATGGTCGCTCAAACCCGGGTAATGCACCCGGCTGACGGCCCCATGGGCACTCAGTACGCGCACCAAGGCCAGTGCGTTTTCCTCGTGACAGCGCATCCTGGCATGCAGGGTGCGCAGACCGCGCATGGTCTGGCTGCAATCCCATGGCGAAGCTGTTGAACCGACGCAGTTGGCCCACCAGGCCAGTTCTTCCAGCAGCGCCGGCGTCCTGGCGACGACCGCACCACCGACGACATCGCTGTGTCCGTTGATGTACTTGGTCGTTGAATGCACGACGATATCGGCGCCGAGCGACAGGGGTTGCTGCAACAGCGGCGTCAGGAAGGTATTGTCCACGGCCAGCAAAGCCCCGCATTCCCGCGCAATGCCGGCCACGGCGCGGATGTCGGTGATACGCAGAAGGGGATTGCTCGGCGTTTCCAGCCATATGATCTTCGGGCGGTGGCTGAGACAGGCGGCGCGCACCGCGTCCATGTCCGTGAAATCGGCGAACCGGGTCTTGCAACGTCCGCTTGCCGCCAAGGCGGAAAACGCCCGGTAACATCCACCGTAGCAATTATGCGGGGCGATGATGGTGTCTTCCGGTTTGAGCAGATACGTCACCAGCACGACCGCCGACATGCCGGTGTTGGTCACCACGGCGCCAACGCCGCCTTCGAGGCGGGCTAACGCGTGCGCCAGGACATCGCGGGTCGGGTTGCCGCTGCGCGAATAATCATATTCACGCTTGCCGCCAAGACCTTCGAAGCTGTAATTGGAGGACACATAGACCGGCGGCATCACCGAGCCATACTGCGCGTCGGTATCGATGCCTGCACGAACCGTCCTGGTGATTTTCTGGTATTTCATGTCGATCGCCCTGTTCCCGTGTCGAGGTTAACTGCAAACCTCATTGGAAACTCCGGCGACGCCTGGGGTGGTGAACCGGCCCATCACGTATTTCCCGTGCTGCCTGTTCGCTCATTTTCCGGTAGCCCTGAAGGACTCCGCAGGAGTTAGCACCTGTTACGGGGTGGTTAAGCCCGAAGGTTGCCCCGGCGTCAAAGGGCCTGTCCCTCAGCCGGTCTCAATGAGTGTCGAATCAGTCTAGCCGAACGCCATGTGTTGTCAAGGCTTTTTGATTTTCGGCCGCTTGCCGGTAAACGTGTGCGGTGCGTGCGCTGATGGGCTGCTCGATGGTGGCCCATTTCGGCAACCCGTCAGGGCCCGCCAGGGGCACCAGGTTGAAACTCCCGGCTACGGGTGGCGTTCATTCATCTAAACAATTGATTAAAAGGGGCGTGATATTTGGTGCCATCTAATTGCAGTTATTGATTCATGTGCTAAACTCAAATTGAAGTCCGGAGTATTTTTAACGGTTTGCAGGGAACACAAACCGGGGCTACACGGATTGGATAGGGTCAGGAATTGTTCTGGCTCATCCGCTGCGACAGACATCGAGCCATGGCGGCTATCTGCCCGACGAACATTTTCGGCAAACAGACAAGCTGCGTTGAACAGGGTAACGGCGTTCGTAGAACCTGGTACTCAATGTCATTGCATATGGGGATGGACCACAATTTGCCTGATTCCCGGCTAAGGGGTGCTGAAGGATTCATGGACGACCCTGGCCCATGGGTGCTGTCCCAAGCAGGGAGGGAAAAATGTTAAGCTACACGAGCTTGTTAGTTGTATGCCTGGTAGTCTCGGC
>Ga0210074_1000452_pt1 | contig 14558 bp, 12 predicted proteins | sample China_Galinas_Co_FD_184860 | JGI IMG/M metagenome (GOLD analysis project Ga0210074, IMG submission 184860) | Wetland microbial communities from San Francisco Bay, California, USA, that impact long-term carbon sequestration -... | ecosystem: Environmental > Aquatic > Marine > Wetlands ... | reverse complement strand
AAACTATTCCAGATGGTTTAAGATTATGGCAAAATTATCCCAATCCCTTCAACTCCTCAACCAAAATAAAATACGCAGTTAATCAGACTTGCAATGTAATAGTGAAAGTGTATGACATGCTTGGTAATGAAATAGAAACATTAGTTGATGAAGAAATAACTTTAGGAAATTATGAAGTTGAGTTTGATGCAACTACTCTACCAAGTGGAATTTATTATTATCAGCTTAAAACTGGGGATTTTGTTGAAACTAAAAAGATGATATTATTGAAATAATATTTAACTACAATTGGTCATCGTCTAAGTTCAATTTGGGGATCTGCAAAAATTTTTCCCGACTATTGTAACTGCTCCCAAAATTAACAGCTTTTGCTGTTTCAAAATAAAATCTATTCTCATTATTAAATATTATTTTGCTTAAAAATCACACTTTTGGCGTCTAATTGTATGGCACTATTGTAGACTAAATCAATAATAATTTATTGCATATTCTGTTGGCTTAACGAAATTTTATCCGGAAATCTTCAACTTAATTATTTCCATTCGGCGATTAAGGGTTCAAATGTATACACACCTTAAGAGCAATTCCGGTCAGCAGACATATAATATTAAAGTATTTAATTTAATTTTTTAGAATATCAATGGGAAAACAGCAATTACATTTACTGGTTTTGGGTGCGATTCTGGTCTTCTTTTCGATTGCTGTCGGAATAGCCAGCTTTAGCAGTAATTCTCTGGAAAGTAACAGGGACGCTGTAATAATGGATTTAAATAATCTTTCGATGATGGCAAGGGGTTTTTACAAAAAATCAGATTCACTCGGCGGGGGAGGCAATGTTTTTTCAGACTTTGAAATACCTGAAAGATTACGAACAAATGATAACGGCAATTACAGAATTATTTCTGCAAGTTCTCAAATGATAGTTATTCAAGGGACTGGCATTGAAAAAGCGGCTGGGTCGGGTTGTACTCAAAGCGATTTTATTCAGTACAACATAATAGTTGATCCGAGTGAAAACCAGTTAATAAAGATAAGATAAAAATGGTGTATTCCGTTCATATAAATATTTCGCTTACGGAAGATTCAGTAAATAAAAATTACGGAAATTTATTGTGCGATTAAAAATAGAAGGAGAATAAAAGTGGATATATTCAACCTGGAAATAGCAGAAGGAGTTGCAATAGTAAAAGTTGATATACCCTCCGCAACACTAAGGGAAGCAAAACCTATGTGGAAGCTTTTCGAAAATGAAATGATATTCGACTGGAAAAAAATAGTTATTGACCTTACTGCCTGCACGTTTATCGATTCTACTTTCATAGGGATGATAATAAAATTGTACAGGAGAATTAGTGAATCGAATTCCCAGCTTAAACTTGTTTTCCCGCAAATAACCGAACTTGAGTCTTTTCGGGTAGTCGGGATCACAAAAGTTCTGGAATGTTTCAGGTCTGTTGAACAAGCCGTTGAAAGCTACCGCCCGGATTCATCAGTTAAAAGAATAGATATTGATCAGAAGAGCCTATACCATTCAGTGATGCATTAAGCGAACATTCATTCCAGCAATTAAAATGTTGCTGCTGAAAAAAGATATTTAGTCCCCGGTCTGACCGATCGGGGATTTTTTTTGTACTTTTGAAACCATTTCTTCAGTGAAGCATCTGACAATTCGAAATAAAAATTATAATTATTTTAGACTGGTAGTATGAAATTAGTTGAAAACCTTGATGCTAAAGCATTCGAGAAAAATTTAGCCGAAGATAAAGAAGCCGTTTTGCTTGATGTACGAACACCAATGGAAAACCAGATGGTGCGTATACCCAATTCAGTTTTAGTAGATTTAAACAGTCCGCTTTTCATTCAGGAAATTGAAAAACTCGATAGGAAAAAAAGCTATTATGTTTACTGTAGAAGCGGCAACAGAAGCTTTCACGCGGGTAACTATATGCTGAAAGTTGGTTTTGAAAAAGTTTATAACTTAGAACCCGGCATCATAGGATGGCACGGGAAAAAAGAATATAATACATAATTAGATACAGGAATACCCGATGTTTTTTGAACGCATTTATGAAAAAGGACTGGCACAAGCTAGTTATATCATAGGTTGCCAGGCAACAAAAGAAGCGATTGTCATAGACCCGAAAAGGGATATTGATACATATCTCCAAATAGCAGAAAGAGAAAATTTGGGGATCACTCACATAACTGAGACTCACATCCACGCTGATTTTTTAAGCGGCACACTTGAGCTTGCTAAAGCGACTGGTGCAAAGATTTATTTATCGGATGAAGGTGGAAATGACTGGCAGTATCAGTTTCAGCATATCGGATTAAAAGAAAACGACTCGATAAAAGTTGGTAACCTGAAGCTTCAGGTAATATACACTCCTGGTCATACTCCAGAGCACATTTCATTTTTATTGACCGATACACCTGCAAGTGCAAAACCCGTGATGATCTTTACCGGTGACTTTGTTTTTGTTGGTGATGTGGGTCGTCCGGACCTTTTGGAGAAAGCCGCAGGTATTGAAGGGACGATGGTAGAAGGGGCCAGGCAAATGTTTAAGTCGTTAAAGAAATTTAAATCTTTACCTGACTATATCCAGGTTTGGCCTGGGCACGGAGCTGGTTCTGCTTGCGGTAAAGCATTGGGTGCAGTTCCCGGTTCAACGGTTGGTTATGAAAAACTATCTAACTGGGCCATGAAAATTGAAGACGAAAAACATTTCATAAACACTTTGCTTGAAGGTCAACCCGAACCACCAAAGTATTTTGCAAAGATGAAGAAATTGAATAAAACCGGATCGAAGATCATTGGCATTCCCCAACATCCAAAAAAAATTAGCGTCGATGATTTCAGAAAAGATTTAAATGAAAATTTTCAGATAGTTGATACACGGGATAAACTAAGTTTTGCCGGCGGACATATTAAAGGGAGTCTTAATATTCAGGATAACAATTCATTCAGTACCTGGGCTGGGTGGATGCTCGATTATAATAAACCTGTTGTTCTTATTGCATCTGATCATCGTGCAAATTTTCTTCAGAGGGCTTTGATAAGAATCGGAATGGATAATCTGGAAGGTTATATTCCAGATATTGAAAAACTGGAGGTATCCGGAATAAAAATGGAAATTCTTAACCAGATTGGCACGGAAGAATTAAATAATCAGTCTTCTGAATACAGAGTGATAGATGTAAGAAGTTATACTGAATTTGATCAGGCACATATTCCGGATTCTGTAAATATCCATGCAGGGTATTTTGAAAAATATATTAATGAAATAAATCCTGATGAAAAACTGGTTATCTACTGTACGAGCGGCGACAGGTCTGCAATTGCTGCCAGTTTTTTGCTGAAGAAAGGTTACAAGAATGTTTTTAATCTGAGCGGCGGAATAAATGCATGGGTCCAAGCAGGATATAAGATTGAAAAAGAGAGTAAAGTTGAGTTGGGAATAACCACCGGATAGTTTTTGATTTTTTTTAAGGAGAGAACCTATCCCTGCAAATCTGATATTTATTTGCAGGGATTTTTAATTGGTCTAAAATTCTACTTTCTTTTTATACTTCGTTGCGTATTCATAAACGAGTGTGCTAGCTACAAATATAGAAGAATAAGTTCCGATAATAATTCCAAAGAACAGTGTGAATGCAAAAACCCTCAGTACCTCGCCTCCAAAAATTAATAAAACGAGTACAGTTAAAAGAGTTGTACCACCAGTTAAAATTGTTCTGCTCATCGTCTGGCTAATACTTGTGTTTATAATATCAACCAAAGGTCTAGTCTTGTGAATTTTCAAATTCTCTCTTATCCTGTCAAACACAATAACAGTATCGTTAATTGAGTAACCTACCAACGTAAGAAAAGCTGCAACAACTGTTAAATCAATGTCCAGATTTAATCCGGGGATCAAACCATAAAGTAAAGCAAAAAGACCTAATGTAATAAGCACATCGTGGAACAGAGCAGCAACAGCTCCGAATGCAAAAATAAATTTAAAGCGGAATCCAAGGTAAACCAGGATAGCGAGCAGTGCAAAGAATATTGCAAGTACGGCATCCCGTTTTAATTCATCGCCTATTTTTGGACCAACTATGTCTTCCTTCAAGACGATAAAGGAATTATCCTCTATTTTAGTTCGAAGGTTTTCTTTAATCCAATCCGCTATACCTACGCTAACGATCATCTGTACATTATCCGGCTCTTCTGAAACTCTGGCCGATTGAAATCCTGCTGTGAACAGTAGTTCAGTAACTGTGCTGGCAGTGTCCGAATTTTCAAATTCATAGGTTACGGAGTTTGAAGTTGAATCTACAATTACTCTCGGAACACCTGGATAGATATTTTCAATTTCTGATTCAATTCCGGTGATAACATCCGGGTAAACTTCTGCGGGAATAGTCTGTAATTCGGTTCGTATCATTACTCCTGTTTCACCGCCAAATGTTTTTACTTCTAAGTTGCCCAGACCAATATTTTCAACATCAGCTCTTACTTCCGCAATGTTTATTGGCTTTTCAAACTGAAGTACTATCTCACTTCCACCTTTAAAATCAATACCAAACTGAAATCCTCTAGTTACCGCAGCAATTACACCAAGAAGAAATAAAACTGCAGAAACACCATAAGTTATTTTTCTTAGTGCGAGGAAATTAAAATTTAAATTTTCAAAAAATCTCATAGTTAAAAAAAACTCCTTAAGCCTTTGTTATTAACCTACTGTTATTGGAACGTTTTTGGAAACCATTATGTCCATTATTACTCTTACGACCACAAGTGCACTGAATAAGCTCGCTGCAATTCCTATCATAAGTGTCAAAGCAAAACCCTGGATCGGACCAGTTCCAAACTGGTAAAGTATAATCCCAGTCATAAATGTTGTTATGTTTGAGTCAATGATAGCAGAATAAGCACGGGCAAATCCACTGTCGATTGATGCTTTAATTGTTTTACCTGTACTCATTTCTTCTCTTATTCTTTCAAAGATCAGAACGTTTGCATCCACAGCCATACCAATTGTTAAAATAATACCCGCAATACCTGGTAAGGTTAATGTTGCCTTGAATCCGGCAAGTACACCAAGTATAAACAGTATTGTAAAAGTTAAAGACGCTGCTGCTATTGTTCCGGCTCTTTGATAATAGAATATCATAAATATTCCAACCAGTGCGTAACCTAGAATAACAGATATCAATCCCTGGTTAATCGAATCTTCTCCAAGAGAAGGACCAACAGTTCGTTCTTCAATAATATCAACCGGTGCAGGTAGAGCACCAGCTTTCAAAACTATTTCAAGAAGTTTTGCTTCGTTAAGATCAGCCATACCCTCTATTTGTGAACGTCCACCTGGAATTTTACCTTTTACGACAGGTGCAGAGAAAATAGCTCCATCTAGCATAATTGCAATTCGTTTATTTACGTTCGCTCCTGTAACTCTTGCCCATTCCGTTGCACCTTCTGAATTCATAGTCATCGTAACAATTGCTGCCGATGTATTTGGATCAATATTAGCATTTGCATCGGTGATGACTCCGCCTGTTAATTCTGGCGCCTTATTTACTAGATACATTGTGTAAAATTCTTTTCCTTCAGCATCTATATCCGGTTTTGCTTTGAATCTAAATTCAACGTTATTCGGAATTACCTTCTGAACATCCGGTCTGTTAAGAATCAGTTCCATTCTGTTTTTATCGTCGGCTTTAACATAAGCATCAGCACTTCTTCCCTGCGGATCTAATAGTGCAACTGAAAAGAATGGATGTTGCTTTCTAAATTCCTCTTCAGATAATTCTTCTTCTGATTCTGTCGTATCAGTAGAAGCTAGAGTGGAATCAGAGGATGCCTCTTGTTCTGCAACCTTAGCAGAATCAACGGCTAAAGAGTCAAGAGATTTTCCGGAAAGGACATTATCAATTTTCTGCATAATTGGGAATGTGAATTCGGGGTCACGCACAATCCTGAATTCCAACAGCGCGGTTCCCTGTAAAAGCTTTTTGGCTTCTTCTTCGCGAGCAATACCAGGCAGTTCAACAATTATCCTTCTGCTACCCTGTCTTTGAATTGATGGTTCGCTCACACCGTACTGGTCAACTCGGTTACGGATAATTTCCACAGCGCGGGTAACCGCATCTTCTGCACTTTCCTGTAGTGATGAAATTATTTCATCGTCATCATCTCGAATCGTACCAAAATACCTGCTTAATCTAATATCTCTTTCACTGAATTTTCTTGCCATAATATCTACAATTGCTTCATCGGTTTTTTCCGCCTCAGCTTGAGATTCTGACAAAACTTTTCTGAAAGTATCATCCGGGTTTTTTGCGAGTTTCTCCAGTAACTTTGCTGTATTAACTTCGAGGACAACTCTCATTCCGCCCTGAAGATCAAGACCGAGTTTTATTCTCTCTTCTCTGTCCTTTACAATATCGGGATTTGCAGCTAGAATGCTATCTTCTTTTGCTCTGAGAATATTGTTTAACTGAGTTTTGGAAAGATCGGGATATTCTTCTTTCAACTGTTCAGATATTGTATTGAGGGTTTGTTTTATATCCTGGCTATTCTGATAATCCAGATAGGTAGGATACAACAAGTAAAGTGAGAAAGCTATCGCAGCTATAATAATAATTAGTTTAAATCTAAATTCTTTCATACCTGATTAATGAAGTGATTTGAAAATATAAAAATGAACTGCCAAAATTAGGGGTTGCCTCTTACAAAGTCAATAAAATTAACAGTAATTAATCGGTGGTACTATAATTGGGGAATAGCTGATTTAAGCAACAATGTAAATTTTTCGGCAACCTGGTTAGCTGTAATCGTCACTTCTTCGTGGGAAAGTTTTTGACCTGAGATACCCGAAGCCATATTGGTAATACAGGATATTATTGCAACTTCCATTTCTATTGAAGACGCAAAAACTGCCTCATGAACGGTTGACATTCCGGCAGCATCACCTCCAAACCGGCCGATCATCTCCACCTCAGCAGGTGTTTCGTAACAAGGTCCCTTAGAAAACCAGTATTCCCCATTTTGTAGTAAAATAGAATTCTCAACGGCAGCTTTCTTTATTTCAGAATTCATTCTGGATGAAGGACAATTAAAAAAATTATTTTTTGATTGGATTGAAGCGACGCCGATGAGTTCATTTAATTCCTTTTTTATATTGATTGAATTGAATGACTCAACAAGCATCAGATCGCCAGGTGAAAATTTTTTATTTACTCCTCCGGCAGCATTTGTAAAAATTATTTTAGCACATCCGGATTTTTTTGCCAGCAGAACAGGAAGTATGCAATCGCTTAAGTTATATCCCTCGTAAAAGTGAAGTCTTCCCTGGAAAATTAATAATTTCTTTTTTTCAATTGTTGCGAAGTGGATCAATCCTTTGTGTCCTTTCACTGAAGTAGAAGGATACTGAGGAATATCTGTAGTATTTATCGACTTTACAATATTAGTTGAATCAGCAAAATTGCCAAGTCCGCTTCCTAAAACTATCGCGATTTCAGGTTTGAATGGTGATTCATTTTTAATGAATTGAATTGCAGATTGGTATTTAAAGTTTAGATCTATCATCTTAATTAAAAAGTAAACCCGCAAGTGTTGCTGTCATCAGTGTTGCAAGGACTCCGCCAATAACAGCTTTGATTCCTAATGCAGCAATGTCTGATTTTCTATCGGGAGCCAAAGGACCAATTCCTCCAATCTGAATAGCAATTGAACTGAAGTTTGCAAATCCGCACAAAGCATAGGTTAACATTAAAATTGTCTTTTCATTGAGTATTCTTCCTACTTCAACGAGTGTTCCCATTTCTGTATAAGCTACAAATTCGTTCAATACTACTTTCACACCAAGCAGACTTCCGAAACTAAGTGCATCTTCCCACGGAACTCCGATCCCGAAAGCAACAAACTGCAAAACCAATCCGATGAGAAGCTGAAAACTCAGAGGCTGTCCAAAGTTTGTCATCAAGTATTCATTAACATTAATCAAATCTCCAACGCCATATAGCAGGTAATTTACCAAAGCAATCAGTGCAATGAATGCGAGAAGCATAGCACCAACATTAATTGCAAGTTTCCATCCATCTGCCGCACCATTAGCTGCAGCTTCGATTACGTTCGAAGCGTTTTTTTCAACTTCAACTTTTACTGTTCCTTTTGTAACCGGCTCTTCAGTTTCGGGGAAAAGAATTTTGGAAATAACAATTCCTGCCGGTGCTGCCATCACACTTGCACCAAGCAGATGTGTTGCAAAAATTTGTTGAGCATCAATAAGTGGGATCCCATTTTTTAATGCATACGCAGTCCCAAGAATTTGGATGTAAGCAGCCATTACTCCACCTGCAATTGTTGCCATTCCACCGACCATAATTGTTAAGATTTCACTCTTCGTCATTTTATTCAGGAATGGTTTAATCATTAATGGGGCTTCGGTTTGTCCTACAAATATATTTGCAGAACAGGATAGTGATTCTGCACCGCTGGTACCCAGGGTCTTTGCCATTATCCACGCCATTCCCTGAACTATCTTTTGCATTATTCCGAGATAGTAAAGCAGTGACATCAGGCTTGCGAAGAAAATAATTGTCGGTAATACCTGGAAAGCAAAGAACGATCCTAAACTTCCTTCAGTGCCCGGAGGGTTTGCCAGGTCCCCAAATATAAACCGTGCACCTTCAGCAGTAAAATTTAATACGAGTACGAAAAAATAGCTTATCCAGTTAAAAAAATCTTTAGGCCATCCAAGCGGATAAAAGAATGAACGAAGATTTTCTCCTTTAAGAATCAGAACTGCAAAAACAACTTGTAGAGCAAGTCCGCCGCCCACCAGCCGCCAATTAATTTTTGATTTATTATTAGAAAGCAGGAATGAAATACCAACTAAAAGTAAAATTCCGATAAGTCCCCTGATTATTGAATTAAAATCCATTTGAACTCTTTAGATATCTTTAGGAATGTAATGACATTTACGACAGCGTGCTTCATAAATTTCTGCAGCGCCAACTACAACTCTGTTTGAATCAGTTGTTTTTCTTTGAGTTTTATCCGCTGGGTTTCCACATACTACGCAAATTGCATGCTGCTTGGTGATATATTCTGCTATTGCGAGAAGTTGAGGTATTGGTTCAAATGGTTTGCCGGTGTAGTCTTGATCAAGACCAGCGACAATTACCCTTTTGCCTTTGGAGGCAAGCTTGTTACAAATACCAACTATACCTTCATTAAAAAACTGCGCTTCATCAATACCAATTACCTGTGCGTCATTTGATTGATCCAGAACTTCAATAATATCTTCAATTAGGATTGACGGGAGAGACTGTTCGTTATGCGAAACGATCGAATTGGATGAGTAACGTGAATCGATCTTCGGTTTGAATATTTTTACTGTTTGTTTAGCAATCTGTGCTCTTCGCAAACGGCGTATCAGCTCCTCGGTTTTTCCGCTGAACATACATCCGGTTATCACTTCAATCCATCCGGTATCTTTTGGGAGCTGGTGGGGAGGAATATCACTCATAAAAAAATATAAATCCGTTTAATATAGAAATGTGGTTTTCATTCAAGATCTTTATCTCCAAAAGCAAGAGGAAGCAACTCCGAAGTTTTTTTAACTATGTAATCTCCATTTGAGTTTACTAAAATAATATCAACCTCACCGCACAAATCACTTATTACCTGTCTGCAAGCTCCGCATGGTGAAATAAAATCTTCAGTATTTCCGGCAACTGCAATTGCTTTGAATTCACGTTCACCTTCCGAAATTGCTTTAAAAATTGCTGTTCGTTCGGCACAGATTGTTAAACTGTAGGAACTTGATTCAATATTGCATCCGGTATAAACTTTATTTGTATTCGTAAGTACCGCAGAACCCACGTAAAAATTTGAATAGGTTGGTAAAGCGTTACGCTTTGCTTTTATTGCTGATTCGGCTAAGTGTTTGTAATCCATTTTATAAAAATTTGTTGAGTCAAAGTTAATTTTTTAACGGCCCAATTTCAAAAAGGCTTTTTCTTTTTTATTATCAGATAAAATGTAGGTGTAAAGAATTTATTAACTAATCCAATCCGGTCATTAGCAATTTTTCTGACTATATGAGAAAGACCGAAGTAATTAATAAATTTTATCAATTGAAGATGAAACTTACTCCAGACAATTCCTTTCCCGCCGTCGAGAAGAAAATTAACTGAAAACTTTGTTTGGATCTTTAGTGAAAAGTCTTTGCTGAACATTTTGATAATTTTAACTAAAGAATACAACTCCGCAATATCGTTCCTGTTGTAGTCGCTCTTCCTGAAATATTTGAGAAAATATTTATTTATCTGCTCTCTGTTGAATAAGCAAATTAATGGTATTCCCCAATGTGGATCTGCAATAATGTTAAAAATTGAATACCTGTTGGGTGTGCTTAAATATATAATACCGTTGTCTTTTAATATACTTTTTAGCTCGTCTATAAATCTTTGTGAGATTTGTAAATGTTCAATTACATCCTGAAGAATTATAATATCAAAACTCGAATGGGTGAAGGGGAATGCAAAACTGTCTGCCATTACCGGATAAATCATTTCCGATTTCTGAATTTTTAATATTCTCTCAAGCTTTGGCTCCAGACTGGTAACTAAATTTTTTTTTGAAAGAAGAAACGATGTACTTCCTTCACCTGCACCTATGTCGAGAATTTTCAATCCTTCACATACAAGTTCATTGTTTAGCACAGCTTCGACGAATTTTGCACGTTCATCGGAAATTTCTCTTGCCTTCTGCCAACGCTCAAAATTTGGATGAGCCGGATCATATTCCCTCTGTATTTTTTTTACTGCTTCCATTTAACTTTAGTAAAACGTGCATTGAAAAAATGAACAATTAAAAAAAATTCATAAAATATTTGCAAATAGAAAATTTCAAACACTGAAAATTTATAACCGAATTTTTTTTGACTGAATTTTACAGTCAATAAATCAAGAATTATCTTTAAAGGGAATAGAACTCCATAGAGTGGATTGATGAAAATCATTAAGGGTGAAAGCACAAATGAAATGTTGAGTAAGTGCCAGATGCCTAGTAGTAGTTGATGTCTTACGAGATAATAGAATGACGTTTGTGTATGCCTGGCTCTTTGTTGGAAATATTCGCTAAACGTTTTTTTTGTTTCAGAATAAATGAATGAGTTTCTATTCGTCACAGTTCCGATTTTCATATTTTTTTTTACAGCTTCTCTCAAAAGCAAGTCGTCATCACCACTTATTGTTTCTTTAGTATTTGAATAACCACCCAAAGTATCAAATAATTTTTTTGTGAATCCAAAATTTCTTGCCGCAGCAGTATAAGATAAATTGATTGAAGCCATCGAGAAGGATAAAATTGCATTTCTTAGATTTTCGAAACAGGATACTCTATTTACGAGATTTTTATGCTGGTAAAACGGAGCAACTCCAAAGATTAAATCATAGTCTCTAGCAAATTTATTTGAGCAGGCTTTTAACCAATCTCTCTCTGGAAAACAATCTGCATCAGTTATCAAAATATATTCATGGTTAGATTTGCTTATTGCCAGAGAAAGGGCACCCCTTTTCCCAACATCATTCTCTTGCTCATTTTCATAGACGTAAAAATTATTTAAAGATCCGATATTTTTATTTAATGAGCTCAATGTTCCATCAATTGAATTATCATCAACAATAATTACCTCAAACTTTTCTTCAGGATAATCCAGGTTTTTCAGGTGCGTAAACAGTGCAGCAATATTTTCTTGTTCATTCTTTGCAGCAATAACAACGGAAATATTTACGTAAGTACTTTCATTTTTACTTTCCTGGTTCAGTCTTTTTAAGAATATTATAAGTAAAAAGTTAATTAGAAGTAGTACGATAATTGAAGATAGAATGAGAATCATAATTTCAAATTGGGGAAATAAAATTCATTTTTTTTGTAAAAAACTTTATGAAAAATAATTAAATAATTATTAAAATTGTTTTAGCTCAGTATTTTGCAATAACTCGTTTAATAAGTTAAGTTTGGGAATAAAACAGTCAACATTCAAATATATACGTGATTAAATATTTCCCTCGAAAAAGTCAGTATAATTTATTCTTAATTCTTTTCTTTTTATAAATAAAAATATTTATTGCATGATACCTGCATATTTATTTAAGTTAGTTACAAATTAATTATAGCATATTTAGAATTTATTGCACTTCAATTACAGGGAAGGACAAGAGTTTAATAATCAACTTCTTATTAATCATCAATGAAAGGTCAATTTATGATAGAAAAAAAATCTACAACTGTGAATTATAGCCGGGGAAATAAATTGCGGCAATTTGCAGTAAATATTTTCGTAGTTTTTTTGTTGTTACTCGTTAGCCCTGTTTTTGCACAAGTTGAAAACGTAAAACAAATTCCCCCTATGAGAGACGGACTTCGCGAAAGTTATACGCAAAGTGATTTTGATAATTTTTTATTAAGGGAAAAACTTGGGGAAATTCCTTTTCAGGGTGGAATTGTAGATCAGCAGGCTGCAACTGACATACTGGTAAATAATAATACAGGCACAACTGGTACATCCTATTTTACACAAAGTGAAACCTCTATTATTGCGTTTGGAAATAGTGTGCTTATAGGTTTCAATGATTCAGGTTCGTACGGAACCGGCGGAAATAAATTCACCGGTTTTTCTTTATCAACTGACGGCGGAACTACCTTTGTGGATGGCGGTACTCTTCCAACCAATACTGGTGGCGATGCAGGTGATCCTGTAATTGCACGTAATGAAACTACCGGAAGAATTTATTTTTCTACACTTGGTTTTAGTGTTTCAACAATTCAGGTCTTTCGATCAGATGATGGTGGTGTAACATGGATGGCACCTGTTAACGGCACACCGGGTGGTTCATCTGAAGATAAGCAATGGATTGCAGTAGATAATTTCTCTGGTACCGGGAACGGTAATGTTTATCTTATTTCCCGAAGATTTGGCGGACCACAGGGTATTTATATGTTCCGATCAACAGATAACGGCGCTACATTTGGACCTAGCGGAGGTGTTCAAATATTTGGTGGTGGTCAGGGTGCATATGTTGCAGTTGGTCCGGACCATTCAGTCTATGCTTTTTACTATAATGGTACTTCAAGCATTCAAGTTCGAAAATCAACCGATTTTGGAGCAACGTTTGGAACTGCAGTAAACGTTGTAACTGGTTTAACTGGTGGTACAAATGGTGATCTCAATCTTACAGGTCTGAGACAAGGCACAGCAAGTTATTCCTACTTCCGAAGTAATTCATTTCCACATGCAGCAGTTAATTCAATTAGTGGTGATCTTTATGTTACATTTAACGACGATCCCACCGGAGTTGATAAAGGTGATGTTTATATGGTAATGTCAACAGACGGAGGAGCTACTTGGAGTGCGCGTGAAAAAATAAATGATGATTTGACTACCACAGATCAGTGGCAACCTACGCTTGCAGTTACTCCAAACGGAAATAGAATTGGAATATTTTACTACAGTCGACAGGAAGATCCTGTAGACAACAATTTATTTAAATATTACGGTCGTATCGGTACGATTTCAGGTTCCGTTGTTACATTTGAACCAAGTTTTGCAATAAGTGATGTTGGTTCATTACCGGAGTTTGGCAGAGATAACGTTGTGAATTCTGTTTATATGGGAGATTATAATGACGCTTTCGCTACGAACAGTGATTTTCATGTGCTCTGGTCAGACAACAGGGATGATTTAACGGGTGGTGCGCCTCGTAAGGATCCAAATATCTATTATGAAAAAGTCGTTCTTGGTCCACCCTGTCCAATCGATCCTCCTTCCAATCCGAACCCAGCAAATGGAACAACTGGACTCCAATTGAATGGAAATTCTTTAGGTTGGACAAATGGAAGCGGTGCAAATCAAATAGAAGTTTGGTTTGGTGAATATCCAAACTTAAACATGGTTTATGATGGCTCACCGATCACAACTTTTTCTCTTGCATCATTTGAACCATTAACTTATAACACTACCTATGGTTGGCAGGTAAGAGGTAAAAATGATACCTGTTCAGTCCCCGGTCCGCTATGGACATTTACAACAATGCAGGATCCGAATTTATTCCAGTATTGTGAAGAATTTAGTGATTTAAGTAACTGGACAGTAATAGGCCCGTTGGGAACAACCAACTGGTCAGCTGCTAATACTTCAAATGCTGGCGGAACAGCACCAGAATTAAGAATGACCTGGACACCTTCATTTACAGGAGTGTCAAAAATCAGATCTAACGCTATAGCGCTTCCTGATAACCAGACGGTAGGCTACTCGTGGAACTTCTATCTTGATTGGTATGCAAACCCAAGCGGAGTATTAACTGTTGACGTAACTTATGACGGTGGAACAACGTTGACAAACCTTTATACTGCCGCAGATCCTACAGGAAATATTGGACCAATGGTAGTATCAGGGAGCTTTACAACACCAGCAAGCGGTGGAGCCAATACGCAGATAGAAATAACTTACAATGGATACTCATTTAATATCGATAATATTTATTGGGATAACTTATGT
>Ga0210074_1000451_pt1 | contig 14566 bp, 11 predicted proteins | sample China_Galinas_Co_FD_184860 | JGI IMG/M metagenome (GOLD analysis project Ga0210074, IMG submission 184860) | Wetland microbial communities from San Francisco Bay, California, USA, that impact long-term carbon sequestration -... | ecosystem: Environmental > Aquatic > Marine > Wetlands ... | reverse complement strand
CGCCAGGAACAGCCTGACCACCGCATCCGTCTCTGCTTCGGTGAAGGTGCAGACCGAATAGAGCAGGTGCCCACCGGGGCGCAGCAGCGGCACGACATGATTGAGAATCGTTGTTTGCAGCGCGCCCAGCTCTTTCATGTCCGCAGGGTTCCGGCTCCAGCGGCTTTCCGGGTTGCGGCGCAACACGCCGAGTCCGCTGCAGGGGGCGTCAATGAGAACCCGGTCAACAGATTCCGGTTTGATGAACTCCGGGGCTTCGGTGAGATCCCAGCACCGGGTTTCGATCCCCTGGCAACCCAGACGCTTTCCACCCTGTTCAATCAGCTCAACCCTCTGTGGATATTTGTCCAGGGCTACGATTTTGGCCTGGTTCCCGGTCAGGGCCGCCAGGTGCGTGGTCTTGCCGCCCGGAGCCGCGCAGGCATCAAGGACCCGGTCGCCGGGTTTTGGATCGAGCAGGTGGGAGATCAGCATACTCGCTTCGTCCTGGACCTGATATAAGCCGTCATGATCCCCTGGCAAGGGTTGCGATGCCCGTTGTTCGAGGATGATCCCCTCGGGAGCATAATGACATGGACGGGCCGAATGGCCTGCCTCAACCAGTGCCGCAAGATAGCTTTGCTGATCGGTCTTGAGGGTGTTGACCCGCAGAGCCTGTGGTGGAGCCTGGGCCAATGCTTCAGCCAGCGCCCGGGATTCTGTGTTGGGGAACTGGTGTAACAAAGTTTTTGCCAGCCATTTCGGCAGGCTGCAGACGTGCTGCAGGTAGGCGCCCGGCTTGTCCGGTGTTGGCCAGGCAATGGTCGCCTTTTGTCTTTCCAGTGTGCGTAACGTGCCGTTGACCAGGCCGGCTACCCGCCCCATGCCGACCTGGTGGGCCAGTTCAACTGTGGCATGCACGGCAGCATGGGCTGGAACCCGGTCCAGTTGGAGGAGCTGGTAGGCACCGATACGCAACAGCAACAGTGCGTCGGCTTCCAGTTTCGGCAGCGGCTGGCGGGAAAACAGCCGGAGAGCAAAGTCGAGCCGACCACGCATGCGCAGGATGCCGTAGACCAGCTCGGTCAGCAGGCCTTTCTCTCGGATATCCATCGTTGGATGACGTTGCAGGTAACTGTCAAGCAACCGGTCGGCGTAGGCGCCCTGTTCGACGCGCTGCAGGATTTCGAAGGCGCCCGAGCGGGCGTTGATTTCTTTAACTGTTTGTTGAGTGGGCATCTGGACCTGAGAGTCGTATGATAATCCAATTATGGTGACACAATAACATTGTGTCACCATAATTTCAGTATTGTGTTTGCTCTTTCCATCCCTTTGAGTGCCGCCGAACAGAATGAAATTAATCCGGATAGACGAAGAAAAACTGTTTGAGGCGCTAGCCGAGTTTTCGCCCTGCCGACGTTCATCCATTCGGCCCCGGCGGCGGCAACAGGGGATGGAAAAGCAGGGGGAAAAAAGAGAAATAACAGAATAAAAAAGGACGGATCCATTTGGGAACCGTCCTTATGCAAAAGAGAGGTCAATTTATCTTCCGGCCATCTCCTCGAGGCGCCGAATCCGCTCCGCCATCGGCGGATGAGTGGTAAACAGTGCTTTTACACCGCCACCTCCGCGTAGGGGATTGACGATGAACATGTGCGCAGTGGCCTCGTTGACCCGGGGCATCGGCATGGCCTGGTTGGCATTCTCCAGTTTGCGCAAAGCGCTGGCCAGGGAAAGCGGGTTGCCGCTCAGCTTCGCTCCACCCTTGTCCGCTTCGAATTCTCTGGAGCGGGAGATCGCCATCTGGATCAGCATCGCTGCCATCGGCGCAATAATCGCCAGGGCGATCAGCGCGAGCGGGTTGCTGTTTTCTTCATCGCGGCCAAAACCGCCGAACATCGCCGACCACTGGGCTATGTGGGCCAGGTAGGCGATTGCTCCGGCGATGGTTGCCGCGATCGAGCCGATCAGGATGTCGCGATGCATGACATGGCTCATCTCGTGGGCCATGACCCCCTTCAGCTCGTCGCGGGTCAGGATCTGCATGATCCCCTCGGTGGCGGCGACCACTGCATGGTCAGGGTTGCGACCGGTGGCGAACGCGTTCGGGGTTGGTTGCGGCAGGGTATAGACCTTCGGCATCGGCAGCTGGTTGGTCTGGCAGATTTCAGCGACCACATCAAACAGTGGTCCGCTGGTCACTTCACTGCCGCGATACATCTTGATGACAATCTTGTCGGAAAACCAGTAGGAGCCCATGTTCATCACGCCAGCCAGAATCAGGGCAATCAGGGCGCCTTGCTGGCCGCCGATCATGCCGCCGATGAAAACCAGGCCGAGGGTAAGAACCGAGAGAAGGACAATAGTACGAATGGTGTTCATATCTTTAAAAGCCTTGTCAGAATGATATTAAGTCCAGTGACTGTTTCCCTGTGGCAGTAAATATATCCATGAATGGCAGAAAATCAAGAGGTCCTGCTATTCAAAGGTGGCGCCCGGCTCAAGCGTACAGCCGCGCAGGAAATCGGCGGCGCCAAGGCGTTTACGACCGGCCAGCTGCAGTTCCCTGACCAGCAGCGAGCCGCTGCCGCAGGCAATGCGCACGCCGTCCCTGTCGGCGGCGATGACGGTACCGGGGGGCGCTTCACCGCTCGCGTCCGGGCTGGTGCGGGCCAGTTTCAGCAGCTCGCCGTTCAGGCTGGTATAGGCGCCGGGCCATGGGTCGAGTCCGCGCACCTGGTTGTGAACATCGATGGCCGGGCGACTCCAGTCGATACGACCGTCTTCTTTTTTCATCATCGGTGCGTAGCTGCTCCGGGTATCATCCTGGACTTCTCTCTGCAGGGTGCCGTCGCAGAGTTGCCGCAAGGTCTCCTCCATCGTTTCACGTCCGAGCAGGGCCAGGCGGTCGTGCAGGTCGCCGGCGGTTTCTTCGGCGCCGATCGACAGGCTCTTTTTCACCAGCATGTCGCCGGTATCGAGACCGACGTCCATGTACATGGTGGTGATGCCGGTTTCCGTTTCGCCGTCGATGATCGCCTTGTTGATCGGCGCCGCGCCGCGATACCGGGGCAGCAGTGATGCATGCACGTTGATGCAGCCGTATTCCGGGATGTCGAGCACGCTCTTGGGCAGGATCTGGCCGTATGCCACCACCACGATCAGGTCGGGAGTCAGTGCCTCGAGTTCGGCAACGGCCTCTGGCTGGCGCAGCTTTTGCGGTTGGAATACCGGAATTCCGTGCTGCAGGGCCAGTTCCTTGACCGGCGGAGCCGCGAGTTGCTTGCCACGACCCTTGGGCCGGTCCGGCTGGGTGTAGACACCGACCAGATTGCAGCCTGCATCAATTAAGCCCTGCAGGGTCTGCAGGGCGAAATCTGGAGTTCCCATGAAAACGGTCCGCAAATCCTGCGGTCGCATCACATCTGCTCCAAGAGGTGATCCTGGATTTTCTGCCACTTTTTGCGAAAGATGCTGCGCTTGAGCGGCGAAAGGTGATCGACAAAGAGGATGCCGTCGAGGTGGTCGATCTCATGCTGGCAGGCGATCGCCGTCAGGCCTGACGCCTCGATGGTATGGGTCCTTTCGTCCAGGTCCTGGAAGCGCACCTTGACACTGGCGCTGCGGTTAACCTTGGCGTAGTATTCCGGGACCGACAGGCAGCCTTCTTCTTCACAGGTCTCGCCTTCACGATCGATGATTTCCGGGTTGACCAGCACCAGCAGCTGGGCGGCCTCGTCACGGGCCGAACAGTCGATCACCGTCAGCCGTTTGCTGATGCCGACCTGCGGTGCGGCCAGGCCGACACCGGGGGCGGCGTACATCGTTTCTGCCATGTCGTTGGCCAGCTGGCGCAGCGACTCGTCAAACTCGGTGACCGGCGTGGCCACTTTTTTCAGGACCGGGTCCGGATAGTGGCGGATCTTGAGTAAAGCCATGATAAGTCCTCAACGGGTAAATATTCCTTTTATTTCAATGATAGATGCGCCTTTCACTGCAAGTCAACCATGCTTTCACAGGAACATACGCGGCAACCCCCAGGATTTATAGCCGTTCACGTAGAGGTTGCCGGCCAAGGTCCCACTTGCCAGCCGGCATGGTCGCATGTTAGAGTTCCCTGACGTCGGGCAGGCCGGGTTCTTCCCGGCTTTTTTATTTCGGTAGCATGCCAAAAACGCGCTATTCTTTAACGTATAAACAATCATGACGAGAAAACCATTACATAAGCCGGAACTCCTCGCTCCGGCCGGCAGCCTGGAGGCGTTCTTTGCCGCCATGGAATTCGGCGCCGATGCGGTGTACGTGGGTCTCAAGGAGTTCTCCGCCCGGGCCAAGGCCAAGAACGTTAACCGCGATGAGCTGGAGCGCATGGTCGGCTACGCCCATGCCCGCCGGAAGAAGGTCTTTCTGACTCTCAACACCCTGGTCAAGGAGAAGGAGCTGTCGCACCTGATCGACGTCATGGCGGCCGTCGAGGCGATTGGCATCGATGCAATCATTCTTCAGGACCTGGGTGTCTGGCGACTGGCTCGGCGGCACTTCGCCGGTCTGGAGCTGCACTCCTCGACGCAATTGACGATTCACAACAGTGCCGGAGTGCAGATGGCCGAACGTCTCGGTTTTTCGCGCGCCGTGTTGGCGCGCGAGCTGAGCCTCGACGAAATCATCGCAATCCGCAGCGAAACGACGCTCGACCTCGAACACTTCATCCACGGCGCCCACTGCTTCTCCCTCTCCGGCCAGTGCAGCTTCTCCTCCTGGCTCGGCGGCATGAGCGGCAACCGCGGGCGCTGCGCCCAGCCCTGCCGGCGGCGTTACCACCATAAAGGCAAGGACGGCTACTATTTCTCGCCCAACGACCTCTCCGCGATCGATCTGTTGCCGGATCTCGCCGAAGCCGGAATCATGAGCTTCAAGATCGAAGGCCGGATGAAGAGCGCCGAATACGTGGCCAACGTCGTCAGGGCCTACCGCATGGTCCTCGATGCAACGGAACGGACCAGGCCTGCGGCCATCGGTGAGGCCAAGGAGCTGCTCAAGGAGTCGTTCGGCCGGCAGCCGACCCGCGGTTTCCTGCCGGGCAAAACGCCGACCGACATGATCAATCCCGGGGTGCACGGCGCGACCGGTCGCCTGATCGGCAATGTCGAGCGTTGCCAGGGTGGGCAACTGAGTTTCACGACGCGAGATCCGCTGCATCTCGGTGACCGGCTGCGCATCCAGCCGGCAACCGACAAGCCGGGCTCGGCATTCACGATCCGCGACCTGCGCCAGGCCGGCAGACCGGTCAATCACGTCAGCAGGAACCAGAGGCTCTCGGTTGGTTCGCCGCCGGACAAAAACTTTCGCAGCGGGGACCTCATCTACAAGGTCTCTTCCGGGCAGGCCTTCTCCTTAAGCCAATCGGCCTGTCGCAAACGCCTGGAAAGTATCACCCCCGGCGAAGCTGTAATCGATCTCGCCATCGCCATGCCGACAGCTGAAATGATCGAACTGAGCGCTGCCTGTCACGGGCTGTCCCTGACCAGGTCTTACGAGGTCGAATCTTTCCCGGCCAAGGATCGGCCGCTCTCCGAAGAGGTGCTGGCCAAGGTGTTCGGCAAGACCGGGCAACTGCCCCTTGCCCTGGGACCTCTGGTTTGCGGGGAATTGCCTGCAGTGGTCCTGCCGTTGAGCAGGCTCAACGCCATCCGTCGCGAATTCTACCAGGAGCTGGCCGACCTGCTGCAAGACCGACAGCACCAGGCCCGCACCGACCACCGTCGCCAGGCGATGGCCGACCTGGTCCCGGCCGGGAATGCCGTGGAACAAGCCGTGCACCTGGCTGTCGTCATCGGCAACATCCGGGATCTCTCTCTGCTCAAGCAGGACGAAGTTGATGAGCTGATCGTGCCGCTGACGCTGGGTGCCTCGAGCAAGCTTTTGTCCGGACATCGCACGGCCCTGAAGAATCCGGGCCGCATCATCTGGGATCTGCCGCTGGCGATCTTCGATGCCGACTGGCCCGGGTTTGAAACCGAAGTCGAGCAGTTGATCGACCTGGGCTTCCGGCGCTTCCGCCTGCAGAACATCGGCCAGTTCATGCTGTTTGGCGACCGGGACGATCTGCTCCTGGAGAGCGGCTACCGGCTCTTTACCACCAACAGCCAGGCTGCCTGCGCATGGCGTGAACTGGGGCTTGCGGCGGCGACGCTTTATGTCGAAGATGATCGCGATAACCTGGCCGCAGTCCTCAACCGTCAGACCGGTTTGCCGCTGGCTGTGACGGTGTACGCCAATCTGCCGATGATGATTTCACGGATTCCACTACCCGGCGTCAAAGCCGATCGGCCGGTGGTTTCCGACCGCGGCGAAGCATACCGGGTCGACAATCGGACCGGTCTCACGATCGTGCGACCGGATCAGGATTTTTCCCTGCTCGGCCATCTCGGCGAGCTGCAGCAGATGGGCTGTCGTCGTTTTGTCGTCGACCTCTCCCACCTCGGATTATCCTCCCTCGAAACCGCGCAGGTCCTGTCGGCTTTCAGGAGAGATGCAAGTTTACCCGAGACATCGAGCTTTAATTTTCTGCAAGAGATGATCTAGATAAGTGAAATGTGAAAAGTGAAAGGTAAAAAGATCTAACCCACAGACGTTCCCTTTTCAATTATTTACTTCACCTTTTACGTTTAACTTTTTACCTTTTTCAAAATAAGTAAGGCTTTCAATGAAACATATCGAAATACTGACAACCGATACCGAGGTCGCTGAACTGGCCGGGCAACTCGCGGCGGAGACGGCGATCGCCGTCGACCTGGAGGCTGATTCCCTGCACAACTACCAGGAAAAGATCTGCCTGATGCAGATTTCGACCATGCAGTGGACCGTGCTGATCGATACCCTCGCAGCGACTGACCTCAGCCCGCTGCGGCCGGTCTTTGCCAACCCGGCGATTCGCAAGATCTTCCACGCCGCCGATTACGACTTGCGCAGCCTGAAGCGCGATTTCGATCTGAAGGTGCACGGTCTCTTCGATACCATGATCAGCGCGCAGCTGCTCGGTGAAGAGCGAATTGGTCTGGCAGACCTGCTGAACAAGTATTTCAATGTCGAGCTTGACAAGAAATACCAGAAGGCCGACTGGTCACAGCGTCCCCTGCCCGACGAGATGATTCGTTACGCAGCCGCCGACACCAATTACCTGCATCGCCTGATGGACCTTCTCGTCGAGCGACTGGAGACACTGGGGCGGATGAGTTGGGTTGCCGAGGAGTGCGCGCTGCTCGAGGAGGTACGTTTTGCCGATAACAGCGGTCCGCTCTGTCTGCGTTTCAAGGGTGCCGGCACCCTGACGCGCCGCGAGCTCGGAGTGCTTGAATGTCTCCTGCAGTGGCGGGAGGGTGAAGGTGCCAGACTGGACCGGCCGGTTTACAAGATCCTCGGCAACAAAACCCTGCTGGAACTTGCCCAGCGCATGCCGCAGGAGAAAAACGGTTTGCGCGGCATCGAAGGCTTACCGCCCCGGTTGGTCGAACGTTTCGGCAAGTCGCTGCTGGCCGCCGTTGTCAGGGGCAGGGCAATCCCCGAGGAGGAACTGCCGCTCTTCCCCCGACAATCCCGCAAGCTGAGGGACCCGGCCCGCGAAGACCGCTTCAAGTTGCTGAAGAAGTGGCGCGAGAAAGAAGCGGCAAAGTATGCCCTTGACCCGGGCGTTCTGATCAACAATTTTGCCCTCGATGCGCTGGCCCTGGCGAATCCGCAGTCGGCGACCGAACTGGACAGGTTCGCCGGGTTGAAGGCGTGGCAGAAGGCTGAACTTGGTGATGGCCTGCTTGGCGCCCTGGCCTGAAGACGACGATGAAGAAACTGCATACCTTCACGCTTGCTGATCGCGCCGAAGCCGGTCTGCTCAAGGAACTCCTGGAGCGGGAAGGTGTCGCTTGCCTGATCCGCAACGAACAACTCTTTGCCGCACTCGGCGAAATTCCCTTTCTTGAATGTTTCCCGGAGCTCTGGGTGGTCGACAACGAAGTCTGGCCGCGGGCCAAATCGCTGCTCGAGAGCTGGCTCAAGGAGGATGTCACTTCCGCACCCTGGACTTGTCCGTCTTGCGGGGAGAAACTGGAGGGCCAATTCGGGTCCTGCTGGAAGTGTGGAGGCGCGAGGGACGCGTGACAAGAAAAGCTGTTGACCACTGATCACATCTGATCAAATCGGATTTAAATAAAACGCAACGGATTACTCCCCTGTAACTTGTCTTTGTCTAACATATTCATACATGACCACCGAGGCGGCAATGCTGACGTTAAGGCTCTGCACGCTGCCGAACTGCGGAATGGTCAGCCTCTGCAGCTCCGGATAACCCTGCGGTTCGAAACTGCAGCCGAACTCCTCATGCCCCAGAACGAAAGCGCTTTTGAGCGGCAGTTCCGTTGCACAGAGTGATGCTGCTCCCTCCGGGTCGAGCAGGAAGAAGCTGTAGCCCTGCCCGGTCAGGTCGGCATAACAACCGTCGAAGCTTTCGTGGAAGACCGCCGGGACCTTGCGGAACGAACCCTTGGCGGGAGACGGGTCGAAGGGCCCGATCTTGACCAGGTGCACGGCGCCGGCGCCGAAGGCTTCGGCGCTGCGAAAGATCTTGCCGACATTGAAGCCGGGCTTGAGCTGGTCGAGGACCAGCACAAACTCGTGCGCTCCCGGCCTGGCCAGCAGGTTGCGTCGGCGCTCCTTGTTGTAGCGCAGCAGCATCTGCCGGTAGGATTCTTTGCGAGTCATCTTTTTCCTGTTCTCTTGCTTAAATAGGGACAGCTCTTGCCATTGTCCCCTTGGACTCCAAGACAGATGCGAAAGTTTTCAAGTTCCTTATCAGCTGGTTACAAGTTGTCTCATCAGCATCTTCTAGCCACCCCATATAAGGGGCCCGCGCTGCGCTGGGCATAGACGTCCGCATGATTTCCGTGATTTCTAACGGCGTATGTGTACGGGGTCCGGACCGTTGCAGGGGGCCTCACGGTACGATTTCTTGACCCGGTGGCCAATAGTAGCATTGTGCTCGATGAATCAGCGTATAACTCTTGCAGTTGCAAACAAATTCAGAAGTATAGGCCCGTTAGCCGCAACCGGAAGTAAATGGATGCAAACCAACCGGGCAAGACCCGCTGCTTTAGCGGGTCTTGCCCGGAATCCCTGCCTCGGTCATCGGTCGCGGGTCGAGCAGGCGGTCCAGCTCGTAATCCGGCAGGACGTCTTCCGCGAGGGCAACCTCCCGGACGGTCTTGCCGGTTTCATGGGCTTGCTTGGCAATCGCCGCGGCTCGGTCGTAGCCGATCACCGGGGCCAGGGCCGTGCACATTGCCAGGCTCTCTTCGATCAACCCCTCGCAGCGCTCCCGGTTGGCTGTCAGGCCCTGCAGGCAGCGTTCGTCAAACTGGTCGACCGCATTGGTCAGAAGGTCGATCGATTGCAGCAGGTTGTGCGCCATCATCGGCATCATCACGTTTAATTCAAAATTCCCGGACAAGCCGCCGAGGGTGATGGCGGCATCGTTGCCAACCACCTGGGCGCAGACCTGCATGAGGCTCTCCGCCATGACCGGGTTGACCTTGCCGGGCATGATCGAGCTGCCCGGCTGTACGGCCGGCAGCTGCAGCTCACCAAGACCGCAGCGCGGCCCGCTGGCCAAAAACCGGATATCGTTGGCGATTTTGAAGAGGGCGACGGCCGTGGTCTTCAGCGCACCGCTGGCGGCGACCACCTGCTCCTTGCCGGCCTGTGCGGCAAAATGGTCCTTTGCTTCCCGGAGCGGCAACCCGGTGACCTCGGCCAACCCGGCAATCACCCTTTGGGCAAACTCGGGGTGGGTGTTGAGCCCGGTACCGACCGCCGTACCGCCGAGCGGCAGTTCGCAGAGACCGTCGAGAGCCCGGTCCAGTTCGGCGGCTACCATGGTCACCTGGCGGAAGTAGCCGCCGAAGATCTGGCCAAGCCTGATCGGCGTGGCGTCCTGCAGGTGAGTCCTGGCGATGGTGACGATGTCGTCGAATTCACGGGCTTTTGCCCCGAGCGTTTTACTTAAGTCATTGAGCGCTGAGAGCAGGCTTTCGCGGATCTCCACTGCTGCGGCAAGATGCATGGCGGTGGGAATGACGTCATTGCTCGACTGGCCGTAATTGACATGATCGTTGGGGTGCACGGTGCGGCTGCCGAGGTCCTCGCCGAGCAGCTGGCAGGCCCGGTTGGCAATCACCTCGTTGGCGTTCATGTTGGTGCTGGTGCCGGAACCGGTCTGGAAAATATCGAGGGGAAAATGGTCGTCAAGGTCGCCGGTAATCACTTCCTCGGCGGCATCCATAATCGCCAGGGCGATGCGCTCGTCGAGCAGGCCAAGCTCGCGATTGATCTTGGCGGCATGTTCCTTGACCATGCCGAGCGCGCGCAGGAAGGGGCGCGGGAAGCCGATCCCGGAAATCATGAAGTTGTCACGGGCCCGGGCGGTCTGGGCGCCGTAAAGGGCGTCAGCAGGCACGGTCATGGCGCCCATGGAATCCTGTTCGGTACGGGTTGCGGACATAAATAAATCTCCTTATCAACGATGGAGTCAGTTCAGCGTTATCAGTTAATATGCTTTGACATCTTCCTGAAATCATTAGCGGTTTTTCTTGTTCAGCATATCAGCAGGAGAGCCGCTGTCAATCTTTGTCGAGTATGTTTAGGCTCTTGAAATAATTTTAGTTTCACTAAAGTTTTGTCTCCGCTATGATGGCCGCCTATGTCTTCCTATGCCTTTACATTAATTCTTTTTTCCGCCCTGATGCATGCCCTCTGGAACTTGCTGGTCAAGCGTAGCGGGGACAAGACCGTTTTCATCTGGTGGATGTTTGCTACGTCATGCAGCCTGATGACCCTGGCGCTGCCGCTGGTCGGGCCCTTCCCCGCTCTCTCCTGGCGCGTCATCGGTCTCGCCGCGGTCGGGGCGCTCTGTTTCATGCTTTATCACCTGTTCTCAGGTCGTGCCTATCGTGGCGGCGACCTTTCGATCATTTATCCGCTGGCCCAGACGGCGATGTTCTGGGTGCCGATCTGGGGTATTCTGTTGCTTGGCGAAAAGGTCTCGGGGCTCGGCATCGCGGGAATTCTGCTGATTCTGTTCGGGGCCTATTCGATCCAGCTGAAGGCCCTGGCCTGGAGCGAGGTGGTCCGGCCGTTTCGCAACTTGCGTGATCCTGCCGTACTGGCGGCCCTGGCCGCAGGCTTTATTTATTCGATCGGTGCGGTGATCGACAAGACCGGCGTGATGCTCTATCCGCCCTTTCATTTCACCTTCCTGCTGGTTTTCTTCATGCTGCAGTTCATGACCCTGAATATCATGCGGCCCAAGTACCGTGGACGGATCATGGCCGAATACCGGAACCACCGGTTCCTGGTGATTGCCGCGGGGCCGGTGATCATGGCGTCCTTCCTCAGCTTCCGTTACGGACTGCAACTGGCGCCGATGAGCTATGCGGTGCCGGTGCGCCAGGTCAGCCTGCTGATCGGCGTCCTGATCGGTGTCATGTTCCTCGGCGAGACCTCCGGCCGGATTCGCTTTACCGCGGCCTTTCTGATCCTCTGCGGGGCTGCTTTGATCCGGCTCGGATGAATAAAGCCACCAAGACTCAAAGACACGAACAGATCAAAACCGGGTTTGTCCTTTTCTCTTTGGCCTGATTCCCTTACAATATTTTTCTCTTTGTGACTTGGTGTCTTTGCGGTTAAAGGTTTTGCATATGAAAAACATTGCCAACTTTCTCTTCGAAGCAGGCATGCTCAAGCGTACGCCGCGCACCGGGTTCCAGTTCCTCGGTTCCGGTGCCGAATCGGTTGCCGAGCATATCTTTCGTACCAGCCTGATCGGCTACACCCTCGCCCAGCTCGACGATGAAGCCGATGCCGGCCGGGTGGTGCTGCTCTGTCTGTTTCACGATATCCCCGAGGCGCGCACCGGCGACCTCAACTATGTCAACAAGAAGTACGTCAGGGTCGATGAACGCAAGGCCGTCGAAGACCTGGCCCGCACCCTGCCCTTCGGTGACGACTATCGCAGCCTGCATGAGGAGTTCGCGGCGAAACAGACCCGTGAGGCATGCCTGGCCCACGATGCCGACCAGCTGGAGATGATCCTGGCGCTCAAGGAGTACAAGGACCTCGGCAACCGTTACGCTGACGAATGGTATCCGGCCACCGTCAAGCGGCTGCAGACCGCGAACGCCCGGACCCTGGCGGAGACGATCTGGGAAACCGACTCGACGCGCTGGTGGTTCGATGACGATATCGACTGGTGGGTTAGAGGCGGGAGCTAGAAGCGGGGACTGGAGGCTGGGGGCTGGGGACGGGTTAAGGCGAAGGCTTGACGCAACCAGCGAGAGGTGTTAGAACTCTCCTCTTTCGAATTGGGGATAATTGACAGGTTACCCTTTTTACTTTTCACCTTTCACGTTTCACTGAATTGCGGAGCAATTCCAATGCTCGATCTCAAATTCCTGCGAGACAACCTGGATGAAGTCGAACGTCGACTGGTCACCCGAGGTGATGCGGTTGATCTCGGCAGCTTTCGCGAACTCGATGGCCGCCGCCGGGAACTGCTCGGTGAGGCGGAAACCCTCAAGGCGGAACGCAACCAGGTCTCCGCGTTGATCGGCAAGGCCAGGGACAAGAGCCAGGTGCAGGGCGAGATCGCCCGCATGAAGGATGTCTCGGCGGCGATCAAGGAACTCGACGAGGCACTGCGCCAGGTCGAGGAAGACCTCAACGGTCTGCTGTTAACCCTGCCGAACCTGCCTGACCCGGAGTGCCCGGTCGGCGCCTCGGAGGAGGACAACCCGGAAGTCAGCCGCTGGGGAACGCCGCGCGAGTTCAGCTTCGAACCGAAGGCGCATTGGGATATCGGCGAAGATCTCGAGATTATCGATTTCGAACGTGCGACCAAGATTACCGGTGCCCGTTTCGCCCTCTCCAGGGGGGCCGGTGCCCGGCTCGAGCGCGCCCTGATCAACTTCATGCTCGATACCCACACTGCTGGCGACAGGTATACCGAGATGCTGCCGCCCTTCATGGTCAATCGCGACGCCATGACCGGCACCGGCCAGCTGCCGAAGTTCGAGTCCGACCTCTTCCACCTCGAAGACCCTGATTACTTCCTGATTCCGACCGCGGAAGTGCCGGTGACCAACGTTTTTCGCGAAGAGATCCTCGACGGTGCACTGCTGCCGATCTGTTATGCGGCCTATACACCCTGCTTCCGCAAGGAGGCCGGTGCCCACGGCCGCGACACCCGCGGGTTGATCCGTCAGCACCAGTTCAACAAGGTCGAGCTGGTCAAGTTCACCCGGCCGGAAGATTCCGATGCTGAGCTTGCCAGGCTTTTGGCTGATGCCGAAGGGATCCTGAAGGCGCTTGAACTGCCCTACCGGGTGGTCGATCTCTGCACCGCCGATATCGGCTTCTCGGCCGCCCGGACCTTCGACATCGAAGTCTGGCTGCCCGGTCAGCAGGCCTACCGCGAGATCTCATCCTGCTCGAATTTCCGCGACTTCCAGGCGCGCCGCGCCAGGATCCGCTTCCGCCGCGAGGCGGGCAGCAAGCCGGAGTTCGTACATACCCTGAACGGATCCGGCCTGGCCGTCGGTCGCACTTTGGTGGCGGTGCTGGAGAACTACCAGCAGGAGGACGGTTCGGTGATCGTCCCCGAGGTTTTACGCCCCTACATGGGCGGATTGGAAAAAATCGGTTGATACGAAGCGCCGCTTCGTATAAATAGTATCAGCACGGAGGAGTGGCCGAGTGGTTGAAGGCGGCGGTCTTGAAAACCGTTGACGTGAGAGCGTCCGTGGGTTCGAATCCTACCTCCTCCGCCAAATTTAAAGATTGAAAAATGCGGATGACAGCACTACACTGTGCGTCCGCAAAATATGTAGATAGCGGAGAGGTGACCGAGCGGCCGAAGGTGGCACCCTGCTAAGGTGTTGTACGGGCAACTGTACCGAGGGTTCGAATCCCTCCCTCTCCGCCAGTTTTAGCTACAGGCTTGAAAAAGCTTGACTTTCGGTACGCTATAAGCGATAAACCGTGTTCCTTTGCGCCGCTAGCTCAGCTGGATAGAGCGTCTGACTACGGATCAGAAGGTCGGGAGTTCGAATCTTCCGCGGCGCGCCAATTAAATCAAGGACTTAGCCCATTATACGGCTAAGTCCTTTTTTAATTTCGAGGCTGTGTGGTCTGTGGAGGTTCCGGTGAATATCAGTTACACCGATTGATCAAATTGACGACCACTTTGACTATGGTGTCTTTCTCTTCCGGCTTGCTTTCGGCAATCAACAGGGTCAGGGCGACCAATGTATTATCGGCCAAACGCTTGCTGCCGTCGGCACGATAGAGGATGTTGTTGGAGTTCAGGAAGTAGATGAAGAGGGCCGCGGCGATTCGCTTGTTGCCATCGCTGAAAGCATGGTTCTTAACAATAAAGTAGAGCAGGTTGGCAGCTTTCTCTTCGGCGCTGGGATATAGCTCTTTACCGTCGAACGTCTGGTAAATTGCGCCGATGGCGCTCTTGAAACCCTGATCTTTCTCGATG
>Ga0210074_1000450_pt1 | contig 14566 bp, 12 predicted proteins | sample China_Galinas_Co_FD_184860 | JGI IMG/M metagenome (GOLD analysis project Ga0210074, IMG submission 184860) | Wetland microbial communities from San Francisco Bay, California, USA, that impact long-term carbon sequestration -... | ecosystem: Environmental > Aquatic > Marine > Wetlands ... | reverse complement strand
TGTCCTTATTCATGGCGACGCGGCTTTTGCAGGGCAGGGTGTCGTTACCGAGACATTCCAGATGTCGCAGACCAACGGCTTCCGTACCGGTGGCACGGTGCACATCGTGATCAACAACCAGATCGGCTTTACGACCAGTCGCCCGTCCGATGCCCGTTCGACGGACTATTGCAGCGACGTTGCGAAGATGATCGAGGCGCCGATTTTTCACGTCAACGGAGACGATCCCGAGGCTGTCATCTTCGTCACCCGGCTCGCGCTCGCGTATCGGCAGAAATTCAGGAAAGACGTGGTGGTCGACCTCGTCTGCTACCGGCGCCATGGACACAACGAAGCGGACGAACCTGCGGCGACCCAGCCGATCATGTACGGCCGCATCCGTAATCACCCGACGACGCGCGAACTGTATGCGAAACGCCTGCAACAGAACGGGCTTATCGAAGCAAAGACAGCCGCGGCGTACCAGGATGATTACCGCGATCGACTGGATCGCGGGGAACCGGTACCGAAATCGTCGCTCGGCATGATCGGCAACGAGTACACGGTCGACTGGTCGCCTTACGTGAATACCCCCTGGGATGCCCCGGTCGACACCACGATCAGCCCGAAGACGGCGGCCGATCTCGGTACAGCGATTTCGACCATGCCGCCGGATATGAAACCGCACGGGCGCGTGCAACGTATCATCGACGAGCGCAAGAAGATGGCCGCCGGCAAATCAGACATGGACTGGGGATTTGCAGAAACGATGGCTTATGCGTCGTTGCTCAAGGACGGTGACAATGTGCGGCTGGTCGGGCAGGACAGCGGGCGTGGTACGTTCTTTCATCGCCATGCGGTGATTCACAACCAGGTTAACAACCGGGAGTACGTGCCACTGTCACACATCGTCGATCGTCCGGATGCCTTCCGGGTGATTGATTCGCTGTTGTCGGAGGAAGCCGTGATGGGCTTCGAGTACGGCTATGCGAGCACCTCGCCCGATACGCTGGTGATCTGGGAAGGCCAGTTCGGTGATTTCGCCAATGGCGCACAGGTCGTCATCGACCAGTTCATCAGTTCCGGCGAAGCCAAGTGGGGCCGCCTCTGCGGACTGACGCTGTTCCTCCCGCATGGTTACGAGGGGCAGGGACCCGAGCATTCGTCGGCGCGGCTCGAGCGCTTCCTGCAGCTGTGCGCCGAGCACAACATGCAGGTTTGTGTACCATCGACGCCGGCACAGATGTTTCATCTGCTGCGGCGCCAGCAGGTGCGCGCGTTCCGCAAGCCGCTTATCGTGATGACGCCCAAAAGCCTGCTGCGGCACAAGATGTCGGTGTCTCCGTTAAGTGATTTGTCGGGCGGCCGTTTCGAACTCATCATTCCCGAAATCGAGGCGATCGCGCCGAAAAAAACGCGGCGACTGGTATTTTGCAGTGGCAAGGTCTACTTCGATCTGCTCGAGGCACGAGAAGTGCAGGGCATCGACGACATTGCCATTATTCGCATCGAGCAGCTTTACCCGTTTCCGATCGAGCAATATGCGGAGATCCTCGGAGAGTATGAAAAGGTCGAGGAAATTGTCTGGTGCCAGGAGGAGCCGCAGAATCAGGGTGCCTGGTATCAGATCAAGCATCGTCTTCAGGAGCCGCTGCATGACAAGCAACAGCTCTACTACGCAGGCCGGGATGGCGCCGCGGCACCGGCATCCGGCATCTTCAAGGTGCACCTTCAGCAACAACAGGCGCTGGTCGAAGCCGCTCTCGACATTCACAGCGAGGCCAGCAAAGCCGTCAAGCCTGAGAAGACCAAACGGAAGAAGAAATGACTATTGAGATCAAGGTACCCGCACTACCCGAGTCAGTGTCCGATGCGACACTGGCCAACTGGCACAAGAAAGTGGGCGACTCGGTCGAGCGCGACGAGAACCTCGTCGATCTCGAGACGGACAAGGTCGTCCTCGAAGTGCCGGCGCCGGCCGCGGGTGTTATCAAGGAAATTCGCGTCGAGGACGGCGCAACGGTGACAGCAGGTGACGTGCTGGCCATTCTCGACGAAGGCGCTGGTGCCGCATCCGGTGCGGACGAGGACGACACCCGGGACCAGGACCGCGATGCCGGCGAGGACGAGCCCGATGCCACGGATGACGGGGGCGAGGACGAGGAACAGGACAAGGATAGCGGTGCCGGGAAGCGCGCGGAGCGAAAGAGTGACGGCCCCGTCAAGACGAGTCCGGCAGTGCGCCGGCTGCTCGAGGAGCATGATCTCGACGCGACGATGGTCGCGGGCACCGGCAAGGATGGCCGCCTGACCAAGGCGGATGTCATGGCATTTCTCAAAGAGGACGACAGCAACAACGTGACGCCGGGCGAGGGAGCTGCCGAGCGCGTCGCGACAGAGGGTACTGTCGGGCCGGAACGCAGCGAGAAGCGTGTGCCGATGTCGCGCTTGCGTGCGCGGATCGCCGAGCGCCTGGTCGAAGCCCAGCACACTGCGGCAATGCTGACGACGTTCAACGAAGTCGACCTGACCGAAGTCATGGCAATGCGCAGCCGCTACCGGGATACGTTCGAGAAGAAGCACGGTGTGCGCCTCGGCTTCATGTCGTTCTTCGCCAAGGCCGCCGTGGAGGCGTTGAAAAAGTTTCCGGTCGTCAACGCATCGGTGGACGGCAACGATATTCTCTATCATAACTATTACGATATCGGCATCGCCGTCTCCAGCGACCGGGGATTGCTGGTACCGGTCATTCGCGATGTGGACCAGATGAGTTTTGCTGAATTCGAGTCGACTCTCGGTGAAATGGCCGGCAAGGCGCAGGATGGTTCGATCAGCATCGACGACCTCACCGGCGGCACGTTCACCATTACCAACGGTGGTATTTTCGGCTCGATGATGTCCACGCCGATTCTCAACCAGCCACAAAGCGCTATCCTCGGCATGCATTCGATCCAGCAGCGGCCGATGGTCGTCGACGGTGACATCGTCGCGCGGCCGATGATGTACCTGGCGCTGACGTATGATCATCGCATCATCGATGGCAAGGAAGCGGTGCAGTTCCTCGTGTCGATCAAGGAGCAACTGGAAGACCCCGGACGCCTGCTGCTGCAGGTTTGACCGACCTAACAGACAATCAGGATTTGAGAGACTAATGAGCAAGACTTTTGATGTCGTAGTGATTGGCGCCGGCCCGGCCGGCTATATTGGTGCAATTCGAGCCGCGCAACACGGGCTGTCGGTAGCCTGTATCGATGAATGGCAAAACAAGGACGGCAAGAACGCGTTCGGTGGCACCTGCCTCAATGCCGGCTGCATTCCCTCCAAAGCCCTGCTGGAGTCGTCGGAGCTTTATCACCGCGCTGAACACGAGTTCAAAAAGCACGGTATCAAGGTCGGCGGCGTCGACATGGATATTGCCGCGATGCAAAAACGTCGTGCCGGCATCGTCCGCCAGCTGACGGGCGGCATCGCCGGCCTGTTCAAGGCCGCCGGTGTAGAAGGACTCATAGGCCACGGTCGTTTGCTGAAAGACCGCAAGGTGGAATTTACGCCGCGGGATGGCGACAAGGAAATCATCGAGGCTAAACACGTGATTCTGGCTTCGGGATCGGCCCCTATCGAGTTGAAAATAGCGCCATTCGACCACGAGCAGATTATCGATTCGTGGGATGCGCTGGAACTCGACGCCGTGCCGCAACGGCTGGGTGTCGTTGGTGCCGGCGTTATCGGCCTGGAGCTCGGCAGTGTCTGGGCGCGCCTCGGTTCGGAAGTGACCGTGCTCGAGGCCATGGAAGATTTCCTTTTCATGGCAGATCGTGATGTCGCCAGGGTTGCGGCCAAGGAGTTCAAGAAGCAGGGGCTCGATATCAAGCTTGGTGCGAAAGTGGGCAAGGCGAGCGCCGGCAAGAAAGGCGTCAAGGTCGAATACGAAGACAAGGACGGTGCGCAAACACTCGAGGTCGACAAGCTCATCGTCGCCGTTGGGCGCCGGCCGGTTACCGGTGATCTGTTCGCCGACGACGCGGGCATCCAGCTCGACGAACGTGGCTTTATCGTCGTCGACGATGAATGCCGTACACGCGTCAAAGGCGTCTTCGCGATCGGCGATTGCGTCCGCGGCCCGATGCTTGCGCACAAGGGCTCCGAAGAGGGCGTCATGGCTGCCGACCTGATTGCCGGCGAGATTGCCGAAATGAATTACGACGTCATTCCATCGGTGCTCTACACCAGCCCGGAAATTGCCTGGACGGGCAAGACCGAGGCCGAGGTGAAGGAGAGCGGCAGGGCCTACAAGACCGGCCAGTTCCCGTTCGCGGCCAGCGGGCGCGCCAAGGCGATGGAACAAACTGCAGGCTTTGTGAAAATCATTTCGTCCGAAGACGATGACGAGGTGCTCGGCGTCCACATCGTCGGGCCGATGGCCGGTGAGCTGATTTCGGAAGCGGTGCTGGCCCTTGAATTCTCGGCGAGTACTGAAGACATTCAGCGCACGATCCACGCGCACCCGAGCCTGGCCGAGGCCGTTCACGAAGCGGCGCTCGCGGTCGACAACAAAGCGCTGAATTTCCCGAACAAGTAGCGGCGGCGCCCCGGTTGCAGGAGCAGCCGGGCGGTCGCGGCCGGCGCCGCTACAGCAAGAGACCGGTAGCGCCTACTTCTTCCAGAAATCGGCGTTCTTGATCCCGAGGGCCTCCGGGTCAAATGTGTAGTTCTTGACACCGGCTTTGCGCTGCGCTTCGTAGTCCTTGAGCGCTTTCATCGCCGGACTGCCCATGAAGAACAGTATCAGGATGCCGATGATGTTCAGCCAGGCCATCACGCCGACGCCGATATCGCCGAGCGCCCACGCAATATCCGCGGAGCGAATCGTGCCGTAGAAGACCGAGGCCATCAGCGCAATCTTCAGCGCCGTGATTTCATAAGGAATGCGGAAGGTGCGGCGAATGTAGGCCACGTTGGTTTCGGCGATATAGTAGTAGGCAAGCAACGTCGTGAATGCGAAGAAGAACAAAGCTATCGCAACAAAGGTCTTGCCCATGCCACCCATGACGCTTTCGAGTGCGAGTTGCGTGAACGCCGGGCTCGCAATCGTGATGTCGCTGCCGAGAACGCCGCCGCTGATCGCCTCTCCGAGACCGACCACGTAATACTGCTGTGTGATCAGGATCATGAACGCGGTTGCCGAGCAGACGAACAGCGTGTCGACATAGACCGAGAATGCCTGCACCAGGCCCTGCTGCGCAGGATGCTGCACCTCCGAGGCCGCCGCAGCGTGGGGGCCGGTTCCCTGGCCGGCCTCGTTTGAATAGACGCCGCGCTTGACGCCCCAGCCTATGGCAGCGCCGACACCTGCCATCGGCGTGAAGGCATCCCGGAGAATCAAGGCGATAATTCCCGGCACCTCGGATGCATGCAGTGCGATGATCGCGAGCGCCATGATGATGTAGCCGATCGCCATGAACGGCACGACTACTTGCGTCACGTGAGCGATCCGCTTGACGCCGCCGAAGATGATAAAGCCGAGCACCGCAACGATCACCACAGCCGTTACCAGCTTGGTCAGGCTGATGCTGCCGAGGAACGAGTCGATGATCGTGTCACCACCGAGCGCCAGCTCGGCGGCGTTGCCGATACTGTTGGATTGCACGCCCGGCAGCAGAAGGCCGACCGCGACGATGGTACAAATGGCGAAAATCCAGGCGTACCACTTCTGGCCCATCGCCTTTTCGATGTAATAGGCCGGGCCACCGCGATACTGTCCTTCGTCGACTTCCTTGTATATCTGGCCGAGGGTGGACTCGACGTAGGCCGTCGATGCGCCAAGGAAAGCAACGACCCACATCCAGAACACCGCGCCTGGCCCGCCAAAGCCGATAGCCGCCGCAACGCCGGCGATATTGCCGGTGCCGACACGACCGGACAGGGACACGGCCAGCGCCTGGAAAGAGGAAATGCCTTCGGCCGATTCCTTGCCCTTGAAAAGCAGTCGGATCATTTCGCGGAACAGCCGGACCTGGACGAAACGGGTCAGGATCGAGAAAAACAGGCCGGCGCCGAGGCACAGGTAGACGAGATAATTGCTCCAGATAAATCCGTTCAGCGTGTCAACGAATGCTTGCATGCCGTTCCCCCATTCTTTTTCGTCGTCGGCGCAGTGGATAGTAACCGAAATCGCGATATAGTGTGCCCGGGCAACGAAGGAGCTGCACCATGTTGTGGTGGCAATGGATGATTTTAGGAGCGATCCTGCTGGGGGCCGAGATGTTTGCCATCGACGCCCAGTTCTACCTCGTGTTTCTCGGCCTGTCGGCCGCATTGGTGGGGCTTGCCGGCCTGTTCGGGATCAACATGGAACTGTGGGTGCAGTGGACCGTGTTCGGCGTGCTGTCGCTGCTGTGCATGTTTACGTTTCGCCGGCAGCTTTACGAGAAGATTCGCGGCAACGTCGAAGGCTTCCGCGACTCGCTAGCGGGCGAAACCGTCACCGTTGGGCAGGACCTGGCAGCGGGCGGTGAGATGCGCCTCGAATACCGTGGATCACAGTGGACCGTACGCAATGTCGGCACGGCGCCGATTACGGGCGGCTCCAGGGCAAGAGTCGTCAAGTCAGATGGCCTGACGTTGCACATCGAAGCGGAATAGGGAAGGAGAATCTTGATGGATACCGGTTTCATAGTCGCATTGGTAGTCGCATTCCTGATTATCGTCGTCATCGCCAAGACGGCGGTTATCGTTCCGCAGCAAAATTCCTACGTGATCGAGCGGCTTGGCAAGTACAGCAAGACGCTCAACGCAGGTTTTCATATCCTGGTGCCGTTTTTCGAGAGAGTCGCTTACAAGCACACGCTGAAAGAGCAGGCAGTCGATATCGCTGAACAGATCTGTATCACCAAGGACAACGTCCAGGTGGGCGTCGACGGTGTGCTTTACATGCAGGTACTCGAACCTGATCGCGCCTCTTACGGCATCGGCAATTACATGTTCGCGATCTCCCAGCTCGCGCAGACCACGCTGCGTAGCGAAATCGGCAAGATCGACCTGGACCGCACCTTCGAGGAACGCGGCACGATCAACCAGAACGTCGTGTCCGAACTCGACAAGGCAAGCGATCCGTGGGGCGTCAAGGTCCTGCGCTACGAGATCAAGAACATCAATCCGCCACGCGACGTACTCAGTGCGATGGAAAAGCAAATGCGTGCCGAGCGCGAAAAGCGTGCCGTCGTGTTGACGTCTGAAGGCGTGCGTGACGCCAAGATCAACGAGGCCGAGGGCGAGAAGCAACGCGTCATCAAGGAATCCGAGGCCGCGAAAATGCAGCAGATCAACGAAGCACAGGGTGAAGCCGAGGCCATTCTCGCCGTCGCGCAGGCAACGGCGGAGGGCCTGCGCAAGGTCGCCAACGCGGTCATCGACCAGGGTGGTGCCGAAGCCATGCAGCTGCGTATTGCCGAGCAGTACATCGGTGAATTCGGCAATCTCGCGAAGCAGGGCAATACTTTTGTCGTGCCGGCCAATCTGGCCGACCTGACATCAATGATGGCGCTTGCGACCGATATCGCGAAGCGCAAGACCGGGGGTGGGTCGGCGACGCCTGTGGCATAGGGTTCGAGAACGCTGCTGCGGTGGTGCGTTTCATTCCCTCACACGCCTGCGGCTACAGATTCGGGAACGAAAAACACCACCGCAGCAGCTTTGTGCCTGCCGTAGGTTTGTCGCACGGTCGCGGCCGGGGGCCGCTCCTACAGGGGAACACGCAACGCCTGGCAGCTGTGACACGGTCGAACAAAGTGCAATGCCGTTATGCCGATTTATGTTCCCGAATCTGTAGCCGCAGGCGTGTGAGGGAATATAAATCGGCATAGTGGCATTGCTGGCAGGCAGCACTACCACAGTCAAGCCTGGCGCCTGACCGACACGACGTTTGGTAACTGCTCGAGTCGTGTAATCACGGTGCTCAGCGTCGGCAGGTCCCTGATCTCGATGCTGATTCCCATGACGACCTGCATCGACTTCCTGTCGGTGTGGCTCTTCAGGTCGATTACGTTGGCGCCATCGTCGGCCAGTACCGACGAAATATCGCGAATCAGCCCGTTACGATCGAACGCATGCAGCGTCAGCTCGACCGGGTAGACCTCGTCGTCCGACTTGCCCCAGCTGACCTCGACGATGCGCTCGGGGCTGCGCTTGTACAGGCCCAGGAAATTACCGCAATCCTGGCGGTGGATGCTGACGCCGCGGCCCTGCGTGATGTAGCCGGAGATGGCTTCGGGCGGCACGGGCCGGCAGCAGCGGGCGAAATTGCACATCAGGTCGCCGACGCCGGTGACGGCAACGGCATCGGCCTGGGTGTCCTTCTTGCGCGCCGCTCGTTTCGGGCGCGTACGCTCCGGCAGTTGCGCACCGCGCATCTGTTGCAGACCGGTAGGGATGGCCGCTGACGTCAGGTCGCCGGCGCCCAGCGCGACGCAGAGCGCCTCGGTATCCTTGTACTTCAATTGCCTGGCGATGTCGTCCGTCGCCAGATCGCGCACATTGAGCCGCGCGAGTTCGCGGTCGAGGATGTCGCGGCCCTGCCGCAGATGCTGGTCGCGGTCCTGTTGCCGGAACCAGTTGCGCACCTTGGCCCGGGCCCGGGCGCCAGCCAGGTAGCCGAGTTTCGGGCTCAGCCAGTCGAGGCTCGGCTGCGATACGCTGCCGGTAATGATTTCTATCTGGTCGCCATTTTGCACTTTGTAAGTGAGCGGTACGATGCGTCCGTTGACCTTGGCGCCGCGGCAGCGATGACCGACTTGCGTGTGCACGTGATAGGCGAAATCGAGCGGCGTTGCCGCAGCCGGCAACTCGACGACATCGCCTTTCGGGCTGACGGCGTACACCCGATCCTCGAACAGGTCGTCGCGAATCTGGTCGAGCAGGTCGGCATCGGTATCGGTCGGCTCCAGTAACTGGCGCAAGAAACGGATCTTCTGGTCGAAAGCGGCCGGCTGGCCGCCGCCTTCCTTGTAACGCCAGTGCGCTGCGACACCGAGTTCCGCGTGCCGGTGCATCTCATGTGAGCGAATCTGCACTTCCACCGTCTTGCCCTCGGGCCCGACGACGGCAGTATGGAGCGACTGGTAGTTGTTGTCTTTGGGGTTTGCGATGTAGTCGTCGAATTCGCCCGGTATATAGGGCCAGAGATTGTGCACACAGCCGAGCGCCGCGTAGCAGTTCTTGACGTCGTCGACCAGTATGCGCACCGCCCGGATATCGTAGAGCGATTCGATGCCGCGCCCCTTGCGTTGCATCTTCCGCCAGATGCTGTAGATGTGCTTGGGTCGCCCGGAGATCTCGGCACGGATGCCTTCGGCCTCCAGTTCCCGCTGCAATTCGGTCTTGAACGCGTCGATGAACTCCACGCGCTCGGTACGCTTTTCCTTCAGCGTACGCGCAATCTCGGCATAGGTGTGCGGCTCCAGGTAACGAAACGCGAGGTCCTCGAGTTCCCATTTGAGCTGCCAGACGCCGAGACGGTTGGCGAGGGCGGCATAGATTTCCCGCGTCTCGAGCGCCAGCGCCTGTTGCGCCGCGGGCGTTGCGTCCTTCGCGTTGCGCAGGCGATAAAGTTGTTCGGCGATCCTGACCAGTACCAGGCGCACGTCGGAGACAACGGCCAGCAGCATCTTGCGCAGCGCCTCGGACTGCTGCATCGCGAGCGCCTCGCCCGGTTGCCAATGCTCGGGAAGCGAGAAGCGGTCGAGCTCCTCTAACCCGATAACAAATCGAGATAAATCCTGTAAATCATTGTTTTCTAAATTTTTATCACTTACGAAACCGTCGCGATACAGCGGGTACACCAGCACCGCCCCAAGCAGTTCGGGCGGCAGGCCCAGCGGTGCGAGGATCTCCGCAATCTGCTCGCCCTCGTCAATTGCCGTCGCGAGACCCGGCCGATCCGGCACGGCGGCGAGGTAACCTCGTGCCGCCCGGACGACGTCTGCTTCATTGTCACGTGGTGCAGGATTATCGAGCTCTGACGCTGACATTGCCGTCTTGTCTCCGGAGTGCCTGTTTCCCAAATACCCGTTATCATACGCGCAGTTTCGGCGAGCTTAACTCGCCGAACTCGTTATTGGGCAAATTCAAGCAGGAAGGCATGGCAGGACATAGCAAGTGGGCGAACATCCAGCACCGCAAGGGCGCCCAGGACAAAAAGCGCGGCAAACTGTTCACGAAGCTGATTCGCGAGATCACCGTGGCCGCCAAGATGGGCGGCGGCGACATTGATGCGAATCCGCGTCTCCGGCTGGCGGTCGACAAGGCCAAGGCGCAGAGCATGCCGAAGGATAATATCGATCGCGCCATCAAGCGCGGTTCCGGCGAGATGGACAGTGACGATTTCATGGAGATTCGCTACGAGGGCTACGGGCCGGGGGGTACTGCCGTGATGGTCGATTGCCTGACCGACAACCGTAATCGCACGGTAGCCGACGTCCGCCACGCTTTTTCCAAGTTCGGCGGCAACCTGGGCGCCGATGGCTCCGTGAATTACCTGTTCAACGAGGTCGGGCAGTTGTTGTTCCCGGCCGGCACCGACGAACACGCGGTCATGGATGCGGCCATCGAGGCGGGGGCCGAGGACGTCATCACCGAGAACGATGGCTCGATCGAAGTGCTGACCGACCCCGGGGATTTCGAAACGGTCAGGAATGCTATGGTTGCGGCAGGTCTCGAGGCCGAGTCAGCGGAGATCACGATGCGTGCTTCCACGAATTCGGAGCTGGGTGTCAAGGAAGCTGCGTCAATGATCAAGATGCTGGAGATGCTCGAGGACCTCGATGACGTGCAGGACGTATACAGCAACGCCGATATCAGCGAAGACATCCTGGCAGAGCTCTGAGACGGCTATTGAGCGATAGACGACGCATACTAGGTATCGATCCCGGCTCCCGGTTGACGGGTTTCGGCGTGCTCGATTTCGATGGTGACATGCCGACCTATGTCGCGAGTGGCACGGTCAGGAGCGTGGACGGTCCGTTTGCCGACCGGCTGCGGCAGATCTTCGATTCGGTATCGCGAATCGTCGCCGAATACCGCCCGGACATCGTCGCCATCGAGAGCGTCTTCATGCACAAGAACGCCGGCAGTGCTTTGAAGCTCGGGCACGCCCGTTCGGCTGCCCTGTGCGCGACCTTCGAGTATGACGTGGACGTTGTCGAGTATGCGCCACGTGCGATCAAACAGGCGGTCGTCGGCACCGGTGCCGCGACGAAAGAACAGGTGCAGCACATGGTCGTTTCGATACTGCAGCTCGAAGGCGCACCTGCGCCGGATGCGGCCGATGCGCTCGCCGCCGCGCTTTGTCATGGAAACCAGCGCCGCCTGCAAACGCAGCTGGGTAACGCCAGCGTCATCGCGGGTTCGTTGTGATTGGGTCCCTGCGCGGCAATCTCGCCTGGAAACAGGCGCCGCATATCATTGTTGACTGTAACGGGGTCGGTTACGAGGTCGAAACGCCGATGTCGACGTTTCTCGACCTGCCGCCAGCAGGCGAGACCGTGTTTCTCCATACCCATATGCTGGTGCGCGAAGATGCACAGATCCTTTATGGTTTTGCGAGCACCGACGAACGCACGTTGTTCAGGACGTTGCTCAAGGTCAATCGTGTCGGGGCCAAGCTGGCGCTGGGCGTGCTGTCGGCGATGAGCGCGAGCGATTTTCGGCGTTGTGTCGAGTACGAGGACACGACGACGCTGGCGAAGATTCCGGGTGTCGGCAAGAAAACGGCCGAGCGGCTGATTGTCGAGATGCGCGATCGCATCGACGTCGTGCCCCAGGGCAGCGGTGGCGGCGGCGGGACGATGTCCACCGAGGCCAGTGCGCGCAGCGAGGCTTTTGACGCACTGGTGGCGCTGGGCTACAAGGCCAACGAAGTTACGAGGTTGCTGGGCAAGCTCGATACCGACGACAAGTCCGCGGAGGACATTTTGCGCATGGCACTGAAGCAGGTTGCACCCTAAATGGCGAGCATCGAACACGATCGTTTGACCAGCGCCGCGCCGGCGGCGGACGACGTTGTCTTCGATCGTGCCATTAGGCCGAAGAAGCTCGCCGACTACGTGGGACAACCGGACGTCAAAAAACAGATGGGCGTGTTCATCGAGGCGGCCCGGCGTCGTAGTGAATCGCTGGATCATGTGCTTATTTTTGGTCCGCCGGGCCTCGGCAAGACGACGCTGGCGCACATCATCGCCCACGAGATGGGGGTCAACCTGCGCCAGACGTCTGGGCCGGTGCTGGAGCGTCCCGGTGACCTTGCTGCAATCCTCACCAACCTCGAGCCGAATGACGTGCTGTTCGTCGACGAAATACATCGCCTGAGTCCCGTGGTCGAAGAGGTGCTGTACCCGGCGCTGGAGGATTTCCAGCTCGATATCATGATTGGCGAGGGTCCCGCGGCCCGGTCGATCAAGCTGGATCTGCCGCCGTTTACGCTGGTTGGAGCGACCACCCGCGCCGGGCTGCTGACCTCACCGCTGCGAGATCGATTCGGGATCGTGCAGCGCCTGGAGTTCTATACGACAGCGGATCTCGAGGCGATCGCGCGACGATCTGCCGGCATCCTGAATCTACCTATCGAGGACGCGGGCGCCACGGCGATCGCGACCCGTTCACGCGGTACCCCGCGCATTGCCAACCGCCTGCTGCGGCGGGTACGCGATTTTGCCGAGGTGGAAGGAGACGGCGTGGTAACCGGCGTCGTGGCGATGGGCGCCATGGATGTATTGCAGGTGGATCCACATGGTTTCGATGCAATGGACCGGCGCCTGTTGCAGACGATCATCGAGAAATTCGACGGCGGCCCGGTCGGTATCGACAGCCTTGCCGCGGCAATCGGCGAGGAGCGCGGCACCATCGAGGACGTTCTTGAACCCTACCTGATCCAGCAGGGCTTCATGATGCGCACGGCGCGCGGCCGCGTCGCTACCAAAAATGCGTATCTGCACTTCGGGCTGGCGCCACCGCGACCCGACGGGACCCGGGAGCTACCTTTCGATAATGAGTAACGAGCATGAACACTTTTCCTGGCCGGTGCGCGTTTACTACGAAGACACCGATGCGCAGGGTGTCGTTTATTACGCGAACTACTTTCGCTTCATGGAGCGGGCCCGCACCGAGTGGCTGCGGTCGCTCGGCGTGGACATGGTCGCTCTGCAGGAACACGAGCGGCGGATTTTTGTCGTTGCTGAGGTGCAGGTGCGATTTTTGGCGCCGGCGAGGCTGAGCGACGAACTGACGGTCACGGCCCGGCTGGCCAAACTGACGCGGGTTTCGTTCGACATCGAACAACAGATTTATCGGGGTAACGCCGACGGTGAGTTACTCATCAGCGGCATGGTGAAAGCGGCCTACCTGGACGCCGACACGATGCGGCCGAAACGCATTCCACCGTCACTATTTGGGGATGACACAACATGAGCGCAGATTTGTCCGTAATGGGACTGCTATTAGGTGCGAGCATACCGGTGCAGGTCGTCATGTTGCTCCTGATCGGCGCATCGCTGGTGTCCTGGAGCATCATATTCACCAAGCGTCGCCTGATTCGGCGCACGACGCACGCATCCGACGAATTCGAAGCCGCCTTCTGGTCCGGTGGCGACCTGAACACGCTGTATCGCGGTGCCAGCCAGAAGAAGGGCGGCAGCATCGGTATGTCGCGCATTTTCGAAGCCGGGTTTCGCGAGTTCAATCGCGCCATGCAGGCTGGTGGGAGCAGCACCGACAAGATCGTCGAGGAATGCCGCCGCGCGATGCGGGTCGCGCAGATGCGTGAGGTCGATCGGCTCGAGATGAGCCTGGCAACGCTCGCGACGATCGGCTCGACGAGCCCGTACGTCGGCCTGTTCGGCACGGTCTGGGGCATCATGGTGGCGTTCATGGAGATCGGCAACCAGGCCACTGCGACGCTGGCCGTGGTCGCGCCACCGATCGCCGAGGCGCTGATAGCCACGGCGATGGGCCTGTTCGCGGCGATCCCCGCGGTCATTGCCTATAACCGCTACACCGACAAGGTGGTGCGGCTGGAATATCGCTACGACAGCTTCTCCGAGGAATTCTCGAGCATCCTCGAACGGCACGCGCGCGCGAAGCAGGGCACCTGACATGGCCACGCGACTGGAAAAAAAGCGCAGGCTGATGGGTGACATCAACGTCGTGCCGTACATCGACGTGATGCTCGTGTTGCTGGTCATCTTCATGGTGACGGCGCCGCTTTTGACCCAGGGCATCGAGGTCGAATTGCCGAAAGCGAACGCGGAGCCGATCGAGTCGGTGCCCGACCATGATCCGCTGGTACTGAGTGTCGATGCCGCGGGCAATCTTTACCTGAACGCCGGCGACAATGAGGACCAGCCGCAGGCCGGGCAGGAGATCGTGCGTCGGGTCAGCATCATTCTCGGCGAAAAACCGGAGACACCGGTCTTCGTCAAGGCCGACCGGGCAGTTCCGTATGGCAACGTGGTCGGCGCAATGGTCGTGCTGCAACAGGCCGGCGCCAACAACATCGGTTTCGTGACCGATCCGCTGGATACCTACCCGGTACCGGAGT
>Ga0210074_1000449_pt1 | contig 14577 bp, 15 predicted proteins | sample China_Galinas_Co_FD_184860 | JGI IMG/M metagenome (GOLD analysis project Ga0210074, IMG submission 184860) | Wetland microbial communities from San Francisco Bay, California, USA, that impact long-term carbon sequestration -... | ecosystem: Environmental > Aquatic > Marine > Wetlands ... | reverse complement strand
GATTGCTCATGCATTTTTCACCGAAAGCCCATCACCAGCAAAGGATCTGGTTGCAGGACTTTGCGAAACGTCATCAGATCAATGCGTGCCTGCAATCGGGCCGTAAAGAGACCATTGAGCTTGTGTCTGGCAAGGCGGATTTGTCCGTGTTTGTCGATCAACCGCTGATCGCCCTGAGGCATGGACCCGGAGGCTTCGCCCAGGTGAATTCGGCACAGAATCGCAATTTAATTATCGAAATACTCACAATCCTCGATCTGCAAGGGACTGAGAATGTTTTGGAGCTGTTCTGCGGTGTGGGTAATTTCAGCCTGCCGATTGCCCGTCGAGCCGGCAGGCTGACCGGAATCGAAGAGTATGCACCATCCGTGGAGGCCGCCGATAAAAACGCTGTCGCAAATAACCTGCAAAATATCCACTTTCACACGGCCGACGCATCGAAGGCTATGAACCGCTTCACTGTCGACGAGTTCGACCTGGTCGTGCTGGATCCTCCCCGTAGCGGCAGTATCCAGGTCAGCCGGGAGATATTAAAGATCAGGCCGCTACGGGTCCTCTATGTCTCCTGCGATCCGGCAACCCTGGCCCGTGATCTGAAACTCATGGTGAGTGACGGATACCGGATCGTCTCCAGCAGGCCTTTCGACCTCTTCCCGCAAACCTGGCATATAGAGAGTGTGACTTTGCTGGAGAGGCTGTCAGCTGTCAGTTGACAGACTTAAAGCCTTTCCTGTGCATCGACGTTTTTCCTTGCATTGCATCTCAATTTTTGATAGAAGAAACTCAATTAACTTTTCATCTGAAAAGTGAGCTTAGCGGCTCGCTTTTTTTTGTTTTGGAAAAAAGATGCGTCAAGAGATACAGGCACAGGTAGAAGAATTAATCATTCCGATCCTTGATGATTTCGGTTATGAGCTTGTTGATCTTCAGTACAAGAAGGAAGGTAGCAGCATGGCCCTGTGCATCTTCATTGACAAGCCTGGCGGCATCACTCTCGATGATTGCGTCACGGTCAGTCGGGAAGTCGGTGCGATCCTCGAAATCGAAGATCCGATCAAGGCGGCTTATCGACTTGAGGTCTCATCGCCCGGCCTCGACCGGCCCCTGAAAAAAACGGCAGACTTTGAACGCTTTTCAGGCTGCAAGATCAAAGTCAAAACGCTGCGTATGCTCGATCCGGACAAACGTGGCAACAGCCGGAAAACCTTTACCGGGGAGCTGCTCGGCCTGGAAGGCGACATGATTCGGATCCAGTTGGACGACAAGCGAGGTGGCCTGGCGATAATCGCGCTTAGTGACCTGGAAAAGGCCAACCTTGTAGAAGATTTTAACTTAAAACCAAAGGTTTAGATAACAACCTTTAACGTTTAACAATATAAAAAGACTTCAACAGCAGCCACCGCAATAATGTGGATGGCATGCGGGGGGAAGGAATGAATATCAACCTTAATCACATTATCGACCAGGTGGTCAAAGACAAGGGTATCGATCGCGAGGTCCTGGTCGAAGCACTGGAGGCTGCGGTATTGTCGGCAGCAAACAAAAAGTATCGCAATACCCGTGAGCTGGAAGCCCACTACAATGATGAAATCGGTGAAGTGGAAGTCTTCGAGTTTGTCACTGTCGTTGATGAAGTGGAGAACTCCTACCAGGAAATCGACGTGTCTGAAGCCCGTGAAATCGACCCTGACGTCGAAATTGGCGACTCGCTTGGTATGAAGATGGATGCAAGCAGTTTCAGCCGTATTGCAGCTCAAACTGCCAAGCAGGTCATCATTCAGAAGGTCCGTGAAGCTGAACGTGAAGGCGTTTACAACGAATTCAAGGATCGTGTCGGTGAGCTGGTCAACGGTATCGTCCGTCGCTACGAGCGTGGTGACCTGATTGTCGACCTGGGCCGGGCTGAAGCTTTGCTGCCTCATCGTGAGCAAGTCCCACGTGAAAATTATCGCCAGGGCGACCGGGTTCGCGGTTACATCTCCGATGTGCGCATGGCTACCAAGGGCCCACAGATTATTCTTTCACGGACTCATCCGGGCCTGTTGGCAGAGCTGTTCCGCATTGAAGTCCCGGAAGTCGCTGAAGGGATCGTGGAGATCTATGCCGTTTCCCGCGAGCCGGGCAGCCGCGCCAAGATTGCCGTGCTTTCCAACGACCCGGACGTTGATCCGATTGGCGCCTGTGTCGGTATGCGCGGTGCACGTGTCCAGAACGTGGTCTCCGAACTGCGTGGTGAAAAGATCGACATTATTAACTGGACACCTGATATTGCACGCTTTGCCTGCTCGGCACTGGCTCCTGCTGAAGTCACAAGGGTCTATGTCGATAACGACGAAGAGTCGCTGGAAATCATTGTCCCCGATGATCAGCTGTCACTGGCAATCGGTAAAAAGGGTCAGAACGTCCGGTTGGCGGCAAAGCTGACCGGCTGGAAGATAGATATCATTAGTGAGACGCGTGCTGCAGAGGCCGAACTCGAGGAATTGACCGGCGGCGGTCGCAGCGCCGAAGAGGAAGCCGATGCCGAGACAACTGAAGAGTTGTTCTCGGCGATGGGTGCCAAAGACGCAATCGCCTTGATCCAGTCTGCAGAGAACGTCGAAGATATCGACGGTAAGGAAGTTGGCGAAAAGCGTGTCACGGTCATGCGGGCTTTTGAAACAAGGATGGCCGAGCTGTCAGGCGACGAGAGCCAGGAGAGCTGATGACGGGAGGGCGCAAGCAGCCGCAACGCAGCTGTCTCGGGTGCCGCCAGGTTAAAGATCAGTCGGAACTGATCCGTTTCGTGCGCTCGCCAGATGGTGAAATACTGGCAGATTTGAAGGGCCGTTTGCCCGGCCGTGGTGCCTACCTCTGCAACAGTCGCAAGTGCATGGAGACGGCTGTAAGCAGGCAGCAGTTCAACCGGGCTTTCCGCGGCGAGTGCCAGCCTGCAGATGAAACAGTGCTGGCTGACAGGGTAACCCAGGAGCTACTTAAGCAGCTTGCGAACTTACTGGGGATGGCGCGCAAATCGTCAAACTTTGTCGCCGGAAGCAATGCTACGCTCGATGCTCTGACTCGCAAGAGAGCCATATCGATCATAGTGTTGGCAGAAGACATTTCGCCGCAGATAGGCGAAAAGATCAGACAGAAAGCTGAACGTCAGAATATATTGACGACGGAACTATTCGACAAAATGGAACTTGGCCGCATACTCGGGCGTGCGGAAAGAAGTGTTGTTGGTTTGCCCGATGGCAAGTTGGCGGATGCATTCATTGGTGATTTGCGCCGTTATAAGGATATTTCAGGGGAAAGTTGATGGCTAAAATTCGTGTTTATGAATTGGCGACCAAAATGGGCCTGGACAACAAGGATGTTGTCGAGAAACTGCAACAGGCCGGTATCGAGGTCAAGAACCATATGAGCGCACTTGAAGAAGATGTTGCGCAGAAGTTCGAGGCCGAGTTGGCTGGCAAAGATGTCGATCCCCCTCAGACAGAGGAGAACGTCGAGATCAAGGTCAAGGAAGAACGTATCAGCTCCGGCTTGATACGTCGCCGCCGCAAGACCGTCGTCAAGCAAGAACCGGTCGCCGAGGTCGCCGAAGTCGCTGCTGAACCCACGGCCGATCAACAAACCGTTGCCGAAGAGGCAAGCGAGCAGAAAGCCGTGCCAGCGGCAGACGAGGCTGCTGAAGAGATCGTTGCCGAGGTTGTTGAAGAAGTGCAGGCTGACCCCAAGCCTGAAGAAACTCAAGTGGTTGAGGCACAGCCGGAAACAGCTGAGCAGACCGCACCCAAGAAAAAAGCAAAAAAAGAACCGGTCCGTGCCAAGATCCTCGGCCGGGTTGAGTTGCCGACTCCGACAGAAAGGCCGCGTCGCCAGGACGCCGCTTCTGAAAGAGGCAAGAAGTCCGAGACCGGTGAACGTAAACGACAGGATCGTCCGGCCGCTCGTCCTGCTGCGCGTCCCGCAGGACGTCCCGCAGGACGTCCCGAAGCGCCGGGAATTCCGGCCATTCAGCCGGATATGCCTTCGGAAAAAGAGGGCCGTTCCGCGAAAAAGAAAAAGAAGGGACGCGATACCGGCCGAACTGAGACTGACGGGCCGCGGCGCAAGAGTCGCAGGGAGGTTTATGAGCCTGATCGTAACGAGCGCTACCGCAAGGGCAGAAAATCGAACCGGCCGGCCAAGAAGACCGAAATTACCCAGTCCAAGGCGATCAAAAGGAAGATCAGGATCACTGATGTTATTACGATTGGCGAATTGGCCAAACGTATGGGGGTCAAAGCCAACGATCTGATAAAGGAGTTGATGGGGCAAGGTCAGATGGTCACAATCAACCATCCTCTCGATTTCGAGTCGGCCGCGATTCTGGCTTCCGAGTTTGGTTACGAAGTTGAAAACGTGGCTTTTGACGAGGAAACGATTTTGTCTCATTCCGATATCGCTGAACAGGGTGATGATGAAAGCAAGCTGGTCGCCCGTCCACCGGTTATTACGATCATGGGTCACGTCGATCATGGCAAGACCAGCCTGCTCGATGCAATTCGTCAAGCCAAGGTGACCGAAGGAGAGGCCGGTGGCATCACCCAGCACATCGGTGCATACGATGTCGATCTGGATGGCCGCAAGATGACTTTCCTTGATACTCCCGGTCACGAGGCTTTCACCGCAATGCGTTCTCGTGGCGCGCAGGTGACCGATATCGTTGTCCTGGTGGTCGCTGCTGACGATGGCGTCATGCCGCAGACCAAGGAGGCGATCAACCACTCAAAAGCTGCCGGTGTGCCGATTATCGTGGCGGTCAACAAAATCGACAAGCCTGACGCCAATCCAGACCGGGTCATGCAGGAACTCTCGGAACTGGAATTGCTCCCGGAAAGCTGGGGTGGCGACACGATTTACGTTAACGTTTCGGCCAAGGAAAAGACCAACATCGACCAACTGCTGGAGATGATCCTGCTGCAGTCCGAAGTACTCGAACTCAAAGCCAATCCGGACAAAAGAGCCCAGGGCACGATCGTCGAAGCTCGTCTTGACAAGGGTCGCGGTCCTGTTACTACAGTGCTGGTGCAGCAGGGAACCTTGAAAGTAGGTGACCCGATCGTTGCCGGTCTGCATTTCGGCCGCGTCAGGTCGATGGCTGACGACCGCGGCAAGCCCGTCGAAAAGGCCGGACCGTCCTACCCGGTCGAGGTGACCGGTTTGTCAGGTGTTCCGGAAGCCGGCGAATCGTTTCATGCTGTTGAAGATGAGAAGGTTGCCAAGGAAATTGCCCAGCACAGGCATCACAAGATCCGTGAAGCCGAACTGGCAACTAACAGCAAGATTTCGCTGGAACAGCTTTACGCCCGTATTCAGGAAGGTGATGTCAAGGAGCTCAAGGTCGTGGTTAAAGCCGACGTTCAAGGCTCTGTTGAGGCCGTAGCTGACACTCTGACCAAGCTGTCCACAGACGCCTGCCGTCTGATCGTTATCCACTCAGGCGTCGGCGGCATTACCGAGACAGATATCAGCCTGGCTGCTGCATCCGACGCGATCGTTCTCGGCTTCAACGTACGACCCGCACCGAAAGCTGCCAACCTCGCTGAACTCGAAGGTGTTGACATCCGCCTTTACAATGTCATCTACGATGCCATCAATGACATCAAAGATGCTATGGAAGGCCTGCTCGCACCGACTCTCAAGGAAATCGACCTTGGTCGTGCTGAAGTGCGTGAGGCCTTCAATGTGACCAAAGTCGGCACAATCGCCGGCTGCTACGTGGTTTCCGGTAAAATCCAGCGCAACGCTCATGCCCGCCTGCTGCGCGACGATGTCGTGATCTGGACCGGCAAGCTGTCATCTCTGCGTCGTTTCAAGGATGACGTCAAGGAAGTCGGTATCAACTACGAGTGCGGTATCGGGCTCGAGAATTACAACGATATCAAGCCCGGTGATATCATAGAAGTGTACGAGATCAAGGAAGAGAAAACCTCCCTTTAATCTGCAGGTGCCTTCACCATGGTTATTGGAGTCCTGCAAATTGATCTGCGCCTGCATGCACCACAGAACCTCAAGCAGAAGCGTGGTATGATTCAGAAAATTCTGACCCGTTGCCGCAATCATTTCCCGGCCAGTTGTGCCGAAATCGGCCATCAGGACCTCTGGCAGAGGACTTTGTTGGGATTCGCTGTGATTAATACTTCTGAGCAGGTTGTGGCTCCGATCCTGGCCCGCATCGAAGATGAAATACTGAATAACAACGAAGTCGATCTGATTAACGCTGACACGGAATTTGTCCATTACTGAAAACAGGAATCGTCGAAGGTGGCTTCACAACGCGCACAAAGGGTGGCCGAAACCATCCACAAGGAAATATCGAACCTCCTGATCAGGGGGCTCAAGGACCCGCGCATCGGGTTTGTTACGATCACCTCGGTTGATGTCACGACAGATCTGCGTCAGGCCAAGGTTTACTACACCCTGATGGGCAGTCAGGAGGACCGTGATCAGACCCAGTCCGGCCTGGACAGCAGCTCATCTTACGTCCGGCAGCAGCTTGGAAAAGTCCTGCGCCTGCGCCATATCCCGGAAGTCCACTTCATATACGATGCGTCCATTGATTATGGCCAGCATATCGAAAAGCTTCTCAGTGAAGTCAAATCAGACCTGCAAGATGATTGAGTCGATTCTGCAACTCATCCAACAGAGCCAGACCTTTCTGGTTGCTTCCCACGAAAATCCGGATGGTGATGCGATCGGTTCGACCCTGGCCCTGGCCAACATGCTGCGGGAAATGGGTAAGGACGTGGTCGCATACAATCATGACCGCGCGCCCCTCGAATATGCGTTTCTTCCCGGATACGCAACGGTCATCGATAAGTCCGAAGATTCAGTGGTTTTTGATGCAGGTTTCGTTCTCGACGCCGGGGAATTGAAGCGGGCCGGGGGATGGATTAAAGATCGCTGTCGCAAACTCGTCAATATCGATCATCACCCTTGTTCAGAAGATTTTGGTGATATCTACTATGTTGATACCGAAGCCTGTGCAACGGGCGTCCTGATTTATCGCGTCTTGCAGGCAGCAGGGCACACCCTTTCACTTGACGTTGCCACCTGCATCTATACGGCGATTCTTTCCGATACAGGGTCCTTCCGTTATTCCAATGCAAACCCCGAGGCTTTTCAGGTCGCAGGTGAGATGATCAAGGTAGGCGTCGATCCCTGGTCTATTGCATCCGGTCTTTACGAGAGCCAGGAGAAAGAGCGACTGACCCTTCTCGCCATGGCACTGCCTTCTCTGCAGGTTTCCGCGTGCGGCAGGTATGCCTCGCTCGCGGTCACCCTGGATATGTATGACAAGTCAGGTGCCCGCGAAGAACACACCGATCGGTTCATTAATTATCCTCGCTCGATACGTGGTGTTGAAGTTGCGATCTTCTTTCGCCAGCTGGATCAGAAATCCTTCAAAGTTGGGTTTCGTTCCAAGGGCAACATCGACGTCGGTGCGCTGGCCAGGGCCATGCATGGCGGTGGCCATCACAACGCAGCCGGCGCAACAGTCGACGGGAGCCTCGAGACAGTCCAGAAATGGGTCTACGAAAAGGTTGCCCTGCTACTTGACGATCATAGATGAATGGCGTTCTGATTATCGATAAACCGGCCGGTATGACATCTTTTGATGTGGTCCGCCAGGTTCGCCGTATGACGAAAACCCGCCGGGTCGGACATGCCGGTACGCTCGACCCGATGGCAACCGGGGTTTTACCTGTTGCTGTCGGCACTGCTACTCGCCTGATCGAGTACCTGATGGCCGGTGACAAGACCTACCGTGCAACCCTGAAGCTCGGCAGCGTGACTGATACCCAGGATTCGGAAGGGCAGGTGCTAAAAGAAAAACCCTGGGAATCTGTCGACAGGGAGTCGATCAATTCCGCCGTTGAAAATTTCGTCGGTGAGATAGAGCAGCTGCCGCCGATGTATTCTGCACTGAAAAAAGATGGACAACCTCTCTACAAGCTGGCTCGCCAGGGACTCGAAGTCGAACGTGAACCACGTAAGGTTCATGTGAAAAGCCTGTTTGTTGATGAATTCTCTCCTCCATATATGACATTCACTGTAGATTGCAGCAAAGGGACCTACGTCAGAACTCTTTGCCACGACATAGGGCAAATGCTTGGTTGCGGTGCACACATGACTGATCTGCGGCGCCTGACATGCGGGCGCTTCACTCTTGCAACCAGTCATCCTCTGGAGGCATTGGAGGGGTTGTCCGAGCAGGGCAGGTCGCTTCCGTTATTGTCGCTGGCGGAGGCACTTGCAGACTGGTCAACCTTAAAGGTTGACGGTTTGATTCTCGAGCGTTTGCAGAACGGCGTCGCACCTTACATGGCAGACCTGGTTGGCGATGAGCCTGCTGCCGGGGACAAGGTTCGGTTCGTCGCTGATGAGACCTTGGTCGCGGTCGCCAGCTACGCTCCCGGTGGTCACGGCAAAAGGCCCGGAGATTTTGAGCTTTTAAAGGTTTTTCCCCTTGTAAGATGACGGATAAATGCTTTACTCTGCAGGTCATTTATGGTAGATAATGCTACTTTAGCTCTGCTAGCTGCGGAAGATAACAATAACTCACAGAAAAAGACTAAGGAGGTGGCGCCGTGCTGGCCACAGAACGCAAACAAGAAATCATTGAAAAATTCAAAACCCATGATGGTGATACGGGTTCCCCAGAAGTTCAGATCGCTCTTCTTTCGGAGCGCATCACGTACCTGACGGATCATTTCCGTACCCACAAGAAGGACCACCATTCCCGACGTGGCCTTCTGAAGATTGTCGGCCAGCGCCGTCGCCTGCTCGATTACCTTAAAAGCAAGGATGTTGAGCGTTACCGTACGGTGATCAAGGAACTGGGTATTCGCCGTTAAAATCAGGCAGCAAGCTCGCCATTGTCCAGAGCCTGCTGCCTTTTATTTGTAAGTGTCGTGGCCGGGAGGTTGTCCGGAGAGAGGTTCTGATCGTCTTTGCATCAGGATTTGTCTCAGGCCATCCTCCTCTGCCATTTTAGGAAGCAGTACATTACTGGTGACCGGACGTCCGGTCAGAAAGAGGAAAAGATGGCTTATCAGAAAGTCGAAATCGAATTCAACGGCCAGCCGTTGATCATGGAAACGGGCAAGATGGCCCGTCAGGCTGACGGCGCTGTCGTCATTACTTACGGCGAAACCAAGGTGCTATGTACTGTTGTTTCTGCCAGGAAAATGCGTGAAGGGCAGGATTTTTTCCCTCTCACAGTTAATTACCAGGAAAAATTCTACGCCGGTGGCAAGATCCCCGGATCCTTTTTCCGGCGCGAACGCGGTACCACTGAGCGCGAAACGCTGATCTGTCGATTGATCGACCGGCCGATGCGCCCGCTCTTCCCCAAGGGTTACATGTTCGAAACCCAGATCATGCCGACCGTTATCTCTGCGGACATGGTGAATGATCCGGACACCCTCGCGATGGTTGCTGCTTCAGCCTCCGTTGCCATCTCTGATATCCCTTTCGAAGGTCCAATCGCTGCCGTTCGTGTCGGCCGTGTAGACGGCAAACTGATTGCCAACCCGACCATTGAACAGATGGCTCAGAGTGATGTCGAGATCGTTGTCTCCGGTTCGAAGGATGCGGTAATGATGGTTGAAGGTGAATCGGATTTCCTGAGCGAAGCCGAGATGCTGGATGCCATTTTCTTCGGTCATGAGGCTCTGCAGCCGCTGATTAATGCGCAGACCGAACTCGCCAGGCTGGTTGGTCTTGAGAAGCGTGAGTTTATCGTCGCCGAGACCGACGCGGAGCTGGAAGCCAAGGTCACCAAGCTGGCCGAGGCGGGAGTTGCTGCAGCCGTCAAGATCAGGACCAAGCAGGAGCGTTATGCTGCCCTGGCTGATAACCGCACCGCGGTCAAGGAACAACTAGCCGAAGAGTACGAAGGACGTGAAGGTGAGATAAGCTCTATTCTCGGCTCTATTGAGAAGCGCGTGGTTCGCCAGATGGTCACCAAAGAACGTGTCCGCATCGACGGCCGTGACATGAGCACGATCCGTCCGATCTCCTGCGAGACAGGCATATTGCCCCGTGCGCACGGTAGCGCTCTGTTCACCCGTGGTGAAACCCAGGCTCTGGTCGCCGCGACTCTGGGGACCAAGATGGACGAACAGCGTATGGATAATGTGCAGGGTATGGAGTTCAAGAAATTCATGCTGCACTACAACTTTCCGCCGTTCTGTGTCGGTGAAACCAGCATGCGTCTTTTCCCCGGTCGCCGTGAAATCGGCCATGGAATGCTCGCAGAGCGCAGTGCAGCGCAGATATTGCCCGCGCATGAAGATTTCCCTTACACGATCCGCATCGTCTCCGACGTCCTCGAATCGAATGGTTCGTCTTCAATGGCCTCTGTGTGCGGTGCATCTCTCTCGCTGATGGATGCCGGCGTGCCGGTTAAGGAAGCAATTGCCGGAATCGCCATGGGCCTGATCAAGGAAGGCGATGATGTCGCAATCCTGAGTGACATCCTTGGTGACGAGGACCATCTCGGTGACATGGACTTCAAGGTGACTGGCACAGCTGCAGGCATCACTGCCCTGCAGATGGATATCAAGATATCCGGGGTCACCAAGGAGATTATGACGCAGGCGCTGGATCAGGCCAAAGAAGGCCGTATTCATATCCTTGGCGAGATGGCCAAGAGTATTGAAAAGCCTCGCGAAGAACTGTCTAAATATGCACCGCGCATCACCAGCATCAAGGTCAAATCCGACCAGGTCCGGACCGTTATCGGTTCGGGTGGCAAGAATGTTCGCGGCGTGATCGAAGCGACCGGTTGCGCCATCGATATTCAGGATGATGGTACCATCCATATTGCATCGACAGATGGCGAAGCCGCCAAACTCGCCATCAAGATGATCCGTGACTTGATTCAGGAAGCTGAAGTCGGCAAACTCTACAATGGCACGGTTCGCAAGATTATGGAGTTCGGCGCCTTTGTTGAAATCTTCCCCGGCACAGACGGTCTGGTTCATATCTCCGAATTGGACAAGGAGCGTGTCCGTGCGGTCACCGATGTCCTGAACGAGGGTGACAAAGTCCTGGTCAAGTGCATCGGCATAGACAAGCAGGGCAAGATCAAACTGTCACGTAAAGAAGCTCTCGGCCAGACCCTGTCCGAAGACGTATAAAAAAGACCTTAATGACTCAACGTACGATGCTCGATAATGGCATCCGGGTGCTTTCAGAAGATGTCCCCGGATGCCATTCTGTTTCCCTCGGTATATGGGTTAATAATGGCTCACGCCATGAACCTGTTGCACTGAACGGCATCTCCCATTTTGTCGAACACATGCTTTTCAAAGGCACTGATCGGCGGACCGCTCAATCCATCGCCCGCGAGGTCGATTCGGTAGGTGGTCTTCTCAACGGGTTTACCAGCCGTGAATTCAGCTGCTATTTCGTCAAAATCCTCTCTGAAAAGCTGCCCATGGCGGTTGACCTGCTCGGCGATATGATATGTTGTTCCAGGTTCAGCCCTGATGACATAGAAAAGGAGCGCCGGGTTATCCTGCAGGAGATCGCCATGACAGAGGATAGTCCCGAGGATCTGATCCACGACCAGTTCACCAATGCCTTCTGGAGCGGACACCCGCTTGGTATGCCGGTGATCGGTACCCGGGCCACTGTCGATGACGTTGACCGGCAGCAGCTGCTGGCGTTTATGGAGAACCGGTACGTTGGCGATAACCTCTGCATTGTGGCCGCCGGTTCCGTCGATCATGAATCATTGGTCGACCTGGTCGAGAAGTCCTTTTCTACCAGGCCCAAATCGGGCGTGAAACAGGTCGACGTTGCCCCTGTGGTTACCAGAAAAGTTGAAGTGACCCGTCGTGAACTGGAACAGGCCCAGGTCTGTCTTGGGGTCGAGGGCTTGCCACAGAACCATCCGGAGCGTTATGGCACATACCTGTTGAATACGATCCTGGGTGGCAATATGAGTTCCCGCCTGTTCCAGAAGGTTCGCGAAGAGCTTGGCCTGGCTTACTCGGTCTACAGTTACCACCATAACCATTCAGACAGTGGGGCATTCATTATCTATGCGGGGGTCGCCGCAGAGGAAGCCTTCCCGGTGACCCGCACAATTCTCGACGAGATGACCCGTATGCGTCATGCCGTGGTGACTCCGGAAGAATTGCAGAGTGCCAAGGATTTTCTCAAGGGCAGCATGTTGTTGTCCATGGAAAGCACTGACAACCGCATGAGCCGACTCGCCAAAAACGAGCTTTTCCTGAGAGATGCGGGAACCAGTCTCGAAGAGAGCCGGGATATGATCGATGCCGTCACCGCTGAGCAGATCCAGAGCCTGGCGGTCAAGCTGTTCGTCAATGATACCCTTAACGTACAAGTGGCCGGAAGGGTCGATCCGGCGGATTTCGCGGATCGCGACTTGTCGCTTGGATAAGCAGTTTTTGTCGAGGTAAAGATGATCGAAGTGAAAGTAAAAAAACTCCATCCGAAGGCTGTCGTCCCTCTTTACATGACTGAACATGCCGCCGGAATGGACCTTTGTACGGTGGCCGATGAACCGCTTGTGCTGGCACCCGGTGAGCGGTCACTGCTGCCGACCGGGCTGGCCATGGAGATACCTCCTGGTTATGAAGGACAGGTGCGACCGCGTTCCGGGCTGGCCCTGAAAAAAGGTATTGCCCTGGTCAACTCGCCCGGCACAATTGACGCCGACTATCGTGGCGAGATCGGCATTATCATTATTAATCACGGCAATGAGCCGGTTGAGATTATGCCGGGTGACCGCGTCGCCCAGCTGATTATCGCTCCGGTCACACGGGCAGAACTGGTCGAGGTTGATGGTTTGAACGATAGCGGACGAAACTCTGGTGGCTTTGGCCACACCGGACTCAGTCAAAAGTCATGAGCCGGGAATCGTCATATAAGGAGCTGCTCGAATTTCCCTGCCATTTCGAGTTCAAGGCCTTTGGTCCTGGTGACAATGATGAAACGTTTCTCGTCAAGGTTCTGAATGCCATTTCCACTGTGGTTCCGGTCTCGCGCCAGGCGACAAAGTCGCGGCCAAGTTCCGCCGGCAAATACCAGTGTGTCAGTGCCTTGGTCACCTTGCAGAACCGAACACAGTTGGAGGCTGTATATGCTGCTCTGCGAAAAATCGATGACTTGAAATATCTGTTATAACAGGATATAAGCTTTAAACTGTGTTTTTGTTGCAAAGAGATGAGGGTCGATTATGTTGCTGCACATCAATCCTGATAATCCTCAGCTAAGGCTCATTACCCGGGTCGTGGAAACCCTTAAACAGGGTGGGGTGATCGCTTACCCTACCGATACAACTTATGGTATCGGTTGTGACATTTTCAACCGGCGCGGCGTCAAGAACATCTATCAGATCAAGCAGCGCGAAGCCAAGAAGCCTTTTTCCTTTATCTGCGCCGACCTCTCCGATGCTGCCAATTATGCCCACGTCAGCAACTTCGCTTTCAAGATCATGAAACGCCACCTGCCTGGCCCTTATACTTTCGTACTCAATGCTACGCGCATCGTCCCCGACAGCCTGACCACCCGGCAGAAAACAGTTGGTATTCGTATTCCTGACGACCCGATTGCCCTGGCGATCGTCCACGAACTCGGTCACCCCCTGGTCACCACCAGCGCCAACCTGACTGGCGAATCACCGCTGCATGATCCTGCGGAGATTCAGGCAACCATGGGTCGTTTGCTCGACCTGGTGGTTGATGGTGGTATCCGCTATGGTGATCCTTCATCCGTGATCAGCCTGATCGATGACCGGATTGAGGTGTTGCGTGAGGGCTGTGGCGACATCTCCTGGATCGAACAACCATGACCCGCACCCCATTCATTACGATCCTGCTGTCTGTAATCCTGTTTGGGTTTTTTTTATGGTCTGCCGTGACTGTGTGCGCTGAAGAAGTCGCGTTTGGCGGCATCGGTTTGCAGGTTGTGCCAACGGTCGATGGCGACCTGGTGGTTTTGAATGTGCTGAAAGATACTCCTGCAGCAGAAAAAGGCCTTCTTCCGGGGGATCTGATTTTCCAGGTTGATGATTTTCTTCTCAAGGGGAGCGACTTCGGAAAAGTCGTTTCCGAGCACCTTTGGGGCCCGGTCGGCGCCCCTGTCGAGCTTGTTTATCGCCGCCCCGGTTTTGCCGGCGAGATGCGGGCGACGATCAAGCGGGCTGCGATTGCTCCGAAACTGATCGTGGCGCCAACGGTGCAGGACAAAGTCCCGGACGGCGCTGAGAAACAGAAATGACCAAAAAAGAGATTACAGTCGTCCGTTACGGCCACCACCTGGCCAGCAATACCTGGGCGCCAGCAGTCGATCTGGGTGCTCTGAGAGGATTTTTGAAAAGCCTCCACGAAGAGCTTGTTTCTCTCGGTATTACAGTTAATTACCTTGAGGAAAATAATATGGTACTTGAAGTAAAAGGGTATGCCGATTTACTCAATATTATTCGTTTGCGCTCGCCAAACGATCACATCGGCAACCTCTGTCTTGGTCACATCATCGGGCAGAGTGAAAACTGCGATCTGTTTG
>Ga0210074_1000448_pt1 | contig 14604 bp, 9 predicted proteins | sample China_Galinas_Co_FD_184860 | JGI IMG/M metagenome (GOLD analysis project Ga0210074, IMG submission 184860) | Wetland microbial communities from San Francisco Bay, California, USA, that impact long-term carbon sequestration -... | ecosystem: Environmental > Aquatic > Marine > Wetlands ... | reverse complement strand
ATCTCGCCCACCAGGATGACGTCGGCGTCCTGCCGGATGGTGGCTTTCAGTGCATCGGCGAAGCTGGACGCGTCCTGGCCGACCTCCCGCTGCGAAAGCACGCATTGCTTATTCTTGTGGACGAACTCCACCGGGTCTTCGATGGTAACGATATGTTTGCTGTATGTTTCGTTGATTTCGTTGATGATGGCAGCCAGCGTGGTGGATTTGCCGGAACCGGTAGGCCCCGTGATCAGCACCAGGCCACGCTCGAGATGTGCCAGTTCACGAATTGCTTCTGGGATATCGAGTTCGTCGAATGTGAGTATTTTTTCCGGGATGATGCGGAATACCGCGCCCACGCCATGGTGCTGGCGGAGGAAATTGACACGGAACCGCGCCTCGCCCGGCAACGCCCAGGCGAAGTCGATATCGCCCCTGGCCTCGTATTCCTGCCATTGCTGTTCAGAAGAGATTTCATGCAGCAGTTCTCTCAGTTCCTCATCCGAAAGAGGCCCCCAGCCTTCGACATCCGTCAACCTGCCATGGATACGCACCCGCGGAGGGCGGGTGGCGAGAAGGTGCAGGTCCGATCCATTCCTGTCTTTCAGATAACGGAACAATTCGTCGATTCTGGCCAAGGCATTCTCCTGCTACATGAAATTTTTTGGCTCTTCTGCGTGCTTGAGCGCCTCGCGCCGGGAGATGACCTTGTCCTTCACCAGCCTGGCCAGCGAGGCATCCAGGAGTCGTTGACCCTGGGCGCCACCGGTTTGAAGAATCGACTTGATCTGGTGAGTACGGTTTTCGCGGATCAGGTTAGCCGTGGCGTTGTTGTTGATCATGACTTCGATGGCTGCAACCTGGCCCCTGCCGTCACTGCGCTGGACCAGCCTTTGTGAAACAACGGCCTTGAGGGACTCTGACAACATCCTGCGAATCTGGCTCAACTGGTCTGGCGGGAAAACCCCGAGCAAGCGGTTGATGGTGCGAATCGCGTTTGAAGTATGCAGTGTCGCCAGCACCAGGTGACCGGTCTCTGCGGCTGTCACCGCCAGTGAAATGGTTTCCAGGTCACGCAGTTCACCGATGACGATCACGTCGGGGTCTTCGCGCAGGGCTGCCCGCAAAGCCGTTGGAAACGAATCGGTCTGGAGACCGATTTCCCTTTGCGTGACATTGCACTCGGCCGCGGGGTAAATGTATTCGATCGGATCTTCAATGGTGAGAATATGATCCGGACGGTGCTGATTGATCAAATTGACCATCGCGGCCATGGTCGAGGATTTACCGCAACCTGCCGGGCCGGTGAACAATATCAATCCCTGGTGGAATTCGGTGAAGCGCTTGAAGTCTTCGGGCAAGCCCAGTTCGGCCAGCGTTGGCGGCGTGGGCCGGATGGCGCGAAAAATGGCGTCAAAACCCCTTTGTTGTTTGTAGACGTTGCAGCGAAAACGGCCGATGCCGGTAATCTCGTAGGCGAAATCAACCTGGAATTTATCCTGCAGACACTTGAGTTGCGCTTCGTTCATGATGGACGTGATGAGACGTTCACACTCCTGTGAACCGAGCACGGAAGACGATGCGTTGCAGATCTTGCCACCCCGGCGCACCAGCAGGTTCGACCCGCTGTGGACGTGGAGATCGCTGGCGTTGATTTCAATCGTTTGCTGCAGCAGGTCACGCAGGGTCGCGCCGGGTCCGTAGTTCAGCAGGTGCGACTCACGTTCCCTGGTTGAATGGTCGGGTTGTGCCGGTATGTCCGTGTGTGGCGAAACCGAATCCCGGGATTCGGAAGCTTGCACCGGTCTTAACCTTGGTTTGAAGACCGGTGCAGGTTCCCCCCAACTTTTGCCTTCCAAATGTGCGAGTACCGAGGATCTCCTCGCCTGGTCCAGTACCGCACTCATGACGACCGGGCCGCATCAGTTGGTGCAATGGCCACTCTATCCGAAGCGGATGAAGCGACCGGCGCACAAGACTCCCAAATCTTGAGCAAGTTCTTCATGTGGGTATTCCCTTACCGTTGTTTGCTTGTTCTAAACATCCATGTCAGATGATGAAATCACCCCGACATAAAAATTTATACAATATCCGGTAAGCGTCATCTGCTGTCAGATTTGACAGTCTTGGCATGAACTCCGTCCGCCGAACAGGGTTCCACGCGCTAAATTGAACGCTTGCAGCGTCACCGGTGTGCTACCGGACAATGCAATTTACCGCTAGAGTTCCTTCAACAATTTATCCAGCCGGTTCTGAAGCGATGCAGGTGCGGCGGACTGGCCGCCGTCGGCCGTTTCGATGCCACTAGAACGCCTGATGTGGCCGGTCAGCGCCCGCTCCAGCTCCGCTCGCGAGAAGCAACTCTTGCAGTGTTTCAAATGGTGTTCGAAACTGGCGGCCTGTGAAGGATCCAATTCGTTGTCGAGCCAGGCATAGAGGGTCTCTATCGCCTCGAGACAACCCATATCTTCATGTTGGTCGGTTTCTTTCATTGCATGCCCCTGTTCAGTTACCCACTCGCTCACTCGCGGCCGCCAGCCCGGCTTCGTGCGCCGCGGTCCACAAGGCCTTCTGTAAGATCGTACGACCGCGCTTCATGCGGGACCTGATCGTGCCGAACGGGACACCCAGGACCACCGAGGCCTCGTCATAACTGAGACCATCCACGTTAACCAGCAGGATCGTCATTCGAAACACCTCCGGCAATTGGTCTATGGCCTCACGGATCTGCTCGCCAAGCAGGCCGTTGATCAGTTCCTGTTCCGGGCTGGCCCACCAGTTCAGGAATTCTTCCGGTTGCTCCATCAGCATCGAAGAAAGGCCAAACCCGTCTTCGTCCTGCGTTTCCTCCGACCAGGAAACTTCCACGGGGCGGATCGACTTTTTGCGGTAACCGCTGATGAACTCATTGCGAAGAATGCGGAAAACCCAGGGCCTCCAGCTGCCCCTGTCTTCGAGCCTGTCGATACTCGACCAGGCCTTGATGACGGTTTCCGCGACCAGGTCTTCGGCGCTCGCGCTGTTGCCCGTGAGGTGCAGCGCCACCCCGTACATGGCGTCCATGTTATCCCCGACCATCCGGCTGAACCATTGCTTGATGTCATCCTGTCCGGTCACGTCACGGGCGTCCTGTTGCACACGGGGTGGCTGCTGACCTGATTTTACTTCGCTCGACGCTGAACTAGAAACTCAGCGTGGCGGCGCCTTCCTTGATAACGGCGTGCATCGCGGCGGAACCGGCCAGCGTCGCGCCATCCACCAGGTCATCGGCATCGTAACCGCGGACACCGGCGCACGGCGGACAAACGAAAATCTGGCCGCCGCTTTCCGTGACCGTCTCGATCATGTCTGCAACAGGCGGATCCAGCGGGTTCGGCCGCGCCTTTGCGGCCGCGCCCTTGCGCACCCAGTCTACACCCGCGCTGACCAGGAACATCGTCACTTCGAAACCCATACCAATTGCACCGTTGGCAACGCTCCAGGCGACCGACGATCGCTCGTCATCGAGTCCGCGTGTCACCACAATCACCATTTTCTGTACATCCGACATCATTTTTACTCCTCAGTTAAGTGTCAAAAATCGGCTCTCGGGGCTAATGACGCAAAACTTGCCCTAACGGGTCCCGAAATCTGAAAAAAATTTCAGAGGGCGATAAAAAAGGCGTGGCGGATGGCTCAGGCGGAGGAGCCCGATGCGCTGTGGAAACGGTGCAACCAGGGCTTGACCTTCACCAGTTGACTCCGGGCAACGCGACTGGCCGCGGCGCTGATCCCGGGGAACTCCTCAAGCGTCTCGGAAAGGCTCCTGGCGACCGGCAGACCATTTTCCAACAGAATCAGATTGCCGCTGGTTGCCGGCGTCTTTGGCCCTGGCACGATCAAACCGCCGAGGTTCAACGGGTCGCAGGCGCTGATGACGTTCAATACGGGTCTGTCGTTGGCCGGCTGGCGAAGCAAGCCCAGTGCTTCCGGCAGTGCAAACTGTTCACCGGAAAACCCGTCCACGAAACGCCCGCCACGGACTTCACCGCGGTCTTCCATTCTGCGCAGGTACTGCAACAGCTCCCGCCAGGGCGGCAAAAGCATTTCCCTTTGGATGACCGCCCGAAAGACCACACCGTAGCGGCGCAGTAGCGATTGGCAGATAACGGCAAGTCTCTGTTGGGCATTGAAGTTCGGCCCGGCGGGCGGTTGAGAGCCGGGGCTGCTGCCCGCGATACTCCAGCGGCCCACCGGCAGATTGGGTGCATGCCGGTTGGCCTTTCTCGACTGCCGCAGTTTCTGCGCCTCGGGACGCAGCAACCAGCGCAACGGTGAAAAAGCATCCGCGGTGATGGCGCCGGCGGCAACCAGCGTCTTCAATGCCTGCTCCAGTTGCGGGCGCAGCAGGCCGGATTGCTGCTCCAGATCGTTGGTGAACATGGCGCCATGTTTTTCCAGCAACTTGAGAATATTTGCGGCCATGGCATCGGCGATGGAGACGCTGTCCTGTGTCTGCGTCAACCAATGCGGCGCATCGATGCGTGGCACGATGGCAATCGGCGTTGCCGTGACGATGGTGCCGGTCGGCTCGCCCGAGGCAAGCGGGCGAAACCACGCCAGCTGGCCGTTCAGGAAACGGAAATCCAGCTGTTCCGGGGAATAATCCCCGCACCTTGCGGCGAGCAACCGGTGTTCCCAGGTCACGGCCGGAGCGGACCAGCCCTGCAACATCGGCAAAGCCTGGTCTAGATCGGCGCCGGCGTCGTCCAGTGCATGCCAGTGCACCAGGAAATTCATGTAGGCTGCCGGTGACACCGGTTTGACCGCACGACGGCGTTGTTCGCGGCTGTAGCGGTGGATACGGGCCAACAGTCGCCGCTCACACCACAACCCGTCGCTGGTGTCAGCCTGCATGCGAATCGCGAACCCCTCGTTCTGAAGACCCAGCAAAGCCCGCTGAAGGGTGTCGGAATCGAGGCCAAAATCCGCGCATAACGTTGACCTGCTGACGGGCCCCAGGCCGCTCATGCGGCTCCTCAGCATGCTGGCGAGGGCCTCCTCCGTTGATGGCGGTGACGTGTCCGGCAGCAGCGACGTGGGATCGGGCGAACAGCTTGACTGCGGATGAATGGCCAGCCACTCCGGCAAGCGTTCCGCGGCGATCCACCAGCGTTGTGTTTCTTCGCTGTCGGGCCGGCAAAGTTTGACGCTGCAAACGCGGAAATCTTCGGCCAGCGCGGTGAACCACTTGCCCCAGTGGACCGCGTTGCCGCCGGCGCCGCAACTGGAGTTGCCGCTCGTATATTCCGCAGCTGTCAGAAAGCCCAGTTGCAGCAGGCCATCGTGCAATTCGTCTGCGTTGCGCGGCTGGATCCAGGCTTCATCACGCACCTGGACGCGCGCCTCGACGCTGATGATGCCCAGGGTGCCGGCGGATGACAGGTCGTCCGGGTCGTTGCTGATGGCCCGGGTACGGCGGTTTTCGGCTTCACCGTCATCGAGGAAGGCATACGGGCGGGCATTGATGATCTCGCGCGCCAGTGGCGACGGTCCGACGAGATCGAGGCAACGCACCTCGATCTCTCCACCGGCCATCCGCGTCAGCAGGTTTTCCAGGCCGACGATATCCATGCTATCGGTCAGGCAGTCGGAAATGGTCTGGTTGACCAAAGGGTGATCGGGTATCTGGCGCGCACCGCGTATGTTTTCAAAGCAGGCTATCTGGTCGGGAAAGACCACCGCAACGAGGTCTTCAGCCTGGTTGCGCTGCCACTGCGGCGGCACTTTGCTGCCGTTGCGCATCCGCTGCACCGCCAGGGCAATGGTCGCATTCCAGCGCCAGCGCAGTTCGAACATCGGCGCATCCAGCAATGCCTGGATGAGAACGTCGCGGACCGTCGCGGTCTTCAGGTACCCCGCTACATCGGAAATGTCGAAGCTGTGGGTTTCGCCCAGCGACAGGATCAGCGAATCCTCGAGCGCGGAGGCCTGCAGTTCGAAATTGAACTGGCGGCAAAACCGCTTGCGCAGGGCCAGGCCCCAGGCGCGCATCAGGCGCGAACCCAGCGGCGCGTGCACCACCAGGTGCATGTCGCCCGTATCGTCGAAAAAACGCTCCATGACGATCCGGTCACGGGTCGGCAAACACCCCAGCGCCTCCATCGAGGCGTGCAGGTATTCGACCAATTGAACGGCGGCTGTTCTCGAAATACCGTCTTCACATAAATTATCGATAATTTCTTCAGGTGTATGTTCTTTATGCTTTTTTTCAAACTCACTTCGCAAGTCCGAAACCGCCATTGACAATTCGTCACTGCGGCCGGGCTTGTCCCCGAGCCAGAACGGGATGGTGGGCGGCTGGCCGTGCGCGTCTTCGACCAGCACCCTGCTCTGCTCGATTTTCAGCATGCGGTAACTGGTATTGCCAAGCTGGAATATGTCACCCGGCACGCTTTCGAAGGCAAAATCCTCGTTCAGTGTTCCGATGCGGTGACCCTGCGGCAAAATCACGACTTCGTAGTCGAAGTGGTCCGGGATGGCGCCGCCATTCTGCAGCGCGGTCAAACGGGCGGCCGGGCGGCCGCGCACGAGCCCGTTGATGGCATCGTAAAAAATCAGCGCCGAACGTCTGCCGCGGCGCGTGGAATAACCGTCGGCGAGCATGCGCACGACCGCAAGAAACTGTTCCCTGGGCAAATCGCGATAGGGCCAGGCGCCGTGCACCATGCGCAGCAGTTCATCCACCTGCCAGTCCCGCACCGCGACCTCGGCCACCACCTGTTGCGCCAGAACATCGAGCGGCGCGACGGGTATGTCGATGCTGTCCAGTTGTCCCGCTTCGAGCGCCTTCTGCAGCGCCACGCACTCCACCAGGTCGTCCCGGCTGAGCGGGAACAAGCGGCCCTTGGGTATCTCGCCGACGGCGTGGCCGGAACGTCCGATACGCTGTAACAAAGCGGAAATGCTCCCGGGTGTACCCATCTGGCAGACCAGGTCGACGTGGCCGATATCGATGCCGAGCTCCAGCGAGGCCGTTGCCACCAACGCCTTGAGCTGGCCGCCCTTGAGCGCCTGCTCCGCCTCCAGGCGGTGGCTGCGGGACAGGCTGCCGTGGTGGGCGGTTACCACATCCTCGCCCAGGCGCTCGGCCAGGTGCCGGGCGAGACGCTCGGCCAGGCGGCGGGTATTGACGAAAATCAGGGTGGTGCGGTGTTCCTGGATGTAGGTCACCAGTTTTTCGTACAGCTCCTCCCAGACCTCGTTGGCCATGACCGGGGTCAATGGCGATTCGGGCAGTTCGAGCTGGATATCCATCTGCCGCTTGTGGCCGGTGTCGACGATTGCGCAATCGAGGCCGCCGCAGAGGTAATCCGCAATCCTTTCAATCGGTTTCTGCGTGGCCGACAGACCGATCCGGGACAACGGCGAACCACGCAACGCATCGAGCCTGGCGAGCGACAGTGACAGGTGGCTGCCGCGCTTGTTGCCAGCCAGCGCGTGGATCTCGTCGACGATCACGGTGGACAGCCCGCCAAGCATGTTGCGGCCGGATGCCGAGGTCAGCAGCAGGTAGAGCGACTCGGGGGTCGTGACGAGGATATGCGGCGGTCGTTTGGCCATCCGGGCGCGTTCGCCGGCCGGTGTGTCGCCGGTCCTGACCGCCGCGCGGATGCCGTGTGCGGGCTCCCCCGCCGCCGCCAGTTCTTCGGCGATACCCAGCAGCGGCGCCTGCAGGTTTTTTTCAATGTCGTTGGAAAGCGCCTTCAGCGGCGAGACATACAGCACGTGGACCTTGTCTTCCAACGCGCCCCGCCGGCTCCTTAAAACCAGGTCATTGATCGCACACAGGAACGCGGCCAGGGTCTTGCCGCTGCCGGTTGGCGCCGCGATCAATACCCGCGGCCGCCTGACAATTTCATCCCAGGCCGCGGTCTGTACGGGCGTCGGCGTTGCAAATGCCCTGTTAAACCAGCTGCGCACAGCCGGGAGGAATTCATCGGGCAAAAGCATTGGCAAATTGTCTGCGGACATAACCGGATTCTAGCCCAGGTGTTCTCAAAAACCGAGAACGGCAAATGCCCCGGGTGTCGCATCACCGAACGCCTGGCCATGACAGGCCGGCGTCAATGTTGACCGGCCAACGGCCATTGGCGGCTTTTTTGACAGGGGGTTACGGGTCAGGCAGACGGACGGGTTCCCAGTCAGCGCGACTGAGCAACCAGTCGCCACCGTTGCGTATCCATCCGGTTTCAACATCGAATAACTGTCCGCTTTCCGGCAGCAGGCCGGCGCCGCCGGTTACCAATAACTTGAAATGTGCGGAAGCTGAATCCGCACCGGTTTCCGTTACGAATATGGGAAAAAACTGCGCCTGCAAACGCCGGTGCTGATTGATCTGGAAGATCATGAAGCGGTGGAACTCGAGCCGGCCCATGGCGCCCTGCCGGGCGCTGAAATCGTCCGCGACGTTCGCCATGAAATCCAGGTGGCGGCCTTCTTCGGCAGCGGATTCCATGTCGCGCAATGTGGCAATGACCTGTTGTTCGACAGTGAGTTTTTCACCACAGGACACGAGCGCTGCGAAGACCACAGCAATGCTGAAGAACAACCTCATCACAAGCTCATTTCTTTTCTTCGAGATAACGCTCCAGCAGGTGCGAAGAAACCACGAGGAGGTCGTGCTCGGTGACCAGACCCAGCAGTTTGCCCTTGTCCACCACCGGCAGGCAGGCGACCTTTGCCTTGCGCATCAGGCGTATCGCATCGACCGTCGTGGCATCGGAATCGATGGTCACCGGATTTTTGGTCATGATTTCCCTGACGGTCACCTTTTGCTCACCGCCAACCCTGCCCTCGGCGACCAGTCGCAACAACGCGCGGTGGGACAGCAACCCGACCAGTTCGCCGTCGTCGCCTTCAACCGGGACATGCCGGATGTGCCGCCAGTCCATCAGCGTTGCGGCGAAATCCACGATATCGTCCGGACGCACCGTAAACAGGTCCGTGGCCATGAACTGCGACACCTTGAGGTAACTCTCGCGCCAGCCCTGGTCCTCGCAGAAATCCGCCAGTTCCCATTCCGAGATCGGCCGGCCCGTCGTCTGTTGCTCGATCATGCTGCTGACCAGGCAACGAAGCCGCTGGTCTTCCGTCCCCTGGTCGTGCATGCCCTGCAGGGATTCCAGCGCCCAGCGTGCACCGTTTCTGCGCAGGGACACGCGAGCATGCAGTATCCCGAGATACTTTTCGATATCCCTTTGCTCCACGCCGTAGTCCTGCAAACCGCTTTCGGCCAGCGGCAGGAGTTCATCGAGGATCAGTTTCCTGACAGGTGCGTGGGTGTCGCCAAACCAGTTCATCTGTGCACGGATGCCCGCCCTCGCAGCAGCCATGAAGTTGGCCTTGATATCCTGGAAGGTGATCTGTTCGCGAATATCGTTATATTCCCTCGACATCCCCGCCATCATGCCGACAAAAAAGGCCACGTTGGCGATCTCGTCGACGATGGTCGGGCCGGAGGGAATGACGCGGTTTTCAATACGCAGGTGCGGTATGCCGTTATGCACACCATAACAGGCCCGGTTCCATCGATAAACGGTGCCGTTGTGCAGGCACAAGGCCTTCAGTTTCGGTGCGATACCCTGCGCCACCATCGCCAGCGGATCATTCTCGGTTTCGGTGGTCAACAACACGCGGAAGCGGGCGATGTCCTCCTTGAATATTTCCGTGACCGATTTGTCCACCCAGTCGTTGCCGAAATGCACCCTGGGCTGGAGACCGCGGGCCTGGTGGGTCGAGGAGCGCGCATCGACCGAATACTCGAATACAGAAATCCGCGTCTCGTGCCACAGGCGTTTGCCCAACAGGACGGGTGAGTTGACCACCGCCGCCAGTAACGGGCCGGTCACGACCTGGGCGATATTGTAAAGGCGGGCGAAATCTTCGGGACTGACCTGGAAATGCACCTGGAAGCTGGTATTGCACGCCTCCAGCATCAGGTTGTCGTGATTCACCATCAGTTGATCGGTGCCATTGATCGTGAATTGCAGGTTCTGGCCACGCAGGGCCATGATGGCCTCGTTCAGGGCGTGGTAACGCGGCAGGGGCACCATCGAGTCCATGCCGAGATTTTTTTTGGTTATCGTCGGCAGAATCCCCACCAGAGCAATCTCGCTGCCGCACTGATGCGCCGCCGCCCGCGCCTTGGTGTAAATGTCCTGCGCCTCCGCCTCCATGCGGCTCAGGCAGTCGGCCTTGAACTCCTGGACGGAAAGGTTGGCTTCGATATTGAACAGGCCCAGCTCGGTGGTGAAACGCTCGTCATCGAGTTTTGCCAGCACTTCGAGGGCAGTGAGGGCAGGTTGGCGCGCCGCGTTGACGAGAAACATTTCCTGCTCCGCGCCGATACGGCTGACACCGGATTCCACCATCCCCTTGTCGAGCATCGTTTCCAGCGCCCTGACCTCTTCGAGCAGCGCTTTCATGAAATGCTGTCGAATCGACTCGTTGGCGTCTTCGACTATGTTTTGTTCACCCATCCGGTGCCGCCCTTGCAGTTCTCAGCCTCCCGATAATAAACACAGCCCTTCTGGTCAGCAAACAAAAACTACAAAACAACTGCGCGAAATCACTATTCATGCAAAAATAGAAGTTGAAAAATATCCGTTGACAAGCTGCTTTCTAAGCTATTCGGGAGGAATCAAAATCATGGAAAAACCCTGGCTCGACAATTACCCACAGGGTGTGCCCGCGCACATCGATTTCAACGGTTACAACTCGATTGTCGACGTGCTGGAAAAAAGTTGCCATAAGTATTCGGACCGGATGGCGTATCACAACATGGGCGCCGAGCTGAGCTACGCCGAACTCGACTACCTGACCAGGAATTTCGCAGCCGCCCTGCAGCACATGGGTCTGCAGCAGGGTGACCGCATTGCGCTGATGATGCCGAATACCCTGCAGTATCCTGTCGCCCTTTTCGGTGCGCTGCGGGCCGGACTGGTGGTCGTCAACACCAACCCGATGTACACCGCGCGCGAATTGCGACATCAACTGATCGACGCGGGCGCCAAGGCGATCGTCGTGGTTGAGAATTTTGCCTCGGTGCTGGAAAGCATCCGCGACGAAGTACCGCTGGAGCACATCATTACCACCGGCGTCGGTGACCTCCTCGATTTTCCAAAATCACTGCTGGTCAACTTTGTCCTGCGGCATGTGAAAAAGCGGATTCCGGCCTGGAAACTGCCCGGGTCCGAGCGTTTCCACGCCGTCCTGGACAAAGGCAAATCGCTGCCCCTGAACCCGGTCAATATCGCCTTTGATGACGTCGCCTTCCTGCAATACACCGGCGGCACCACCGGGGTTGCAAAAGGCGCCATGCTGACCCACCGGAACATCGTCGCGAACCTGCTCCAGGCACGGGCCTGGTTGTCCCAGCTCGACGTGGAGTCGAAAGAAACCATTATCACCGCCCTGCCGCTCTACCACATTTTTGCGCTGACGGCGAACTGCCTGCTGTTCATTTACCTCGGCGGCAGCAATATCCTGATCACCGACCCGCGTGACATGCCAGGGTTCGTCAAGGAGCTCGGCCGCCATCCGTTTACGGCGATTACCGGGGTCAATACCCTGTTCAATGCACTGCTGCACACCGAGGGTTTCGCAGCGATCGATTTTTCCACCCTGAAGCTGACGCTGGGCGGCGGCATGGCCGTGCAGAAAGCCGTGGCCGAACAGTGGAAAAAAGTGACCGGCGTAACCCTGATCGAGGCATACGGCCTGACCGAAACATCCCCTGCGGCTTGCGTAAACCCGATAACGCTCGAAGAATACAACGGTTATATCGGTCTGCCCTTGCCCTCGACCGAAGCGGCGATCATGAACGATAGCGGCGAGTTTCTGCCGGTCGGTGAAGCCGGCGAACTTTGCATCCGCGGACCACAGGTCATGAAGGGTTACTGGCAGAGGCCGGAGGCGACTGACGAGGTGCTGAATGCCGACGGCTGGCTGCACACCGGCGATATCGCCGTGATGACGGACAAAGGCTATTTCAAGATCGTTGACCGCAAGAAGGACATGATCCTGGTGTCCGGCTTCAATGTATTCCCGAACGAGATCGAAGACGTGCTCGCGCTGCACCCGAAGGTGCTGGAAGTGGCGGCGGTCGGTATGCCGGATGAGAAATCCGGTGAGGTCGTGAGTGTCTTCGTGGTCAAAAAAGATCCTTCCCTGACGAAGGAAGAAGTCATCGATTTTTGCAAGGAAAACCTGACCGGCTACAAACGTCCGCGCTACGTGGAGTTCATGGATGAATTGCCCAAGTCCAATGTCGGCAAGATCCTGCGCAGGGAACTTCGGGACGCTTGAGTCCGCCGCGAGCCGCAAAGCAACGGCTCGCTGCGTCCTGGTCGTAGTCCGCGCGGGTGAACCCCGCTTGTTGAGATGAAAGCGGTTATCTGGACGAGGTACGGTCCGCCGGGCGTGCTGCGTATCCGCGAGATCGAAAAGCCGGTCCCCAGGGACAACGAAGTGCTGGTGAGAATCATCGCCACTTCGGTCTTTGCCGGGGATTGTGAACTGCGAAGATTCGATTTTCCCATTTCATTCTGGCTGCCCCTGCGGTTCATGTTCGGTCTTCTCAAGCCGCGCATTCCCGTCATGGGTCAGGAACTGGCCGGTATCATCGAAGCCGTCGGCAGGGATGTCGATGGGTTCAGGGAGGGCGACGAAGTATTTGCACCCACCCCCGCGAGCCTGGGCGCCTATGCCGAGTACCTGTGCCTGCCAGGCACGCACCCGATCGCGAGAAAACCGGCCAACATGAGCTTCAGTGAGGCGGCAACGGTTGCCGTCGGCGGTCTGAATGCCCTGCACTTTCTCAACAAGGCCGGCGTCGAGGCCGGCGAGAAAGTATTGATCAATGGGGCCGGCGGGGGGATTGGCACCATCGCGATCCAGGTCGCCAGGACTATCGGGGCCAGGGTGACCGCGGTGGACCACCGCGACAAGCTGGCGGCGCTACGCTCGCTGGGCGCCGATCACGTCATCGATTACACGCGGGAGAATTTCACCGGCAACGGTGAACGCTACGATGTCATCATCGACGTGGCGGGCAACAGCCCCTACTCGCGCAGTGTCCGGTCACTGGAAAAGAATGGCCGCTATATTCTCGGCAATCCAAGATTGACCGGCATGATCCGGGCTCCGCTGACGTCGCTGGCCGGCAGCAGGAAAGTCACCGTCGCCGTCGCGCCCTATCACGCGGATGACCTGGAACGGCTCCGCAAGCTGATTGAACAGGGCGAGGTCAAGGCGGTGATCGACAGGTCTTATCCGCTGGAACTGATCGCCGAGGCACACGCCTACGTCGAAAGTGGCAGAAAAACCGGCAGCGTGGCGATCACGGTGGCACAAAAAAACCCGGCGCATGCATGAAACCGCTGTAGTAAAATCGAGCCTTTCCACACAACGGATCACATGGAGCATGAATAAGAAAACCATCCTGTTAACCTGCCTTTTCGCGTTATTTCCCGCCGTGGCGTGCGCCGCTGAAACCGGTGCCGAGACCGGAGAGAAGGCCGGGGTCAAGGTTGAACCCATGCATTTCGAATCCAACGGCAGTGTCAACATCGGCGGAAAGAATATCGAATATACCGCCACCGCCGGCACCCTGGTCATGAAAAATGAGAAAGACGAACCCATCGCCGAATTCGGTTATACCGCGTATGTGCAAAAAGGCAAGGACAAGTCGAGCCGACCCATCCTGTTCGCGTACAATGGCGGCCCGGGCTCCGCATCATTCTGGCTGCACATGGGCATCCTCGGCCCCGAGCGCGCCGTGGTGGAAGACCTCGATTTCACGTCCACCGGACCATTCCGCAGGGTCAATAACGAGTACAGCATCCTCGACCGGGCCGACCTGGTCATGATCGACCCGGTGGGCACCGGTTTCTCCCGCCCCGTGGGCGAGGCCAGGGGGGAGGATTTCTGGGGTGTTGACCAGGACATCGATTCCGTATCGGATTTTATCGCCCGCTATATCAGTGACAACGGCCGCTGGCAGTCGCCCAAATACCTGCTCGGCGAGAGCTACGGCGGTATCCGCAGCGGCGGCGTTGCTTACCACTTGATGACGAAATACACCATTACGCTGAACGGCGTGATCCTGGTTTCGCCCTACATGGATTTCACTGCCGGCAACGCAGGCGTCAGGATCGACCTGCCCCAGGTGAATTACTTCACCACCTTTGCCGCGACGGCCTGGTACCACGGGGTGGTGAAGGACCGGCCCGACGATCTGCAACAATTCCTGCGCGAAGCGGAAACCTTCGCCGCCAACGAGTACGCACCGTTGCTCTACAAGGGCAACCGCGCCAGCCAGCAGGAACGCGATCGCGTTCTGGCCGGCATGGAACGCTTTACCGGGATCAGCGCAGATTACTGGGACAAGGCCAACCTGCGGGTCGACGAGGCGCACTTTGCCAAGGAGTTGCTGCGCCAACAGGGCAAGGTCGTGGGCCGTATCGACTCCCGCTACACCGGTGATTCAATCAACGACATTGGTGAAAGCTTCAGTTACGACCCGTTTTTCCCCGCGATCGGACCGGCGTTCACCGCAACCTTCAACGACTACTACCGCGA
>Ga0210074_1000447_pt1 | contig 14653 bp, 12 predicted proteins | sample China_Galinas_Co_FD_184860 | JGI IMG/M metagenome (GOLD analysis project Ga0210074, IMG submission 184860) | Wetland microbial communities from San Francisco Bay, California, USA, that impact long-term carbon sequestration -... | ecosystem: Environmental > Aquatic > Marine > Wetlands ... | reverse complement strand
CCTGGGCGCGGAGGTCGTGCCGCCAAACAACTGCGACAGGTATTCGGCCAGCACCTGCGCCTCGAGGTTCTTGACACGATAGACGTACAACTGCACCCCGGAACCCGCCGCGCCGCGATCGAGCGTTTGGATCCACTCGCGGGCCTTTTCGAGGTAGGCTTCCTGCGGCGTGATGACCATGATCGACGCAAGGCGTTCCAATGGCACGAAGCGGAACATGCCCGCCAGCGGCGATTCCGCCTCCATGCCGAATATCTCGGTCAGTTCGGTCGTGATCGATTCCACGTCCACCGTTTTCAGCGGGTAGATACCGACCGACATACCCGCCAGCCAGTCCACGTCGAAGATATCGACGGTCTTTTGATAGTTGCTCAATTCCTCCTGGGTGCCGGCCAGGAAGATCATGCTCCTGAGCGGATCGACCCTGACCATGGCCCCATCACGCACGTAGGGCTCGAGTATCTTGGCCATTTCGAGGGCGCCGATGTACTCCAGCGGTATGACGCGGACCTCGTAACCCATGGCGATTTTTTCCTTGCTCAACACCGGCACCAGGTTGCCGCGAATCGCCTCCGAAACGGGCAGGATGTGGTACCGGCCCTCGGTGTAAACGATCGCCGCGCCATTCCAGCGCAACAGCAGCTCGAGAATCGGCATCAACTGGTCACGCGAGACGGGCTTGGAAGTGGAAAACGTCACCTGGCCGCTGACACCCGGGCCGATGACGAAGGTCTCCTGCAGAACCTCGCCGAGTATCGTGTGGACCACGGACTGCAGTGATTCCCCCTCGAAGTTCAACACGATCTCACCGTCTTCGGAAACCGCGCTGAGTTTTCGTTGCGCCGCTTTCTCGTTGATGAACGGGTTTTCGCCCACCCTCAGTTCGACGTCCTTTACACCGCCGGCCTCGGCAGGATTTTCCGGTGTCGTGTAAATCGGCTCTTCGATCGTCGTCTGCTCCGATTCCTTCAGCCGCTGGTGGTCGGAATCACGCCTGACCGGCGCGTCCATGGTTGCGCAACTATTGACCAGTAACAAAATGGCCACGGCGTAAATCAGTGATTTCATCTTGTAGCACTCCCGGTAAATTGCGCTCTATCCATCGTCTTTATCATTACTGCCCTGATCCTTGCTCTTTTTATTCATCAGCGCACGGATGGCGCTCTGGTAGTCCGACGGCTTGGAGGGCTGGCTGGCCGTATTCGCCTGGGTGCCATTCCGCGATTGCTGAGCTTCCTGCTCGAGCCGTAATTCCTCCCGCCGCTCGGCGATCCGCTGGCGGATCTGTTCCGCCCTGCTCATTGGTTCTTCATCCTCACCCGTTGCTTCAGCACCCCCGCCCGTCAGCGCCTGGGTAATTGGGGACGCCGGGGCGACCGGCGGAGGTTCCTCGATTTTGACGTCGTGCACCTGCAGTTCCAGTTCCAGCGACTGGCCATCGCGTGATTCGAGCACCACGAGGCGCGGCTGCACCGCTGCAACCCGCCAGCCGATGAATTCGCCGGTCAGGGACTCCCCTTCACGCGCCATCACGCTTTCGATGTCCTTGTCTTCCGGGGTCAGCGACGCGATCCGCGAACCTGGCGTGATGACGACACCGGTCAGTTTGACTGCCGGGGCGCCCTGGATCTCGATGGTGGTATCGTCGGCCTGCAGGTCCTCGTCGACTTCACCGATGTCCGGCTGGCGTGATTCATTGAACACGGGCTTTTCATTGATGACCCGGTATTCGCCCAGCTCGCTGATCTGGCGCACGGTCAGATCCGCCTCGTCGGCGGCGGCCAGCTCCCTGTCCGAGCCGTCCGTTTCCACCGACACGGGCAGGTTCCAGACAATGGTCATCGCCAGGGCCAGCAACACGAAAAAGCCACTGATGGACGCCAGAACCATTCCAACCGGATTATCCTGCAGCCACTTCATTTCAAATACCCCGACACGTTGAAACGTATGTCCAGCGCGCCCTGATCCTGGACCTGCTGACCGCGCACACGCCGGGTGGTCCGCGGGCGAATGATATTCAGGTCATCGACCAGCATCAGCGGAACACCGGTTTCCATGCCGTACAAAATGGGCAGGAAGTCTTCCGCGTTACAACGCATGCGCACGTTGACGGTAACCTTTTCAAAGCGCTCCTGGACGCGTGGCCGTACCGGTTGCCTGCTGACGATCTGGCAGGAATCATCGGCCTGGGTGCGGACCATGTCGCCGATGTTGCCTGACAGCGCGGCGGCGGCCTCATCGAAGGTGGGGTAGTCGAGAAACAGGCCTTCGTCGGTTTGCGAATTGCGTATCTGACCGAGACGCGCCTGCAACGATTCACGTTGCGCAGCCACCGACTGAAAGCGGCTCAGCTGTTCACGCAGAGCGCCGATTTCTTCCGCATAGTCGATGTGCCGCAATACAAACCAGTGGAACAGCAGCAGGTACACGAGCAGCAATGCTATCGCCAGCAGCATCAGCGCCGTTGCTTTCGAGTTACGCTGATCCGGTACGATCTGCATCACGCACCACCCAGTTTCGTAACATCGGCCGTCAGGTCGAAGATTTCCTTGCCGCTGCGGTTGTCCAGGCGCGTAGGACCCCGGAACGAGGCATTCTCAAAATACGGCGACTCGTTGATCAGCTCGATCAGGCTTTGCGCGTTCCCCGACTTGCCCTGCATCTGGATCGTACCGTCGTGCATCGACAGGCGATCGAGATAGGTATCTACCGGCAAAATACGGGTCAACTCGGCAAGCAGCTCGACCTTGTAACCATTGTCGATCTTGCGTACCTGCAAAAAGCCGGCGGCTTCACTGGCATCATCGATCTGCTTGCGGATTTGCTGAACGGCCTGCGCTTCCGCGCGTACGTTGTCGATCGCCTCGTTAATGACTTCCACCTGGTGTTCGCGCAACCACAAGGACTGCACCATGACGAATACCAGCAGGAAGACGGTGACTGCGGCAATCATCCAATTCAGCCGGACTTGCTGGTTGACGATGTGAAAACGCATGGCTTCCGGCAGCAGGTTCATCCCCAGCGGGCCGTCGGCGCTGTTGATGTCGACGCCGGTGGGCGCCAGGCCGAGCCGCTTCAGCTGCTCGACCTGCGCTTCGACACCCTCGCGCGGCACGACATACAACTCCAGGCGAAGCTGGCCGTTCTCGCGGTCACGGGTCAGTCCCCGCCAGCCATAGAAGACCTCGTTGGCCTTGAACGGCGTATGCCGGTCCATTTCATAAGCCAGCGCCTGCCTCAGGTTGGATTCGGTGGCGAGCGGCATCGTTACCCTGGTATGTAAAACCCCATCTTCGGGCAACAGCAGATCACGTCCCACTTCGGCGAGTTCGTGCTGTTGCAGAAGTTCCCGGATACGCTGTTGCTGTAACTGCATGTCCTGCTCGGCGGAGACCACGTCCAGCGCCTGCACCGATTTTTCGTTATCGATACTGAAAGCGATTTCCCCGTCTTTGATCTGTATCAATAGCTTGCGGCGGGCGTATTGCATGCGCTCGCGCAGGCTGGACGGCAACGCATTGCGCAGCTCTTCCCCCCACCATTTGAGGAACTGGCCGACGGGGCCGTTCGTCAATCTGAAGCGGGCATTCTGAATGGTATTATTAAGTGTTATCGCCATCGGCCTATTTATTGAAATCCTTCACGCCAACGCAAAACACGGTAGGGGCGGCCACTGCGGGTTCCCCCAAGCCGGATTGTGGCTTGCAACTGTTCCCAAACGCCATTCGGCATCGTTGCCTTGGCCTGAATACTATACGTGACCCCTCGGCCTTGTTCCATAACAACGAGACCATTTGGCAACTCTGTGCCGAGTGAATCACCGGGTTGCCTGGAATTTCTCTCCTGCACGAACGCCTCGGCCTCGGCGTGGGTTATGTCGGGCATCGCCATCAACGCCTGCACGGGCGCAAATGCCGGGTCGGGTTCGCCGGCGCGCGAGTACACCGTGATACCGGGTTCCAGCTTGCGATAAAAATCGTAATCCATGCCGATAACCTGCAACAGTTCTTCGGTCATGATGAATGGCCTGTTGGCGGGGCCCATGTCCAGGCCCGCGGCGAGATAGGCGTCTTCTTCCGCACCGTTGACACGTTCGAGCTCGTCTGCATCACGCCAGTCCATGACGGCGGCGGCCAGGACCTCCGCCCGGTCCGGCTCCATGCCATTGCCGGCGAACAGGTTCGCGAGGGTCAATTCATCGGTCGCATTGATATCCAGTTTGCCGCGCTCGTCGATCGCACTGACTTCCACTTTCACGCCGTCCAGCTCGGTTTCGTAAACCCGGCCATCGGCGCGCATCCGGGTTTCCTCAACCGGGTCACGCAGCGCCAGCACCGCGAGGTTGATGGCGGCCTCCGCGCTCAACCGCGCCTGTGTCCCCGACAGCAGGGAATTGGCCTCCAGCCGGTCCATGCGCGCCATCAGGGAAAATGACCCCGTGACGATGGTCAGCAACAGCAAGACCCACAACACCAGCACCAGGGCGATCCCCTTCTGCGTGTTGATCCGGCAGCCGTTGATCATGACTCACCCGCCTTCCTGCCCTTGATCAGATCCTTGATGGCTTGCTCGTAAGTCGGCCGTGTCAGGCCGCCGCCAAGGCCCTGGAGCGATTGTTCGTCCACTCTTACGCCGGCCGCCAGTTCGGGCCACTGGAGGTTCAGCCCCTCCTTGAATTCAACATTCAGGCGCACGGCGACCGGCAATTGCCCGGGTTGGTCCCAGGAGGCCATCCAGCCGGTTAACTCGCCTTCCTCGTCCCTGCCCAGGAACTCGAACCCGGCCGACTCAACACCCTCGAGCAACAACACCGGGGCGCGATCCTGCAAGCGGTCCTCGGTGAAGCCCTGCAGCATCGCGTGGCTGAACTGGATTACCAAGCCGCCGTCGCCATCGTTGGCCACCTCGACCACCTGCACCTGCGGCCCGCCGGCACCAAGGTAGCCCGGCATCGGCGCCACGTACTCGATGTGGCGCGCATCACCCTCGAAGACGATACGGACCGGCTCGGTGTCCTCTGTCTCGGCGTAGGACAATGGCAGCATCTGGTTCAACTGGCGGCGGATGAACTGGTGTGCGGCGCGCAGCTCGCCGCCGGCCGCCAGCAGTTTTTCGCCGCTCTGGGACGACCGCGTGGCGGCCCGCAGACCCGAGTAGGTCAGACCCAGCAATATGCTCATCAGGGTAATCGCCAGCAGCAATTCGACCAGCGTAAAGCCCGCTGACCGGCGACCCGTTGCCATCCCGCCGGTGCGTTTCATGGCCGGTTCGCCAGGACGCTCTGGATGGTGCTGAAATGCAGGCTTCTGCCCCGCTTGCCGGACGCCCAGTCGATGTCCAGGTCCACCCTGTACAACTCGATACCCGACAGTTCAGCCAGTTCCGGGGTGCTCATGCCGACAGTCTCCGGCTCATCGCTGGCGTCATACAGGGAAATGCCGAGGTTCCAGTTATAGCGGTCCATGCTGGTGCCGCTGTAAGCGCCCTCTTCCACGGGTATTTCGGTACCCACCTGGTCCATCAGCGTTTGCGCCAGCAAGGCGACTTCCGTATCGTCGTTCGCCCTGGCGACACTGCGCATGGAACCCGCCATGATTTCCAGCACCATGGCGAAACTCAGTGCGAATATGACAAAAGCCAGCATCACCTCCAGCAACGTGAAGCCACCGGGGCGCCGCCGGGGCAATTGGCGGGATGATGACGTCTTCAGGCGTTTCATCCCTCTGCTTTCTCCAGTTGAGTTTCACCGGTCAGCCAGGCGACATTGACCCGGTACTCGCGCTTGTTCACCGTCAACTCGATGTGACCGCCCGTGGAGCCGCCATCGGGGAAAAAACGTATCCCGGAGACGGCGTCGGTGACCAGCTCGGAACTCGCCGTCGTGATCGTCAGGTCGACACCCTCGGGGAGTTCCACCTTGTCGCGGCCAGGCGCCTGGTAGCTGCGAGTCTCGGTATCCACGAGGAATACCTGCTCGGCCTTGTCAATGATTGCCCGGGCCCGTGTATAACGCAGCGATGCCACCAGTTTCCGCGAGGCTGCACGCGCCTCCGCACCGGAAATACTGCGTGACATGGAAGTTGCAACCAGCCCCATGATGAGCGCGATGATGACCATCACGACCATTATTTCGATCAGCGTAAAGCCAGCCGATTTCCGGCGCCGTGCATGTTTGATTGATCTCACCCCGAGCTGCGAGCCCACCTCTTATTCCCAACTGGTAATATCCGCGTTCTTGCCTTCGCCACCCTGCTGGCGGTCGGGACCGTAGGACCAGATATCAAAATCGGCGCCGTGATCCCCCGGCACGCTGTATTTGTACGGTTCTCCCCACGGGTCTTTCAGCAGGGAGTTCTTTATATACGGACCGTTCCAGCCCGTGACGCCGGATGGTTCATTGACCAGGTCATCCAGTGACGACGGCGCGGTGCCCGTGTCCAGGTAGAAACTCTCCACCGACATCGAAATACGGCTGATCTGCGATGAAGCGGCCTTGACCTTGGCGCTTTCGGCCTTGCCGATGATGCCCGGCAATACCAGTCCGGCGATCAACGCCAGGATCACCAGTACGAGCAATAGCTCGACCAGCGTAAAGCCCCGCTGCCGTTGTTTGTCCGTTATGTAACGCTTTTTCAAATTCATTCCTGAAGTCTCCCAGGGTATGCTTGCACTCAATTTCGGCCGGCGCTGCTCGCCTGCCCTTTTTAAAATCTGCGCGGTATCGTATCTGACCGCTTTTTCAGCCTACCAGTTCATTAATGCCCATGATCGCCATCAGCACCGACATGACGATGGTGCCGATCATGACCGCCATCAGGAGCGTGATAAACGGCGTAAAGATCGCCAGCAGGCGATCGATGGTGGTGCGCACCTCCTTGTCATAGGTGTCCGCGACTTTCATCAGCATGACATCCAGCTGCCCGGTCTCCTCACCCACGCTGACCATCTGCAAAGCGAGTCTCGGAAACTGCCCGGTCTCCGCCAGGTTATGCGCCAGCCCGCCGCCGGTTTTGACCTTCTGGGTGGTCGCCTCGACGCTCTGCCGCAGCAGGCTGTTGGTCATCACGTTGCGCGCGATCGACAGACCGGACAGCAATGGCACGCCATTGGTCAGCAGCGTGCCGAGTGTCCGCGCCAGGCGCGCGATCTCCATCTTCGCCACCAGGTCACCCACCCAGCGCGTATGCAGCACCCGCGTATCCCAGACCAGGCGCTTGTCCGGATCCGCCAGCATGCGCCGGAACAGCCAAACCGCCAGGATGGTCAGGCCGATCAATCCCCACCAGAAATGTTGCAGCACCCCGCCGATGGCGAGAACGATCTTGGTGATCAGTGGAAGGTCCCCGCCCAGTTCCTCGAAAATCGGGGTGAACTGCGGAATCACGTAGACCAGCAGGAGCACCAGTGAACCGCCGGCCAGGATCATCAGCATGATCGGGTAAACCATCGCTGAAACGACGCTGTCCTTCAGGTCTTTGGAGCGTTCCAGGTAATCCGCGAGGCGCTCCAGCGTGGTCGCGAGCGACCCGCCGATTTCCCCGGCGTGCACCATGTTGATGAACAACCTGCTGAAGGAGCCGTGCTGGGCGTCAAGCGCTTCCGAGAGGCTGCCGCCTTCCCTGACATGGTCACGCACGGCCTTCACGGTCTGCTCAACGCGGTCGTTTTCGGACAACTCGAGCAGTACCTGCAGCGAGCGGTCCAGCGGCAAGCCGGCGCCGAGCAGGGTGGCGAGCTGCTGCGTGAACTGGCCGACCTCGCGCGTATTCATCCCGCGCCGCCTGAGCCTCAGGGAATCGAGGCTGAGCCCGCCCTTGCCCGCTTCGTTGGCCGACAGCGGAATATTGCCGCCTTCCTGGAGTTTGGCGATAACCAACTCCTCGGAGGCGGCTTCCATCGTTCCGCGCACGGTTTCGCCGGACGGCGAGACCGCCTTGTATTCATATAGCGGCATCAGGCTTCCTGTGTCACTCTGAGCACTTCTTCAAGCGTAGTGATACCCTGCAAACATTTTATCAGTCCATCCTGGTACATGGTTCGCATCCCCTGCTGGACGGCCATTTCGTGTATCTCGCCCGATGTGGCTTGCTGCATGATCAGGCGGCGGATGGAATCCGTCATCTGCAGCAACTCCAGGATACTGGTACGGCCGAAATAGCCACTCGGGTTTTCCGCGGTCGGGATCGGGCGGTACACGGTGTAGACATCCTGGTCGATGAAATTTGCGAACCCGACCTCCGCCGCCACTTCAGGCAGCAACTGCACGGATTCCCTGGCGCCCTTGCTCAGCGTCCTGACCAGCCGTTGCGCCAGTATGGCATTGATGGTCGAGGTCAACAGGTAATCCTCGACGCCCATGTCCAGCATACGCGTGATGCCGCCGGCCGCGTCGTTGGTGTGGATGGTCGACAGCACGAGGTGACCGGTCAGCGCGGACTGGATGGCGATGCGGGCGGTTTCCAGGTCACGCATCTCGCCGATCATGATGACATCCGGGTCCTGGCGGACGATGGCCCGCAGCGCGTGCGCGAAATCGAGACCGATGGACGACTGCGCCTGGATCTGGTTGATGCCTTCGAGCTGGTATTCCACCGGGTCTTCGACGGTGATGATTTTTCTCGCCGGCGTATTGATATGGCTCAGCGCCGTGTACAGGGTGGTTGTTTTACCCGAACCGGTGGGACCGGTCACGAGGATGATGCCATGCGGCATTTCCAGGTCCTTGACGAAGGCCTTTTTCAGCCCTTCATCGAAACCCAGTGAATCGAAATCCAGCACGATGCTGCCACGGTCGAGGATACGCATCACCACGCTTTCGCCATGCGAGGTCGGCACGGTGGAAACACGCAAATCCAGTTCCTTGCCCTGCACGCGGTGCATGATGCGGCCATCCTGCGGCAGGCGTCTTTCGGCGATGTTCAGGCGCGCCATGATCTTGATACGCGAAATGACCGCCGCGGTGGAACTCGCCGGCGGCGCCTCCACCTCCTGCAGCACGCCATCGATCCGGTAACGCACTTTCAGCCGGTTTTCGAAGGGTTCGATGTGGATGTCCGATGCACGCGCCTCCACGGCCCTCTGCATGATCAGGTTGACCAGGCGTATGACCGGGGCTTCGGACGCCAGGTCGCGCAGGTGCTCGACGTCTTCGAGGTCTTCGTCGTCCTCACCGAGCGTATCGACGATCTGGCCCATGGCGCTGCGGCCAACGCCATACAGTTTTTCGATTCCGTTTTCGATTTCAGAGGCGACGCCGACCTGCGGGCGGATCTTTTTGCCGCTCGCCATGGATAAAGCCTTGAGCGCATATTCATCCCGGGGATTGGCCATCACGACGACCATTTCATCGTCGCTGACACTGACCGGCAGCAGCAGGTTCTGTTTCAGATACCGCAGTGAAAGCTTGCCGATGTCCGGTGCTTCTTCCGGCAGGTCCGCCATCGTGATCAACGGCAGGCCAAGCAGGCTGGATTCGGCCTCGGCCACGTCGCGTTCCGACACCAGGCCGAGACGGACCAGCAAGGTGATCAGGTTGCCGCCATTTTGTTCACGGAAAGCTTCCGCCCGCTTGAGATCGGACTTTTTCAGGCGGTTGCTTTCGATCAGGTAAACACATACCTCGTCTTCAACCGCGCTGAGTTGCTTGACGTCCTTGGTTTGCAGTTTTTCAGTTGCTTGCACGTATCATCCCTTGGGAATTTGAGACACTTCTGGAATTATAGCCGCTTCCGCCGGTTCGTATGGCAGCCGCCTGCAACCTGAGCGGCAGTGATCAACAAAGACCACGCTTCACCCCTGGCAGTTCCCACGCCCCATCAATCCCGGTCCCGGTGCCAGCCGGTGAACTGCTCGATCAGCGACCAGTTGGCCAGCACCCATATGATGATCGGCACCAGGGGTGGAAATATCAGGACCCCCAGCTGGTAACACAGGGCGATCACGTCGTCCGAAATACCGGCGTTCACGATGACCTGGTGCGCGTCGGCGCCGAAATTGAAGGCCAGCATCTTCAACGACTGCCAGACCACGCCCCATACCTGTATCAGGGTGACGGCGACGTATCCGCCCAGCATGACCAGCAGTTTCTTCAGCAACGAAGCACCCGACGCCATCACCAGGCCAAACAGCAACGGCAGCCCGAAACCGAATATCAACGGGTTGACGATAAACCCCAGGGACTCGCGGCTGCCGTCGGGAAACTGGAAGGGGATAGTGGTCTGCACCTGCAGCAGGTAGTGGCGGTCCGGGTTCGGGATGATGTTGAGAAAGTCATTACCGAGAATCGCTGACAGGATCTGGCTGGCCAGCATGCGCACCGGGACACCGTGAAAGGCGCTCAGGTAGTACCAGAGCATGAAACCGAACACCATCCACAGGAACGCCAGGATCAGCAGTTCGCTCAAGCGCAGTTCCTGTGCGTCCTTCGGTTTGTCCATTACCCCACCCACTGACGCGCGTTGCGGAAAATCCGCTGCCACGGTGAAATCTCCGGCCAGTGGTCCGGCGCCCAGGAAAAGTTGACCGTGCGCAGGGTCCTCTCCGGATGTGGCATCATGATCGTTATGCGGCCGTCGGCATTGCACAGGCCGGTTATCCCGGCGGGTGACCCATTCGGGTTTTGCGGGTACTCGGCCATCGTCAATCCGTCTGCGTTTACGTACTGCAATGCGATCTGCGACTGTGGAAGTTCCTGGCCGCTGAAGCGGGCCCTGCCCTCGCCGTGCGCAGTCGCCACCGGCAACAGGCTACCCGCCATGCCGCGGAAAAACAACGAAGCCGAGCCGGGAATCCTGACCAGGCTCAGACGCGCCTCGAACTGGCCGGAGCGGTTGGCGACGAAATCCGGCCAACTGGCGGCGCCCGGTATGATTTCCCGCAGCGCAGAGAGCATCTGGCAGCCATTGCAGACACCGAGGGCAAACCGGTCCGTGCGTTCGAAAAAGCGTGCAAACTGCTCCCTGAGCCGGGCATGGAACAGCACGGAAGACGCCCAGCCCCGGCCCGCACCCAAAACGTCGCCATATGAAAAACCGCCGCAGGCCACCAGGCCCTGGAATGCCGCCAGGTCCTGTCTTTGTTCGAGCAGGTCCGACATGTGCACATCGACGGCGCTGAAACCCGCCAGGTCGAATGCAGCAGCCATTTCAACCTGGCCGTTGACACCCTGTTCGCGCAGGATTGCAACGGCGGGCTTTGGCCGACTGGCGATGAACGGCGCCGCCGGGTCGTGCCGGGGGTCGAAGCTCAGCCTGGGCTTCAGGAAGGGCTTGTCCCACTCGAGGGTACGTGCGAACTCCTCCTCGGCGCAGACCGGGTGGTCACGCAGTTTCTGGATCTCAAAACTGGTCTCGCTCCAGGCCTGGTGGAGACTGCGAAGGTCGCTGCCCAGTAAAACATGCCCGTCGCTTTCAATGCTGAGCATGTTGCCGCTGACCGCGCAGCCGATTTCTGCCACCAGTGGCTCCAGGCCGTGCCTGGCGAGACACGCCAGCACCGCCGGTTTTTGCGCTTCGGCGACCTGGATGACGGCGCCGGGTTCCTCTGCGAACAGGCGCGCGCGCAGTTTGCCCGTATCGCTTGCAACGGCTGCATCGAGCGACAGGCGAAGCCCGCAACGCGCGGCGAACGCCATTTCGCAAAGGCTGACGATCAGGCCGCCGTCGGAACGGTCGTGATAGGCGAGGATCAGGCCGCCGGCGACAAGTTCCTGGATGGCGGCGAACAATCCCGCCAGGTCCGCCGCTTCGTCGAGGTCCGGCACCCGCTCGCTGAAAACGCCGTGGACCTGCTCCAGGCAGGACCCGCCGAGACGGTCGAGGCCCCGGCCCAGGTCGATCAGCAGCAGGCTGTTGGCTTCATCAGGCAGTTGCAGTTGCGGCGTGACCGCCAGGCGTGCATCCGTCACCGGCGCAAACGCGGAAACCACCAGCGAAACCGGTGCGAGCATTTTTCTCGGCTGGCCATTGTCCGACCAGTCGGTTTTCAGGGACAACGAGTCCTTGCCGACAGGGATGGCGACACCCAGCGCCGGACACAACTCCATGCCCACCGATTTGACCGCCGCATACAAGGCCGCATCCTGACCTTCCTCGCCCGCCGCCGCCATCCAGTTGGCCGACAGCCGGACGTCGGCGAGCCGGGCAACCGGTGCGCTCGCAATATTGGTAATCGCCTCGGTCACCGCCAGCCTCGCGGCAGCCGGGCTGTTGACGACCGCCAGCGGTGTACGCTCGCCAACCGCCATGGCCTCACCCGCGTACCCATCGAAGCCGTGCAGGGTCACTGCCGAATCCGCCACCGGCACCTGCCACGGCCCGACCATCTGGTCACGCGCCACCAGTCCCCCGACCGAACGGTCGCCGATCGTGATCAGGAAGGACTTGCTGCCGACCGCCGGGAAACGCAGGACGCCCAGCAGGTCATCCTCGAGGGTGGTATCCGCCGGTAATTCAATGAGCGGGCCGACGCTTGCGGATTGCGCGTCCCGGTGCAGCCTGGGCGTCTTGCCGAGCAGCACATCCAGCGGCAGGTCCACCGCGGGCGTCTTCAGCAAGGCGTCGTCCACGCGCAGATCGCGCGCGTCGGTAACCGTACCCAGCACCGCATAGGGACAGCGCTCGCGCCGGCATAGCTGTTCGAATTCCTGCAGGCGGCCGTGATCGATACCGAGCACGTAGCGTTCCTGCGACTCGTTGCACCAGATTTCCATCGGCGACATGGCGCCGTCCGCACTGGGGACCTTGCGCAGTTCCAGTTTGCCGCCGCGTTCGCTGTCGTTCAGCAGTTCCGGCAACGCGTTCGACAAGCCGCCGGCGCCGACGTCGTGTATCGACACGATCGGATTGGCGTCACCGAGGGCGCAACAGCGATCGATGACCTCCTGGCAGCGTCTTTGCATTTCCGGGTTGCCGCGTTGCACCGAGGCGAAATCCAGTTCCTCGTTGCCCTGGCCGCTACCGACCGAGGACGCCGCCCCGCCACCGAGCCCGATCAACATCGCTGGCCCGCCGAGGACGATCACGGCGCTGCCCGCGGACAGCCGCTGTTTCTCGATGTGCGCGGGGCGGATATTGCCCAGTCCGCCGGCCAGCATGATGGGCTTGTGATAACCCCAGAGCCTTCCGCCGATGGTCTGCTCGAATGTGCGGAAATAGCCCGTCAGCGCCGGGCGGCCGAACTCGTTGTTGAAGGAAGCCGCGCCGATCGGGCCTTCGATCATGATATCCAGCGCGCTGGCGATGCGGCCGGGCTTTCCCGAACGCTCTTCCCAGGCGCGTGGCCGTTGCGGGAGATGAAGATTGGAGACCGAAAACCCGGTCAACCCGGCCTTGGGCCGCGCGCCCCGGCCGGTCGCCGCCTCGTCGCGTATTTCTCCACCGGAACCGGTTGCCGCGCCCGGAAAGGGCGAGATCGCGGTCGGGTGGTTGTGTGTCTCCACCTTGATCTGTATGCCGACATCTTCGTCCAGCCAGGCGTACTCGCCATTGACGGGGGACGGGAAAAAACGCCGGTTGCGGCGGCCCTGGATCACGGCGGAATTGTCATGGTATGCCGACAACACGCCTGCCGGGCTTTGCGCATGGGTATTCCTGATCATGGCGAACAGGGACAGGTCCCGGGCCTCGCCATCGAGCGTCCAGCTGGCATTGAAAATCTTGTGACGGCAATGCTCGGAGTTGGCCTGGGCGAACATCATCAACTCCGCATCGGTCGGATTGCGGCCAAGCTTTTCATAGGCCGCGATCAGGTACTCCATCTCGACCTCGGAAAGCGCCAGCCCTAGATCCCGGTTGGCCTTGCGCAGCGCCGGCAACGCGTCAACGGAAAGGTCCGTGATGTCCAGCGGCCTGGCGGGATGATGCGCGAACAGCGCAGCCGCGTCCTCCAGGTCGGTCAACACCGTCTGCGTCATGCGGTCGTGAAGCAGCGGCTTGATCGCCGCCAACAGGTCGCTGTCGGCGGTTTCCGGCGGCAGCTGGACAATGATGCCGCGCTCGATGCGCTCAAGGGCATCGAGCCCGCAGAGGTGCGCTATGTCGGTGGACTTTGTCGACCAGGGCGACTGCGTTCCCGCGCGGGGCAGGACCAGCAATATGCCGTGCCGTGCATGACCGGCGCCGGTTGGAGAAGACGGCTGTGCATCGCTGCCGCCGGCGGCGACGGATGCGGGCAGGTCCCCGGGAACCCCGACCCACTGCGCTTGCAACAGCGCTTCGAGTTTTTTCCGCTCATCCGGCGATGGTTGACTTGGACACTCAACGAAATAGACGAATCGGGCCGTGAATGAAAATTCCCGGCCCGTGCGCTGACGCAAACCATCAACCAGTTTTTGCCTGCGGAATTCAGAATAAGCCGGGCCCCCCAGCAGGCAGAAAAACTCCGTCAAAGTATCACTCCCGAATAAGCAGTCGATATTATAGCGGCTGGGGGTTGGAATTTGAGCAGGAATTTGGTGTTTTACCCTTTCGGGTGTAGTTAAAGGGTTCAGAATGAATTTACCTGCAAACTACAAGCACCGTCATCCCGGCGCAGGCCGGGACCTCCAACAGAATAGCAGAGCGCACATCTAAAACTTCGTTAAAGAAAACGGAATCGTTGGGAGATCCTCCGAGTTCACAAACGAAGTGCAACACCTTGCTAAGGTGTTGTCATG
>Ga0210074_1000445_pt1 | contig 14683 bp, 12 predicted proteins | sample China_Galinas_Co_FD_184860 | JGI IMG/M metagenome (GOLD analysis project Ga0210074, IMG submission 184860) | Wetland microbial communities from San Francisco Bay, California, USA, that impact long-term carbon sequestration -... | ecosystem: Environmental > Aquatic > Marine > Wetlands ... | reverse complement strand
GTCAATACGGCGTATGTACTGCCCTGTGCCGCCCTGTACTGCATATGCGCCAGCCTTGTCCATGGGTTCATCACTTTGGCAGTATTGCCTGATCCACTCAAGCGGCATTTCGCCGAATGTCACCGCGGTAATATTCAGCGTATCCAGGATCTTGTCCGGCTTGACGACCAGTGCAACCGCTGAATAAACCTCGTGGGTCCTGCCCGACAAGCGCTTTAACATCGTTTCGGCTTGTAGCCGCGACCCGGGTTTTCCCAGGATTTCACCATCCAGCAATACGATGGTATCGGAGCCCAGTACGGGAGCCCTGCCGGCGCTGCGGGTAAATCCCGCCAGTGCCTTGGCACGCGACAAACGCAAAACGTAATCGCGTGGTGTTTCGCCTTCGATAAGTGATTCGTCAACATCGGCAACTGTCACCTCGAAGTTGACCGCAAGTTGTTTCAGCAGTTCCCGCCGCCGCGGTGACCCCGATGCCAGTATGATCGATGGGGGTGAGTTCATGCGCGGTGATAGGGGTGATTCTGGGTGATCGTCCAGGCCCGGTACAACTGCTCCGCGAGCACGACCCTGACCAACGGGTGGGGTAATGTGAGCGGCCCGAGAGACCACCGGTCATCCGCTTTTTGCAGGATATCTGCATCAATTCCGTCAGGGCCGCCAATCATGAAGCCCACATCACGAGCGTCTCCCATCCACTGCTCCAGTTGGGCTGCAAGTTTTTCGGTAGACCAGGCCTGTCCCTGAACGTCCAGCGCGATGACCCTCGCCCGGGTCGGCATGGCCGCATACAGCGCCTTACTTTCAAGCGCAGCCAGTCGTTTTGTATCGGCATTTTTCCCGCGTTTTTCGAGGCTGATTTCTCGCAGGGATAAGCCGAGACCGGCTGGCATTCTTCGGCTATATTCGTTCCAGGCTTCTGTGACCCAGCCCGGCATACGCTGGCCGACGGCTGCTACCAGCATTTGCATCAGCGTACCGGTCCTTCAGACAGAACTTCTTATACTACTGCGTCGATCGGCGCTGGCTTCCCAGAGTTTTTCGAGATTATAAAAGGCTCTTGTCTGGGGCAGCATCAGGTGAACGATGACGTCGTTGAGATCTACCAGTACCCATTCACCCTCACGCGCACCCTCCACACCCAAGGGTGTACAGCCCACGGTTTTGGCTTTGACAACGAGGTTCTCCGCCATTGATTTTACATGCCGTGTTGAATTGCCTGAAGCAATGACCAAACGCTCGGTCAAAGGACTCCTGCCTGAAACGTCAATCACCAGGATATCGGTAGCTTTAAAGTCTTCTAATGAGGAAACAACGAGTTGTTGCAACTGGTCTGTACTTAGGTCGTCACGGGTGGGCTGGATATTCAAATTTTGATTTTACCTTTAAGTAAGTGCCCCAATTTTAACTGCCACAGCGGGTCGCGTAAAGCAAAGCATCGGTTTTGCCCGTTGCTCAAGCAGATAAATACAGGCGGTTTTCGTTGATATATTCCAAAACTGCCGGCGGCAACATCGGCCCTGGTGAACTTCCCGAACCGATAATGCTTTTGATACCCGAGGAAGAAACATCAATCGACTCAACCTCGAGGTGAAGCACTTTACCCGCCCTCGAAAGTGATATTTCCCGCACATCGGAAACTGAGCGGGGTTCGATCTGATGCGCCAGTTCATGCGGGTACTCGATAGCAGCGCCCGGTCTTGTCAGTATTACCAAATGGGCAAGATCAAACAACTCTTCCCAGTGAAACCATGTGTGCAACAGGTTAGCGGCATCTTGCCCGATCAATAACAATATAGGCCGGTCCGGAAAGTCGTTACGCAGCTCGCGCAGTGTATCGACCATGTACGAGGGTCCCTGGCGCCTGGTCTCACGATCATCAACCTGCAGGCATGGAAACTCCCGGCACGCCAGTTGCAGCATCGCCAGTCTTTGCTTTGCAGTTGCTTGTGGCACATCACGGTGCGGGGGGATGCCGGCAGGAAAAAGGTAGAGATACTTCAGACCCAGTTTACGCCGTGCTTCATCCGCACAGCGAAGGTGACCGTAGTGCACCGGGTCAAATGTGCCGCCGAATAAGGCCATCGGTTCGGCTGATCCCGACATAGCCATTCAGGCTGACAGCTGGAGCAGCAGACTATCGATGCTTTGCCAGGGATCGCCTGCGGCCCGCCCCTTGCTTTGGCGGTCTATCAACGACAGCATCTTGAAGGCGGCGAAAAGTTTAAGCGTGTCGAGACGTTTGGCCGCCATGCGCACGGTTAGTTGACGTTTTTGCCAGATATTCAGACGTCTGAACACCATCGATTCATGTTCACCGCCACGCATGGCCAGGCGGTAGTCCTCAACGACCTTGAGCTCCCTGAGCAACGCACCCAGCAGCATGGGAAGCGGCGTGTCCATGCGCTTCAAGCCTGCTGCGACACGGAATCCATCGCGTAAGTTACCCGTCAGCATATGCTCTGCCAGCACAAACGCATCAAAGCGGCTGCTATCGGCCACTACTTTCATCACGTCATCCACTGTAACCGTGCCCGCACCCTTGATCAGCGCCAGGCGATCTATTTCCTGGCGAGCGGCCAGCAGGTTTCCTTCGAGCCTGTCAGCAAGTATGCGCAATACTTCCGGCTCCGGTTGCATACCGTGCATCTGCATACGCTGCTCCAGCCAGCGCGGCAGGTCCTGCGCGCTGACGGGCCAGATATCGATACGTTGGCCGGCTTTCTCCAGCGCTCCCGCCCACTTTGAATTGCGCGAACCTTTATCCCATTGCTCACAACTGACCAGCAGCAGCATATCGGGATCGGGCTGTTTCGCCCATTCAGTCAGCACCCTGCCACCTTCCTGCCCGGGTTTACCCGTACGCAGACGTAAATCGATAATTTTCCGGGTGGCAAACAACGAGGGTGCCGAAGCCTGGCGTAATGCTGACCAGTCAAACCCGGCTTCGACCTGGAGTAATTCGCGTTCGATAAACCCCTGGGCCTTTGCCGCTTCCCTGATCTGGTCGCAACATTCAAGTAACAGGAGCGGTTCTTCGCCGCCAAGCAGGTAAACCGGCGCCAGGCCACGCTTCAGGCTGGCGGCAAGTTGATCAGCCTTCAGCTGCATACGACATCACCGCTATTTTTCGTAGGTACCCAGGCGCCTGACGACCATGCGGGCCAGGCTGTCGGCCAGGTCATTGCGCAGGTACTCATCTTCCCGCTCTGCACTGAGGATGTTCTGTTCGTTGAAACTGTAAACCCGGAATTGTTCATATGTCTGCATGGGAATCAGCTCGGTACCATCGCTGGAGAGCAAACGGAACTGGACCGTATGACGAAGCAAATACTCACGCACACGGGCGTTATCGCCAATCGACTGGATTTCCTTGCGGGTGGTGTTGAGCGGGACTTCGAGCACGGCGGCACCGTCAGGCGTGGTTACGACATTAACCCCGTTTTGTTCCAGGTGAGTCTCCAGGCGCTGTGCAAACTGCCCGTAGGGGTCCTGCACCTCCAGTATTGTTTTTTGCATTTCCTTTGGAAAATCGAGCTTCGATTGTAAATGGAAGCCACACGCGCTGAGCAGGGCCAAAACAGCCATTAAGCCAAGCAGACGGTTTAATTTCATCATATGCAATCCGTTAAGCTACCACGATGTTCAACAGCCGGTCCTGAATATAAATCACTTTGCGTATGACCTTACCATCGGTATGCCGCGTGACATTTTCATCGGCCCTTGCAAGGGTCATGGCCTGTTCCCGATCGCTGCCGGGTGCCAGTTCGATACGGGCCCGCAATTTACCGTTCACCTGGACCACCAGTGTGATCTGATCACGTATGCGGGCCGACTCGTCGACCTGCGGCCAGGCTGCGCTCACTACGCTGCCTGTCTCACCCATCATTTCCCACAGGGTTTCACATATATGCGGAGTGATTGGAGCCATCAAGCGTAGCACGGCCTTCCAGGCTTCATCCAGTACGGCGCGCCCCTGCGGGCTGCGGTCCTCGAAGCGACCCAGGTGGTTGCTCAATTCCATCACCGCGGCAATCGCGGTATTGAAGGTTTGCCGGCGTCCGATATCATCGCTCACCTTGGCAATGGTGTCATGAACATAGCGGCGTATGGTCTTTTGCTCTGCGTTCAATGCATCGGTATCCAGATCTTCAACCGGACCGGTGGCAATATGCTCGGTACTCATAAACCACATGCGGCGTAAAAAGCGGAACGCGCCCTCCACACCTGAATCAGACCATTCGAGGGACTGGTCAGGCGGTGAGGCAAACATTGAAAACAGGCGAACGGTATCCGCACCGTAACGTTCCACCAAATGCACCGGGTCGACACCGTTATTCTTGGACTTGGACATTTTTTCAATCGCGCCAATCTCGACCGGCAAGCCATCCGAGCTCAGGAATGCGCCGGTTATCTTGCCCTTATCGTCCCGTTTGACTTCAACATCCGCCGGGTTGATCCAGGTCGTGCTGCCATCAGCGGCATCACGGCGAAATGTTTCGGCGACAACCATACCCTGGCAAAGCAGGCGGGTGGCGGGCTCGTCGGCATTCAACAAGCCGGTGTCGCGCATCAGCTTGTTATAAAAGCGGAAATACATCAGGTGCAGTATCGCGTGTTCAATCCCGCCTATGTACTGATCCACGGGCAGCCAGTAGTTGGCCCGCTCATCGACCATCGCGTTGGCGCCCGGCGAACAATATCTTGCGAAATACCAGGATGATTCCATGAAGGTATCAAAGGTATCGGTTTCGCGTTCAGCCGCAGCACCGCACTGCGGGCATTCGGTCTTGCGCCACTCGGGATCTGTCTTGATCGGCGATTGCACACCCATGAAGGTAACGTCTTCAGGCAATTCGACCGGCAGCTGATCTTCCGGCACCGGCACCGCGCCGCAATCCGGGCAATAGATCACGGGAATCGGACAACCCCAGTAACGCTGCCGGCTGACACCCCAGTCGCGCAAGCGGAAATTCACTTTACGTTCGCCAATACCCTGCGTTTCCAGCCAGGACATGGCCTTTTCCTTGGCCTCGGCCACGCCCAGCCCGTCCAGCCATTCACTATTGATGGCCACGCCATCTTCGAGCCAGGCTTCACCTTGCCAGTCGTCGGGGGTCTTCACGGTTCGCACGATGGGCAGATCGTGTGCCTTGGCAAAATCCCAGTCACGTTGATCCTGGCCGGGTACCGCCATGATCGCGCCGGTGCCATAACCCATCAGCACGTAATCGGCAATATACAGCGGAACGGCCTTGGCGGTGAACGGGTTAAAAAGAAAAGCCCCGGTATCGACACCGCGTTTATCAAGCGCGCCTTCGGCAGAGGTACGGTCGGCTTCACTGCTCTGCCGTATCGACTCGATAAAGGCTTCAACCTGTTGGCGCTGAGCGGCAGTTGTTACCCTGGTCACCAGCGGGTGTTCGGGTGCAAGCACTGCGTAGGTCATGCCGAATGCCGTATCAGGGCGTGTCGTAAAGACGCTTACGGACGCTGCACCTGGCTCAATAACACCCTGTGAATCGCACACCTGCATCGAAAACTCGGCACCCTCGGAACGTCCGATCCAGTTGCGCTGCATGGTTTTAACCGCATCCGGCCATTGCTCGAGCTGATCCAGACCATCGAGCAACTCATCTGCATAATCGGTAATACGCAGGAACCATTGTGGAATGGTCCGGCGCTCGACCAGCGCACCCGAGCGCCAGCCACGGCCATCGATGACCTGCTCGTTGGCGAGCACGGTCTGATCAACCGGGTCCCAATTCACTTCGGAATCCTTACGATAGGCCAGGCCCTTTTGCATCAGGCGGGTGAACATCAATTGTTCCCAGCGGTAATACTCCGGTCTGCAGGTCGCGAATTCACGTGACCAGTCATAGGCAAAACCGAGCCGTTGCAATTGCCCACGCATGTGTTCGATATTGGCGTAGGTCCATTTAGCCGGTGCGGTATTATTTTTGATCGCAGCATTTTCTGCCGGCAATCCAAATGCATCCCAACCCATCGGCTGCAACACGTTTTTACCCTGCATACGCTGGTAACGGCTGATCACGTCACCGATGGTGTAGTTACGCACGTGACCCATGTGTAATGCGCCGGACGGGTATGGCAGCATGGACAGGCAATAGAACTTGTCGAGACCGGGATCCTCGGTCACCTCGTAAATTTTGTTTTCGTCCCAGCGTGCCTGGACACGCACTTCTATTTCTGATGGGTTGTAAGGCGTTTGTTGCATGATATATCCGGCCGGGTAGCCTGTCCGATTAACTGTGAGTGCGAAGCATAACCGACCCCAACAGGACAAAAAAGCTTGTTTGGGCTTATTGCGATTAATTGCTGCGAATATATGCCGGAGATGGTTTTAACGTGGATTTAATGTTGTATTTCTGCAACACCCGAAGAAAGTACCGATTCCTGTTGTTGTTTTACACCCTGGATTGATCCATTTTCCATGCCTTTTTGCGCCACGGATTCGCGTCCCCCTGGTTCAACACCGGGAGCGACTGAATCACCTTGAATGACGGCCGGGTATCAGCGCCATTGAAAAATTAAATATATTATTGATTATAAAAGCCATTTTCAATAATGGTAGTAAGTTTCAGGGCCAAAAAAAATGCCCTCCTCCGGTTAGGGAGAAGGGCATATTTTGGAGTGATGTATCCGTCTTTTTGCGCCCTGTGACCTTGGCTCGTGTTGCAGTCTTACCAAGATTGGTTGTAATAATACCACTAAATCCAACAATTGCAACCTTTTCTGGACAAAAAAACAACAAAGCTGTCATCGCTTGATAATTACCCCGGATTGTCTCGCTGAACACCCCCAGTCCGTCACCTTTCATTCAAACGGAAAATTCCACTGCAATCAACTTGCCCGAGCAGTTCCGCCACCGTACCCCGACCCGGAATTATCAATGCAGTATCGAGTTCACCAAGCGGTTTTAAGACAAATGCCCTTTCGTGCATGCGCGGGTGGGGCAACTCAAGCTCCTGGGTGTGACACTGAAGATTGCCATACAGCAACAGGTCGATATCGATCGGTCTCGGCCCCCAGCGGCGTTCACTACGTTGCCTGCCCATCACGTCTTCAATCGATTGCAGGCCACGCAATAATGGGATGGGATCGAGGCTGGTTTCAATTTGCACAATCGCATTGACGAAATCATCCTGTTTTTCATCACCCCACGGCGGCGTGCGGTACAGGCTGGAAACCCTCAATATCTCGACACCTTCAAGCAAACCCAACCTGCCTAACGCGTCTTTGAGTTGTGCTGCGGGTTGATCAAGATTACTGCCAAGACCCAGCCAGGCTTTCATGACACCAATGTGTTCCGTCAGGATTTTGCAGCCGGCGATTTGCGCCGGCGCCGGCGTTGTGGACGACGGGAATCGTTGTTAAAACGATCATTCTGACCGGTATTCAATTCGACGCCTTTTTGTGCCTCGGTCCAGTGCCCACACAAGCCCTTCAATGAAGGATCTTCCGTCGCTCTCAATAACAGAAAGTCATACGCCGCGCGAAAACGGCGTTCACGCAACAGGCTTTTTGCGCGCCGTCCATGGGTGAAATTAAAGCGTGGCTGCATGGTCCATATTTGACGGGTAATGACGCTGAAACGACGCGGCACCGCCGTCCTCTTTACCTGCTCCGACATCACTTCATCGGCGGCCTCGCCAATCGCCAGATGCTCCGTCAGACCGCCCGCCTGCAATTCATCCGCCCTCGCCCGCATCGGTTGCCAGAACAGCGCGGCAAACAGAAATGCAGGTGTTACCGGCATATCCGCAGCAACCCGTTCATCGGTGTTTTTCAAAGCGGTTTCCATCAACACGCCGATTTTTGCCTGGCCTGTTTTGCCTTCACGCTCGAGCACCGGGAACAGTGCACGGGTCAGCTGAAACTTCTGCAGTGTCTGCATGGTCTTGAAGGCATGGCCGGTCATAAATAGCTTGCAGACTTCTTCGAACAGACGGGCCGGTGGGATATCCTTCAACAAGGGCGCCATTTCGGTGACGTACTTCGCCGTGTTATCTCCCAGCTTAACACCCAGCTTGGCCACAAATCGTGCCGCCCGCAGCAAACGCACCGGATCTTCCCGGTAGCGGGTTTGTGCGTCCCCGATCAATCTCAGCTTACGTTCCGAGAGATCCTTGTAGCCACCGACAAAATCCTGGATATCACCACTGACCGGGTCAAGAAACAGGGCATTGATGGTGAAATCACGCCGTATGGCATCTTCTTCGAGACTGCCCCAGACATTGTCCCTTAAAATTCGGCCATTCTTGTGCGTATGATCGTCATCTTCATTCACCTGCGGACCGCGGAAGGTCGCAACCTCGATCAATGTCCCGCCCATACGAACGTGGGCCAAACGAAAGCGGCGCCCAATCAGGCGCGCACGCGGGAAGACCGTTTTGACTTCCTCCGGTATCGCATCGGTCGCAACGTCGTAGTCCTTGGGCATCTTCCCCATCAACAGGTCACGTACGCTGCCCCCAACGATATAGGCCTCATAACCCTCCTGCTGCAGACGGCGAACGACCTCGGTGGCGTGCGGGCAAAGTTGCTGAACCGCAATACCATGTTCAGCAAATGGAATAACGATATGTTTAGTGATGGTGAATTCCCTGAAAAATTGAATATTTGAAATATATTTGGCGGTTCAACGATGGTCCTTGTTGAACATAAGGATCAGGGTAGTTTAACATGACCGTCCCGTTGCAAAAACAGGAAAACGCTCCCTTCGTCTAGCGGTCCAGGACGCGGCCCTCTCAAGGCTGAAACACGAGTTCGATTCTCGTAGGGAGCGCCAATTGCAAAGTGGGTAGATAAAGATGAAGCGCCCTGTCGGTTGATACAGCGGCACAGCGAAATCCGCCGGGGACTCCTAGAGATCCTGCCGTTGCTTTTCTGGCAGCTTATCCCCGCTTATTTCTTGTTGCGTTCCAGCTTTGTGTAAACAATCGACCCGATCAACAAACCCACGATGATGCTAAAGACTCCCATGGCCCTACCCCCCTTCACGCTTGTCTGATAGTGAAAGTGTACGCGCCGGAATCTTGACCGTACGGGCTTTGATCTGAACCACACGAGACGGAACCTTGGCCTCGGGATCTGAAATCCTGACCCAGCCATTTCCGTTCAACGCTTTCTCTTCCTTGACAATACGTTGATAAATCTCTTCGCGGTTAACCTTTACGTCGCGTGGTGCGTCAATACCAATACGAACCTGGTTTCCTTTGAGCGACAGTACTGTGACTGTCACGTTGTCCCCGATTATGAGTCGTTCCCCGACCCGTCTCGTAATGACTAGCATGATAACCTCCTTCCCTGGTGGCAGATTTTATTAATCCTTCCATTCCTTGTTTATTTACTTGACCTCTCCATCCCTGGTAAGCATCAAGGCCAATCAGCGTTTTAGAATCCTGCTAAACCGCAATCTTTTGATTGACGTAATAATAGATGCAATAATCAGGCCACAATAAAACAGCATATTTGTAACACGCGTTCGTGTATAAAATTACCTTTAAATACAGTGAGATATTAGTAGAGTTGGTTTTTTGAAGAAAATTTGATTTAGGCAAATCCGGCTGTAATCATCCAAAATATGTCAGTAAAGCAGACCAAAATTGTCATGCTCGGACAAATGCCCGGACAAATGACTGAACGCTACTTTTTGCTCGCGGGCTCCACTTTCTTTACCCGCAGTTTACTGCCATCCACCCCTTTGCCGTTCAGCGCTTTCATCGCGGCCTTGGCCTCGCCCGGTTTGGGCATTTCAACAAACCCAAAACCCTTGGAGACACCTGATTTCTTATCCATCACCAGGTCACAGGATTGCACATGTCCGAATGCATCAAATAGTTTTTTGAGCTCAGCTTCAGTGGTCGTGCGTGCCAGGTTGCGAATAAGTAGTTTCATCAGTGGGTGTACATTATCACAAGCCTGACCCGCGCACATAAGCATGCCTACCTATATTAATTTCATGTAAGATTCCAACGATTACAAAACAACTTAAACACTTTAAAAGACATGACCCAGAACGCCCCGTTGGAATTTGATTATTTACGCCGCGAACTGATCGGCGCGGATGCACCCATCCAAACGCCATTTGGCGAACGCCTGATGATGTATGCGGATTACACGGCTTCGGGCCGTTGCCTTTGTTTCGTAGAGAACTACCTGCGACAGTTACAACGCATTTATGCCAACTCGCATACCGAGGATGACATCAGCGGCCGTTCGATGACGCGACTGCTAAAAGAGGCCGAGACGAGCATCAAGCGGTCCGTCAACGCCGGTGTAAGCGGTCGCATCATCTGTGTCGGCAGTGGCGCCACCGGTGCGATTGACAAGTTACAACAAATTATCGGGGTTTCCCTGCCGCCCGTTACCCGCCAGCAGCTGGGCGTATTGCTGGGCCATTCGCTGGGATTGGAAAACCTGGATGTATTCAAACGTTATTTACGTGAACACCAGCCGATCGTTTTTGTGGGGCCTTACGAACACCATTCCAATGAAATTTCGTGGCGTGAAAACCTGGCCACCGTGGTACCGGTACAAATGGACCAGCAGGGTGGTATTGATCTGCAGCACCTGGAAAAACTATTGCAGGAGCCCGCTTACAAGGGCCGCAAACGCATCGGTTCTTTCTCTGCCGCATCAAACGTCACCGGTATTAAATCCCCGGTGCATGAAATCGCTGCACTGTTACACCGCTACGACGCCATCGCCTGTTTTGACTATGCCGCCAGCGCGCCCTATGTGCAGATCGACATGAATCCGCCGGCCGGCCGCTACCAGGGGGATGCTTCGCTGGATGCCATATTTATTTCACCACACAAGTTCCTCGGCGGGCCGGGCTCCAGCGGTGTGCTGGTATTCAACGAACGCCTGTACCACCGCGAACTGCCGCCTACGGTCAGCGCGGGTGGCACCGTTGATTACGTCGGCCCGACCCACCAGGATTTCATCACCCATATTGAAGAACGGGAAAAACCCGGTACACCCGGTGTGCTGCAGGTGCTGAAGGCGGCCATGGTGTTTGAAATCAAAGACAACGTCGGTGTGGCGCGGATCGAACAAAGGGAAAATGAATTACTGGCAAAGGTATTCAGCCGCTGGCTCGCGAACCCGCAGATTGAAATTCTCGGCAACCAGGACCCGGCAAAACGCGTCGGTATTGTTTCTTTCAACATCAAATCCAGCATCCATAGGTCAAACGGCGGCTTCTACCTGCACCCCAAGTTTGTCACCACGCTTTTAAACGACCTGTTCGGCATCCAGTCACGCGCAGGCTGCTCCTGCGCCGGTCCTTACGGTCACCGTTTACTGGGCATTAACGAAGAAACCTCCGAGCAGTACCGCGTCTGCGTGACCGACGGCTATTCAGGTGTCAAACCCGGCTGGTGCAGGGTCAGCATGCATTATGTTATGGATGACCTCGAAGTCGATTACCTGCTCAACGCGGTCGAGTTCGTCGCCAGCCATGGTGAATTATTTTTAAACCTGTACGACTTTGACCTCTACGATGGCTCCTGGCACAAAAAAGACGACACCACCTGCCTGCGCCGTTTTTCACTGGAATCTGCATTAAAAGCCCGCATGAACGACGAGACACCCATGCCATATGAGGAACGCCAGGCACGCTACTCAGCCTACCTCGATGAAGCCAGGGAATGGGCCCGCAAACTTCAGGACCAGCATCCTTCGGTACCGCACATGCTGAAAGGCAAACTGGGTGAATTACAGTTTTTCAGCCTGCCGGAATGTTGCATGAATGCGGATGGCAAAAAGTCCTAGGTAACCCCTGACAGCTGCTGTCCCACTTGACTGAATCTCACAGATTGCGGGTACAAATGTAGGTTGAAGTTGGCTTCGATACGCCCGGGGGGAGCGGGGTCTTGCCTCTGGACACGTATGAGGCTTCAGATAGGCTTCGCGTCGCACATCCATGTGCTCAATCGCGAAGTACCGTTCATCCTGAACATAACGGTCCTGAGTCAAGACCCCGCTCCCCCCTGGCTGAGTTCAATCAAATCTGAAAACCTGAATCTCCGATGTCAGCTTGTTCTGCCGCCTCAGTTGCCAACGCCGGGGCGGGTACTTACTACCAGGACCGTGAGCGACAGGGACGTCGCGCCCGAGCCTTCAGGACGAATTCATGGCGTGTCCTGGTAGTAAGTACCCGCCCCGGCGTCCCACCGACAGATCAAGCCAGACAAAAGACTTTCTAACTGATTTGATCCATCGGCAAGATGGTCGTGTTCTTTTGCTCCTTAAGGGCAAAACTGGTGTTAACCGTACGCACCACCCCGATTTTCAGCAGGTATTCGCTAAGGAAGTCCTGGTAGGACGCCATATCCGGCGAGACCACTTTCAGCATGTAGTCGTGCCCGCCGCTGGTGGCGTGGCACTCGAGTACCTGTGGCGCACTCATGATGGCCTGGTCGAACTTCTTGACCTTGTCGGTACTGTGATCATGCAGGGTCACGTGCGCGAACCCCATGATTGACAAGCCGACCTTGTGACGATCAACCACCGCCGCGTAGTGACTTATCACACCGGCTTCCTCCAATGCGCGCAAGCGACGCCAGCTTGGCGAGGGTGATAAAGAAACCTCCCTGGCGAGGTCCCGGTTGGACAAACGGCCATCCTTTTGCACGGCCTCGAGAATAGAAATATCCAGCTTATCCAATTTCATAGCAATTTTCTCATATATTTAGTGCGATTAAAGATATTATATACCTCTATTCATGGTTTTACCGTGTTCAATAGCAATTATATACTCATCAAAGAGGTATATAATTTTTATAAGCAGAAAACGGAATACCTAAACCTATGTCAAATGTCACATCCTTCAGTCACCTGGATCACACAAAACACACCCATGCCACCGGGCTTGATTGGAAACGTATTGCCTACCTGACTTTGCTGTCACGTGCCATTGACGAACTGGAAGAAACAGAACTCCTGAAGAACCGCGAAGTGCTCTACCAGTTTTCGGCCCGCGGTCACGACATGGCGCAGATCATACTGGCCTCGTTGCTGGATCATCCCGGTGATGCCGCCAGTGGTTACTACCGCTCACGTCCATTTCTGCTCGCATTGGACCTCGACCTGGAAGACGCCATCGCCGGACCCATGATGCGCTCCGGCGGTTTGAGCGACGGCCGCGACATCGGTGTGGTTTTCAACCTGCCGAAAGCCGACGATAAGCCCTGTTTTCTGCCAATGAGTGGTGGTGTGGGGTCGCAATACACACCCATTTCAGGCTGGGCAGAATCAATCGTTTACAAGAACAGCGAATTGGATGACAGCGACCAACCCGGCGCCATTGGTGTCGCACTGGGCGGCGATGCCTCAACTGCCACCAGCGGTTTCTGGGCAGCGCTCAATAATGCCACCACCCGCAAGCTTCCCATGCTGTTTTATATAGAGGACAACGGCTACGGTATCTCGGTACCCACCGGGGTGCAGACACCGGGTGGTAATATCGCCAAGAACCTCGCAGCCTTCAATGACCTGTACGTTCTCGATGGTGACGGCTGCGATCCGTTGCAGGCCGCAACCTACCTCGCGCGTGCGGTTCAACATATACGTGAGGGCCATGGCCCTGCGCTGGTGCGGTTGACCGTGCCGCGTCTTTCCGGACACTCCGGTCAGGACACGCAAAAGTACAAGACTGAATTACAAATCGCCACCGAGAAAAGCCGTGACCCCCTGCCCCGCTTACAGGAGTTCGTCATAACCGAACACCTGATGACCAAGCGGGACTGGGCGGCCACGGTCCACCAGGTCCACCAGGATGTCAGGGTTGCCCTGGCGAGGGTGCGCAAACGTGCGCAACCGGAACCCCGGGATATCGAACGTTACGTATTCAGCGAGATGAATAAAGACGGCCAACCCGAGTTACAGCAACAGGGTGGCCTGTGGCCCGATGGCCATGTATTTCCGGAAAGCACAAGCGAACCACAGACGGAGGGCGAGCGTATCAATATGCTGACAGCCATCCGCCGTACCCTCGATGTCGAGTTGACAAGCAACCCGAAAGTGGTTGTCTTTGGTGAGGATGTCGGCCCCAAGGGCGGGGTTCACGCCGCCACGCTGGGCTTGCAGGCCAAGCACGGCAAGCACCGGGTATTCGATACCAGCCTGTCAGAGGAAGGTATTATCGGGCGCGCGGTCGGCATGGCGCTGGCCGGGCTGATGCCGGTGCCCGAGATTCAATTCCGTAAATACGCCGACCCGGCCGAAGAACAGTTAAACGATTGCGGCACGATGCGCTGGCGCACCGCGAACCACTTTGCGGCACCGATGGTGGTGCGTATTCCCGGTGGTTTTTTCAAGGTCGGTGATCCCTGGCATAGTCAATCCAACGAGGTGAAGTGGCTGCATTCCATCGGCTGGAAGCTGGCCATGCCGTCCAATGCACAGGATGCGGTGGGTCTGTTACGCACAGCCCTCAGGGATAACAACCCGACGATCTTTTTTGAACATCGCTCCATGCTCGATGACGCATGGGCCAGGCGGCCCTACCCCGGTGATGATTATGTCATCCCGTTTGGTTCCGCTAACACGACCCGTGCGGGAGACAAATTAACCGTTGTCACCTGGGGCGCGATGGTGCCGCGTTGTGAAAAAGCAGCGGATGATCTCGGTGGGGATATCGATGTGATCGACC
>Ga0210074_1000444_pt1 | contig 14695 bp, 16 predicted proteins | sample China_Galinas_Co_FD_184860 | JGI IMG/M metagenome (GOLD analysis project Ga0210074, IMG submission 184860) | Wetland microbial communities from San Francisco Bay, California, USA, that impact long-term carbon sequestration -... | ecosystem: Environmental > Aquatic > Marine > Wetlands ... | reverse complement strand
GATGCACTCAACAGGTTGGGTTATCGCAGACCGCCGATTTTCTCCTCCCTGCCGCGCGATCACGTCCTCAATCGCGCGGCCGGAATCCTGTTCGCCAAACTCGGCTCACGCTAACCTCCTGCCACAGGAGACAACTCCGTCCGGAAATCCCTCCGACGTCAGACTCGGAGCGAATTAGTATTGCACTTGTCCCGCTAATGGGTTAAGTTCTCCGCCTTCCAACACTGCTACTATTCCATTTTTCATAATTTGCACTCAGATACGCACACGGCCCGGCCTCGCCCGGGCTTTTTACGTAGGCTGAATCAGGATAGACCACATGACAGAAGACAAGATAACGAGCTTTAAGGAACTCGGGCTTGCCCCGGCAATATACAAGGTCATCAATCAGGTCGGCTACGAGACACCATCACCGATCCAGGCCCGCAGTATCCCTCCGCTTCTCGAAGGGCGCGACCTGCTCGGACAGGCCCAAACCGGGACAGGGAAAACCGCGGCCTTCGCGCTGCCCCTGCTGAGCCGCCTGGATCTGAAGAAGAAACATCCGCAAATCCTGGTTCTGACACCTACCCGCGAACTGGCCCTGCAGGTCTCCGAAGCGATCCGCACCTATGCCCGCCACCTGAAAGGATTCCAGGTGCTGCCGGTTTACGGTGGACAGAGCATGAGCCAGCAGCTGCGGCAGCTGCATCGCGGCGTTCACGCCGTAGTCGGCACCCCGGGACGAATCCAGGACCACCTGCGTCGCGGCACCCTGAATTTGGCGGAGCTATCCAGCGTTGTCCTCGACGAGGCTGACGAAATGCTGCGTATGGGCTTCATCGATGACGTCGAACAGATCCTCAAAGAGACCCCACCAGAGCGGCAGACGGCACTTTTTTCGGCAACCATGCCGAAGGAGGTCAACCGTATTGCCCAGCGGTATCTTAAAGACCCGGTCGAGATCAAGATCAAGGCCAAGACCTCTACTGTAGAGACGATCGTACAGCGGTTCTGGCAGGTCAAGGGACTGCACAAGCTGGACGCCCTGACCCGCATCCTCGAAGCGGAAGAGATCGAGGGGATGCTCGTGTTTGTGCGCACCAAGACGGCCACGGTGGAGTTATCGGAGAAACTCGAATCACGGGGCTTTTCCTGCGCTCCCTTAAATGGTGATATGACCCAGGCACTGCGGGAAAAAACCGTCGATCAACTGAAGAGCGGCGCTCTCGATATCGTTGTCGCCACAGACGTTGCCGCCCGCGGCCTCGATGTAAAGCGCATTAGCCATGTGGTCAATTACGACATCCCTTACGACACCGAAGCTTATGTGCACCGCATCGGCCGGACCGGGCGCGCAGGACGAGAAGGACAGGCGATCCTGTTTGTCGCCCCGCGGGAACGACGGATGCTGGCCGCAATCGAACGGGCGACCCGTCAACCGATTACGGCAATGAGCCTGCCGAGCCGCAAGGACATCTCCAACCGGCGGATCGACCTCTTTAAGGATCAGATTGCCGAAGCAATGGAGTCCCAGGACCTGGAGTTCTTCGAAGAACTGATTGACAGCTATCAGCATCAGCATGATGTCGGCCTGCGCAGAATCGCTTCGACCCTTGCTTACCTCTTGCAGAAAGACAAGCCGCTGCAGATCGACGGCACGGATGAGCCGGAAGAGATTGACGAGCCCGCGCGAACCGAAAGAAGCCCTGCCTTCTCCGACGGCAATCTGGCCCGTTACCGGATAGAAGTCGGTCGCACTCACGGGGTGGAACCGAAACACATTGTCGGGGCCATCGCCAACGAAGCCAACATCAAAAGCCGCGACATCGGCCAGATCAAGATCTATAATGATTACTGCCTGGTCGATCTCCCCAGGGCGATGCCCCCGGCACTGTTCCGGCACCTTCAGAAAGTCTGGGTGTGCGGGCAACAGCTGCAGATCAGCCCCGCGGACGACCAGCAGGCCATTGCCGCCGAAAAGCCGAAACGCAAGAGCACACCGAGAAAAACCGAAGGCCGATACCCCAAAGGGAGCAAGGCCGCGCCACGCAATCGACGAGGCAAGCACAAGTAGCGATGATTGAATTCGAGCTCGCCGGACACGATTACATTGAGCTGCACAGCCTCCTGAAAGTGACGGGCCTCTGCGAAAGTGGCGGAGTGGCCAAGCTGCTGATCGCCGACGGCCTGGTCCGTGTTGACGGTGCCGTGGAAACACGCAAACGCTGCAAAATTCGGGCGGGCCAGACCGTTGATTTCGATAACCGGCAGATCACTGTCCGCTGAGCCCAGCCACAGATTCGCTGAGAGTGCTTATGGCCCGAGCCTTTTTCTATGCTCTCCTGGTTACCGGACTGCTCAACTTTGCCTGTTCCCTACTGCTGTACGCAGGCTGGTCGAAGCCGGGGTCAAGGTCAGTTTTTTCGAAATCCGCTGGCAGGTTCACAGGCATATGAAGACTTATCGACAGGTCACTACGGAAACATGCGGCAAGGTCGCCTGGCCTTACTACGGCTACCAGGCTTCCCTGGCGGCGATGATCGGCTTTGGCCTGCTTTGCCTGTGGTTTTACAGCCAGTAATCAGCACCCAAACAAGGATTAGAAAGCGGTTGACACCCAATAGGGCCTGTGCTATTTAGTGTGGGCTTAAAATTCAGGTGTATTCTGTATACAATCAATATGGCCGACGACAAACGTCAACTCATGAGATCTCTGGGCTTTTTATCAAGTCTGGGGATATCAATGGTTGCATCATCTTTCATCGGCCTGTTCATTGGCTACTACCTGGATAAGTGGTTGGGGACATCTCCCTGGATGACCTTGATCTGGCTCGGGATAGGTATCATCTCGGGCTTTCGCAACATCTTCATTCTGACCAGGCGCGCTCTGCGCGAACAGGACCAGGAAGAAGAACAGGACCAGAAGGATGATGGACCAGATTGAACAGCTGCCCGCGCAAATGGCCCGGCGCAACTGGATCATTCTGGCCCTGCTGCTGATCGGCAGCCTGCCTTTCGGCGATTCTGCCCTAAGTATAGGCGTTCTGGTCGGCGGACTGATCGCGATTGGTGGATTCCTCTGGTTGCGTCGCTCTCTCGCTCGCCTGCTGGAGGAACCGACGGGCGGTGCCAGATTACGTTATCAGTTCGGTTATATCGTCAGACTGGCAGCCTTGGCGATCATTATCGTCGTGCTGGTCGGAATCGTCAAAATACATACCGTCGGCCTGGTAATCGGTCTCTCGGTTGTGATTATCAACTTGTTTTGGATCACGGTACAACGCGCCTTTAGGTAAAGGAGGCCTTAAGCATCATGATACATCCGTTTGTATTTTTTGACTGGGTTGTAAAACTCTTCCTGGGCAACCCGACAACACCTGAAGAAATCGAACATGTCCAGCACGTCGTAGAAACACTCCGGCCGGTCACCTATACCTGGCTGGTCATGGCGTTGCTGATCCTGGTTGCGCTTCTGGTCAAACGCAACATCAAGACGGTTCCGACCGGCCTGCAGAATTTCCTTGAGCCGGTCATTGACAGCATTGAGAACATGATCGAAGAGACCATGGGCCCCAAGGGCAAAGCCTACTTTCCCCTGATCGCCACCATCGCCTTCTTTATCCTGGTTTCGAACCTGATCGCCCTGATCCCGGGGTTCTTTCCACCGACCGCCAACCTTAACACCAACGCTGCCATGGCGCTGACGGTCTTCGCCATGACTCACATCGTCGGCCTCAAAGAACATGGGATAGGTTATTTCAAACATTTCTGCGGCCCGGTTATCTGGCTGGCACCGCTGATCGTTCCGATTGAGATCGTCGGTCACCTGGCTCGCCCGTTGTCACTGACTCTGCGTCTGTTCGGCAACATGTACGGTCACGAAATAGTGCTGATGATTTTCTTCGGCCTGGTTCCCTTCATCGTGCCGTTGCCGATGATGCTGATGGGCGTACTGGTCGCCTTCATCCAGACATTCGTTTTCATGCTGCTGGCCATGATTTATATCGCCGGCTCGCTCGAAGAAGCCCACTAATCCCGGATGGCCCGGGTTTAAGTCCTATACTGTATAGGAAAACAGAAAACTGAAACAAGGAGTAGTAACATGGAATTTTTTGCTTGGTGTGTAGTTGCAGCCGGTATCGGCATGGGTCTCGGTTCCTTCGGTACCGGTATCGGTCAGGGTCTGGCCATTCAGAAGGCAGTTGAAGGCGTTGCCCGCAACCCTGGCGCTAGTGGCAAGATCATGACCATCATGCTGATCGGTCTGGCAATGATCGAATCCCTGGCTATCTACGTCTTCGTTGTTGCCATGATCATCCTCTTCGCCAACCCCTTCACCGACACTGTTGTGCAGATGCTCAGCAAGTAAGCCGGTCTTGATTCAGCCAACATAAAAAGGGAGCAGCCGATATGGCTGCTCCCCCAGATCACTGACAAACCCCGCATTTTCGGATGCGGGGTTTGTCTTTTTTCCCTGGCAGGTGGTTTGTCAGAAGCTTGTCGCCTTCTAGGATGCACCCCGATTGCGCATGATACGCATGATCATGACGCCAAATATTGACAGGAAGATACCGATGCCAAAGGCCATGTAACCGATTCCGCGAGCTTCACCCCAACCCCATAAATCCTGGGCGCCGAAAATGCCGATCAGGATCAGGCCCCCCATGATCAGCAGACCACCGACAACGTAAAAACTCAGCGCCAGAACAGCCCAAACCAATCCCCGCCAACGACCCATTTGCATACTCCCAGACTCGACTTGTCACCGTTGCGCATACTATGCATTCTGATTCCTGCGTGCAACCCTTTAGTGGTGTATATAAAAAATATACCTTAATATATTTTCACGATTGACTTTTAATACGGCCTATGATAAACCATTTTTAATCTTATACTGTATACACCTATAAATATTACAACATCACTAATTTATTCATTTTTTTCCATTTTTCATATTTTTATAAATCGCATTTCAGGCTCAGATCCGAGCGGGCCCAGAGAAGGATTATCAGGAGGTCGTATCAATGAATTGCAGAACACTTGCCTTTATTTTGCTGGCCATGGCCCTTTTCCTGCCAACCGTGTCGGTCCAGGCAGAGAGCGGAATGGCTATTGCCCCGGAAGTCTGCCTGGAATGTCACGATGATGTGGTCTCCCCGGTCGCTTATGGGGCGTCGGTCCACGGTTCAAATGCCTGCACCAGTTGCCACGTTGAAGTGACCTCCCTTGATGCACACATGGCGGGCGACGTCATCCCCGGCGAGCCGAAGTGCGTTCGCTGTCATAAGAAGGAAACCAGCGAACACTATTCAAGCGTTCACAAGCTCAACGATGTCAGTTGCGCGGCCTGTCACGATGACATTCACACGCATACCTACTGGAAGAATGACAAAACCAAGGTTATCGCCAAGTGCACCGGCTGCCACGATGACCATGAGGATTATCTCGACTCGGTTCACGGCAAGGCCGTTCTGGCCGGCAACCAGGATTCAGCCGCCTGCCACGATTGCCACGGACTGCACAAGATCGAGCAACTGGGTGAACCCAATAGCCATGTTAATCGTGAATTCCATACCAAGGTCTGTCTGAAGTGTCATGCCGATCACGAGATGATGGCGCGTAACGGCGTGTTCAACGTAGCTGTAGACACTTATATGAACAGCTACCATGGCAAGAACTTCAAGCTCGGTTCGCCGGACAAGGTTGCCGGTTGCGCCGACTGCCATACAGCGCATAGCGTTCTGCCCGAGGATGATCCGAACTCCAGTGTCAACGAGGCCAACCTGACCGGCACATGCGCCCAGTGCCACCCAAATGCCACCCCGCTGTTCGCCAAGTTCTACTCCCATGGCGACATGCACGACAAAGAAAACTACCCGATTCTCAACTACACTTTTGTCGGTATGACCGGCTTGCTGGTTGGTACTTTTGCGGTCTTCTGGATTCACACCCTGCTCTGGATGATCCGCGGTTTCGTTGAGAACCGCGAGAAGATCGCTGCACAGCACAAGGGCGATGGTGAGCATCATATCAGCGATCCGCACAAGCAGTACCTGCGCTTCAAGCCGCGCCACATCTTCCTGCACCTGACTGTCATCATCAGTTTCCTCGGCCTGACCCTGACCGGCTTGCCGCTCAAGTTTGCTGATCAACACTGGGCGATGTCGATGATGAACTTTTTCGGCGGCACCTATTATGCCGGCTTGATCCACCGTGGCTGTGCAATATTGACCTTCTACTACTTCCTGTCAGCGCTCATCCTGAGCTTCGACTTCCTCTTCCTGCAGAAGAAGAAGAGTCCGGGAGACATGTGGTTAACCCGCCTGTTCGGCCCGGATTCGCTCTGCCCGAATCTGCGCGACATCCGTGACGTGACAGGGATGGTACGCTGGTTCCTTTTCCTCGGTCCGAAACCGACTTTCGAGCGCTGGACCTACTGGGAGAAATTCGACTTCCTCGCCGTCTTCTGGGGTATGTTTGCCATCGGCGGATCTGGTTTGATGCTCTGGTTCCCGGAATTCTTCGGCTACTTCCTGCCGGGCTGGATGTTCAATGTCGCGACGATTATTCACTCTGACGAAGCCTTGCTGGCGACCGGCTTCATCTTCACCGTGCATTTCTACAATACTCATGGACGGCCGGAGAAATTCCCGATGGACTTCGTCATCTTTAACGGCCAGATGCCGAAAGAAGAATTCATCGAGGAACGAGGCGACCAATGGCGGCGCTACGAGGACCAGGGCATTACGGAAGACTTCGTCTGCGATAAAGTCAGCGGTCCGGTTTATGACTTCTGCCTCAAGACGTTTGGTTACGTCGCCCTGTTTACCGGCATAGCGTGTCTTTTCCTGATGATCTTTGCCTTCATGGGGGGCAGCGGGCACTAGCAACAACCTGCTGGAATATATCATCTTTTCAGGGGCTGCCGAATGGCAGCCCCTTTTCTTTTGCCGCCGAGAGCTATTCAATCAACACCTATACTGCCCCTGCAGAATGCATACTGTATACGATCTTTCTGTTGCATTCATTGGCAAAATGTGTATTATACGGTGGCTCTTGGGCTTTTAATCCTGCCTGTCTACCAGAGTAAGCATTAACAGAAAAAATATCCAGAGGTGCAGATCATGCTGAAAAACGTGTTCGACTGGTGCAAAAGACACATTGTCATTTTTACCATTATTTCGGTGGTCTTCGTTGTGGTTTTTGGATTCATCAACATCCAGATCCTGCATATGACATCGGAACCGGAATTCTGCCATCTTTGTCACCCGGCCCAAGGCTTCGGGCCCCTGGCCGAAGTTGATTCATGGGAACACTCGGCACACGGTGATGCAGGCGTTTCCTGCCTCGACTGCCACGGCCGTCCCGGTGTGGTCGGTTACGTGAAAGCCAAACTTGGTGGTCTGAAAGACACTTACATGCAGCTGACGATTTCCAAGGAAGAAAAACTTGAGATCCTCTCCAATCCACATGAGAATCTGGTCCCTTCCTGGCACTGCCTCTACTGTCACTCTGACGAAGGCAACAAGATGGTTCGTGAAACCACCAAAGGGCCGATGAAGCTTATCAACATGCGTATGCTCGATGACGTCGTCAATCCTGACTTCCGAGAGCGCAAGGGGCTGGCAGACATCATGACTGACGACTTTGTCGGCGGCATTCACTTCAATCACAGCATGCACATTGAAGACTTCGACCTGACTTGCCGCGACTGCCATTTTGGTATCGTACATAATCCGGCCACAGCAACTGACCGCATGAACTTCTGCCTCACCTGCCACGCTGATGCACCGGATGATGCCCCGCAGATGACGGACTGCAATGTCTGTCACGAAGCCCAGGTCGCCATGAACGAAGGCACCGGGGTTGAAGGAGTAGAAGACGTACCCAGTCTGATGTACGGCGATGCCGCCGACATGACCTGCACCGACTGTCACACCGGCGTAACCAAAGGGGTTTTCCGTCCCTCTTCATCCACCTGCACGAATTGCCATGAAGACGAAGCTTACGTTGATGTGTTTAACGAGTGGGCTGAAACCACAAGGGCGCGAATTGAGGAACTCAAGAACCTGCGCATCGAAGTGGAATCTCAACTGGCAGATGCTGACGCGGCAAAACGTGACACAGAGGCAGTTTGGACGGTCTACGAAAGGGCACTGCGCAATCTCAAGTTCGTGCGCAACGACGGCACCAACGGCATTCATAACAATGAGTACGCCATGGCTATTCTCGATAACGTCGAAGCCGATCTGAAGAAAGCTATGGTGCAGCTCGATTCGGTTTGGTAAGGTTTTATCTCTCAATTCAAAATAAAAGGCACCCGCGAAAGCGGGTGCCTTTTATTTTCGAGTGAACAAAAATCCGACTGCGAGGCTTTATCGATAACTTTTTCTTTTTCAACCAGGCTAACCACCATCAGCGTTCAGGTTATCGGTTGCATTTACTTCTGATTTGTTCCAGCGTCCGAGGACAAACGAAGCAAAGGCGGCGACCAGACCAAAAGTAAACACGCCTGCCATCAGAGGCATCCCCTTGATACTCACCATATCCATTAGAAACACCTTGCCGGCACCGATGACTATCAGAAGCACCGCGACATTACGCAACTCTTTGTTATGTCTGAACAGACTCAGTCCAAGTACAACGATCGCGGTCACGTTGATCAACACTGACTGGGCGCCATCGAAGTTGCTGCGAGTCGCCGCATGCAGGAAGTCAAGAGCCTGGTAAAGGCCCACCCGCATGGTGAAGAAACCACTGAACAGCGCTGCGATCAACAACAAGCCGGCGCCACGATCATTCTTGTTAAGCGTGTGCAATATCGACTCACCGGCAACTGGCGGGTTGCGTCGTGCCCAGAAATAATGCACAAAGGCAATCGATGCCAGCAGACCGGAAGAGATGGCGCCGACCACAGACGGCCGGGTGCCATCTGTCGACCAGAGCAGGTAAACCAGGGCGGAGCAAGCGTAAAACTGCAACAGGTAGGACGCCAGGCGCAAACCGGTATTGCTGCGGCGCATCGAAAGCCATGCCATAGCAATTGCCAACAGGGCGACCAAAGCCGAAGCAATCACGGCATGACCGATTGCCATCGGCGCAGAAAACGCCAGCAACAATCCCCCTGCAATGGCAAAGGAAGTCGTACCGATGTTGCCCTTCTCGACACGGTGGGCGAGCCACCATGCAATCGCCAGGTGAGCAATGGCTGCAACCATGGCAACCCAGCCAAACGTCGTCGCCGTTGTCAGCCCCTGGTTGATAGCGTATTTTGCCGCGAGAAAAATCCAGCAGACATTGAGGACCGGCATGACAACATCAAACTTGGAGATCTTTTCCTGCACCTTGCCCAGAACTCCGAGCAACGAGATGCCGAAAAAAACCAGCCCGAGGAAACCGATCGACGGCATCAAACCCTGGACAGAGAACTCCAGGTTTTCCGGCGCCATCTTGCTTAGGTAGATATTCAACTTCAGGTCCCAGATCTGGATCATGAAGAGAGTCAGAACCAGAAGCAGCCAGCGCAGCCAGGAAGCCCTCAAAAGGCGTGTTGCATACGTGGCAAAGATATTTGCCAGCCCCATGATGACGACCAGGTACGGAAACACCGGGCTGGGATAATCCAGCGCGAAACTGCCGAAACTCATCCCGAGGGTGCCGACGAACACCGGCAAGGCAACGTGATGCATCCTGCTGATTACAGTTCCGACCAGGCCGGTCAGAGCCATGGCCAGATAGGCAGCCTCTGTGGGAACTGTGGCAAAGACCCGATGAGCCTCTACCACCACGCTGCACATGACCAGGGTCCCCCAGAGGGTGTATACGGGGGCTTGAATGCTCCCTTCCTTGTACGCGAACCAGCCATAAAGAAGCAGGCCCATCGCATACAGCATGCCGATGAATGAACCTATCTGAAGATCGATCGCACCACTGTCCGAGGCAGTTCGCAAAGCAACAGCGACAGCGACTATGAAACTGGTCGTTGCTACACGTGAAAGGATATAGGATTTATCGACCCAGGAAAGTATTTCCTCTGAAGCACCGCCCTCAGCGGATAACTTACGCGGTAATTTCTTTTTCTCAGGTTTATCAGAAACAGTCGGAACGCTCCCTGCCGTCTGCAACTCATTGATGGTTTCGGTCAATGCCGCAACCTGTGATTCGAGGTCAGCGACTCTTTGTTCCAGATTGGCAGTCTCTTCAACCATTATGAGTACCTCACAAACCTTTAGAAGCAGTTATTTATCTGCGGCACTTGAAATCAATGCCAAACCATCTAGAATAAGCGTGCAGAACCATCTTTAACTATGCAGCCCCAATTCCCACAAGCGCCTAGAGTGATCTCACGATGAAATTCCCGACTAAAAAACTATATTGCAATTAATAGAACACTATTTTATTTTATAATAAAATGTCAAGACGCCTCTGCACAAAGCACAGATGAGAAAAAAATCACGAAGTTAAGTTAATCATAAGTGCATGTTTTCGAACCTTAAATCAACCGTAAGACTTTTGAGATTTTCCTATAAACTTAATGTCACTATTGTTGACATTATAAAACGCATTATGCTAAAAACAAAACCTCGTTTTACTTGATCAAACATTACCTTGCAAGGAGATGCCTGTGAAAAACCATGTTTGGCGACCGCTATTCGTGGTCATTGCTATGGTCATTGCCATTTTGCTGTTCAGGGCAGTCTACGTGCCTTCCGACTTCGGGGCACAGGATCGCGGCTATACGTTCGGCTATCACCGCTTGGGCAACGAACAGGAATGGAAAGATTACCCGGCCAAGTACAAGGGCACTGAGTACTGCAACGAGTGCCATGACGACAAGGTCGAAGAGGTTTCGAGTGCCCATCATGCCATGATCCCTTGTGAGAACTGCCATGGTGCAGCGTTCGACCACCCCGACAATCCCGAGAAACTGAGGATCGACAGAAGCCGTGAGCTTTGCATCCGCTGTCATGCGAAACTTACCATGCCGTCCAGCGACCGGAATGACATTCCCGGCATCGATCCCGCCCTGCATAATAAGGGCGAGGAATGCAGCGAATGCCACAACCCTCACAATCCGAGCCTGGAGGATATGTAATCATGAAAAGGCGTGAATTCTTAAAAAATACAGCGGTTTTTGTGGCTGGGGCTTCAGTCTCCCTCTCTGCTTTGGATATCATTGACCCCAGGGAAATTCTGGCTTCCAACCCGCAATTGCGTTGGGGCTTCCTCGTCGACACCTATAAATGCGTCGGTTGCGGTTTTTGCGTCAAGGCCTGCAAGACCGAAAACGATATTCCGTTCGAAGCCAACGTAACTCGCACATGGGTCGAACGTTATGTCATGAAAAAAAACGGGGAGGTCGTCATGGATACCCCGAAGGGGGCCCGTGACGGCTTTACAACCAAATTGCTCGATGAAAACGCTTCGGGAATGACGTTGGTTCCAGAGGATGAGATCGCCCAGGCTTTTTTTGTTCCCAAGCTTTGCAATCACTGCTCCACACCCGCCTGCGTGCAAGTCTGCCCGGTCGGTGCAACCTATCAGACAGCAGACGGTACCGTCCTGGTCGACCGGACATGGTGTATCGGCTGCGGCTACTGCATCATGGGCTGTCCTTACGGTGTCCGTTTCTTCCACCCGGTAGAAAATGTCGCCGACAAATGCACTTTCTGTTATCACCGTATCAGCAACGGCGGCAACACGGCTTGTGCCCAGGCATGCCCCTTCGGCGCCCGCCAGATTGGTAACCTGAAAGACCCCAACGATCCCGTCGCACAGGCTGTCATGAATCAACGCGTCGGGGTTTTGCGTGATGAATACGGTACCAAGCCGAACGTCTACTATATCGGCCTGAACATGGAGGTGCGTTAGTCATGGTTGAACAAGTTGCCCAAATTGTTGTTCACGGTGAAGCCTGGACAATCAAAGATCTATTTGTCCTGCCCAATGAATATGTCTACTGGTCGATACAGATCGTCATGTACCCTTACATGACAGGCCTGGTCGCCGGGGCCTTCGTGCTGTCCTCGCTCTATCATGTTTTTGGCGTCCAGAAGCTGAAAGAGATTGCACGATACGCTTTGGTTTTCTCCTTTGCCTTACTGCCTGTCGCGATGATGCCCCTATTGTTGCATCTGATGCAGCCGTTAAGGGGCATACATGTCCTGATGACACCGCATTTCACTTCGGCGATCTCTGCTTTCGGCATCGTCTTCATGACTTATGCTTGCATCGTCGCTGCAGAAATATGGTTCGTATACCGTAAGTTTATAGTCGAATCGATTCATCGGCTTGAAAAGAAACCGGGGCGCAACGGCCTGGAAATAATCCTGCTACCAATCTATAAGGTTCTTTCGCTCGGGGCGATGGATATTTCGCATGATGCACTCGAATCAGACCACAAGGCTATCAAGTTCCTGGCTGGCCTTGGCATTCCGGTTGCCTGCTTCCTGCATGGCTATGCGGGGTTTATTTTCGGTTCAGTAAAAGCAAATGCCCTTTGGATGACCCCTCTGATGCCGGTTATCTTTATCTGCTCAGCGGTTGTTTCGGGGATTGCACTCTGCATCATCAGCTACTACATTTTCATGGAAATGCGGAAATGGGCAGCCAAGCGCGGTAAGAACTGGCTGCTTCCTGACGCCCTTGCTCAAGGCGGGACGGCCATACCTGTCGAACAGCTGCGCAGCATCCAGGAACATGAAGTTAAGATGACATCGAAATACCTGCTGATTTTCATGACCCTGGCAATCACCCTTGAGGTCCTTGACATGATTTTCCGTGGATACACCGCAGTGAAGTCATGGGACGCCCTGCGTATGGTCATTTACGAGCATGATTTCATGAAGATTTTCGTTTACCAATACGGACTGGGCAATGTCCTGCCTTTCCTGATGTTGCTCTTGCCGGGACTGACCACCAGGCGCGCCGCTATCGCCAGTATCCTGGTTCTCTTCGGTGTCTTCATGATGCGTTGGAACGTCGTCATCGGCGGACAGGCCTTCTCCCTGACCTTTGCCGGTTTCATGGAATACCACCTGCCAATTATTCCGCACAACATTGAAACATTTAAGGAAGGGCTGGGAGGCGCACTCTCGGTTATTGTCACCCCATTTATTATTTTTTATTTCCTCAACATGATTTTCCCAGCCTTCATGTCTGATGACGAGGCTCACTGAATCCAGAAATTTACGACAGAAAAGGCCGCTCTATTGGAGAGCGGCCTTTTTTTGTTCAATGCAGGCAGGATACCTCAGGAACGTATGCGTCCTGTCAGACTTGTTTTATCAGTTGACCATCTTGGCGCCCAGGTAGGCGAGGGCCGGCCAGGCGATCAGTACGGCTGAGACGAAGGCGAACAGGCCCAGGACACCCATGACGGCAATCGTGTAACTGGCTTTGACGGAATTGATGATGTTGGCTGCGCTTTGCATGATGTTTCTCCTATGGGTGTCTTTCGCTTAAATTGCGATGCTTGAAGTTAATGTTTAGTTAAAAAGTTTCGAGCCGATGTAGGCGAGTGCCGGCCAGGCGATCAGAACTGCAGAGATGAAGGCGAACACGCCGAGAGCGGCAATAACGAGAACCAGGTAAGAACTTTTTACGGTATCCATAAAGCGGCTTTGAGTTTTCATGATGTTCTCCTTTTGTTAATTATTTTTAATTGATCTTGATTAAAGTTTTAACATTAGAAGATATTCATGTCAAGCATAAAAGTTAAAATAATTTCATATTTCTTGAGAAAACGCTAACTGTGCTTTTTTGCTTGTTTTTTTTAGCGCAGTTTGATAAAAAACCTTCAATTAATCTTTCTTAAATTTACGATTAGTTTTCTGATTTTTAACTTTTCTACCTGCCTTATTAATAAACCGTCCGTATTTTTCGCGACCAACAGGAGTGTTTCATGGGACAATTTGACATAGTCAAGGACTTCTTCCTTGGCATCAGCCGCAGCCGCGTTTCCCTGATAGGCGGGATGATCGTTACGATCACGACCCCTTTCCTGCTCGCATACATGCTGGCCGACACCGTCTGGCACATCAAGAACCCTTACTTTGGTGCGGCAGTCTACCTGGCACTCGGGCCATTCTTCCTCGGTGGCCTGGCGATGATCTTTGTCGGCGCCTTCTTCTTTCGTGGCGAGCGGGACGTTCATCTGTTCACCTTTCAATATCTGCGGAAATATTTCACTGAGCCGGAATTATTCGGCCGACTTCGCAGGAACGTCTTTCTCATCGTATTGCTCACTTCGGTCAACTTCGCCGTATTCAGCATGTTCCTGTACCGGGCCTACCACTACATGGAATCAACCCAGTTCTGCGGTCAGTTCTGTCACACGGTCATGAACCCCGAACATACGGCCTATGAAAACTCGCCTCACTCGCGGGTGCCCTGTGTCGAATGCCACATCGGTTCAGGCGCGGACTGGTTTGTCAAATCCAAGATTTCCGGTGCCCGACAGCTGCTTGCGGTTGCGGCTTCGACATATCCGACCCCGATTTCCACACCGGTTCACGGCCTGCGCCCGGCCCGCGAAACATGTGAGGAATGTCATCGACCTGAACTGTTTCATGGCGACAAGCTATCTGTGACCAAACGTTTCCTCCCGAACGAGGAAAACACTCCTGTGTATGATGTCCTGTTGATGAAAATCGGTAGCGCAGGTGATCGTGTCCAGAGCTCCCACGGCATTCACTGGCATATTGCGCCGGAG
>Ga0210074_1000443_pt1 | contig 14723 bp, 13 predicted proteins | sample China_Galinas_Co_FD_184860 | JGI IMG/M metagenome (GOLD analysis project Ga0210074, IMG submission 184860) | Wetland microbial communities from San Francisco Bay, California, USA, that impact long-term carbon sequestration -... | ecosystem: Environmental > Aquatic > Marine > Wetlands ... | reverse complement strand
CGAGTATCGGAACGGCAGGGAGGTGGCTCATGAGCGCACCATTCATGCCGGAGAGCCTGCGACGTGCGGTCGGCGAAAATCTGCAGCCGGTCCGCCCCCTGCCACCGGTGTGGATGCGGCTGCTGTCGACGATCGCCCTGACGGCGATCGGGCTGGCGATCGTCGTGGCCATGTTCAAATTGGCGCTCCGACCTGACATGGGCGAGATCCCGATGTGGTTGAGCTGGGGTTGCACGGCGGCCCAACTGATCGTCGGGATGCTCCTGATCGGGATGGCTCTCCGCGAAGCTGTACCGGGCAGCGGAGTGCCCACAGGCGCAGTGAAACTGGCCGTTGGAACCGGAGTCGTCATGCAGATCCTGGTGGGTATCGCGACCTGGATGCACAGCCCGGGGGTGCCGTATGTGAAGGGCCAGGGGCTGACCACCGGGCTCGGATGCGCAACCCACGACTTCGCGCTCGGTCTGCCGGCGCTGGCGGTGACGCTGTGGCTGGTGTTTCGCGCGCTGCCCCTGCGGCCCTCCATCGCGGGCCTCCTCGGGGGATGCGGCGCGGCCGTGACCGCGGATGCCATCAACCACATCGTGTGTCCGATGTCCGATCTGCGGCACGTCCTGGTGTGGCACACCGGCGTCATTTTCGGTCTCATGCTGGTCGGTTGGCTGACCGGTAGGATCTGGGAAAGGGTACGCTTCGGGCGGCCGTAGCCTGGAAAGGGTGAAAGGGAGTAGGGAGAATTCGGAATTCGGAATTCGGAATGCCGCCCAACCACCTTGATGCTGGATGCTCGAACTCCACCTTGTGATGCGGCCGTCCCGGCCGCACTGTGCTGGCGGGACGCCTGCACCGCAAGGACACATGAGGCCATCAAAAGACCGGCTTATGTCGCCGCAACGGAATGGCTCCCGTGCGGCGGAGGTGCCATTATTCGTAATGTTCGACGCTCACGCTCTCATGTCGGTGGCCCGCTTCGGGCAAACAATGCGAATGGTGGCTCCTCTCGGGTACAAATCTCCGAGACCTTGACATCCATCGCCTTCGGGTTCAGAGTCGTGAGCCAAAGACCGCAGCCGTTCGGGCTGCCGGAGGACCAGATGAGCCACGAAATCGATTTCACCGCCCTGTCTCTGCGCGACACTCTCGATCTCGCGATCGCGGTCGAGGAAGAGGCTAAAGAGCGCTACGACAATTTCGCCGCGCAGATGGAAGCGCACCACACGCCGGAAGCGGCGAAGTTTTTCACCTTTATGGCCGCCAACGAGATCAAACACGCCGAAAGGTTGAGCGCACAGCGCACGAAACTCTTCGGCGACGAGCCACCCACGGCCGACACCTCGGCGCTGTATGACATCGAGGCTCCAGAGTTCGACGCCGCCCGTGCCTTCATGTCGGTGCAATCTGCTTTCGACGTGGCCATGGAGTCCGAAGTCAAGGCCTTCGAGTTCTACGATGGCGCTCTGCCTCTGGTTGATGACCCCGAGGTCAAAGATCTCTTCATCGAGCTCCGCGATCAGGAAAAGCGACACCAGGAGATGATCGAGGAGGCCAGGGCCAAGATGCCGAAAGGCGACGGCTTCGACCCCGACGACTTCGTCGATGAACCGGTCGGGCAGTAGCAAACGGAGTTTTGAGTTTTCAGTTCTCAGTTTTGAGTTGTCGCCCGGAAAGTTTTCATTGCGGAATGACCTGAGTGGAACTCAAAACTCAAAACTCATCACTCAAAACTAAAATCGTTCTCTCCCAGGGTGACCGCCGTTAGACTGGAAGAGATGCGCTACTCCGAAGAACCACCTCCAGTGTCCGATCCGCCGCCGGCGGGAGTGTTGCTCGTCAACCTCGGCTCTCCCGAAGCCGCCACGGCAGGTGCGGTTCGGACGTTCCTTCGACAGTTCCTCGCCGACCCGCGGGTGGTTGAACTTCCCCCATTCCGCTGGTGGTTGATTCGAAATCTCTTCATTCTCCCCTTCCGGCCTTTGCGGTCCGCTCGGGCCTATCACAAAATCTGGGGCCCTGACGGTTCGCCACTCGTCGCCACCAGCCGCCACCAGGCGGCCGATCTCGAGTGGGAGCTCAGCCAACGGATCGGCCGCGTGATCCCGGTATCCTCCGGCATGCGCTACGGCAAGCCCTCGATTGCGGCCGCCCTGGGTGTCCTGAGAAGGAGGGGCTGTCGGCGAGTCCTTATCCTCCCCCTCTACCCCCAGTACTCGGCGACGACCACTGCCTCGTCTCTCGACGCCGTCTTCGAAGAACTCGCGACCTGGCGCCGCATCCCCGAGCTCCGAACCGTCAACGACTACCACGACCATCCGGGCTATATCGGTGCCCTGGCCTCCAGCGTGCAGGACGTCTGGCACGAGGACGGAAAGCCTTCGCGAGTGCTGCTGAGTTTTCACGGGCTCCCCGAACGCTACGTGGCCGCCGGTGATCCCTACGAAGAGCAGTGCCGCACGACGGCGACCCTGCTCTCGGAACGGCTCGAGATCGATCCCGAAAGAATCGACCTCGGCTTCCAGTCGCGGTTTGGACGCGAACAGTGGATCGGACTCGAGACCGCGAAGCTCCTCAAAGACGCCGGTCTCGTGGGCACCACCGGTCTCGATGTGATCTGTCCGGGCTTCGCCGCCGACTGTCTCGAGACCCTCGAAGAGGTCGCCATCGCCGGCCGCAAGATCTTTACCCAGGCGGGCGGCAGCGGCTTTCGCTACGTCCCCGCACTCAACCGCCGCCCCGACCACATCAGTGCCCTCGCCGAGATCGCCATCGAGAACATGGCGGGCTGGCTCAACTGAAGAGAGGCCGATTTTTTGAGGTTGCCGCCGAGAAAAACTGATGTGTGGTGGAAGGATTCCTCGTTTCCCAGTGTTTCTTGAGACATCATGAAGATCATCATTTCAGGCGCCAGCGGTCTGGTCGGGTCAGCTCTCGTCCCTGACCTTGAAAAAAACGGTCACGCCGTCACTCGTCTCATTCGGCCACCCCGTCGTCCGGCTCGAGGTGAGGCTTCGTGGCAACCCGAGAAGGGCGACCTCGAACCCTCGGTGCTCGATGGCGCGGATGCCGTCATCAATCTCAACGGGCGCTCGATCGGAGAAGGGCGATGGACCGACGAAATCAAAAAAGAACTGCGCCAAAGTCGCCTGGACGCCACCAACACTATCGTTGCCGCCATCTCGGCCTGTGAGAGACCACCGGCATTACTCATCAACGCTTCGGCTGTGGGTTATTACGGGAATCGGAAAGACGAGATCCTGGACGAGAGCTCGAAGCCCGGCACCGGTTTCCTCGCCGATTTGGCGCGCGATTGGGAACAAGCAGCCCTCGCTGCGGCTTCGAATGCCACGCGGGTTGTTCTCATGCGCCTCGGAATGGTTGTTGCCGACGGAGGCGCACTGAAAAAAATGTTGCTCCCATTCAAGCTCGGTCTCGGCGGGCCCATCGGTTCGGGACGCCAGTTCTGGCCGTGGGTGGGGTTGGCCGACGTCCTCGGTGTGGTTCGTTTTGCCTTGGACAAATCTACAGGCTCCGGCCCCCTCAACGTCGTCGCGCCGCAGGAGACCCGGTGCTCCGACTTTACCCAAACCCTCGGTTCGGTCCTCGGTCGACCCGCCTTTTTGCCGATGCCCGCGTTTGCCGCGCGGCTTGCTCTCGGCGAGATGGGTGATGCGTTGTTGCTCGCCTCGCAACGAGTGAAACCACGTGCTCTCGAGGAGATGGAGTACGTGTTCGAGAATCCGACACTCGAACTCGCAATCCGCAACGCCCTCGCCTGATGGCTGGAGGGATTCAACTGAGAATAGAAATCATGTAGGATCGCGGGATGAAAACCGTTGAGTCTATTCTGGATCTTATCGGCAACACGCCGCTCCTTCGCCTCAAGGAACTCGAAGAACACGGCAGCGGTGAGGTCTGGGCAAAGATAGAGAGCCTGAACCCCGGCTTTTCGGTCAAGGACCGGATCGCCCTCGCCCTCATTCGACGCGCCGAGAAGGATGGGTCGCTCGGCGAAGGCGGCACCGTGGTCGAGGCCACTGCTGGCAACACCGGACTCGCGCTGGCCCTTGTCGGGCGCCGCCTGGGCTACCGCGTCATTCTCGTCGTACCGGAACAGTTTTCGGTGGAGAAGCAGCGCCTGATGCTCGCCCTCGGGGGTGAGTTGGTGCTGACGGCATCTGAGGACGGGATCCCCGGCGCCCAACGCCGCGCGAGAGAGATTGCCGACAGCACCGCCGGCGCCGTGTATGTCGATCAATTCGCCAACCCTGCCAACCCGGATGCGCACGCCGCCACCACCGGACCGGAGATCTACGATCAGATGGGGGGCGATATCGACGCGTTGGTCGCCGGATGCGGATCCGGCGGCACCTTCTCGGGCACCGCCCGCTTTTTGAAAAAGGAAATCCCGAAACTCCTCGCAATCGCCGTCGAACCCAAGGGATCGATTCTCGGAGGTGGCGAGCCGGGCTCCTACGAAGTCGAGGGCATCGGCATGAGCGTCCTCCACCCCACAATGGACCTCGACGTCGCTGACGAGATCATCAGCGTCCCTGACGATCGCGCCTTTCGCTATGTCTGTAGGCTGGCGGCGGAGTGCGGCGTGCTCGCCGGCTCCTCGGCCGGTGCCGCGGTGTGGGCGGCTGTTCAAGTTGCGCAACGTCTCGGCTCCGGCAGCCGGGTGGTGACGATCATCCCCGACTCCTCCGAACGCTACCTCTCGAAGGATATTTACGATAAATCGACGGAGTGTTCATGAAAATCAGCACCGCCTGCGTGCACGCAGGATTCGAACCCGATGACGAGACGGGGGCGGTCAACGTTCCCATCTACGCCACCTCAACCTACGCCTACCGGCGTTTCGGCGAACACCGGGGGTGGGAGTACTCGCGCACCGGCAACCCGACCCGGGCGGCGCTCGAACGCGCCATGGCCGAACTCGAAGGCGGCGCTGAAGCCATCGCCTTTTCGTCAGGACTCGCGGCAATCGACGCCGTCACCGACCTTCTCGAACCCGGTGACCACCTGATCGCCGCCGACAACCTCTACGGCGGCACCTATCGCCTCTTCACGACGACCACCATGCACCACGGCATCGACGTGACATTTGTGAGCGCAGCCGACCCGGCCGCCTTTGCCGCCGCCTGCACCGATCGTACCCGGATGATCTTTGTCGAGACTCCGAGCAACCCGTTGATGCACGTGGTCGATCTGGCCGCAGTCAGCGCCACCGCGCGGCAACACGGCGCCCTGATTGTGGTCGACAACACCTTTCTGACCCCGGTCCTGCAGCGCCCCTTCGAATTCGGCGCCGACCTCGTGGTCCACTCAACCACCAAGTACCTTAACGGTCATTCGGATGGGGTCGGCGGCGTGGTCGTCACCCGCGAGGCGGATGTCGGGGAACGTCTGCATACGATTCAGAACAACGTTGGGGCAATCCTTGGTCCATTCGACGCCTATCTCGTCCTCCGGGGTCTCAAAACTCTGGCCGTGCGGATGGGCGTCCACGAGGCCAACGCCCGCTCGCTCGCCGGTTTCCTGCTCACGCGACCGGAGATATCAACAGTCTTCTATCCCGGACTCGCGAGCCACCCACAGCACGGGCTGGCCCGCCGACAACAGTCGGGCTTCGGAGGCATGATCTCCTTCGACCTCGGATCGATCGAAAAGGCTGCCGCCTTCTGCAATGCGGTGGAGATTTTCACTCTGGCCGAGTCCCTGGGCGGCGTCGAATCACTTGTCTGCCACCCGGCAACCATGACCCACGCTTCCGTGCCCCCCGAGGAACGCCAGCGACTCGGCATCGGCGACGGCATGATCCGTCTGTCGGTGGGGATCGAAGACGCCGCGGACCTCGAGGCCGATATTGCCGAGGGCCTCGATGCCGCGTCAAACGTTTAAACGTTCAACGTTATAACGTTTATCCGGCGAGCGCTTCGACCGGCGTGAGTCGCGCAGCACGCAACGAGGGGTAGAAGCCCGCGATCAGTCCGACGCTGATGGCAAACACCACCGCCAGCATGACCGCGAACCCGGAGATCGGTAGACCGGCCTCGAAAAATTGCCCCGCCGCCGCACAGACTCCCACCGCGACTCCAAACCCGATCACCGCTCCGATGGCCGACAGGAACACCGCCTCGACCAGAAACTGAAACAAAATGTCGCGGTCCTCGGCGCCGATGGATTTTCTCAGACCGATCTCGTACAGCCGCTCGGCGAGCGAAATCTGCAATACCGAAAAAATGCCCACCCCTCCGACTACCAGCGAAATTGCCGAGATCGCGAAGAGGACGATGGTCCAGCCTCTCATCATCTCGTCGATCTCGTCCTCGGCCTGGAGAATCTCGGCGGCCACGTTCTCGACCTCGAAGTCGTCCACCCGGTTGTGCTGCCGCCACAGGAGGTTCTTGACGTGTGCGAAGAGTTGGCCGAGGTTGTCTGTGTTGGGGACCTTCACCACCATCAACGGGACCCGGTCGCCCCCGCCATACAGACCCTGCATGGTGGTCAAAGGGATGGTGGCGCCCTGCATTTCGCGCCGGCTCCAGCCGTCGTTGATCATCTCGTTGCCGACCCGCTCGCCCACACCCACCACCTCGAAGCGGTGGTCGCCGATCCTCACCCACTGGCCGACCGCGTCGCTACCGTTGAACAATTCCTCTGCGAGGAAGTGGCCGATCACGACGACGCGGCGTTGCCGCTCCACATCGAGGTCGGAGAGATAGCGGCCGGTTTCGGTCCCTCGATTGAAGACTGTTGCATAGTCGGGGGTGGTTCCGGTCAGACGGACGCTCTTGCCTGCATCTCCCCACGCCACAACCTGTTGTGAAAAGGCTATCGGGGCGGCTGACGAGATCTGATCGCTGCCCGCCACCAGCGTGGCGGCGTCCTCGCGCCTGAGACCTTCGGAAAGGTGGGCGCGTTTGATGTCGAGTTTCGAGGTCGGGGTCTCGGTACTGACAAAGAGCACCCCGCGCAGACCCAGCGAATCGATCCCACTCCAGATCTCGACCTTGATGGCCTCGATCAGGCTGACCATGGTCACCACCGCCATGGTTCCGAGGACCACGCCGAACAGCGTCAGCAACGAGCGCATCTTGTGCGCCCAGACCTCGGTAAACGTCGTTCGCAGGGCTTCGCCGATGACCATATGACCTCACTCGTACCGCAGGGCGACCACGGGATCCAGCCGCGAGGCCTTGACCGCGGGATACATACCGAAAAAGAAACCAACAACCGCCGCCGACAACACCGACACCGCCACCATCGTCGGAGTGATCGTCATATCCATCTGCATGATGCTCATGATGCCGAAGGTAAATACGATACCGAGACCGAGACCCGCGGCACCTCCGAACACGGTTACGACGATGGCTTCGATTAGAAACTGGGTGAAAACCTGCCAACCGGTGGCACCGAGAGCTTTGCGGACGCCGACCTCGCGCATCCGTTCGGTGAACGAGGCGAGCATGATGTTGGTGATGACGATCCCGCCCACCAACAGCGAGATGATGCCGCAGGCAAGGAAGGTGATGTTGTAGACCATGTCCTCCTGGGCGCCCTGCTCCATCCGCTCCACACGGTCCCACACCCCGAAGTCCTCGATGCCGTGGCGCGAGCGCAACAAGAGCTCGAGGGCGTCGCGGCTGTCCTTGTGGACCTCGGACGACCGCAATCTGAGGTTGAGTTCGTCGATGTTCTTGGCGCTCGCCTCCTGATGGCGTTTCATGTACGAGGTGATGGGCACAACGATCAGGCGGTTGAGCCACTCGTGGGCGTTGTAGCTGTCGGAACGCTGCCAGAAAAAGATCTTCTCCGCCGTCACACCGACCACCGTGTAGGCCTTACCGTCGATGTTGAGGGCTTTGCCCACCGGGTCGGCGGTGCCAAAAAGCTCCCTGGCTCGAGTCGAACCGAGCACCACCACCGCCGCCGCGGTCTCCATGTCGTGGTCGGTGATGTAGCGCCCACTGCCCATCGTCAGTTCGCGCATCTGCATGAACTCGGGTTCGATGGCGGTGATGCGAAACCGCTCCTCGGTAGCACCGGCCCGGACCCGGTGGGTGCGGGCAATTTCCGCCACGACGAGATCGAAGCCATCGATCGATTCCCTGATGGACGCGGCGTCGGAGAGCTTGAGACCGGTCTTCGCCCGCTGGCGGGCGGTCATATCGAGCACGGCCGGAGGCTGGTTGTACACCCCCATCAGGAGGGTGCCGCCGGACTCGGAAATGTACTGGTCACGGCGCGCGTCCATGCTGGCGGTCATGCCGAGGGTCGCAACCACCGATGCGACGCCGAGGATCACGCCGAGAGTCTGCAACAGCGTGCGCCCCAGGTGCTCCCGGATCTCGACGAATCCCTCTCGAATGAACTGGCTCGGATTCATGCCGCGACCTGTTGCCCGTTCGGCAGGACCAGACCGTCGACGATCCGGATGGTCTCTCGAGCACGAGCAGCGATCGACGGATCGTGGGTGACCATGATCAGCGTCTGGCCACCGGCCCTCAGCTCGTCAAAGAGTTCGAGGATCTCGCTTCCTGTCTGCTGGTCGAGGTTACCGGTGGGCTCGTCCGCCATAATCACCGACGGTGTGCCGACGATCGCGCGGGCGATCGCCCCGCGCTGACGTTGGCCGCCCGACAATTCGTTGGGGCGGTGCCGTGCGCGATCCGCGAGACCGACCTTGCCCAGTGCTTCGAGGGCGAGCTCACGGCGTTCCTTGCGACCCATGCCTCCGTAGAGCAACGGCAGCTCCACGTTGCGCAGGAGGCTGGCCTTGGGAAGCAGGTTGAAGTTCTGAAAGATGAAACCGATCTTCTTGTTACGGAGGTGGGCGAGTTTTCGGCGCGAAAACCCCGCCACCTCCTCGCCATCGAGCGTGTAGGATCCTCCCGTCGGCGAGTCGAGGAGGCCGAGAATGTGCATGAGGGTCGACTTGCCGGAACCGGATGGACCCATCACGGCAAGATAGTCGCCGACGCCAACCTCGAGGTCGATGCCCTTGAGGGCCTCCACCGCCAGATCACCTTCCCCGTAGACCTTGGTGATGCGCTTGAGGCTCATCAGCGTCTGCATCACGAATTCTCCTCTTTTGGTTTCGACGGATCAGCCAACGCTACTTTTTCACCCTCAGCGAGGCCTTCCGCAATCTCGACGTCGGTGGTCGACGCGATACCGGTCACGACCCGGCGTTCCTCGTACCACCGCCGCCACTCCTGGCGCGGGTCGTCGCGCCATTTTTCATCGTTGGAAGCCATTTCTTCCGTATCTGCTTCCGCAGCATCTTCGTCGGCAGCAGTCTCCGGTTCATCCGAATCCCCAGTGCTTTCGTTTTTTGGCAGCGGGGTCTCGCGCAGGACGTAGACCACTTCCTCCTCGCCCCGGACAAAGACCGACTCGACCGGAATCGCGAGGACCTGTTCGCGCACTTCGCCGCGGATCTCGATGTTCGCGGTCATGCCGGTGCGCAACTCGCGACCGAGTTCATCCAGGGCGATCTCCACGTCGAAGACCTTGACCTGGTCGTCGAGCCGGGCGGCCGGGGCGATGCGGCTGATGGTCCCAATAAACACGGCTCTCGGGAAGGCATCGAGCGTGATCCGCGCTTCCTGACCGAGGTGGATCTTGCCGATGTCTACCTCGTTGATGCCCGCCTTGACGAGCATGGTGCCGAGGTCGGCAACCGTCGAGATCACAGTGCCGGCATTGAACGAGCCCGATCCGGTGACAGTCTCTCCGAGTTCCACGGGACGCTCGATGATGGCGCCCGCCATCGGAGAAAAGATATTCACGACCTGGCGCGGGTTGTCGCCCACCGGGATGCCCGATGCCTCGACGAGGCCGATCTGGCCGCGCGCCTCGTCGAGGGCCTGCTGTGCCTGGCGGTAACGGGTCTCGGCCTGACGGTTCACCTCTTCCGAGACGAGACCGTTTTCGAAGAGCTTCCGCTTGGCCTCATATTCCTGTTTGGCGTCCTCGAGATTGATCGCCGTGGACTCACCCCGGTTGCGGACCGAGAGCAGGTCCTGAGCCTGATTGACGTCAGGTTCGATACGAGCGATGAGCTGGCCCTTCTTGACCACGTCGCCTGCGCGAACCGGGAGATCGACCACTTTGCCCGAGAGGTTCGACTTGATCTCGACCTTGACCTCCGGCTCGACGGTGCCGACCTCACGTACCACCACCTGGACATCTTCGATGCCAGCCGCCAGATTCGGAATGTCAGGACCTTTCTCATCCTCGCCGTTGCCATTGCCACGGGTCTTTGACGCAAAGGCCGCAGCGGCCACTGCAACCACCACCACCGCGACAGCGATCCACCAATATTTTTTCTTTCGGGCCATTGTTCCTCCCTCTTTACCAAACGACGGGACTCACCTTTGATTACGTCTGAGCCACCGAAAATGTTCGCTCTTTCCGAAATCCGGAAGATCCGCCGGGCCCGCATACCGACTGGAGAATGATCTGAGGATGTAGAATGCAGGCCTCAGATCGTGGAGGTGAGGATGAACGAACTGTTGACGCCCGAAAATATCGACTACCTGGAACGGGCCCGCGAAGTGGCCGAAAAATACGTGCGGCCGCGAGCCGCCGAACTCGACCGGACCGGTGAGTATGGATGGGACATTCTCGAGGCGCTGAAGTCCTACGAGCTCACCGGTGCGTGGATCCCCAAGGAGTACGGCGGCCACGACGCCGGCGTATTGAATCTGTGCCTGATCGTCGAACAGCTGTCACGTGCCTGCGGAGGTGTCGGTGTCGCCTTTGCCGTTAACGCTCTGGGATCATTCCCGATCATCCTCGGCGGAACCGAGGAGCAGAAGCAGAAGTACCTGCCGCCGATCGCCAGCGGGGACAGTTTGATCGCTTTCGGGCTGTCGGAGAAGGCCTCCGGGTCTGACGCCGGCAGTCTGCGCACAACCGCCATCAAGGACGGCGACGAGTACGTCCTCAACGGCCACAAGAAGTGGAACACCAACGGCGGTGTCGCTTCGGTATTCACGATTTACGCCCTCACGGAACCCGACCGGGGCATCCGCGGTATCTCACCCTTCATCGTCGAAAGGGACACCCCGGGGTTTACCGTCGGCAAGCGCGAGGACACCATGGGCATCCGCACCGTATCGGTCAACGAACTCGACTTCGACAACTGCCGAGTGCCGGCGACCCAGCTGCTTGGCGACCGCGAGGGCGGCGGCTTCAAAAACGCCATGATGACCCTCGACCGCGCCCGTCCGGGCGTTGCGGCACAGGCCCTCGGTCTCGCCCAGGGCGCTTTCGAGTGGGCCCTCCGTTACACCTCGGAGAGACGCCAATTCGGACAGACTGTGATGTCCCACCAGGCCGTCCAGTTCATGCTCGCCGACATGGCGACCCAGATCGAGGCGGCGCGCCAGCTGGTCTATGCCTCGGCGCGGTTGATCGACTCCGGAGCCAAGAACATCAACAAGATGGCCGCGATGGGCAAGGTCTTTGCGACTGACACTGCCATGAAAGTGACAACCGATGCGGTCCAGCTCTTCGGAGGCTACGGTTTCTGCAAGGACTACCCCATCGAAAAGTACATGCGCGACGCCAAGATCACCCAGATCTACGAAGGCACCAACCAGGTTCAGCGTCTGGTGATCGGCCGTGCCCTGACCAGGGAACTCCAGGAGCTCACCGGCCACCTCGAGGTGGTTGTGGAACACTTCCCCGATTATGATCCGGAGGCGTAACAGGCACTTTCCGCTGGTAATGAACGACGGGCTGGCGTTTTCGGTCGATCGGGCGCAACCCGATTCTCTGAGCGGCATTCCCGTGAGGAGCCACCCTTGACATTGTTGGTCCAAATGATCCCAGCGCCTCGGATTACCGAGTGTCCAACAATGTCAAACGTGGCACCTCCGCCGCACGTAGTCCCACCCACCCTGAGCACTTGAGCGTTTGTTGTCTGAGTGGACCTGCGATGGAAATTCCGAATTCCTAATTCCGAATTCCTAATTCGATCTATCCCTCGTCGAGGCTTCGGTGGTACTCGTGCTCCCAGTCGTTCCACCATTCCTTCTCGATGCCGCCGCAGGTGACGGTGAAGGCTGAACAGGCAACGCAACCGTCGCCGCGAATGGCGTCGGGATCTTCAAGCGGTGGAAATCTCTCGGTGAGCTGCTCGCCGAGCAGCCGTGCCGCTTCTTCCTCGACAGTCGGCGGGCGGCCTTCGAGGTCAGCAACGCCACCACGAATCAGCCGCTGTTCGGCCTCCGGGAAAAGTACGCTGTCCTCCTTGTCGGTGTGCTCCCACAGGTGGTGGGCCAATCGCCGCGCGACATCGGCGGCCGCTTCAGGATCAGCCCTCGCCGCCTCGAATTCACCCACCATCGCGGCCGATGCGCGGTGGTCGGCCAGCATGACCGGAATCGGTCCTCTATCGCCCGGCACTTCAGCCCGTTCCACCAGTGCCGGAAAAAGCACCTGCTCCTCCCTTTCGTGGTGGTACCCGCCCACATATACACTGAGAAATTGGACGAAGTCGGCAACATCCTCAGGGGTGGTTTTGGAGACGAGTGCCCGTTCCGCAAAACGAATCAGGGACCCCGATGCTCGGTCCACCAGCCGGTGTTCCTCGGCCATTTCTTCGAGCAGCCGCATCAGTCGACCGCCGGTTTGACGACGCCGCCGCTGCCGGGGCCGCGCGGGTCCTGAGCGGCTGCCAGAAGACCGCCGGTCACTCCCCGCACCGCGCTGACCTCGCCCATCGTGTCGACGATCCTCAACTCGTGGCCCCGCCTCTCCAGCACTTTGGCGGTGTCGGGCGACACCGCGTACGGTTCGACAAAGACCACGTCCGGCATCCACTGGTGGTGGACCCGGTCGCGATCGACCGCCGCCTGCAGCTCATCGCCGTCGACGATCAGATTGAGCAGGACCTGCGCGGTCGCGGTCGGGATCCTCGAGCCGCCTGGAGATCCGAGTACGATGACCTCATTCCCGCGCCAGGCGACGGTCGGGGTCATCGACGACAACATGCGCTTGCCCGGGCCCACGGCGTTGGCCTCGCCCTGTACCAGGCCGTAGAGATTGGGGCGGCCGGGCGCGGTTGCGAAATCGTCCATCTCATTGTTGAGGAAAAATCCGGCGCCACGCACCACGAGGCCACACCCGAATCTGCCGTTGAGGGTCGTGGTCATCGAGACCGCATTCCCGCCGGCATCCAGAACGGAAAGATGGGTGGTCTCAACCGACTCGGCAACGAGTTCCCGCGACCACGAGGCGACGTCCTCGGAGTCCGTCGCCCTGCCCGTTTTGATCTCCCGCGCGCGCATGTCGAGCCATTCGTTGTCGAGCAACTGCGGCGCGCTCGCCTTACTGGTGCGCGGGTCCCCGAGCAGGAAACGATCGGCGTATGCGCGCCGCCACACCTCGGTCAACAGGTGGAACCTGTCCGCTCCGAACCGGGGATTTTCAACCCAGTCGAGCCGCTCGAGCATGCCGAAGGTTTCGGCGAGGATGATCCCGCCCGAGGACGGCAATGGCATCGATGCCACCTGCCATCCAAAGGCTTCAAAAAGCACCGGCAGCCGCCACACCGGGTGGTAGGCGGCAAGGTCGGCAGCGCGGATGATGCCGCCGTGGCGACGGGCGGCGAGTTCGACCGCGGCGGCAATGGGACCTTCCGAAATCGCGGGAGTGCCCCGTTCGGCGTAGGCCTCGAGGGTGGCCGCCAACTCCGGCAGGCGCATGATATCGCCGGCAGCCGGCGGTTTGCCGTCGGGAAGCCACACGGCCTCGGTCTCTGGGAATCGTCGCAGCAGATCAGCAGAGGCCGTCAGAGCGTCGGCGAGCCGGCGCGTCACCACAAAGCCGTCGCGCGCGAGACGGATCGACGGCGCGACCACTGCCCGCCAGGGAAGCTGCCCGTACTTCTGATGGAGCTCGTACAACCCCGCCGGCGACCCCGGCACCCCGGCGGCGAGGGGCCCGACAAGCGATGCTTCCGGTTTGGGTTCCCCTCTTTTGTCGAGAAACATGTTCGGTGTTGCGCCAGCCGGGGCGGTCTCGCGGAAATCGAGGGTCTCGACGTTGTTTTTGAATCGAACGACCGCGAATCCACCGCCGCCGAGATTTCCCGCCTGGGGGTGGACGACTGCAAGTGCGAGGGCCGTGGCGACCGCCGCATCCACCGCGTTGCCTCCCGCGCCGAGTATTTTCAGACCCACGTCGGTGGCTGAAGGCACGGCAGACGAAACCGCTCCGCCAGTGCCACGTATCGCTTCGGGATCAGCCCCATACAGTTGGGTCGCACCAACCAGAAACGCCAGCATGACCGTCAGGCCGGCTCGTCGAACGTCCCGCGTCGAACAAACAGAAATCGTCATGGGTCGAGTTTACTTCAGGAACTCTTTTTGGGGTTCGTGCGTACTGTAGAGCAGGAGGAGCCACAATGCCGACAGCGACCACCGCCAACACCGGTCCTACCGCACCCTCAAACCTCGCTTCCGGGATCCGTCAAACCCTGGAGCGGATCGAAGACCTGAACCACGACACGGCCGGTTTCCTCAAGACTCTGGCTTTCATCCTCCACCGCGTCGCGGCCGCCGATGAGAACGTCAGCGAAGAAGAGGTCCGGCGCATGGAGTCGATCCTCGTCGAACACGCATCGTTGTCGTTGCCCGAAGCCGTACTCACCGTGGAAATTGCCAGGCACTGCGGCGAGATTTCCGACTGTGCCCGTTCCTATGATGCCA
>Ga0210074_1000442_pt1 | contig 14734 bp, 5 predicted proteins | sample China_Galinas_Co_FD_184860 | JGI IMG/M metagenome (GOLD analysis project Ga0210074, IMG submission 184860) | Wetland microbial communities from San Francisco Bay, California, USA, that impact long-term carbon sequestration -... | ecosystem: Environmental > Aquatic > Marine > Wetlands ... | reverse complement strand
CTCGCTTTGCGGATTCGAAGGGAGAGAAGCGGTGAGGTTTTTGGCGTTGTTCAATGGAAAGTACCTGGGTGCCGGTTTGTTGTTATTCGGTATTTTGTCTATCGCCAATAGCCAGGCTGCCGTACCTGGGACTGCCTATGCTGATATGCACTGGCGCCAGGTGGGTCCGTTTCGTGGCGGATGGGCCACTGCGGTTGCCGGGCACCCGGATAAATCAACCACTTTTTACTTTGGATCGGCCGATGGCGGGGTCTGGAAAACGGATAATGCCGGTGTGACCTGGAAACCGCTGTTTGAGCAACAGGGCAGCGCCTCTATCGGTGCCCTCGCCATTGCCCCCGGCAATCCGCAGGTGATCTGGGTGGGTACCGGCCAGATCCAGCAGCGTTGGGATATCGCTGATGGCGATGGTGTATACCGTTCCATCGATGGTGGAGCGAGTTGGCAGCACGTGGGCTTAAGCGATACCCGTCACATCGGTGATTTATGGGTCGACCCGAATGATGACAAAACTGCGGTGGTCGCGGCCCTGGGTCACGTTTTTGGTCCGAACCGGCAACGTGGTCTGTTTCGCACCGAAGATGGTGGCGAAAGCTGGGACCAGGTGCTCTACCTGGACGATACCACCGGTGCCGCGGACCTGGCATTCAGCGCGGATGCTCCCGGTATCCTTTACGCCTCCCTGTGGCAGGTGCAGCGTCATCCCTGGCTGGATTATTTTCAACCAACCGTGGGCGGCAACAGCAGTATCTGGCGCTCCACCGATGCCGGGCGTAACTGGCAGAGTGTGGGCGGGGCGGGCCTTCCAGCCGAACCCTTGAGCCGCATCGAAATCGCAGTTGCCCCCGGCCACAAAGCGCAACGGGTGTGGGCTTCTGTCGGAACCGCGGAGGGTGGCGGTTTATACCGCTCTGAAGATGGCGGGGCAAACTGGGTGCTGGTTAACAGTGATAGCAGCCTGGCTTCCGATTACATGGGCTGGCTGACCGCCGACCCGCAGGATGACAATACGGTATGGGCTGGAGGGCAGCCATTGCGCCGTTCAACTGACGGTGGTACCACTTTTACAATTGTGAAAAGTTCGCCGGGTGGTGATGATTACCACGCGCTATGGATCGACCCGAAGGACAGCAGCCGGATGATAACCGGTGCTGATCAGGGTGCCGTGGTGACTTTCAACGGTGGTGAAAGCTGGAGCAGCTGGTTCAACCAGCCTACCGGCCAGTTTTATCGGGTGGCCGTGGATAATGGTTTCCCCTACCGCATTTACAGCGGTCAGCAGGACAGCGGTACCGTTTCAATCGCCAGTCGCAGTGATTATGGCCGTATCAGTTTTCGCGACTGGAACCCGGTGGGTGGTAATGAACGAGACGGCGATGTACCGGACCCCCTGGATGCCAATATCGTTTATGGTGCCGGTCTGGGCGGCCGTATATCCAAGTGGAATGCAACGACTGCGCAGGCACAAAATGTTTCACCGTGGCCGGTATCAAGCTATGCGGAAAATCCCCGGGAAGTCGAATACCGTTACGACTGGATAACCCCGCTGGCAATATCGGCTGCGCCACCGCATGCGATTTACACCGCCGCGCAGGTGCTGTTTCGTTCAACCGATGGAGGTCAAAGCTGGCAGACCATCAGCCCGGATCTGAGTGGTGCAGATCCGTCAGCCAGCGGATGCACGGATGATGCACCCGTCAGCAAGGCAACCGCCTGCGGTTATGCGACCCTGTTCGCGATTGCGCCCTCGCCCTTGCGTGACGGCCTGGTATGGGTTGGTACCAGTAACGGCCGTGTGCACCTGACCACCAATGGCGGTGATGACTGGCTAAACGTGACCCCGGCCGGTCTCGAAGACTGGAGCAAGATCAGCCTGATCGACGCATCGGCGATCGATACGGACACGGCTTACCTGGCAATCGACCGGCATCGTCTGAATGATTTTTCCCCGCGAGCCTATGTCACCCATGATGCCGGCAATAGCTGGCGTGAAATCGGCCATGGTCTACCCGATGGCGCCTATGTCAAGGTCGTGCGTGAAGACCCCATGCGGGCCGGCTTGCTATATGCCGGCACCAGCCGGGGTGTGTTCGTGTCATTCGATGACGGTGAAAACTGGCAAAGTCTGCAGCTGAACCTGCCGACCACGGGTGTCAATGACCTGTTGATACACGAAGATGACCTGGTGATCGCGACCCAGGGCCGGGCCTTGTGGGTGCTGGACGGGGTAGGGCCGCTGCGGCACCTTGCCGGGACACCGGCCCTGGTATCGGCCCTGTCGGAGCCGCAGTTAGTGTCGCCCGATACCGCCATCCGCTTGCGTTTCAATCAAAACAAGGATACGCCACTGCCGCCGGAGGAGCCGACCGGCGAAAATCCGCCGGCGGGTGCCGTACTGGATTACATACTGCCGGATAACTTCAGCGGGCCGGCGAGGCTGGAAATTTTCTCTGCTGACGGTGACCTCGTACGCAGTTTCGATAGCGAAACCATACCCACACAGGCCAAGGCGCGTATCTATTTTGCCGAAACCTGGCTGGGCAAGCCGCAGGCATTGCCAGCCACTGCCGGTCACCATCGATTTGTCTGGAACCTGCGTTACCTGCCGCCACCGACTTTGGAATCGGAGTACTCGATCGCCGCGGTACCCGGGAAAAACACACCGATACTGCCGGAGGGTGCATTCGTACTTCCCGGGTCTTACACGGTGAAGTTGACCGCCGCTGGTCAGACCATCACGCGGACGCTGGATGTAGTACTCGACCCGCGTGTTGATGTGAACCGGGATCAACTGGCTGCGCTGCTTGAGTTTCAGCAGCAGGTTGGGACCGCACTGGACCGGGCAGTTACGCTGCACGAAGAAATAGAAGCGGGTAACGAGGAGGCCAGGGCCTCATCCATGGCTGATATACCGGGCAAGGTCGCCACGGCGCTTACGGCGCTTGCCATTGATCTTGAGCACACGGACCAGCCACCCACTTCGTCACAACGCGATCTGCTGGAATACGAAGAGCTGCGTTTTGAGAAGGCTGAAAATGAATGGAAGGGTTTGCTAAGCGGCGGCGACCGGGAATAAAACCAGCTGATGAGTACTGACCGCGATTTCGTTCTGATCGTGGCGCTGACAGTGCTCGCGCTTTTGTTGCGCCTGTGGCATATCAATGCTGACCTGTGGCTGGATGAGATTATGACGGTGACGGATTATATGCGTCTGTCACCGTTTGAGGCCGCGACGACATTTCATGCCGCCAATCAGCATCTGCTCAATAGCGTATTGGGCAGCATCAGTATCCGTATTTTTGGTGAGTCAGAATGGGCCATTCGTTTACCCGCATTGTTGTTTGGCGTTGCCGCAATTCCGGTTTTCTATTGTCTCGCACGGCGGGTGACGGAGCGCCGTGAAGCCATAGTTGCCACGCTTTTCCTGACCTTTTCCTATCACCACGTGTGGTTTTCACAGAACGCCCGGGGTTACTCGGCGATGATTTTCTTCACCGTGCTATCCAGTTTTTTCCTGGTCCGCTGGCTGGACAAGCCTGCCGGCAACGGTTCCAGGGATTGGTTGTGGTTTTCTCTGTGCGGCAGTTTGGGTATGTTGTCACTGTTGAATTTTGCATTCGTGCTCGCGGGTCAGTTCCTGATCGCACTGGCTGTGCTGCTGGCAACCGGTGAGCGCTCACGTATCCGCGTGCTGGTGTTTTGCGCATTGTTGATCCTGGTGCTGACCTTGCTGGGATACGCCGCGACGATACCCGCGATGATCACTTATTTCACCACCAGTGTTGAAGGCGGTGGCTGGAACAATACACTTTCTTTTATGCGTGTACTTGCCAGGGGACTGACAAGCGGTTTGACCCTATTGGCGTTGCCCGTTTTGGTGTTCGGTGCTGTCATCGCATTCACGGGCTGGATCAGTTACCTGGATCGCAAGCGCTTCATCGCCTTGATGCTGGTGATACCGGTGCTGTTTAACTTTACCGTATTGGGGCTGTTGCACTGGGGTGCTTTTCCGCGATCCTTTCTGTATGTCCTGCCCTTCGGGATATTGATACTCGTACGTGGAGCCTTCGGCGTGGGTGACTGGCTGGCCGGGCGTTTCGGCAGGGCTCAATGGCTTGTGTACATTCTGCCTGCGCTACTATTGGCTGCTTCTGTCGTGATGCTTGGGCACAACTACCGTTTTCCCAAGCAGAACTATACCCAGGCGCTGGCATATACGCGTGCGCAGGCCGCACCCGATGACGTTATCGCGGCGGTTGGGCACATGGCCATCGGTTACCGCAGCTACTATGGACCCGACCTGGTTTTTCCCCGGGACGCACGGGAACTGGATATTTTGCGGCAGGCAGGACACCGTGTTTGGGTTCTCTACTCGTTCAGTTGGGATACCAGGCATCGCTTACCGGACATCCAGGACCTCTTCGATACTGAGTTTCAGCTCATTCACACATTCCCCGGCACGCTGGGTGACGGCAATGTCTACCTGGTGGTTGCGCCACCGCTTTAGATTCCCTGTTGCAGGAATACCGGTGAATGTGAAGGCGGGTATCAGAAGTGATTTCCAGTTGTCATCTGAACAGGCTAGAATGACCTTCGCCTAAAATTTGGATCCGAATTGAAAAACTCCCGCCGAATGACAACCTGGCTGATGTTCGCATTGTTGCTGCATGGCCCGTTGCTTTTTGGTGCGCCGGATTCAGCTCCGCCGGCCGTTGTCGTGGCGCAGGCAGAAGTAAAGTCATTCCCGTTATCGGCCGAAGCGCTGGGTAATGCGATGGCCAATGAATCGGTTGATATCCGCCCAAAGATCACGGCAACCCTGACTGAAATCCTGTTTGAAGAAGGCCAGGCAGTTGAAGCAGGTGATGTGCTGGTCAAACTGGATGATCTTGAGCAGGTGGCCGACCTCGCGGCTGCACAGGCGGCCCTGGTAGATTCCGAGGCAAGTTACAGGCGTTCAAGTGAACTTTTCAAAACCAACGTGGTTGCCAAATCGCAGTTACTCCAGGACGAAGCCAAAAAGATTGCGGATCAAGCCATGGTTTCAGTGGCCCAGAAGCATTTGGCTGACACCATCGTGCGGGCGCCCTTTGCCGGTCGCCTTGGTTTAAGACGTGTCTCCCTCGGTAGTTTGGTGGGACCGGATACAGTGATCACAACGCTCGACGACATGCATATCATCAAGGTTGATTTTGATCTCCCGGAGATTTACCTGTCGCGACTCGAGCCGGGTTTGAAGGTACTGGCACATAGCGCGGCTTATCCGGATTCTGAGTTTTCGGGTGCGGTATCCAGTGTCGATACGCGGGTCGACCCCATCAGCCGGAGTGTAAAAGTGCGCTCCGTCATGCAGAACACTGATGGGCACTTGAGACCGGGTATGTTCCTGACGGTCAATCTGCTGAACGACAGTATTGAAGCGCTGGTCATTCCGGAACGTGCCTTGATACCGGAGCGCAGTGTCCAGTATGTATACGTGGTGGGCGACAACCAGCTTGTTGAAAAGCGCGCGGTACAAATTGGCAGAAGACGCCCGGGCGAAGTGGAAATACTTGAGGGTCTGTCAGCAGGGGAGTCGGTGATCGTCGATGGAACGCAGAAGGCCCGTGCGGGGCAGCCGGTAAGTATCCTGGTGAGGGAAGCCGACCAACCATGATCATCTCTGATTACTCGGTACGCAGACCGGTATTCGCAAGTGTCATATCCCTATTGCTGATCATTCTTGGTCTCGCTTCCATGATGGGTATGCCGGTGCGGCAATACCCGGATGTGGATGCACCCGTGGTGTCTATCGAAACGCGTTACCGCGGAGCATCCGCCGAGGTTGTCGAAACCAAGGTAACCCAGGTCATCGAAGACCGGATTGCCGGTATCGAAGGCATCGTAAAACTGACCTCGGACAGCCGTGATGAACGCTCGGATATCCGTGTCGAATTCACCCTTAACCGGGATGTCGAAGCGGCCGCCAATGATATACGCGACCGCATTTCACGCGTAGTGCGTCAGTTGCCGACAGAGGCGGACCCACCCGAGATTGCCAAGGTGGATTCAAGAAACCGGCCGGTCATGTATCTCAACCTGACCTCTGACCGGATGAATGGCCTCGAGATCACCGACTACGCCGACCGCTACCTGGTAGACCGTTTCTCGACCGTGCCGGGTGTTGCCAGGGTGCAGATTTCGGGTGCGCGCAGATACGCCATGAGAATCTGGCTGAGCCGCGAGGCATTGGCCGCACGCGGCCTGACAGTGTCGGATGTGGAGAGTGCGTTGCGCTCGGAAAACATCGAACTTCCGGCCGGCCGGCTCGAGTCGGAAACCCGCGAATTTACCCTGCGTACCGACACCGGGTTTAACACCGAAGAAGATTTTAAAAACCTGGTCATCGGTCGTGGGCAGGACGGACAGGCGGTGCGCCTGGGTGAAGTTGCCGATGTCCGCATCGGTGCGGAAAATGACCGTAACGTGGCACGTGCCGATGGCGTACCCGCGGTCTCTCTGGGCATGGAACAACTGTCAAAAGCCAACAGCGTGATGGTCTCGCGTGCCATACGCGCGGAAATGGCGGCACTGGCTCCGGAATTACCTGAAGGTATGGTTCTGCAGGTCAATTATGACCGGGCTGAGTTTATCGAAGCATCGATGAACGAGGTCTACAAGGCACTCGCAGTTTCACTCGGCCTGGTGCTGGTGATCATCTATGTTTTTCTCGGCTCCCTGGTGGCCACGCTGATTCCCGCGGTGGTCGTGCCGGTATCCGTCATTGCAACATTCACCGTCATGTCGGCCATGGGTTACACCGTCAACGTCCTCACCCTGCTGGGTTTGGTATTGGCCATCGGCCTTGTCGTGGATGATGCAATCGTTGTGCTTGAAAACATATACCGGCGTATCGAGGCAGGGCAAAAGCCCTTACTGGCTGCAATCGACGGGTCCAATGAAATCGGTTTTGCCGTCATAGCGACCACGCTCGTATTGGTCGCCGTGTTTGTACCCTTGTCTTTTATCGAGGGGGATATCGGCCGCCTGTTCCGTGAATTCGGTATTACGCTGGCCGCTGCCGTGCTGTTCTCCAGCCTGGTGGCCCTGACGTTGACACCGATGCTGAGTTCCAAGCTGTTAAAAAGCAGGGAGCTCAACAGGGGACCGGCTGCCGTGGTGGACCGGTTTTTTAACCTGTTGTCCCGGCAATACAGGTTTCTACTTGGAAAAATCATCCGCTGGCCATGGCTGGTAATGTTGGCGGTATTGCTGATATCGGCCGGCACCGTGGTGCAAATGGAACGCTTGCCGGCCGAGTATGCGCCGAGTGAGGACCGTGGTGCATTTTTTATCTCGCTGAGGGCCCCGGAAGGAGCAACCCTTGAATATACCGATCGCAGCACCAGCGCGATGGAACGCTTGATAATGACAAGAACAGGTGAAGGCCAGCCCATCAAACGATTCCTGACACGCTTACCCGGTGGCTGGGGCAGTTCATCCATGAACAGTTCCACCATCATCGTACTTTTGGAACACTGGGACAAACGCACTGAACGGGATTCCGAAATTGCCGCCTGGGTGTCCGGTGAAGCAACAGATATACCGGAGGCAAGGGTGTTTGCGCGGACCCCCCGGGCCCTGGGAATCAACAGTGACGGCAGCCCGCTGGAACTGGTACTCGGGGGACCTGACTATGACCAATTAAAGCTGTGGCGTGATCAGTTGGTAACCGCAATGGAAGCGATGCCTGAGCTGGTCCAGATTGACAGTGATTTCCATGAAACCAAACCACAGATGAAGATCAGCGTTGACCGTGACAGGGCCGCTGCACTGGGTGTATCCCTCTCCAGCGTGGGCAGGACGCTTGAAACCATGCTGGGCTCCAGGATTGTGACCACCTATGTCGATCGGGGCCGTGAATATAATGTAATCCTGATGGGAGAGGACCAGGCGCGTTCATCGACCGATGATCTGAGCAACCTGTATGTCCGCTCTTCATTGACCAATGCCCTGGTGCCGTTATCCAACCTCGTCAACATCACCGAACAGGCCGGTCCGCCGGAATTGCGGCGTTTTGACCGGATGCGCTCCATCACCGTATCTGCCGGTCTGGCTGACGGTATCAAACTGGGTGAGGCGATCGACAAGTTGTCTGCGACCGCCAGGGCCACCCTGCCGTCGAGCGCACGATTGAGCTGGGATGGTGAGAGCAAGGAGTTCCTGGATTCCGGCAGTTCCCTGTACCTGACATTCGGCATGGCACTGTTGATCGTGTTCCTGGTGCTGGCCGCGCAGTTTGAAAGTTTTATCAACCCGCTGATCATCATGGTGACCGTGCCACTTGCTCTGATGGGCGCAGTTTTGGGCTTGTGGATCTATGCCAGCTCAGTTAACGTTTTCAGCCAGATCGGTGTGATCCTGCTGGTTGGTCTTTCTGCCAAAAATGGGGTTTTGATCATTGAATTCGCCAACCAGTTACGTGATCGCGGGATTGAATTTCGCAGTGCCGTGGTCGATGCCGCCGGTGTCCGCCTGCGTCCGATCCTGATGACGAGCGCGGCGACAACATTTGGTGCGTTACCATTATTACTGGCATCGGGCGCGGGCGCCGAATCCAGGCAGCCGATTGGTATTGTTATTGTTTTTGGCGTCACAATTTCCGCTGTATTGACGCTGTTCGTAGTGCCGACACTCTATGTCCTGTTTGCAAAACGAACTCACTCACCCCAGCACATGTCGCTGATCATTGAAAAACTGCGTGGTGGTGTTTCCGGGAACAAAGCTGAAGAGGTGGCGACCGAAACCCGGGAAGAGAAGATCTGAAGCCGTGCTTGAGCGGTTAAGACTGTTGTGTGCTTTACAACAACGGTCATCAACTGGCGTTTTACTAATCAGGAATTACCCGGTCAAAGTCAGTTAGCACATCTGTAGACATTGTGGCCATAGTACTTCAGCCGACTATGGGCTTTGGGGTAACCTTGAGATAATCAGGATCGAGGATTACGGTGTTTGTATGAGAATTGTCATTCAACGCTATGCAAAAAGCATTCTGCTACTGCTTCATTTCGTTGTGAACCAGGCTCTGGCCGCACCGGTTGCCTATATTGATGAGACCTTATTTCTGACTGATCTTACCGCGATGGGTTACCTGCCTGTTCACGAAGGTTTTGAAGATGATACTGCGTGGGGTGATAGCAGGGGCCAGGCTGTTTCAGCAGTCACCAGCCAGGGTATGGTCTGGACAGCCAATAACCCCACCAGTGGCATTACAACAGGTGCGGGGCCGGCACTGACCGGGCAATATGGCTTTTATTCAATCCCGCATGGAAGTTATAGCAACCCGGATCCCGGTGTCACCTGCTTTACACCGGGTGAGTGTGGTGACGGCTGGAGGGGCAGGTCGGCGGACGGGCTTATATACGCCATTGGTGGATGGGTTAAAACCAATACTCCCTATGCAAAGGTTGGGCTGTTCATCGGTGAGTATCCCGATAATGCGGTCGATTTTGGCGCGACCTGTGATCCGCCGGATAGCGAAAACTGCGTTGGCAACTCGACCATCGGAACCACACACAAATTCTTCGGAGTGATTGATACAGAAGGATTTGAGAGTTTTGAATACCGCGAATTGGAAGGCAAGCTGGAAATTGATGGTGGTGATATCAAGTATATTTTTTCAGATGACTTTTATTTTGCGCCGGGTGCTCCGCAACTGGTTTTTAAGGATGGTTTTGAGTGATGGGCTCGCTCATGGTGTTACCTCGATTGGACACGCACCCTGGATGGGTTCCGGCCCCGGTCAACTCCTTGGTCTAATCACTGCCATTCATAAATTCCGCTGGAACCGGTTGCTCGGTAATGATTTCCTTTTGAACCGTCATGGCGCCAGTCGCATCGCCCTGGCCACCAAGGTATATATTACCCCAGTCGTTGTAATCACGCAGCGTGGTTAGCGTGTTTCCACAATTTGCAGCTTCGCTGTTGTCATCGGCGTTTATGTTGGCTGTGACTGAGCTTTCGATGGTGCCATTCTTATTCCAGTCCCACGATTCACCGGAGCCACAGGTGCCGTTGTTCTCATCCAGGTTGTTTTCATCCAGATCAATGCGATCGCCGACGGAGTAGCTGAGCACACCATCTGCCGGGGGTGTGCAATTATTATCGATCCCGGGAAACTGGTAGAGATAATTCATCACCGAGTTATAGTTGGGCTTGAAGTTACAACGTTCATTACCACCGTGGTGCAAGCCAAGGTTATGTCCGACCTCGTGCAGGACGGTATGTGCCACGTTTTTATTTGTGTTGGAGCAATAAAGGGAAACAATCAGGTCATCACCGGGTACTTCAGCCTGTCCCGAACTGTCGCTATTGGTGTTGTAACGGTGTGGCAGCAGCACATAATGAAAATAGCCATTACGATTGGGGGCAAAATTCCCGGCCTTGAGGTTTTTGAATTCGGCATCGCCAACCCCGCCATCGATAACACCATTTGCGTCATTGATCAGGTTTCCACCGGTGAATACCCCGCCCTGACCGTAATCGTTAATCAGGTTTACACCGTTGCTGCCGCCAGGGTTGGTGACGGGTGAGTTCGAAAATGCAGCGCTGGCGGAAGCAATGACCGCGGCATTGGGACGATGCGAGTGCGAACCGCAATCGAGAGCGTCATCAAACCAGTCATACTCGAGTAACAGGTCTTTGCGCAAGGGGTTTGTACCCATAGCGGGAAGGTCAAGACCGCCGGTCGTTCCGAGTACCTCATCGCCATCTTTGATGCCATCACCATCCGTATCAGCATTGTCCGGGTCGGTACCGGTATTGTTCGTATCAACATAGATTCCGGTATTGGTTTCTGCCGAGTCCGGTAGCCGGTCACCATCTGAATCCACGAAGGAGACCACGATGATCTCAATGCCGACGGAACACTGGTTGTCTGTGTCTGATTCATCCGCTACTGCATCAACACAGGCACCTACCCAATAGTTGCCATTAATTCCGGGCGCCGTGACGGCCAGGCTTTTGACTGAATTGGCTCCAGGCGCCAGTCCCTGGATAACGTCTTCACCCAGTGCTGTATCGCTGTTGCCAATGACATTGTCGCTGGAAAGGTAATAGCGCAGAGTTGTGGTGGCGGAATCCCCATCACCCTGATTCGCTACCGTTGCGTTGATGGTAAAAGCCTGGCCCGGACTCAGTCCGGAATTGCTCACAGCCGGATTGATGAGGATCAGATCCGGTGTGGGGTGAGGAACCCGGTCACCTTCGAGTCCATCGTGGAATATGACATCATGTGCATTGATTGAAGATTCAAGGTCGATACGTGGTAGGTCGGTTTCGATCCCTCCGCTTCTCGTATCACTCACGGGTATTGCCGTGTTTTGCAGCGTTGCGAGTACTTCACTGACACTGGCATTGGGGTTCAACTGTTTCATGATAGCCCAGGCACCGGCCACGTGGGGGGTGGACATTGAGGTCCCCTGTTTACGGCCTATCCCGCCATCGGGCACCGAGGAATCGATGGAAACACCGGGTGCCAGCAAGTGTATTTGCGGATAGATATTTGAAAACGAAGCGATTTGATCACTGTCGCTGGTTGCCCCCACGCTGACTGCCGTAGATATACAACCAGGAGCCAGGATACTATCTGTCCAGCCATTGTTACCGGCGGCGATGACCGTGGCTATACCCACTGACCTTAGATTGTCGATGGCGGCCTTGACGGCCAGATTGTCAGCGTCACAGCTTGCCTGGTCGAAGTACCGATCGCCACCCAGGCTCATATTGACGGCTGCAATATTCAAGCTGTCTGCAAGTACCAGCACACGTTCCAAGGCAGCGACCTGATCGGAACTGAATGAAGCCGCACACGGTGCCTGGCCAATACCGCAGTCAGTTTCAGTAAGGAATTTACTGAACACCTGCATCGCAATGATATCTGCCCCGCGGGCCACACCGAAATTGGGTCCGATTTCATCATTGCCTGCAACGCTGCCGGCGACGTGCGTACCGTGGTCGCATCCACCAATTGCCAGATCACAATACATGGCCGAATTTTTCTCTGTGGAACTTGACACACCTCCAGGGCAAAACGACGCAGCTTCATCAATGACGTTGCTGCTGTAGCAGGCCTCTTCTACCACTTTGTCAACAGGGGTCGTAAACCAGGGATGCGTATTGTCTACACCCGTATCGAGTACAACCACAGCCCAGCCATTACCGTCATAACCTGCCGCCCACGCCAGCGGTGAACCGATCACCGGATTGCTGCTGGCCATTTGTGGCCTGCTGATTGTATCTTCATTGATACTTGCAACCATTGGTGAGCGGGTGAGGAAATCCAGCGTGGCCTGGTCTGCAGTCAGCGCCATGAACGGGACGGACTCGAACTGGTGCCTGATTTGTGCGTTCAGGCCTCGCAACTCACTGGCTAACTGATTCCCCCTCGCACGTATACCCTGGCGTTGTTGTTGGGCCTGCATTGCAGTCAGCTTGCCTTCCAATTGGGTGGTCATGTTAAAGCCAACGATCAAATTCACTTTGCCACGTTTCCTGAGTTTTGCCGATAGACTGGATATGGTTTTTTGTGTGAACTGCATTGTGCTGAAAAGCGGATCAGTTCCTGGTGGAGCGGGGGTCTGAACCGGGTCCGGTTCCACGAAATCCAATGACAGGGGGTAAATTTGAATATCGGGGTCGGAGCTAACACCTGATACTCCAGGGCCGCGGTTAACACGATTGTCGGCAGCGGCCTCACTCGCATAGCAATACGGCGATGTAATCATCAGGAACATGCAAATATTGAGTAGCTGACGGCAAAAACGGTTAGTGTTCATAAGGGTTATTTGCATTTTTTGATTTTGCCGTAGCCTCCATGGCTCCTGGCGCATTACAAGCCGGGGTGAAAACCACCGGTAAAGTATCTTAAACCAGGTCGGGGCTTAAGCAAAAATAAAAAAAGGCCGGGCAATGCCCGGCCTTTCTCGTCTTTCAGCGATCAGTACTTAGCTGAGATTCCGGCGGCGTATAACCAATCCGCCCAGACCCAGCAGGGTAAGGATCATCAACGCCAGGCTCCAGGCCGAAAGCGTTGGAATTGCAACTTCCAGAATTTGGACATTCACTACCCAACTGACGTCAGTTGCGTCATTGTTGCTGTCGCTATAGGAGCAATGCAGCGTGGTAGATGTCGGTTGACCATCTTCTGTACCCATACCTTCAACCACTACCTGGACCGACCCATCTTCAGGAATGGTCTGCGGGAAGCTGGCAGGCTGGACGATACTGAAATAGGTCGTGTCATCGACGTAACAGTTGTCCAGTGTGCCATCTACACCTTCAGCAAGGATTTCGTTGAACGTGACCGAAGTCTGTCCAACACCACCTGGCGGGGCATAGATTGTCAGGGTGGACCCACTGATCGGGCTTACAGACACTTCAGATTCCGCTTCGCGCACAGCGCAGTTCACGGTGTAGCTGGCGGTGCCGTCTGCTGCAGCATCACCGTCCACATCATAGTCACAGCTGTAGGTTTCGGTATAGTCACCTGCTACTGACGAATCGCAACTGAAGTAAACGGTAGTTGAAGCAAATGGCGCCAGCGGTGAAGTTGGTGCAGTTGCGCCGATTCCACCAGTTCCCAACGGTACCTGACCGGCCGGTAAAACCAAACCACAATTAAGCAGTGCCAGTTCACGATCGTTGGCTTCCGGAGCAGCGTTGGTGATCACCAGAGCCTGGTCAGGTATCGTGGCTCCTACTGGCACTGGATTAAACGCGGGTGTCAGGTCGTAAACGCTACCCGGTGCTTTGACTGATGAATAAACCGCGTCTCCGGGAGGACCGACTGTGCAACTCACGTCATGTGTAACGGGTGAGGCGACATTGCCTGCATTGTGGGTACATGAAACTGAACCGGTGAAACTACCCTCGGTAGTCGCATCACAGGTCAGTGTAGCGACGTTAGAGGCGTTCTGCGCCAGCGAGAAACCGCCGTTGGCGAGAGACATCTCAGTATCGCCTGAGTAGCTGCACGTGCCTGTCAGTGTAGTCGTGGCATCACCGCTGTTGGTAACCGTTATGGTTCCCGTCGGGTTGGCATCGCCCTGTTCTGCAGCGGCCAGGTTCATCGGGTCGGGTGACAGCGAATCACTGTAGGCAGCCTGTGGGCCAGCGGTAATGTTACAGCTCAGCGCATAAACGGCCGGGCTGGCTTCGGTGGTGCCGTCGCCATTGTGCGTACAGGTCATTTCGCCCGTGTGAAGCGCAATGGAGCCAGCAGAATCACATGTAACGGTGACAACATCGGCAGGACTGCCCTGGAGTACCGAGAATGCTGTATCGCCGGAAATGGTGAAAACACCATCCGGGTCGGCCGTTTCTGTGCAGCTTCCTGTCAGGGTTGAAGTTGCTTCACCGGCATTACTGATGAGCACATTCTGGGATGGATCTGCGGCGTTCACGATTACATTCAGAGCCACGCCTGCAGCAGGTGTCGGGACTGATGAGTAATCGGGTTGCGGGCCTGCAACTACCTGCACCAATCCGTTGGTAGATCCAGTAGATGGTATATTGCCTTCCTGTGCGTCTCCGTAGAGCTCGTTTTGAACTGTCAGGGTGTAATCGGCTATCGGTGCTGCAGAGATATCAAAAGATAATGACCCGAGTGAACCATCCGGTAATGGGCTGAGTGAATTGTCGAACGCCAGGAATTTAATTACACCGGCTACGGCTTCTGAACACAAAGCGGTAGCGC
>Ga0210074_1000440_pt1 | contig 14736 bp, 13 predicted proteins | sample China_Galinas_Co_FD_184860 | JGI IMG/M metagenome (GOLD analysis project Ga0210074, IMG submission 184860) | Wetland microbial communities from San Francisco Bay, California, USA, that impact long-term carbon sequestration -... | ecosystem: Environmental > Aquatic > Marine > Wetlands ... | reverse complement strand
GATCCGACTCGCCGAGTTTTGGTTGATAGGAAACTTCCAGATCAAGGTCTTTCATTTGCTGAATATATTTTTCAGGAAATTTATCCGCTACTAATACATTTAATTTCATATTAACTCCTTTATTTATTTTAATGTCATGCTGAACTTGTTTCAGCATCTTAGATATTATGGTGATAGATCCCGAAACAAGTTCGGACTGACAAATCAATTTCTAAGGAATACCCGGAAATGAGTCAACAAATTTTATTTTTATATCTGCGAAAGATTCTACAATTTTCACTTTGATATCGGGAAACGAGTCAACAATTTGCCACTTGCCGCATTCATCCGGAAAAGATTCAACTATCTGAACTGTCAGGTCAGGAAACGACTCCACGAACTGAATTTTACCATAAAGCTGAATACCGCTGAATGTGCATTCATTTTCATTTATTTCATCTTCTGATTGAGCAAATAAAAAATTAGTTACGCTGAATAAAATGAAGATTATGATATTTACTGTAATTATTTTCTTTTTGTCAATCATTCCTGCACAGGCAGATTGTTTCTCGCGCAATGACTTTGCAACTATTTTTTCAACATAGGAATTTTAACATTCCAATTAATTGCATTTTCAATTGCTTGTTCATAACCAGCATCAGCGTGGCGGACAATACCCATTCCCGGATCGTAAGTCAGAACTCTTTCCAATCTTTCTTCAGCTTCTTTAGTCCCATCGGCAACTATCACCATGCCAGCGTGAATTGATTTTCCAATTCCAACACCTCCTCCGTGATGAACAGAAACCCAGCTTGCACCACCAATTGTATTCATCAATACATTAAGTATTGGCCAATCAGCAATAGCATCGCTGCCGTCGATCATTCCTTCAGTTTCTCTGTTTGGTGAAGCTACAGAACCGCAATCAAGATGATCTCTTCCTATTACTATTGGAGCTTTAACTTTTTTGTCCGCGACAAGCTTATTAAAAATTTTTCCCATCTTTGCACGTTCACCATAACCCAGCCAGCAAATTCTTGCCGGCAATCCCTGGAAGTGAACTTTTTTTTGAGCCATATCTATCCAGTTTATTAGCGCTTTATTTCCCGGGAAAGTTTCTTTTACTGCTTTATCTGTTTCATAGATATCATTTGGATCACCTGATAGCGCAGCCCATCTGAAAGGACCTTTACCATCGCAAAACAATGGTCTAATAAATTCGGGAACGAAACCTGGAATGTCGAAAGCATTACTAACACCATTTTCTTTTGCTTCGCCGCGAATATTATTTCCGTAGTCAAAAGTAATCGCACCTTGTTTTTTAAATTCGAGCATTGCTTCAACGTGCTTTACAATTGTCTGACGGGAAAGTCTAATGTATTCATCAGGATCAGTTTTTCTTAGTGCAACTGCCTCCTGAAAGCTCATTCCCATCGGGACATAACCGTTTAATACATCGTGAGCAGAAGTTTGATCTGTTAGAACATCAGGAATAATATTTCTCTTTAAAATTTCAGGGAGAACTTCTCCTGCATTGCCGACTAAACCAATCGATAAAGCGGCGCCTTTTTGCTTTGCGTCGAGGACTTTTTCTAGAGCTTCATCTATATTATCAGTAAGAAAATCAAGATACCCGGTATCAATTCTTTTCTGTGCACGTGTGCGATCAACTTCAATTCCGAGGAACGCAGCGCCGTTAAATGTTGCTGCAAGTGGTTGTGCCCCGCCCATCCCGCCCAATCCAGCTGTCAGAACAAACTTTCCTATTAAAGTTCCATCAAAATATTTTCTTGCACATTCTGCAAATGTTTCATAAGTCCCTTGAAGAATTCCTTGTGTTCCGATATAAATCCAGCTTCCTGCGGTCATTTGACCATACATAGTTAAGCCAAGTTGTTCGAGTCTACGGAATTCATCCCAGTTTGCCCAATCGGGAACAAGCATTGAATTAGATATAATTACTCTTGGGGCGTTTGAATGCGTTTTAAATATTCCAACAGGTTTGCCTGATTGAACTAAGAGTGTTTCATCAGTTTCAAGGTTTTTCAATGAGCTGACGATTGCTTCAAATGCATCCCAGTTACGAGCAGCTTTTCCACTTCCGCCGTAAACAATTAGGTCCTCAGGTCTCTCAGCAACTTCGGGATCAAGATTGTTCATCAGCATACGCATCGCTGCTTCCTGAATCCATCCCTTGCAAGATAGATTTGTTCCAGTTGGTGCTTTAATAATTTTATTTTGCGTGGAAATCATCACTTATCCTTTAAAATGGCTCTCATAAATATCTACGTACTGATTATAGAGTGATTTCATCAACCACTTTTTTATAAACCAGCTTTTATCCATTTGCTTTTTTAGGTAATCAATATTTTGCTTTATATTGTTCGTCAATCGAATCTTTTCGTCTTTTGTAAGCTTTACTGTTTCAGTCCCGGCATTAAGTTTATCCAGAATAGAATTGAATGCTTTCACTTCACCAAAATATTGATTTTCATTTCCCATTTGCTTCAGGGCTTGCTTGCAGAAGGAAGTTATTAGTTTCTTCTCATTTTTATTGAATTCAAAATTGTAGTTGCTGAATAGTTTTTTCATTTGTCTTTCTAATTAGTTAGTTAATTCTCTGCGTACCTTATGATAACCTGGTTTAATTATGTCATAAATATATCGAAGTCTTTCTCTGTAAGGTATAAACGCAGATTTCATTGCATTGATAGTAATTTTTTCTATTTCATCTAAGCTGATGTTGAAATATTCAACTGCAGTCAGAAATTCTTTTGTCATATTCGTGTTACTCATCAATCGGTCATCTGTATTAATTGTTACTCTAAATTTTTCTTTAAATAAAATTCCAAAAGGATGATTCTCAATTTTATCGACCGCACCTGTGTGAAGATTACTCAGCAAACAGATCTCTAATGGAATCCGTTTATCAAGAACATATTGAGCAAGATCACCAAATTTTACATCTTCACTGTCATCTTCAAGATTTATATCTTCAATCAATTTTGTTGCGTGACCGATTCTGTGTGCACCGCACCACTGAATTGCCTGCCAGATAGATTCTTTTCCGAAAGCTTCTCCAGCATGAACAGTGATATTAAAATTAGAGCGTTGAATAAACTGAAAAGCATCAAGATGTTTTTTTGGTGGGTAACCGCCTTCTTCACCAGCCAGATCAAAACCAACTACACCATCATTTCTAAAATTTACAGCAAGTTCGGCTATCTCTAAAGTATTTTTCATATTTCGCATTCCACAGAGAATTAAACCATACCCGACGCCAAAATCATTTTTACCTTTTTCCAGTCCGGCAAGTACAGCCTTTACAGTATCTTCAAGATATAATCCTTTAGTGGTATGATAAACAGGAGCAAATCTTGTTTCAACATAAGCTACTCCGTCTGTTTTCATATCTTCGAGCATTTCATAAGCTGCTCTTTCTAATCCTTCTTTTGTTTGCATCACAGCGGTTGTATGTTCAAACCCTTTGAGAAATTCAACCAGGTTTCCTTTGTTGGCTCCTTCATGAAACCAATTTGCAAGCTCTTCGGGATCAGTGGTAGGAAGTTTTTTATAATTTAACTCATTGGCTAGTTCTATTATTGTTTGTGGTCTCAAACCACCATCCAGATGATCGTGAAGAAGTACTTTCGGAACAGAATTGATTATTTTACTTGTTAACAAAATTTTCTCAATTTTATTATGAAAAATTAACTTTTTAAGACTCCAAAATCAATTTAAAGATATGCTGCAATGTATATTTTATCTGTCTATTTAATAATAATAGTTGTATTTTTGGACATTCAATTCATCCAAAAAAGAAACAATTAAATATTAATAAGGAGAATGGAGTTCGTATGAAAATTTCCAACCTGTTTATTGCCGGAATGTTATTAGTAGCGATAATATTCTCAGGGTTTCAGTGTTCATCGACAGAGTTAACCAGTGCAAAACTTTATATTAAGCAAAAAAATTGGGACAAGGCATTGGAAGTTCTACAGCAGGAAGTTACAAACAATCCCAAAAGTGATGAAGGCTATTATCTGATGGGAACCGTTTATAGTGAACTGGACAATGCTGATGAAATGATTCTAGCATTTGATAAATCATTGGGAATTAGTGACAAGTACGCAAAAAGCATTAATGAATACAGAACATACCAGTGGGCTAGTAATTTTAATCGTGGAGTAAGTTTATTTCAAAGAGGCAATAGAACCGACGATCAGGACAGCACGACTATGTATTACAATATGGCCATCGATGCTTATGAGAAAGCAATTGTTCTTGAACCAGATTCTGCAGAGACTTACCAAAATCTTGCTTTTGTTTATTTAACAACGGGGGAGAATGAAGAGGCTATTCAACCTCTGGAAAAGTTGATTGACCTAAATCAGGCAGAAGAAGGTTACCAGTATCTTGGTAGCGTATATTATGCCTTAGGTTCTGGTATGATGGTCGATTATAGAAATAATAAGGACGCTGCGGATAGCATTAAAGCAATGCAGTATCTTGGAAAATCTATTAACACCCTTGAAGATGGGTTGAAAATTTATCCGGAAAATTCAGAGATGCTTGTTTCATTAACCAGCGCTTATATTGAAGCAGATAAAATTGATGTAGCATTGAATTCTGCTGAAAAACTTGTTGAAAAAGATCCTTCAAATAAAACTTACAGATACAACTATGGTGTGCTTTTACTTAGTGCTGAAAATTATGCTGGAGCAGAAACTCAGTTGAAACAAGCTGTAGAAATTGATCCTGATTATGAAAATGCAATTTATAATCTTGGCGTGACCTATGTAAAATGGGGAACAGCAATAAATAAGGAGGCAGAAAGCCAAGGAACGATAAGCGAAGATTATAAACAAAAATATGAAGCTGCTTTACCATATCTTGAGAAAGTGGTTGAAGCCGATCCAACAAATATTGCAATATGGGAATTGTTAGGTAAAGTTTATTCCGTATTAGGGATGAATGACGATGCAAGCAATGCATTTAACAAAGCAGATGAATTAAGATAAAGTGAAGGATATGAATCAAAACAAACCTCCTCAGGGACAACAGATCAACATTGAGCTTGGTGAAAAAGAAGCGGAAGGGATTTATTCCAACTTAGCTATTATTACTCATTCGCCAGCTGAATTCATAATTGATTTTACGCGCATTGTACCGGGTGTACCAAAAGCAAAAGTGCATGCACGAATAATTACAACACCTCAGCACGCAAAAATGTTGATGAAAGCACTGAAAGATAACATAGATAAGTTTGAATCACGTTTTGGTGAGATTAAAATGGATTCACCGCAGAACCAGCATTTTGGTTTTGTACCACCAAAAGGTCCTGAGAAAGTAAACTAATTACAAGTTCATCCTGAGCGGAGTAAAAGGATGAAAAGTAAAATTGAAATGCCATCTCACTTTTTTGAGATGGCATTTTTAATATTTCATCTTTGGCAAAGTAATAAAAGTTCCGGCAACAAAAATTAAATTTGCAAACCACGCTGTAAGCACTGGATCAAGTGCACCGTTTTTACCAAATGCCTGGCTTATCTTCATAAACACCAGATATATAAACGCAATAAGTATATTTATTCCAACCTGAACAGCCAAACCACTCTTTCTTTTGTTAGCGGAAATTGGTAATCCAAACAAAACTATAATTACACTCGTCATTGCAAAAGCAAAACGCGAGTGATATTCGATTTGTGCTACAGTCGGATTTGTACCAGCTCTTTTTTGTGACTCAATTAAATCAGAAAGTTCGCTTAAATCCATTTCGACGGGTTTAACCTGTTTCATTTTAAGGTCTGTGGGTTTGAAGTTCAGGTCGGTAATTTTCAAACTATCAAAATACTGTGCTGATTCAGAATCTTCTGTGAATTTCCTTTTAACACCATCTCTTGCAATCCATGCACCGCTCAAAGAATCGTATTCCAGTCTTTGTGCATCTAGCCTACCTCTCATTTCGGTTAAATCGTCAATGTTAAAATCCTGAATGCTGACTATGTTTGCTCTGTTCAGATTGCTATCAAAATAATTAATACTGACTATTCGGGATTTAGTATCCTGGAAATAAATATTATTCCCGGTAAAGCTCAATCCTTTTTTCAGGTAAGTCTGCTCGATGTAAACTTTTGTCTTGTTTGCCATCGGAACAATGTATCCGCCAAAATAAAGCGAGATGAAACTTATTAATAAAGCCGTCACTACAAATGGAGCCATAAATCTATACAGACTTACGCCGCTCGCTCTCATAGCTGTAAGTTCACTTAAAGTAGAAACTTTTCCTGCGGTAAATAATGCACCAAATAAAACAGCCACAGGAATGATTAATTTTATTATCTCCGGTGTAAACACAACATAATAATGAAGAATATTTATCCATGGAACATTTTGATCGATAAAATCATCGAGATTTTCCATTGCATCAATTACGAGAAATATAAGAATGAATGCAAGCAGACTGAAAAATACTGTCTGCAAAAATTGCCGAATCAGGTATTTGTCAATAAGTTTCATCGGCTTTCTGCTGTGTTTTTAATTTTTTAGGAATCAGTTTTTTCAGGAATGTAAAATTGATTGTAACTGTTTCACGGTTTGTCTTGATTGTTAGCACAATTCCAAGAATGCCAAGCAAGAAATTTGCTGCCCACATTCCGATGATAGGTGAGAAGAAACCACGTTCGGCAAGTTTTTCGCCACCAATTAAAAATGCCCAATAGATGAGAAAGAAAAATAAGCTGATGCTTGCAGCCACACCAAATCCACCTTTTCTAACCATCACTCCAAGCGGTGCACCAATCAAAATAAAAACAATGCAAGCTGCAGGAATTGCGTACTTTTTGTAAATCTCGACTTCATATTTCTCCGTTTCTCTTTCCAGGTATTCAACATTCCGTGCTTTGTTAGTTACATTGTTTTTTGCTGTCCTTATTTTATCTGCAACTCTTGCATAAAGAAGCTTTTCATCTATTGCAGGTACAGCATTGCTGTAAGCATCATTTGAAGATGAATCCATAAAGAAATATTTACTTGCATCCGCCTCTAATAATCTAAACTGTTGTTCTCTGTCTGCCCGATAATTGGTAACAATAGATTTCATTGTATCGATGCCGAGTTCTCTTTCACCGCGTATTCCACCCTGAGATTGATGCAAGGAAAACTGCGAACCATCCATTACAATTCTGTGCTTGTCAAAAACTAATTTTCTGTAAAGTCCTGATCGCTTGATATCAGATTCGTGGATTTCTCCCCGCCATAAATCCATCACAAGATTTTTCTGATCCGCGGTAAAATAGATTTTGCCTTTGTCAGCAGTAACAACATTAATTTTTGCAGCGGATGTATAATCATAAATAGTCACTCCGCTTAACTCATTCGTTTTGGAATCTATTTCTCTCACAAGAATGGCATAATTAGATACCTCCTGGGAGAAAAATCCAGGCTCAAGAGAAAGAGTTGGCTTTTGTTGAGAAATATCCGACATAAGAATTCTTGCCTGGTGATTGGCATCCGGAAGGACTTGATCATTAAAAAGAAAAAGTAGAATAGCTAAAATAATACTTGCTATAAATGGAGCTGATATTGTTTTATACAGACTTACGCCGGACGATTTCAGTATTGTAATTTCATTGTTCTGGGAAAAATTGCCAAAAGCCATAAGTGTTGAAACTAATGTTGCCATTGGCACAACAAGCACCAGCATCCACGAAAGATTGAAGATGATAAGTTTAATTAACAACCATGTATCCAAACCTTTACCAACGAGTCTGTCTGCAAACTTCATCATGAACTGGAGAAGAAAAATCCCCATGAGCGTAAGCGTTGAGAAAACAAATGGTATTAAATGTGCTCTAAGTATATATCTGTATGCAATCATCAAAATAAAAATAGTTAAGCCCGGTTAGTTTAACAATATAAATGATATGTGCTAATAGTAATATGTTTTATATATTTCTTATTACAATATGACAAATTCATTTCCATATATGAAAAAACTGACTCTTCTTATTTTATTGTCTATTTTAAGTCATTCATTTGCCTGTAATTGTGGTTCTGATTCAACTGGAATTAATCTTACTCCTGCCGACAATTATCCAAGATGGCTTAAGAACGATGATTATCATACTTCGCAAACTTCTGGAATCACCCGTATAAAAGAGTCCGATGATGGCACTCAACAATTTCTTCTGGCCGATGATATCGGCAAGATTCACAGATTCTTTATTAATGAAGATACAGTATTCAGCTTTTCAGAAATAAAATTTGGTACGGAGGCAACTGATTATCTGGCAGATTTTCCAAAACTGGATTTTGAGGAAATATTTTTTGATAAGTACACCGGCAATGTTTACCTTTCAATTGAAGGAAATGAAGAAAATCATTTGGCTTTTCACGGCATTTACAGATTAAAATTTTTTGATGATGATATCTGTGAAGATTCTGTTATAGCTTTGGAAAAACTTGATTTTGAACCGAAGGAAACATTCTTCGAAAACCTGAGATGGAACATCGGTTATGAAGGGTTTACGGCTGATGAAAATTTCTTTTATCTCGGGTTGGAAAATGTGCAGACACCCGACGGAGAGTTTACGGACAGCACCGTAATCAGAATCGCAGACAAAGCCACATTTAAAATTGTAAAAGAAATATCTACGAGTGTTTTAGGTATAGCAACCATTTGTGGCCTATATTCAGACGAGAATTATTCACTGTGGGGAATTGACAGAAATCAAAGAAAAGTTTTTAAATTGAAATTTGATGAATATTTTAACATATCAGAAATAAGTTTTATTGAAATCAAAACCGTAGTACCCGGCTATAATAATTTTGAATACGTTGGTTCACTTGAGTCAATTACAATGGGGTCAGGAAACTCACTCTTTTTAGTAGATGACCCTTGGCATACCTACTTCATACCAACAGACGAAATTCTGAATCAGCTTGACAATTCTACGATTAATAATTTTAATAATTTTATACCGGTCATTTACAAGTTTGATATTGATTAATCATAAGGAGATAAATAATGCAAAATGTTGTTAACTATATTAATTCTAATAAAGAAAGTTATGTTAAGGAATTAAATGAATTCTTAAAAATTCCGAGCATAAGCACACTTGCAGAGAACAAAAAGGATATGCTCGCTGCAGCTAAATTTGTTGAACAAAAATTAAATGGTGCTGGGTTAGAGAATGTTAGAATAATTGAAACCAAGGGGCATCCCCTGGTTTATGCTGATTGGCTTCATGCACCCGGTAAGCCAACGGTACTTGTTTATGGACATTATGATGTACAACCAGTTGACCCGCTAAACTTGTGGGATTCACCTCCATTTGAACCTAAGATTAAAAATGGAAACATTTATGCCCGTGGCGCTACTGATGATAAAGGTCAGATGTATATGCACATTAAAAGCGTTGAAGCATATTTTAAAACTGTGGGCACTCTTCCACTGAATATTAAATTTATTATCGAAGGTGAAGAAGAAATAGGAAGCCACAATCTTGAAGTATTTGTTAGTAAAAACAGAGATCTTCTGAAATGTGATACGGTTCTTATTTCTGATACTTCACTCTATGGTCCTGGTATTCCGACTTTAACTTATGGACTCAGAGGTCTTTCTTACATGGAAGTTACACTTACTGGTCCTAATCGTGATTTGCATTCGGGAACGTTTGGTGGTGGAGTTGACAATCCGATTAATGTACTGGCAAAACTGATTTCTAAATTAATGGATGATAACGGTAAAATAAAAATCCCGGGTTTTTATGATGATGTTCTCAAGCTAACAAAGAAAGAACGAGAAAACTTTAAGGCCCTACCTTTTTCAGAAAAGCAATATGCAAAGAGTTTGGGTGTAAAAGAGTTGAAAGGTGAAAAAGGATTCTCAACTCTTGAAAGAGTGTGGGCAAGACCAACTCTTGATTGTAATGGTATTTATGGAGGGTTTACAGGAGAAGGTGCAAAAACAGTTCTACCTTCCAAAGCAACTGCAAAGATCAGTATGAGGTTAGTTCCTAATCAGGATCCAAAAAAAATTGGAAAATTATTTTCGAAATACGTAAAAGAGATTGCACCCAACACTGTTAAACTTGAAATAAAAGATCTACATGGTGCATATCCTATCGCAACTTCGTTAGATGATAAAGCGACCATAGCTGCAGCAGATGCTCTTGCCAAAGTATTTGGTAAGAAAACAGTTTTTATGAGAGAGGGTGGTTCGATTCCTATTGTTGTTACATTTGCAAAAATATTGAAAGCCGCTCCTGTGTTGATGGGGATGGGATTGAACACAGAAAACCTTCATTCACCAAATGAACATTTTAATCTTAATCATTTCCATCTTGGAATATTAAGTTCTGCGTACTTTCTTGATGAATTTTCGAAATAAAATTTTTCAGAATTAACTAAAGTCCTCAATATTTTGTTGAGGACTATTTATTTTAGACTCTTCAACTGTCCTGATAAAAAGCAAAGTCATCAAAATTCCCTGGTAGATTCAAATTCATCATTCTTTGATAATTAGGTAAAATTGACTTATGTGGACAAGTTCACCACTAGCAGATAAAATATTAAAAAATTAAATCAATTTAGAACTTTTTATTGAATTTCTGTGGTGTATATTTGTAGCACAAATTTTGACAGAATATTAAACTCAACAAATAAATCTTCACACTAAATACATGAATATTGCTACAGACGAAAAAAGCTTACAATTAATTGAATACCTTGAATCTTTAGGGTTTTCCTCTTTCCCGATTAATGGTTACAAAGTGATCAATAAATATTCTCACTTAGAAGAGGAATTAAATTCCCTTTACAGTGGTGTGGCATTAAGAAATATTTCACATCAGGGAATTATTGAACTTAAGGGAAATGATGTTCTCGATCTAATCCATAGAATCGGAACAAACAGCGTAAAGGATTTGCCGAAGGAAGGTGTAAAAAACACAATCTTGACATCTGAAAAGGGAAGGTTTATCAGTGTTACAACATTAATGAATTTTGAAAACTATCAACTGCTTGTATGCGACCGGATTAATAAAATGAAAGTGATGAGCTGGATGAGAAAGTATGTAATCAATGATGATGTAGAAGTAAACGATGCAAACGCAAAATATAATTTGCTGGAATTAAGCGGGCAACAATCCGAATCATTTGCTACATTAGTTTGTGGAAATGTTGTTCAGGAGATGCAGCCAAACACCTTTAAAATTATGCATACTGAAAATATCCTTTTCTTTTTTATCAAGCTTTCATCTGAAAGAGGAATAAATAAATTTTGGTTTCTTGCTGATTTTGAAAATTCCAAACGACTTATCAATTATATGAAAGAGAATAAAGGAGTTTTTAATTTTAATTTGGTAGGAGAGGAAGCTTTTAATATTTATAGAATTGAACAGGGAATACCAGTTGCACCAAATGAAATCAATGATGAATATAATCCGCTAGAAGCTGGACTGAACGATCTAATCGATTTTAAAAAAGGTTGCTACATCGGTCAAGAAGTAATCGCACGATTAGATTCGTACCAAAAAGTTCAAAAGAAACTCGTTGGTATTAAGTTCTCAGAACAATTTGAATTAAATAATGGACACCTCAAGCTTGAAGATAACGGCACCGAGATAGGGAAATTAACTTCTTATGCATATTCGCCTAAATTTAAAACCACAGTTGGATTAGCTTACATTAGGAATTCACATTTAGCACATGAAACGAATCTTAGCCTACCCCTATCCGGCAAAAATATAGCTGCCGAAGTTCATACCTTGCCCTTGGTAAAATGAAAATTTATACTAAAACCGGTGATAGAGGTGAAACCGGCTTATTTGGTGGTCAGCGTGTAAGTAAAGACTCCCTTCGTATTTCTGCTTATGGAACAATTGATGAACTTAATTCGTATGTAGGATATACAATAACGGAAGTTATAGACGAAAGCATCAAGAATAATTTGCTTGAGATTCAGAATTATCTTTTTACTGTCGGGTCTGATTTAGCAACACCCGATACTGATAAAAATTCTAAGCTGAATATTCAAAGAACACCGGTTGAGTTTTACAAAGCAATTGAATTAATGATTGATCATTATGAATCTGAACTTCATGAATTGAAGAACTTTATACTTCCCGGAGGTTCCAAAAGCGCCGCATTGCTTCACATTTGCAGAACTGTTTGCAGAAGAGCTGAAAGGGAAGTTGTGGCATTGAAAAAGACGGTGACAATTGGCGACAACATCGTTATTTTTCTGAATAGGTTATCAGATCTGTTTTTTGTTCTTTCACGTTTTGAGAATAAAGTCTCAAACCATCCTGATACAATCTGGAATCCAAAATCCTGATTATCGTTTGGATTTTGTAATTTGATATTTCACCTTGGGGGTGAAATTTTGGTTTCGACGGGATTAAAGAGACATTGAACTGCGTACCGTGTTCCCCGAAGACACGTTAAAAAATTGGGAACAAAAATATAACTGGCGAATATAACTACGCCTTAGCTGCGTAAATAAAACGTAGCTCGTTCTTCTTTCTCTCTTTTACCGGGGTTAGAAAGAACGCCGTTTTGGTAAAATAGCTGAATCTCTCGCCTGTGAAGATGAGGCGAATTTCAAAGCAGGTAGGCTTTAAGTGATCTTTGTCTGTTTGGCAGCTTAAAGTCAAAAAGAAACAGACTATGTATGTAGATGTTCTTTGGATCTTAATTTCGGACCGGGGTTCGACTCCCCGCACCTCCACTCTAGCTTAGTTAATTGTGAACTTCTCGTTGACTTTAAAGAAGAAAAATGAAGTCTTTTTAAGCTTCTGTGTTTAAATGCTTATAACTTTTAGAGACCCGCCAATTATAAATCTTACGACAACACGTTAGTTTTTTACATATATTTTTTGCAGATTGAATCTCATCAATCCAATTACAATTATCTTTTACTATCAACTATTTGTCTTATTAAAGGCATTAATTTCTAAATAGAATAAAAATGGAACCATTGAGCAAAGAGCAAACAAAATTACAGGAAGAAAATTCTCGCCTTAAAGCTGCTGTAGAGGAACTTGCAATACTAAATGATATTGCAACGGCAATCACGTCAACTCAATCTCTTGAAAAAATAGTTGCGCTAATTGTTCAGCGTTGTATAAAGCATCTTAAAGTAGAACAAGGTGTTGTTATGTTACTCGATGAGCAGGATGCTGAAAAACCATTTCAGACAATGATTAGAAAACAGGATTCATCTTTAAATATTCTTCCTTACCGTTTCGATAGCCAGGTAACAGGATGGATGTTAAAAAATAAATCACCTTTATTAATAAATGATTTGAAAGGCGATTCGCGTTTTAAATTTACAGGTGAGACTGATTTACCTGTTAAAACTCTGCTGAGCGTTCCCATGTCTTTGAAAGGTAAAATGATAGGTCTGTTGACATTATTCAATAAAAAATCTGAGACGGGATTCTCTACTGATGATCAACGTTTATTATCTATTATTGCTGCACAATCCGCACATGTGTTGGAACATGCAAGACTTCTGCAAAAGGAACAACAACTGCTCAAGCTGGAAGAAGAATACAGAATGGCAAAAGAAATTCAGCTTAATATTTTGCCGAAACAAATTCCTTTAATTGTAGGTTATGATATTTATGCGCTGAACATTCCTGCAAGAGAAGTTGGTGGAGATTACTATGATTTCATAAACTTGCCTGGAGAAAAAATCGCTTTCTGTCTGGGTGATATAACAGGCAAAGGATTACCCGCAGCGATGTTAATGGCAAATCTTCAGGCTACATTAAGAGGGCAGGCACTAACTCAAAAAAATGTTAGTGATAATATTAAAAACTCCAACTTGTTATTATTCAATAGCACCGCTGAAAATAGATTTGCAACTTTATTTTATGGTGAATTGGATTTTGTAAATCATACAATAACTTACTGTAATGCCGGTCATGATGCACCAATAAGTATTTTACAAAATAAAATAATTCGTCTAACCGAAGGTGGACTACTCATGGGTTGTTTTGATTTTGCAGAATTTGAACAGGTATCTAAAAAAATTGAACCTGGAGAATGCCTCCTTATTTATTCTGATGGTGTAACTGAAGCGATGAATAGCACAAATGAAGAATTCGGTGAAGAGAAACTACTAAGTTTGTTAAAATCGAACATGAATTTATCAGCAAAGGAATTAATTGATAAGATTGTTTCTGAAGTTAAAATTCATTCAAGCAAAGTCGAACAATCTGACGACATTACCTTGATGGTAATAAAAAGAAATAACTAAAATCTGTTGTATCCCCCGAATATTTATATAAATAATTTTTGAGGTGAACAAATGTTTATGCGTCTATTGCATTTATCAATCAATGGGGAATACGAAAAAATTTTCAGCCAATTTTATAATACTATTGTTCTTCCACAACTGCAGAAAATGGAAGGCTGTAAAATGGCCGGGTTAATTAAAAGTAATTCTGATATAGGTAAGTTTATTTCGTTGACTCTTTGGGACGAAAAAAAACAGGCGGAGAGATATGAGAAGAGCAAAGTTTATGAAAACCTTACCGAGCAAGTGAGCCAATTTCTTTCAGAATCGAGCGAATGGAAAGTGCAATTGTCCGATGATTATAAACTTGAATATAAACCTGTACTGGAATCTCCCTTCAAAGGAAATTACGCTGTTGCAGTAAAGACACACAGTACTAAATCCTCACCTGAACAACCAAGTGGAATGTATGTAAGAATAGTTTCTGTAAAAATTCAATCTGGAATGGT
>Ga0210074_1000439_pt1 | contig 14744 bp, 14 predicted proteins | sample China_Galinas_Co_FD_184860 | JGI IMG/M metagenome (GOLD analysis project Ga0210074, IMG submission 184860) | Wetland microbial communities from San Francisco Bay, California, USA, that impact long-term carbon sequestration -... | ecosystem: Environmental > Aquatic > Marine > Wetlands ... | reverse complement strand
CACGGTCAGTAGGTCGATGATCGAACGAACTCCGACCTGGTAACCTTCGCGAGTCGCGTCCAGTGATATTCGGGCCGAAGTCAACGCCTGGGAGGCGGCGTTCAGGTTGGCAACGCTGTCTTGAAGGTTAAAAAAGGCCGTTTCGGTTTCGAGGCGCACCTGGTCGTGAAGATCTTCCAGACTGAAGCGACTGGCTTGAGCCAGGGAATGGGCCTGCTCGGTTTTTGCCTCGACTTCTCCGCCCTGATAGAGTGGGAACCGCACGTTCAATGCCGCTGTCAGCTCATCGCGCTCTATGTCAGGCAGGATTGCTCCCTTGACATGACTGTACCCGGTATCGAGATTCACGCGAGGCCAGCGGGCTCGTCGGGCGATCAGTACCCGGCCCTCGGCCGCCTGCAGTTCCATCCTGGCCCGCAGAAGCTCCGGCTGCTGGTCAAAGGCCCCCAGTACCCAGGATTCAACGTCATCCGGATGGGGGCCCTCCGGCTCGACGAGGCCCAGATCATCAAGCTCCCCAAAGGGCTGGTGGGTCAGGCGCTGCAGACTCTGACGGGCAATTCTTAGGGAGTTTTGCGCCCGGATCAGTCCAGCATCAGCCGCATCGGCGCGGGCCTTGGCCTCATGGACAGCAATAACATCCCCGGTGCCAACCTTCCTGGAGGTTTCTGCCTGATCGAGAATCTTCAGCAAAAGTACCTTCTGATGCTCGGCAACATGCACGTCGGCCTGCGCCTGGAGGACGTTGAAATAGGCTTCGGCAACCTGCAGGACCAGTTGCTGCCCGGTGGCCAGAAGCGCCGCTTCACCAGCCCTTGTCTGCGCTTCAGCAACATCCTGCGCAATGTAAGCCGGTCCGTTGAAGATAGGTTGAGTCAAGGTGACGCTGTAGAAATTTCCCGTGTAGGATTGATCAGTTTGCAGCGGCTCGTACCCGGTGATATCCAACTGGTTCCGGCTGATGCCGGCGCCAATGTCGATTTTCGGCAGCAATTCTGCCCGGGCAAGCGGACTGCCAGCCCGCTTCGCTTCCAGAAGAGCCCGGGATCGGGCCAGAACCGGACTGGACGCGACGGTCTGATGATAGATGTCCAACAGGTTCTCGGCGTGACTGCCGGAAGAAATGCAGGTAACGAGAAGAAAGGTCAAAAGAGTTGCGAGAGAATGCCGGTTCATGTCTGGAGAGGTGCAAATCACAAAAGTTACCCGGATCCTTTTGTTCTAGTTCTCGAGGGAGTAGTTATCCTGTTTGAATTTTACCAATGATTTTCAGATTTTAAAGTTGCCCTCAGGAAAAAATAAGTCCATGAAATCAGATTCTGCTCAGACGTGCTTCCCACGGCTATCCGTCCCGAGGAGGTTTGGGTTTTCATGCATCCGGGCCCCCGTGTTATCCTTGCAGGCAGATGATCTTGCACAAAAAAGCTCATATACTAACCAGACCGGGCGACGTAAACTTGCCGGGGAAACATCGTTCTTATGAAACAACTTTGGCAAGCATTGTTCAGACGAAGCATGAGCAGCAAACCGGCAGATTACCCACGCAGCATGCAGGACCTGCCCGTCGTCGCCGGACTCTCTCAAGTCTTCCGAATACAGGTAAATATTCGAACACTACCGGTGGGGCTGTATCATCCATGCAACTAGCAAGAGATTCTCTCATGCCATCTATTTTGCCCTTGAACGTGAGGCCTTTCTGACTGGGCACTATTTCCACCTTCTTCCTCAGCGACTGTGCCATCTGCGGCGAATGCGCCGATTTCAAGAGTCGGCCGTGCGTCGACCTGCGCCGGGCCCGGCCAGCTTTTTACAGCGTCGGTATCGATTCCCTCGCCACCGTTCGGCAGTTAGAACTACCATTGTATCCACTGGTCTCGGAAGACGAAGAGCAGAACTGGTACTCTGCGGTGTTCATGGAATGAGCGAATCAGAATCAAAGCGGGAACACTGGCACAAGAGTGTTCCTGGAAAGTGAGACGTCTTCGTGTAAATGAAGTTTCGAAGACACCCAACCTTCCCTCGCCGGACTATAGTTTTACTCGGGGACATTCTCCGGTGAATGTTGTGCCTCAAACTAATCAGAATTTATCCCCTATGCCAGCATTGGCTCTTCGCGACAAATATCACCTGACATAATTTATGCTAGAATTGAAGCATCGTGCTAAACCGATGAAAGGCCAAAGGTCCACCCTTTCCAAGGAGATTACAATGGATAATATTAGTTTCAGTGCCATGGTCGTAACGGAAGTTTCAGACAAACAATTCGTTCGTCAGGTCAAACAAAAGCATATTGAAGATTTACCTGCGGGTGATGTGCTAATCAACGTTCAATACTCATCTTTAAACTATAAAGACGCCCTCTCTGCCTCGGGCAACAAAGGCGTTACGAGGAAATATCCCCATACACCGGGGATTGATGCCGCCGGTGTTGTGGCAGAAAGCAGCAGCCCAGAATTTATGGCAGGGGAAGAGGTCCTGGTTACCGGTTATGACCTGGGAATGAACACACCTGGGGGGTATGCGGAATATATCCGCGTACCGGCGCACTGGGTTGTCAAGTTGCCAAAGAACCTGACTTTACGCGAGAGTATGATCTATGGAACAGCCGGATTTACCGCCGCCCTCTCTTGTTTCAAATTGATAAATAGCGGGGTCACCCCGGATAAGGGACCCGTTCTCGTGACAGGAGCTACGGGTGGAGTGGGAAGCATCGCCCTGTCTATCCTGGTAAAAAGCGGCTACGATGTTGTTGCTGTTAACGGCATCATCGATGAAGCGGATTACCTTATTGAGCTTGGTGCCAAAGAGGTAATCAGTATTGAAGACGCCGATGATCAAAGCGGCCGCCCACTCTTAAGACCACGTTGGGCCGGGGCCATCGATACGGTTGCAGGGAACATCCTCTCGACGGCGATCAAAACAACCCAGTACGGTGGTTCAGTCACCTGTTGCGGCAATGTCGGGGCGGCCGAACTTCACTCCTCAATCTTCCCATTCATCATAAATGGCATCACTCTACTAGGCATCGACTCGGTGAACTGCCCGGTGGATCTGCGCATGAAGGTCTGGGAAAAAATTGCCTCAGATTGGAAACTTGATCGTCTTGAAAAGATCACCACCGAGTTGCCTTCTCTGGAAGCATTGGAGGAACGTATTGGAATGATCTTGGAAGGAAAGAACAGGGGTAGAGCAATCGTCAAAGTTTCTCGATAAACAAGGCGACAGTCCTTACGACAAGGACTTCGGCAGCAGGTGCGTAATAATCAGAATATTTACATCGGATTACGTATAGAGAGGTATAAAAGGAAACGTTCAGATCATGCCTGCGGGAGAGACTGTTATTGCTTCTACCTTCCCGGCACCAAGTTGAAGGTTAAGATCGAACTCGACAACGATTCACGGGTGGAGTTTAAAGGTAAGGTTTGCTGGGGGAAGGCTCAGCAAAGGCCAGGTTGGTTCGACCGTCAAGCCGGAATGGCAATCAAGATCTCCCGATTTTATTGAAGGTGAGCTTTTTACCAGGACTATGTGCAACAACTTTGTCCCACCCATAAAAAGTTGTCATAATTCAGAGCACCTTTTCATAGAAGCTGCGCTCAATACCCACACGTTATGCCGTAGATTACACATTGACAAACACCCCAAAAAAACGTAAGTTAAGCACAATTAATCTTTTAAGGGGAGGCAAACATGGAGACTTGTGAACTTCTTGATACGTGTGGATTTTTCAGAAAGTACCAAAGCTCTTTGGACATGGCTTGTAAAGGTTTTCTAAAAACCTATTGTTATGGCCCTCAAATGGACGAATGCAAGCGAAAAGAGTTTCGCAAAGAAAATGGGCAACCACCGCATGATGATATGCTGCCAAGTGGTCAAGTAATGCCTGAACAGTACAAATAAGGTCACCGAACAAAATATACCTTACGACTGCCTGAGGTCATTTGGTCAGCGGTTGCATTGCGATAGTTTTTGACCTCCTTCCTTGATATCCTCACAGGACATCTTACGGGATAGCTTTCTGGTAAGTAAGCCAACGCGTAACAAGTGAATAGAATGCTTCGGAAGCAGTGGGTCTCGGGTTCTAGTCCAGTCATCCCGACCGGTATTCTCATGAAAGCGACCTTTCCGGGGGCACTCTTAATTTTTGCCCTCCGGTTCATGTTATGAACCAAAGATCATTACTATTGAATCATTTGAGATCACAAAAAAGTATTGCTGATGTGCTACGGGACGGGTTTTTGTCTCCGGGTCATCCCTTTGGCGTTTCAGTCATCTTCTCTTCTATTTTGACCCCAAATCACGACTGATGTAAATTGGTCCAGTCATGTAAACCAGTTAAGAACTGCTTTTTTCACAAAGGAGACTTTATGCAGTTGTTTCCATGGAATGAAGACTACGAAATTGGCATTACTGAAATTGACAAGCAGCACCGTCACCTGGTTGGCATTATTAACCAGCTATCTGATGCCATGATTGAACAAAAGGGGGACGAGGCTGTACCGCAGATTTTAAAAAAACTCGTAGACTACATCCAACTTCATTTCTCGACAGAGGAAGAGTTTATGCACAGGGGAAATTATCCTGCTCTAGACACACATTCTCAGGAGCATCACGACATGACCAGGGAAGTTCTTGAATTCAGGAAAAACTATTCCAGAAATCATCAGGTCAGTCCTAGCGAATTGCTCGGCTTTTTGTGTGAATGGTTGAAGAACCACATTCTCATGAGTGACAAGGAGTTGGGGAGATTTTTAAAAAACCCGCCCACAGCCTGGAATAAATCAAGCGTCTAGTGAAAACACATCATCCTGAACTGTTGAAAAGTCCTCGTGCGTTCGGCTCTCTTTCCCTTCGTATGGAGTACTCCCTACTCGCATTTTATCTTGCCCAACGAACACCCATCCATCCGAACGTTTAAACAGCATGACCTGATGGACATCCAGCAGAAACTGTAGCTCCTCTTTGCTGACCAATTCTTCTTGACCACCACTGAGTACAACCGGGATAAACATTCAGGAACCTCCAGTCAAATTCTTTGGTGATGTCACGATAGCACCTGACGAAAAGCTGTCATCCCCGGCCCTGGACATGAGACATCTCGTTTATTTAAACAAAAGCCGCACTACCAGAATGATACCTCTGGCAGCCCGGCTATCTCGAGGAGAAGAAGATAAGATCCGTGGCTTTCCGTCCCCACCTCACAGCGGGTTTGGCTTTGTCTTATATATACTTGCACAATTTAACGCTAATGACAGGACTGTCAAGCGATTCTGATTATTTACAACGATCCGGTAATAATTCTTCTGATTACATCTGCAAACATTTTCAACGCACCAGCCAGTCAACACAGAACGCGAACAGGCCTGTGCTTCAGTATGGGGAAAGTATCAGTCCTTCGGCGGTTTATACAATTTTGGTGGGGGCAGTTTATGCTGCCAGAACCGCTTGGCCAGCCACAGGAGTACCAGCCACAGCAGTGCACAGGGTGTGTAACGGAAAAGAAAAGTCACCAGAATTGAGGTTTCGATATTCAAACCGGCAACGACATAAAAACCGACAATTATGTAAGGGAAGATCGGTATCACGGCAAGTTCGCGCCAGCGATAACGATAACGCCATAACATATGCAGCTGCAAGAGCACGTAGACCGGAATCGCCGCGAGGTTGAGGAAGAAAAGGAGGTCGAAGAGTACTCCGTATTTCTGAGGGGCAGGGTCATAAAGATAATCTATCTTGCGTCGTTCGGCTTTGATCAACGGGGAAACCCATTCAGCCGGTTTCCTCGGCTTGGCCGAAGCGACGTCCTGCCATGTCACGTCCGCCTCGTGTGAGAGCTGGTGCACCGGCTGCCACTTTTCATCCAGGACAACTATTCTCACGGCATCGACATGAGTCGGGTTCAAGTACATGACCCATGCCAGCGCCTCTCCGGTTCCGGGGGCATGCAAGGCTGCCGGATTCTTGATTGCTCCGACCTCTAGTGGCGAACCATCCAACAGGGCAATAGCCTGGAACCGCACCGAGACATCTGTCTCGTAATGGACCTTGACATACAACTTTTCATCATTGCCGAGTGTTGCGCTGACCGCAGGATCGACAGCGACAATGTCGACCAGTATATTATCGGCTGATTGGGCAAAAGCAGTTGTCAGGCTGATGTAGAAAAGAAACAGGCCGAAGACGTACAGAGCAGGTTTTAGACGAGTCATAATTTTCTTTAATTGGTTGGGTAAAATTCTATTAATTACCGAAGCTAGATTATACCTCAAAACACATCTTGCATCATAGGTATTTACAGAAAATATCCTAAGGAAGTGCCGGAGGCTCTGAGAAAAAGCTGGCCCCGGTTCACGAGAGAACCGGGGCCAGCTTTTACCCGAAGGAGGAGGGCGGGCTTACTAACTTTTGGGTGGCGGTTGGGCTGGGCTGCGCCCTGCCTTGAATTTTGGTCCCTGAAAGTCGCTTCAGGCTTCCTGTTCGATAACAGGCTTGCTCACCACGCTTTACCCGGGAGTTTTTCTTTCCAATGTTCTAGACGCTGCCAGACCGGATACCCGCGACCCGAATTTCATTTACGGTACTGAGTTTGCCAATCTCATGCCAAAACCTTAAAAAGAGGCTCATTGGGCACGTTATCAAAAATTAGCCCTAATCATTATAATAAGTTACACAGTCAAGCAGCCGGGACAATATGTAATCACCAGAGATTGACCGGTGTGCCAGAACGATGACCTGTTCCACGTTGTGCCACCCTCATGACAGATTTTGGCACCTACCATATTCAACTGAAGAAGTCGCAAAGAGCCATACATGGCCTTGCCAATCTGCTATAATCTCTGTCAGTTATTTTAGCATTACTTAAGGAGTGGTGTTATGGACATTGTCAAAATCATTCTGGCTATTTTTCTTCCTCCTGTTGCGGCCTTCATGCAAGTCGGCCCGACTCTGCACTTCTGGGTCAACATCGTTCTGACCCTTCTTGGAGGTTTACCGGGGATGGTGCACGCACTCTGGCTTGTCGTCACAAAGAAATAATTTCCTGCCTGTCGAGATATGAGCCATGACATCGATTCTGGATCACCATCTGATCAGCGAACGATACTTCTTTCCCCGTGCGGAAGCCCCGGCACAACCTTTCTGGATCGATTGCGCCGACGGAACACGTCTGGCCTGTGCATACCATGCAACGGATCCGGCGGCCCCGACAGTTGTCCACTTTCATGGCAATGGCGAAGTCGTTGCTGATTATCTCGACGGCTTTTCCGAGCTGATCGGTCGAATGGGCTACAACTGTTTTTTTGCCGAGTTCCGCGGTTACGGCGGGTCGACGGGGAAACCCCAGCTCGGTAAAATGCTCGAAGACGTTTTACCGACGATCGAAGCCCTCGGATGCACCGAAGAAAAACTCATCCTGTTCGGACGTTCAGTCGGCTCCCTTTTTGCCATCAAGGCGGCGGCACTCTTCCCGCGTGTCGCTGGCATGATCCTCGAGAGCGCTATTGCTGACCCGCTCGAAAGGCTGCTGCTGCGAGTCGACCCCGTGGAACTTGACACGACCCCGGCCGGGCTTGTAGAGGCAATCAGCGATGCCGTCGATATACGCGGAATCATGTCTCATTTTTCTCGACCGACCATGATTATGCATACCCGTCACGACGGGCTGATCGATGTCAGCCATGCCGAGCGATTGGCCGATTGGTGCGCTGGACCGACCAGGTTAAAGATCTTTCCGGACGGCAACCACAACAACATTATGTTCGTAAACGGGCCGCAATATTTTGCTCTGGTGAATGATTTCCTCTGGTCTTTGCGGGAATGAGTCGTGAGCTACCGGTTTTTGGCTGACCTGACCCTGACCCTGCACCTCAGCTTTATCCTGTTTGTCCTCTTCGGTGGTCTGTTATGCCTGTTCCGTACCGGCATGATCTGGCTTCACCTGCCTGCAGCATTTTGGGGAGTGTGGGTGGAGTGGACCGGTGGGACATGCCCGTTGACCCCGCTTGAGAAGCATTTCAGGCAGTTGGCTTCCGGTCAAGGCTTTACCGGTGGTTTCATCGAACACTACCTGCTGCCAGTTATTTATCCTGACTATCTAAACGCTTCATTACAATGGTTTCTGGGGGCTGTGGTGGTTTTCGTCAATCTCGTCATCTATCTTTTCGTGCTCTGCAGGGGCAGGAAACGTTGCCGACAGGTTGACTAATGATTTCGGTGCGTTAACTTTTAATAAAACACGAGGAGGTTTTACCATGTCTGAAAATGATTGCTCCAACCCGGAAGAACATTGCGAATTACATATGTGTCAATTGAAGGCAACGGCACTCAACGATGAGATCAACAAGCTCTACGAAAATCCGCAATATGTCTGCACCAACTGCGGCGTCAAGGTCAACCGGAAAGAGAATTTGTGCAAGCCGAAACCGATCTGAGTAGTTGAGAACAAACAAAAGCGCAGCAACCTTGTGTTTCAAGGTTGCTGCGCTTTTCTCTCCGGAACGCGATCATCGCGGATCTCAAAACTCACTTTGTTGACGGGTGATCAGGTTCAGGAACAAAACGGCCCTTCCGCTTATCCCATCTATAGCTTCCGGCATCCCAGAGGTCCTCCAGATCATTCCAGTCAATATGCACCCCTGCCATATCCTCTATGAAGAATGAGCCTTCAAGCATCTCGGCGTCGTCAATGCGTCTATCGCCGTTTGTGTCGACCCAGTGCACAGGAGCAACCTTGACCGAGCTCTCTCCCTGGACCGGGATCGCGGACTGGCTGCCTTCCATGCTGGCAACAACTTCCCCTTGAAAACCTTCCTCCGAATCAAGTTTGGCCTTCGAATCAACCTGGACAAGATAAACAACCCTATCCCGGTCCTCGCCGGCCTTGATGATCCAGCGGGCGACACCGTGCACGTTATCCAGGCTCGAAGCTGGCGGGTTGGCTTGTATGATTTTCCAGCCTGCCGGGAAATATTCACGCAGGATCACACCGCCACTTTGGGTACGATGAGTCAAACGGATTTGCACAGGGATGGTACTGCCGGGCGCAGCGTAAACCGGCAATACTCTCTCTGCTGTGACCGCTACGGGAGGAGGAGGAGATTGGTTCATTAGAGTGACGATGACCAAAATAGCGATGGACAGCAAAATCGCGAAGAACAGCCAGGCAAACGGAGTTTTTTTCCGAGGAGTGGTTACAGAGTCTGGCTCTTCTGTGACAGGCTTAAGCAAGATATCGTCGAGCTTGACTTCCAGGGCTTCAGCCAGTTTCAAAGCATTTTCCCGACGAATGGTCGGATAGCGGTTATTTTCCCAGCGGGAGATGGTATCGGTCGTCACACCAACCACCTTGCTGACATACAGCTGGGTAAGCTGTGCCCCTTCACGGATGCGTTTTACTTCTATTGCATCAATACAGACTGTCGACACTCTGTCTTCATAACCGGGATAACTCATGGCGCTGAGTCTACCAAGGGACAACAGGACAAGTAAACACGAAAAAACACCATGTCTACCTGCTAGATTTTTAAATACGTAACATACTGTAATTACGAAAATAAAGCCCTACATCTAGCGACATATGACTCGATGTCTGATGTTTTGCAATAAGTGTTCGGCTATAAATACACCAAACGTATTGAGGCAATCGTGCCCAGAACTCAACTCTATGGATCAGGAGGAAACAATGAAGAAACTGGTAATCATCATGATGCTGCTGGCGTTCGTCGGTGTCAATGTTGCTATTGCAGCTGACAGCTACACCTACGACAACAAGAAGGGTACCGTAACCTTCAATCACAAAGAGCATCAGGAAAAGCTCGGCGGCGAATGTGCTAAGTGTCACGAAGGCGAGCCGGCAAAAATCGCTGTCGACAAGGACTATGCCCACAAGACTTGCAAGGGCTGCCACAAGGAAATGAACGGCCCGACCAAGTGTAACGACTGCCACAAGAAGTAATTTTAACTTACGCAATGCTGCAAAAAAGCCACTGGTTTCCGGTGGCTTTTTTGTTGCCTAAAAACTTTCAATCGTAGGCTCGGGCGACTGTCATATTCAGAATATCGAGAGTCTGGTCTTGGTCGTAAAGAGTTCCAGGGCCTTGGTCCCGGCGTAAGAGTTCCCTGCCGAATTAAGTGCAGGCGACCACACGCAGAGGGACATCCTGTCCGGCACAATCGCAACGATCCCACCCCCTACCCCACTTTTTCCCGGCAGGCCGACCCGATAGGCGAAATCGCCCGCTGCGTCGTACGTACCACACGTCAGCATGACGGCGTTGATTCGTTTTGCATGTCTTTGACTCACAACCTCACCTGCTACCGAAGCAACCCCGTGCTCCGCCAGGAACAGGCTTGCCAATGCCAACTCCCTGCAATTCATCATCACCGCACACTGGAAAAAGTAAAAATCAAGGACGTCATCCACACTGTGTTGGAGATTATCAAAATCCTTGAGCAAGTTGGCCAGGGCCCGGTTGCGATGCCCGGACTTGATTTCAGCCTGGTAAACAGTCTTCGAGATTTTCACCGACGGAATACCGGTGATCTGTTGTAAAAACTCCAGGTAAGATTTTTGCGGGTCGTCAACGTGGGCAAGGATAATATCTGTAATGACAAGGGCACCGGCATTGATGAACGGATTTCGGGGGATTCCGCGCTCATATTCGAGTTGCATAAGGGAATTGAAAGGTGTTCCTGAAGGCTCCCGACCCACCCTCTTCCAGAGTGAAGTTCCAACCAGTCGAAAGGCCAGCGTCAAAGAAAACAGCTTGGAGATGCTCTGGATTGAGAACCTTTCTCCCGCATCACCGACCCGGCAGGACTGGCCACCGGTGGTCTGCAGGGCCATGCCGAATTTCTTCCCGGAGACTTTGGCCAGAGGCGGGATATAGTCAGGAATTGTGCCACGACCGATCAAAGGCTGGATTTCGCGATGAATCTCATCCAGGACCTCCTGGTAATTCAATGTCAACGTCTATACCTCCTGACGAGCTGATGTAGCCGCCATTTTAAATCTCAATCAATCGCAAGCACATCAACTGAGACTTTCAACTCATGTTCACCACTGCCGAAAGCCACACCTTTTAATGGTGTCACATCCGCAAAGTCACGTCCCCAGGCAACCGTAATGTGCCGCTCTCCGGGTAACTGGTTGTTGGTCGGATCGAAATCGAGCCAACCGTGTTCGGGTAGATAAGCTGAAAACCAGGCATGTGAAGCATCGGCGCCCACAAGACGTTCCTTACCGGGTGGGGGTTCAGTCTCGATGTAACCGCTCACATAGCGTGCCGCAAGACCCATGGAACGCATGCAACCGATCGCCAGGTGAGCGAAATCCTGGCAGACACCGCTACGGTGCTCCAGAACATCTTTCAGCGGGGTTGCGATAGTGGAAAATTCCGGATCGTAATTGAACTCGTGGAAGATCCTCTGCATCAGGTCGTGTACGGCATCGATCAGTGGCCGTCCCGGAGGAAAAGACTTCAGGGCATAGTCTAAAATCAGATCATTGACCACAACCGTAGGTGAATCGAGAACAAACTGGGACGCGTCAAGGACTTCAGCAGACCTGACGCTACGCAACTGTTCCCGGGCCGTCTCCCAGGGTAAAGGACCTATTTCTTCCTCAAAAATTATCGCGCTGGTATCAACTTCGCTGTTCGCGGTTACAATCAGTTGATCATGGGACTGCTGAATGGAAAAATAAGCAGCCCGGTTACCGAAGTAGTCGAAACGCTCGTAGTAATCGTACGGCATCGGCTCAATCTGCAGTCCTGCTGTCAGAACTCTCTGGTGCGGCAGATCGCGTGGCAGCAACCTGGCCTCGTTATAACAAAGCCCTACCCGTGCTTCGTAGCTGAACTCGGTTGTGTGAGTGACGCGGTATTTCATATGTCCTCATCCTGATGCTGAGGCGACAATTGCTGAGGGGGCTGCGAATGGCTGAAATAGGTGCCGGTGATTACGTCAGACACTTGCCAGAGGTTCTCTGTCTGACCGGAAAGCAGCTCCTCCAGCCCTTTGCAGTAGCCATCGCCCTCTTCGATTCTCGACAATTCGACAGCATCGGACAGGCGTAGAGAGGTAAAGGCTTCGAGAATAGCCCTCTCATCACCGCCAAGCCGGTACGACACCTGAGTCCTTGGCAGTTCGGCGACGTGGCGTTGCAGACATTCGAGCTGGTAAGCCAAAGACCGCGGGTGATGCGGATCCATCAGGACCAGTTCGAGCACTGTTGGCAGATGCATATACGAGTGATAACGTCGACGGTAGGTGTTCAGGCTGTCGCAGATGATCAGCACCGTCTCCATCAACTGGCGCTTCGTCGCATCATCCATCCCTGGAACCAGGGTGGCACGCAACAGCGAAATCAACCCCAGGGCCCGCTCCAGCCGTCGCCCGATGTCGAGCAGCAGCCAGCCGGCTTCCCGGGTCATGCTCTCCGCAGTCAGGCCGCTGAAGGCAACCAACTGCATGATCAGGTGGTCAAGGCGATCCTGGGTACGATAGCTCCCCGGACCAGGTGTTTCCTCGACATCAGCCCAGTCCTGCTGGATTGCGTCGATAATTCTCCAGATTTCGGTCGGCCAGTGGTCCCTGACGGTCATGGCAACCTGGCCGAAGGCCTGCAGAGTCGAGGTCAGGCTGCCGACCCGATGCGCATCCTGCAACAGGGAATACAGTTCGGGACGCGGTTTTTCCAGGAGTTTTTCTGCCCCTTCATCGACGAACCCCGGATAGGTCCCGGTCACATGGGTCAGGGCGCGCAACAGGTTGTGAAGATAGGGGATCGTCATTCCTCCATTGGCATCACGCAACTCCCTTCGGAGCAGATAGATGGCGCGGAGCAGACGGGCTGTCCCTTCAGCACGCTCGACGTAGCGACCGGCCCAGAACAGGTTATCCGCAGCGCGGCTCGGTAGCGGCTCGGTGCGAAACTGCAGGACCTGGTCTTGTTTCGGCTGTCGCCACAGGCTGACGTACTCGACCGGATCATTCGACAGGACCCAGGCGTCCTTGCTTAAACCGCCGGCCCGGTTCGAAACCACCAACTCCCCTTCCCGGGAGGCAATCCGCGTCAGACCTCCAGGCATGGCGATGTAGCCACCTTCACTGGCGACCAGAAAAGAACGCAGGATCGCGTGGCGCGGCTCGACCTGGCCATCGACCAACGACGGGGCAGTTGAAAAACTGACCATTTCCTGGCCAGTGTAAAGATGTGGTTTGAGCAGAATGCGCTCGCGCAATTCGGCTTGCTCGGCTTGCGTTAATTGAGCACCGAAAATCGAACGATACCCCCGTGTGCGATGAATTGTTTTTATCACCAGCTTTTCCAGATTCTCGAGAACGAATCGACGTTCATTCTCCTGACCGCACCACCAGGTCGCGACCGAGGGGAGCTTGAGGTCTTCACCGAAAAAGTGCTTCGCAATCCCCGGCAGAAAAGCCAGCAGGCCCGGATTTTCCAGCACACAACTGCCAATCGGGTTGGCAATCGCCACGTGACCGAGACGGACCGACTGCATCAGTCCGGTCACACCGAGCCGGGAGTCTTCCCGTAATTCCAGAGGATCGCAGTAGGCATCATCAACCCGTCGCAAAATAACGTCAACCTGGTGCAACCCTTCCAGAGATTTCAGCCAGACCCGTCCGTCACGGACGCTCAGGTCATCACCCTGGACCAGCGTATAACCAAGGTAGTTGGCGAGGTAAGCATGTTCGAAATAGCTCGGGCTGTAGGGCCCCGGTGTCAGGACCACGATCCGTGGGTCTTCCCGGTTCTGCGGTGCGAGACTGGCAAGCCGGTCCCGGAAAGGCTGGAAGAAGCCGGCCAGGCGTCGGACATGGCAGTCGCGGAAAAGCGCCGGGGCGATGCGCGTCATGACCATGCGATTTTCCAGCGCATAGCCGGCACCGGAAGGAGACTGCGCCCGGTCATCAATCACCCACATGCGGCCATCCGGGCCACGGGCAAGATTGGAAGAACAGATGGTCAGAGCACGATCGCCAGTGGTGATGGAACCGACACAGGAGCGCTGGAAACCGGCATGCCCGAACACCAGTTCCGGCGGCATGAGACCTTCCTTTAGAAGCTGCTGGGAACCGTAGATATCGTTCAGGATCAGGTTGAGGAGTTCAGCCCGCTGAACCAGACCGGTCTCGATAACTGACCACTCCTCGTTACTGATGAACAGTGGAATCGGGTCAAGTTGCCAGGGACGGGCCATACCATGCAACCCGTCGTAGATATTAAACGTGACACCGTTCTCGCGCAGCAGGCGCTGAGCCTCCTGGTTGCGGCGTTCAAGCCCCTCCCGACCGAGCTGATCGAGCTCCCGCATAAGAGCCTGCCAGTGAGGAAGGATTGTCCCTTCACCAGCATACATCTCATCGTAGGCTTCGAGCCTGGGGGCATAAAACTGGGCAATTTGCCCGGAAATCTGGTTATCGGATTGTTCCACGGTAGGAGCCTCACAGCGACAACATGGTCTTGATTATCCTCGGCCCGATTATATTCCAGGAAGGCGTCGCATATCCACAGTATATGGGAACTCCTCGTTCGGTTCTTCTTCGGGTGGCGTCATTGGTACGGATGAACCGGAAATAGGTGTAAAACTGCCAAGTCCGGCAAATGCTGGAGGTGATGTCTGTACCGACCCTGGGGCAGCGCCAAGATCCCAGAAACGCGTAATGCGGCGGGCTTCGGCTTCATAGGCATTGACCGGGAAGACATCATAACTGCGGCCTCC